>Ga0123355_10001982_pt1 | contig 28899 bp, 21 predicted proteins | sample TergutEmb28metaG_3_FD_89872 | JGI IMG/M metagenome (GOLD analysis project Ga0123355, IMG submission 89872) | Embiratermes neotenicus P1 segment gut microbial communities from Petit-Saut dam, French Guiana - Emb289 P1 | ecosystem: Host-associated > Arthropoda: Insects > Digestive system > Gut ... | reverse complement strand
GGTGACTACGTGAAAAAATCGTGAATGAAGTAAGTAATAATTGTAGAAAGAGGCATCTTATTATGTGAAGTATTTTGGTGGCAAAAAAATAGGGAACCTTACTTTCTGAAACACCTATGTACCACCATCATCACTGGATTTGAATCATACCATCTACTGACAAAACAATTTCTGTGCACATGTAACACTTCTAGCAAACAAGAAACAAACTTCATCAAACGAAGCTAACGTCAATAACTTCTAAAGTTCTAAAAGGAGAGTTACATTTATACCGAAACACTAAATTCAACAGCAAAACAATTTACACTTTGGGTGCTGCTGTCTAGTGGCACACTATCTTGGTAATGGTGTATAATACAATACTGGTTGAAGCATAAATTTTACTGTTGTTTATCTTGCCATCTTTAGCTCCTACTGTGTGCGATACATAATGGCAGAATACCCAGCAATAGTCTTTTTTATACCAGGAAGTATGACCACAGACATTGTGATAAAAATCTGTAGATGTTGAATGATCTCCAAATAAATCCATAATTCAAGACATTCAAAATTCTTGTAGCATAACTGACAGAATAGCAAACTGCTTTACACGGGACAATCAAGGGAGAAATCATACTTACATGAAGGCATCGGTGATACCCTTATATGCAACTTCACCCTCTGCCCGCTTCAACAGTTGTAACCGTGTCTTCACTACATCAAACGGGTTCACTGCGACTGCTGAAGTGGCTCCTGCTCCAATACCAGCCAGAAAGGAGCACCAGAACACAGCTTCTCCTACGTCAAACCACAACCATTATTAACCCTCAGCATATGTCCTCATAAATCCCTTGTTCCAGTTGCAGGCAAAGCATGGTTCAATTTCAATGCCCACTGCACGAATGTGTTTTTCCTCTTAGAGGAAAATGGTGTAAATTTAAACAGGACAGTATTCTTGATTTTAAACTTTCGCTATGTTCTAAATGTTGTATGCATTCTTCTGGGTAATTCCCCGGCATTTGAATATTATATACCGATGTTTCAGAACACTCTGTCTGTTCCATCTTCATAGGCAGATAAGTATGAAGTATGGCTGGATTAGAGAAAAGTTAATACGACACTGTCCTGTTTATCTGTTAAAGGTTACTTACTTACTTACTTACTCCACGGAGCAGAGTCCTTCTTGAGAAGCTAATCGGTTTTCAGCTAGCCAAGAAATTCCCCCCATTTTATGGAACCTGAAGGTTCATTACCGTATTCAAAAGTGCCCGCCACCTGTCCCAATCCTGGGCCACCTTGATCCAGTCCATACCCCACATCCTTCTTCCTGAAGATCCAGCTTAATATTATCCTCCCATCTACACCTGGGTCTTCCAAGTGGTCTCTTTCCCTCAGGTTTCCCCACCAACATCCTGTATACACCTCTCCTCTCCCCCATACATGCTACATGCCCCACTCATCTCATTCTTCTCAGTTTTATCAACTGAACAATATTGGGTGAGGATTGCATATCATTAAGCTCCTCATTGTGTGGTTTCTTTCACTCCCCTGTTACCTCATCCCTCTTAGGCTCAAATATTCTCCTCAGCACCCCATTCTCAAACACCCTCAGCCTGTGTTCCTCCTTCAATGTCAGTGACCAAGTTTCACACCCATACAATACAACAGGCAGAATTATAGTTCTGTATATCTTAATCTTTCAATTTTTGGATAGCAAGCTGGAAGACAGAAGATTCTGCACCAAATGATAGCAAGCATTCCCTGACTTCAATCTGCTCTTAATTTCTTCCTGAATAAAATTTTGATTTGTTAAGGTTGTTCCCAAATATTTGAACTCTTCCACCTTTTCAAAGGATCTATTACCAGTCTTCATATTGTGATCTTGTCCTGCAGTCTGATCTCGAGACATGACCATGTACTTAGATTTATCAGCATTTACTTCTAGTCCAATCTCCTTACTAGCCACTATCAAAGCTTCTGCATTTTCCTTTATAGTATGTATGCTTCCTGCCAATATATTAACATCATCAGTATAAACAAGATGCTGATGTGTACCATTTAATATCAAACCATCCTGGTTTACCTGAACCCTCCTAGTGGCGTACTCTAAAGCAAAAGTTGAAAAGCAGTGGCGATAGAGCATCTCCTTGTAAGGTAACATGTGTCCACTTGGAGCAAGCTGGTTCATTCAACTGGCACTTGTAGCTAGGTCAGCTGACTGATACCTATGACATCCTGCAGCACAAAGGCAACCCCAAATAATCCAAGCCTATCCAGCATGCTAAATATAGGTGCCAGTCACATCCTTGCAAGGGCATGGCTCATAAACATAAAAACTCATGTTTTCCAACATGTCTGAAAACTAAAATTCACATATGACCACAACACTATATACTATCTTGTCCTGACAATGGAAGCAGCATGTTCCTCCTGTAATGCCTGTAAGTTTTAAATATTATACAGCATCACTATAATAAGAACAGCAATACATACATAAACATGCATTCTTACCTGATCCATCCTTCTTCCTTGGACCAAGAGCATTGAGATGTGCAAACAACGGAAAGTAAACTATTGAGAAGCTAACATCACGGAATGCAGTTGCACCAACTCCCTTGTAAAGCCCCAAGATGCCCTTTGTACGCAACAATTCCATTGTGATTCCCAGTGCTGTCTGCCGTGGGACAACAGCGCCACCTAAGAATTAAAAAACATAAACAAATCTTATGCAGTGATCAGCAAACTATGCGTTAAAATAGCAAACTTAGTATGGTGGTATCTTCTTGCAACACCTTGCAATTTGTAGAAATGTATTTATTTCTAACTAACTGCATATTGTGTTGGTTAACGTATATATTATTAACTCTCCAGCATGTTTTGGCTAATAATAATAATAGCCAACTGCAAGGAGAATATTGATGTAGAGCAGCATTTCAATACCAAAGTATATTGTCATCAACTGTATTTGGCAGATGGTACAACGTAAAAGTGAAAAGTTCAATTACCAATTTTTGATACTTAACAATCACTTTTGTGGGTTGTGATACTACGTACAGATAGTCTATAAGATGTTCACCAACATTTTGCAGGAACCTGCTGCCTCTTGTCTTTGGGGTAGAACTCCCACCCCTGAGATCTGAAGTTCCCACAGTGGTATCATAATTACAGCCTTCTGGGACCAGACACTGCATAGTTTGGTGGAAAAGTTACCAGCTGCCTCCACCTTTAGGGAACATGGTAACATAAAGAAAACACAGGATCAGGATCTGAGTGGGTTGAATGAGCCAAGGGATGTGTCACCCTTAAAAGGGCTGTTTTACGTGTTGGGGGAATGGAAGTGGATGATACAGGAAAAGAGAGATAAAACAACATATGATACATATGAACACAAACTGTCGGTACCCAACCACAAAACTGTACAGCATTCAATCCCAGGAGACTTTAGTCTTCATTGTTAGGTTATTTAATGATGCTTCTTCAATTGCAAGGGGTTAGACAAGATGGTAATGAGAAGAAAGCTGTCTGGGCTCATTTTAGTTTACTATCCCAGCTTTTGTTTGGAGAAACTAAACAAAACCATTAAACTCTGTCACAACAGATGGCAATGCAGTCGTGAAGAGATCTAGGGTTCTAGGCAAAACAAGTGTAGATCATGAGTGATACACAAACCTGTCTCAGCAGTGCTTTATGTTGCACTGTTATACAAATATCATAACGAAGCTACAGAGACACACCCTGTTTGGAGACCACACGACCTGCATCCTGCAACTGAATTTTGAGGAGTTCCATTGGTGTGGTAATGATTATCTGACACAGGCCTGCCAATCCACCAGCAGCCATCTCTCGTCCCAGTGGCAGCCCTCTAAAAACAGCAAAAAATCCTGTCAATCATACAACAGAAGGACAAAGTTAGAATTCTCAAACACGGAAAAGAGAAATTTAGGATAGTGACTGCAAATTACGTGTATATTAATTTAAACTGCACCAGCATCTTTGGCTATTTGCATAGTTTTAAAAAGTATACACAATTCCATGACCTGACCTATTGTAAAATAAGCACATAAGTGTCAGGACAACTGAACCAGGGACATGGCAGAAGGCTGCATTGCCAATGTCCCAGTCAAACAGTATTAATTACAAATTTACAAGCATCTCTTCATGCATCTCATGCATAACTTATTGAATAAAGGGTCCTTCTTTCATCTGCCCTGCTGCTACTCCGTTCTGCATATGTGTGTGTGATGTTGTTGTTGTTGTTGGCAGCGTGGGCTACATAAATATGACAAATGACCCAACATCTGGGACTACAGTGACAGATGACAAGCCCTGTAAAACTTACCGGCACCAAATCAGATGGTACTTTTTTTTTAAGGTTTCTATTTGACTCACGTACCTTGGTCCTGGCATAGTGTTTCAATAAGCAAGACATACTGTTCAGTATTCTCATTATTTAATTTTTCCAAGTACTCGCACCTCAACAACAGGTGCACGTGTTATTACTCCTGCAGGACACTTTAATTATCACTAAACTAGAATGCACATGAAAAAAATTTGTACTGAATGGTTTGTTTTCTTTCTGTTTCCTAGAAAATTTATTACTTGGGGGGTTTCCCCAAGTCTGAAACACTGCACAACATAATGGGTAAAAAGGTTACTTTGGAACCATTTGAACCCATACATGTAACAGTAAAAATTAGCAAATTCCCTTAACTTCCCTTCCTACAGGGAACAACTTTTAAATTCCTAAGTATCTACAATCACTACCAAGTTAGCACACTAAAAAGTGTATAAGCCAGCTTGTGAGTTACACACAATGGTAAAGCAATCCCTGTCCACACAATGAAGGCATATGGGGGAGAAGGGGTATAGCTTCCACTCATTCCCTACCTCAGCACTAGAGGAGGTGAATGGGTGACATCGTACCCCGGCCATTTTACCCCTGGGAATGAACCCCAATATCCATTGAACAAGAAGGCTGGATGGGTCCTAGAGCTTGTCTGGATGCTTTGGAGAAGAGAAAAACCTCTTGCCTGTGCCGGGATTTGAACCCTGGACCACCTAGCTTGTAGCCTGGTCACTACACTGATTGAGCCATCCACGCTCCCTTTATATAAGTGTGCGTGTGTGTGTATATATATATATATACACACACACATATTACAGAAGAGTGATTAGAAATATTGAGACTAATGTTTAAACATACCCAGATCATACTGACACATAATGTAATAACTCCATATTGTATCAGTTGTATTTTATTACCTCTCACTTGCTCACTCATTCCCCTCCCCCCTCCACACACCCACAAAAAGTAGTTGCTGAAGTTCATGCTATGTTAAGACAAATAATGTAATAACAGGACTTTGTAATGTATGTGAAAAGAATGCCGTCCCCATATGCTGTATAATCTATCACGGAATCAAGAAATCTCAAACAGATCTAACAATCGGACAAAGAAAAAACATTTAACTTTAAACTTTGGTTGAGGTATGAAGTTTTCACAGCAATGGAAATTAAGAATGTGAAGAATGTGATGTGCAGAGATATGCGCATTTAAGTGGTAACCCCCACTTCACAGCAACTCCGCCTCCCTCTATCGCCAGGCTAAGACAGCAGCAATATGTTCCTCCCAAGCCTACCCTGGACTACACCATGCTGTGACAGCCCACAGAACCGATGTATGGGTCTTCACCACCATGAAAATCTCACATCTCATAGACCTTCGCTTGTGAAAAAGGAAATTACACAACAAACCCTCACCCGCCAGGTGTGCTGAGGTGATGTCTGAAGAAGTCATTGGCAGCAAGTTTGATGGCTTTTTCTGGCGTGATCAGCACAATGTTGACAGCGGAACCTACAAATAACTGTTAACTTATGAAGCTGGAAAGACATGTTGATCCAGTGCAGTTTTGTAATTCATCAAGACTGTAAAACTGAGGTACTGCCATTGCTGGGTTCAATCCTCACATTTATCTAAGTAAGCATGAAAAACTTGCATTAGAATTCAATCCCAGAAGTATGACAAATGCACATTATTCACGTTGAAACAAGCTCATTAGATGTGACAAATTGTCTACAATTTTAAATCTGTACTCACCTCTATACATTCCAAAGTACCCTTCTGCTCTGTACGTCTTCCGGAAGCAGTCCAACCTAAACAAATATACATTCTCTGTTACCAACATCTATGTTACAAGGACACTGTTCAAATCAGAAGACAATGCCGGCTGAAAATGGCCAATGTTTTTAATGACACAATATGTTTTTAAAATCATCAAATTGTTACTAGATGGCAAAACAGCACATCCTGGTCTTCTTGTTGGTGGTGTGGACTTCCTCAATTTTATCACAGATCATCAGCATCTTGACAAGTATGTCAACTGTCATTAATATCAAAATGTAAATAAAAGTATACAGATAAGGAATTTTGCAACCTATGAGCTGTCACAGTAAACTGCATTGTTATTTAAACCATTCACACAGAACAGTAACTTCAGAAATCATAAAAACCGTAAGTTTAAGTGACTGAAAACTGCAGCACACATGATACTGCTACTGATACAATTTGTTGGCATCGTGATGATGACAGTGTGAGGGGGTGGGCAGTCACTGCAAACATGTCTAACTGCTGAGGTAGAACCCTGAGCATACTGTGGTAATTCTGATAGCACCTGGGCAGAAGCACTGTGTCAATTCTGATAGACAGTCCCCATGAAAAGACCTGTGATTCTTAAATAGTGGCTCATGGATTGCCATTGGTAAACATGGCTGCATTCTCCCTCACCAAGTCATGAAAGACAAGAAACATTCTTCAGAGAAGCAAGACACTAATCAGTATTGAGACTGCAGTTTTCTGGGATACGACACCATACTGTTTGGTAATGGTTACCAATTTTGATAGGAACATATCTACCAAATTACATGGTATCAGACAAGACCATTAATTAAAGACAACCTGGTTGAAAGAGGTGGCATGTTTCCCCAAACCTTTGAAAACCTCTGCCCTACAGAATTCCTTTGAGTATTGCCACTATTACAAACTCACATAGAATGGTACTGGCGCATGCCATTTGGCCCAGTCTGCTGATTCTGCAGTCGTGTCTTCACCAGATCCAGAGGGAACACACATGACACACCAATGATCCCTGCAATGCCACCATTAATAATCTTGGGAAGCAATCTGCACACACAAAGAATGTGTTGATGAGATCACATGCAACACGGAAAGGGAGACAGCAAGCACATTTAGTACTGTGGTAGGACACTAAAAAACTAAAGGATACAAATTTCTGGTCAAACAGTTGATAGTCACACAGTCTGTCAAGAACTACCTTGCCTTTATGGCACCTGAAATGATGTCTTACATACTTCTCTAAACCCCATTTTAATATTATACTTCTGTACATACTTAGACCTACAATCTGGTCTCTGCCTCTAGAGTGTTCTGCCAAATTTCGTTCACATCTCCTTTCTTCCACCTATATGTGCATCATATTTTTCTTCACTTAATGGCCCTAAAGTAATTAAATGAATGTCATGTGAACAGTAAAAATTAAGGTTTTTTCAGGGGGTTCCTTCCTCACAGCAGGAATTACATTCACAAGCAATTACATTCCTAAGCAGACTATTTCACACCCTCATGAGTGACAGGTGCTAACTAGCCACAATAAAATACAAAAAAAAAAAATCTTTTGTTCAACTCCAGACATTGCCACTATCAAAATATGTGCCAATGCTCTTACTAGTAAATTCACGTAACATATTGTGACTCCATTACAAATACCAACTGGCTATTTTGGATGGAGGCAATCGTTGACTATCATGAGAATCACATGAAACAAACACTGTGTGGATAAAATGTTGAGCATTTTAACAATAAAGCAGGTTATACATACAGTAAACACAGAGTTTTTAAGGACTAAAACATCTATAACTCTGTACATATTATCTACTAAGGACACCTTGAAACTCTGCTCTGCATTAGGTAACTACTTAAGACTTTGAACTCTGGACTAATAACTATGTTAAGATTAAGGTCACATGAGATTAAGATAATTACAGTATCCATTAAGAAATCACAATTATACACGCACATACGATAGACGTCTGGACACAAAAGTGATAGGAACAAATGAAACACGGTCACGTCAAATAACTACAGCTCTCAATTCATCACGATACGAATTAACGGCCTTAGTCAGTATATAACAACTGATCAATCCAAGGCTGATATGACACAACTTACCTATGTAACAAAGCCACCGGGTGACAACCCAATTGCAGTTAATAAATATTATTATTATTATAAAACTTACTGCTCATAAAACAAAATATATACAAGGAAGAGTAAGAAAGCTATGACGGAAGGTTACACCCAAGTGGCATTCAAATGATGTCATCTACACTAGTCGATAAAATAGCAATGCAACCACACCTTTTATTGCTAATATGGAGGGACAGAGAGGTCGAAATATAACCCATATTCGTATAAAAGTATCATAATATGACGCAAAAGTATGTAAAAATAAAAATAAATACAACAAATCCGCATGAAAATTCGTCTCTGGCCGTTTGTGCAACCCGCCATTGCCTTTACAGTGGGCAAGGTAATTGACAGATCCTGTTTCTACTTTTAACCTCATAATTTTACTTACTTAAATTGCCGCTTGCCTTTTTCTCCCATCGGATATTACTTGTCGATAGATATGGACTATTCAAAATATCAGATATAAAACCGATTTAGCACAGGCTAAATAAATAAAAAAATTCACGAAACAAAAGCCACTTTACACCTCGTCTCAGTACCTGGTACTCAGATCACCACCACCTACACCATAGAATTCTTCCACATCCGCAAATGACCTGCACTCTAGTGCGCTATAGGGACACTATATGACAATCTCTCGCCATCTGTAATCCGTGCTATTTTTAGGACTTGTGGTAAAAAGACGACCCTGTGATCCATGTTTTCTGTAGTGTTAATGTTGTGATGTCAATGCCAATATTTATATAGGTATGTGTTCCCACCGTCACCCCAGCCTGTGCCGAAAAGCGTTAGATACCTGCTGAGTATTTTTAATCTTCGAGCTACATGCAGGGAAGCAGCTACCGTTATGCTGTGATCCTGGTATCGCCGGTGAAGAAACCCATTGCATAACAAACCAAAATTCAATGAGTAATTTTGCGGAGACTGCAGTATAAATAAAGACTTCTGGCAAACTTCAGAATAATTTTATTTCATATCATGTATCCTTCATGGAGTTAAAGAAAGTGTGCAGACCATGTTATAATACAATTAGAATAGTTGTTGGAAATAGAGGTAAATACAAAATATGTACGTATTTGCGTTGTTAAGAACGGTTGTCTCACACGAATAAATACGTAGTAAAACCCTTTTTACACTTTTCCAGCCAAAGGACTTTTTTTTTTTCCTTTTATTGAACCATTACCATTTGCTCTTGAATGTTTTTGAGACAATTTAAAATTTTAGAGGTAAATTCTTGTAGAGTAGGCATGAGAGAAAGTTTGACATGGTGGCTTAAATAATAATATATCTATTGCCAGCTTTTAAATTTTGGTGACAAGTTTGTAGTCAACGTAATTTGTGTATAGTACACGTTGCTTTGATGTTTGCAGAAATTAGTATTTAGTACAACTTGGTAATATCCATGCCTTGTGTATATCATGTATATTCAGATTTGTTTGCAGTTTTAACATTGACCACAGTAAATGATAACACTGACTAAGAATTCACTGGCAAGTGGAATAAAACCAAGTTTTTCCAAATGTTTCCATGCAAAAGACATTTCTTTTAGCACTTCCCATATTTTTTTAACAAATTTCCCCAGATAAATATTGCACATGGCATGATACAGTGGAAGTATGCAAAATAAACTAATTTTAGACTTCAATTTTTATGTGACATGTGATCATCATCACATAGCTTGCAGAACTTAGTTTAGGGTTAACACATTTGATGTGTATTTTCCATTTTAAGTTACAGCCAATTTGTAGACCAATAAATTGAGTTGTTGCTGCTTCATTCATTGTCATATTATACATTCAGACCACATGGTGTTAATGTGTAATTGTACAGGATTTGTTTTGTAAAAACAATGTTAAGTTTATTGGCTTTTGTACATTTGTTTAAGTATACTTAAGATGCCATGTAAGCACTCAAATTCCATAAAAACTTCATTTTAATATGAATACTTCCATGTTTTACTTAAGCATGTGCTTTAGCAAGACTGCACAAAATTCCAGCAAATTGCATTTCATTTTCAGAACACCAGAATTATCTGTAAAAACTGAAGAAGGCTTTTGCTATCAACAGCAAGTTTCTGAATAGAGACTGGGTGTACTTCCCAGTGGCTACAACAATTGATGACAACTACATATTCAACCCAACCCAAGGCAAGCAGGATATGGGACAAGTGAACAATGAGGCTCAGGGTTTGAATACCAGTTGGGCTATGGATATTAAAAAAGAATTTTATTTTGAGGGCATTCAATTATGCAGTGTCTGATATAAATGTAGAATCCTTTCACAAGCACAGTCATTTTAAGAACATACAAGTAAAAACAGAAAATGAAAGTAATGAATTATTAGGTTAATTACTGAATAAACTGAAACTGCAGACTTGTATATCTTATGTGGTAAAAAAAAACAAAGGATGTCAGTTGTAGTTTACAGTGCCAATACGATGTTTATGATGATAAGCAATTCTTACTTCTTATGGCTTCAAAAACTTAAATTGTGTTACATATAAAAATGTATACTAAGAAAATTGTTACATATGACAGTACATACTAAAACTCATTTTAAAATAAAGAATAAAAACCTCAATAAAATAATATTAATATGCTGTTCCAGTAACCCTTTTCACAGTAAATGAAGAGTCAAGCATGCCACCATGTGTGTCATGCTTGCAAAGAAAATTGTGCCTGGAAATCCACAGAAATCCGATTTAAATATACAGTCCGTGATCATCTCGGTTGTGACACCATGCAGTCTGGTAGACCGGTACCAACATGCTACAGGAAGATAATGCCTTCATCTTCAGGGACTTTACTGCTGCCCTGATGATGCAAGGGCAACTTCAGTCTCAATGCCAGTTCAGTTTAATGCATTTTAAAGAGCTTTACAATGGAACAATGTCTGTGGGATTCATGGTGGACAAAGGAGTCACTGTTACATGATTTTCCAAGCACTTACTTTTTCTCATCATGTCATTCCAAGCAAGCTCCATATTCATATTCCTTCACCTACTGTGTATGTCATATAATCTAGGTAATGACAGTATCACTAAATAAACCACAAGAGAGTTAAATTTATGCACTATAAAATAATAAAATTCTAGTAAGATACAGAGCTTTCTTCATTGCGCATATTCAGAGTATGGCTGTACATACCTGACACCATCTAATCTTTATCAGTAGCTACCAGCAATTTTGAGGAGTATGCTACTGATGTGTCACAATTCCCAGCCCATTCCTACTGGTATGTACTGGGTTCTCTCCATCTCCTCCTCCCCTCCCTTTCTGTGGATGACCACATTCCAGCAGCACAACATTCCTCAGAAATGCTGGTACACACCAGGAAGCCTTCATTGTGTCACAGTCCAGATAATCATAATGAAAACACAGAATGTTATTTGGATTTTCAATAAGACACTGAATATGTGCCTACATAACTTAACAGTACATTTCTATTAACAGTGGAAGGGTTATAAGGGGATTCTTCAGCAAAGGATACCACATTTATGAGTGCATCAGTTCTGATAGTGTCAGTGCCAAGCACATTACAGTTGAGAGCTGTGCTCTTTTGGGTTATTACATAGCGAGTAGTGGTAATTTCTTACCTACATATCAGGACAACCTATCCATGGTAAAACTACCACATGTAGGACCATGGATTAGCACTGGACTATTGACAATGTTTAACCCAGTGTATCCTGGCTTTACATGTGGTATTTGTCCCATGCAATAGTACTGGGCTATATCTTCCCCCTTCTATTGTTTTGTCTTATATTACACGTTTTTAAATCTAATACCTTCTTCCCTTCCTCCCACTGTGCTCATGTAAGTGTTCTCCTGTCTCACCATCACACAGGTTAGAATTCCTTCTGTCCAGCTACACTGACTACAATGCTCCCCTCCATTCAACCCCTTGCATCAATCCTACTGGTTGACACCATACTACCGAGACATTTTCACTACCCACATTCTTCCCTATATAAACTCCATTTTGGGGCTACAGGGTTTTTTTTGGATTCCTGAACCCTGAAGATGGAACTGAGAGGTCATCCCTAAACGTCGGTATGAAATTACCACTACTCGCTGCCTAATAACCAGACGAGCGCAGTTTTCAGTTACGTTGTGGCAAAAGCCTGAAATCACGCGCATGACAGTCATTATACAAAGTGTTATTCCTATGAGCGTACTGTGACATGTCACAGCTCGGTCAATCCAGAGACAGGATATGGGCCGGGTGACTCAGTTCAATTTCGGGCAGAGGCTTGATTTATCATTTGTCCACCACATCCAGCCAGTATCATTCCTGGGACTGAAATTAACTTTTCCTAACATGCTGACTAGAGTAGGTTCCCCTCTTCCTAGTTCCACCTGAAGATGGAGACAGATCCAGCTTCAAAGTTTTATAAGTTTCTTTGGCCTTTGGCAATTCCAAAATTTCAGTCATTCCTATGACACCAGTATAAAATTTTATGAAAACCTAGTCAGAGGTAATCAAGCTGTTACATGGAGGGAGACAGATGGACAGTAAAGCTGATAAGATACATTTAACTTCTTGTTATAGACGCCAAAAATGTCTCTGTTTTTAATTGTGTTGCAGCTAGATGATTATGCATCATGATGTATATAAACTGGACTAGTCTACATTCTGAACATCGACATTAGACATATTAGACTTAGAAATCTTGAAAAAAGACTGTAAAGAAATGAAAGTGATCCATGACATGAACAAAAAGAAATACAACCAATGTTGTCAGGCAGCCAGTATATGTGGTATACATACTTCCTAAAAGTTACCAACCGTCCTGAGAATCACAGTAAGTAAATATGTTTGTAGAAATGACTTAAAGTAATATTCTGTAATTCACTTTTAGTACATGAAACTGCTTCTGATTTGTGAGATACAATGAATATTCAGTACATTTCAAATGGAAACCAAATGATTACCAACTGGTGAACATTCAGGCCAATGAATTAACCCTTTCCATGCTATGCACATGCTATTTTGCTTGAAGAATTACCCTTGCTTGTCTGACTTTAGTTGGTATTGAAAAAGCAGTGGAAGTAATACAACCTGGCATCTACCAGCTATTAACTTCTTGTGGCTCTTCTACAACAGAACCTACATGTTGACATGCAAGTATTTGCTCCTTTAAACAAAGGCCCACATGGAAGATGTTAGGTATCTGTTAACCTTTTGATGCCTAACGACGACTATAGTCGTCGTACCGCACCGCTAACCTCTAAATGTTGTATTTTATATATTTATTCAACAAATATAGGTACTGAATATTTTAAACATGGTATATACTCTCCGTTTTTCCTCTTCAAAATGCAGTTTATTTCATAAATCTGACTTATTTTGTTCCTGTATTATTCACATTTTATATACAGAGTGTGCTAAAATTAAAAAAATAATTCCGGCACCAAAAGTAAATACTGGCTGCATACGCACAGACACAGGCTCTCTTGTTGCCTTCTGCAGCTGGAATGCATGTTGGGTGAAAGTGAATTATTCACTGACAGGTCAATGAAGATAAAGTTGATGATGCTCTTTCTGTTATGGATATAAAAGAAAATAAATGATTCCCTGTTTCGTTCAGTCCTACAGATAAGTACACACAGTTCAGCAGCTTGACCACAGGTCAGGTGATAAGGCTGTAAAATTGCTGTCTTCTGGAGTTGCAATGCCACAAAGTCTATTACAGTTTACTGGCATTTCAGAGGACAGCACGTGAGGAACTCACACCTCAAATATACTGGGGAGCACTGACAGAGCCTACACACATAGCAATGATAGTCAATAAAGAAGAGTACAGTCCCTGTGTATGCTGTGAAGGGACACGGGGAAGTGAAGTTATGTCTCCACTCATTCTTAACCTTGGCTCTAGAGAGAGGTAGGTGGGCTGCTTTAAGCCATGCCACTTTACCCACGGGCAAAGAAAACCTGGTACCCACTGGACAGGAGACTAAGCAAGTGCAACACTGCATATGTTGGAGAAAACTCTGGTGTCTCTGCTGGGAATTGAACACAAGATGATCCAGCCAGTAGCCTAGTCACTATACTGACTGAGCTACCAGATAAAGAAAACTAGACACAATAAGTAATTCCTGGGTTTTCTTGTACCTCTGGGGTGTCACTGTCTATGATTCAAAACTGAAGACACAATGCAATTTTCTGCAGGACTGGTACAATACATGAAATTAAAATGAAGATGTAATTAATACTGAATATAAACTATGACCCAAAATCAGGTTGACCAACCTCCCCACACTTGGATATTACAGCTTTGAATTTTACCATATGGCATGATACCAAGACTCCCTTCACTACACACTTGAGATTCCCACTGTCCTTCACACTCCTTGTTATCTTCAAAACCAAACTGTGCAACAGAAGAGACAAGCAGCAGAGCAACACAAACTCTAGTCTTCAATTGCAGCTTTATCTCTGAGCAAGTGTTAGGGCTCAGCAACTTGATACTACCCAAATTAAATTCATAGCAAATGACATGGTGACAGAGAAGAAATTAGCAGTAATATAAGAACAGGTGTTGATGAAATTATGTGACTGTTAAGACATGATATGACTTGGGACTACTTGGTCATGCCCTGAATTATAATTATTTACAATTCACAACAAATAAACCTTTTGGACACTATTACAGCACCATGTAAAAAACTGTTATTCAAAACAATTTCTATTCTCATTTGAATAAGAAATGTGTGCCCCTGGAAGCTCCTAAGTACTTTGTATCACAGTCAAACTCGCCTATTCTGCGCGGATGCTTATCACTGTTGCAGCTGGACATAGTTCGCTGGGAACAGCCCATACTGGCCATGACAATAGCCCCGCCACCAACCCTCATCAATCTGAAACAAATTCAAGGACACATCAGGGTAACACTTCATTGTAACTAGGGTACAGCAGCGCAGTCTTCTGAGCAAATTGAAACTGCATGCAAGATAATGTTCTGGCAAACTAAGTATACTGTTGAGTAAAGAGAGACCTACTTGATGTCACTTGCTTTATTATTTCTTTATTTAATGCTCAACATGTTTCGGATGTTAATACATCCATCCTCAGGAGTGTGCGACTTATGTGCTGAGTTATTTCATGGGTTGTATTGCTCTGGTTCGATGTGTGTTGGTGTTACGCTGTGGTTTGGCTGTGGTGGTGTGGTATCCGTATGCAGGCTGAGGCACTGCCTGAGCCTGCATATGAATACCACACCACCACAGCCAAACCACAATGTAACACCAACACACATCGATCCAGATCAATACAACCCACGAAATAACTCAACACATAAGTCGCAAGCTCCTGAGGATGGATGTATTAACATCTGAAACATGTTGAGCATTAAATACAGAAATAATAAAGCAAGTGACATCAAGTTGGTCTCTCTTTACTCAACTATCATGATGATGCACAGTCCAATAAACATAAGTGTACTGGTTAACTGAGTCTTACATTATTGCACACACTACCAACCAATACCATCTTTATGATGTGCTCAGCCACTCTGTCCAAAATGCATTACGTCTGTGACACATCTGTAAGTTCGCTATTATGTTGTGTTAGTTTTCTACGTTTCTAATAATATGATGGTGATATGTTATTCCTATGACTCAAGACAGCAGCTCATATATCAATACACACCAAGAAGAAGAAGCAAAACCAACTGACTCCACATGGACAGTCATCTTCTACCCGAGAGCTGGTCACATAATATTAACTGCGACTGAACACGATTGCCCACGCTGGCCATAATGTGTAAGACACAGTACTCTTATTCAAACACTGTGAAAACAAAGACCAGTTCTTGACTGGAATGTGAGTCTACATCCTATGAATCAGCCTAACTGTACATGCAAGGGTAGGCAGTGTGCCATTAAAAGAAGTCTTCAGGGGTTTAAACAGATATCTGAACTGCACACACCATACAGTGTGAAATTAAATGAAATGACCATATGTGATAAGCAGGAAAAATTAAATTCAAAGAACTTTACCATTCATGAAACAACTCACCATTTCCACATTTGTGATGATATCATCAGGATCAAATGATATTTCATCATCAGCCGCTGCAAGCAAAACCAAAAAAATGTTACTACACGTACGAGCCTTCGCCTTATCCAAAATTTACACCTTAGGTATGCAGTGCACCAGCACCCCTCAATCCTTCACTGCATTTCAGAGCCCATGTTAAGCTGCCGACACCTTTTCCAAACAGCATTCCATCAAATGAGACCATGGGACTTCGTTCGCATACAGTCATGCTCTGCATAATGACATTTCAGTCAATGACAGACCGCATACACGACAGGAGTCCCATAAGATTATAATATTATAATACTTACAATTGTGTTACAATTGCCTACAGTATTCAGTAAAGTAACATGCTGTACAGGTTTATAGACTAGGAGCAATAGGCTATATCATATAGCCAAGGTATACTATCTAGGTTTGTTTGAGTACACTATGTGATGCTTGCACAATGACGAAATCGCCTAACGATGCATTTCTCAGAACGTATTCCCGTCATTAAGCGATGCATGCCTGTATTCTCCACTCAGACACTACACCTGGCCAGTCAATTACAGTCTACAAAAGTTTGTAAGTCATAATGAAATACCATTTACTTATTTATTGGGCTCATATTCCCGCTTTCATTTCATGCTTCAAAATTAATATTTCTAAAGGAAAAGTAAACTATGAACATCCACCAATATCCCCTAAAGGTGAAACAGCCGTGTTACCTCTGTATGTCTATCACTTAACAATCAAATGTGAGATATGAGGTTCTGACACAACTGTTGCTGAGGATCAGATCTCCAGGGATATGACACTGTGTCACTACGTGAGGGCTTTGGTATCCACTCAACCAGTGACATGGCGTAGTATCATCAATATGAAACTTGGTGACTGTGCCCACAGTCTATTAATCAAGAGAAATCCAACCTGCTTGATAGTCGTACAGCGCGATGGCAGAATATCCTGTGTCTTCAACGCTATTCACTTCTACTTCTTCCTCTGTTGGCTGTGTCTGCACCATGTGACTCCCCACAGGAATATCTGGAACTGAAGATCGTGGCATGACTGGAGACTGTGGTGCAGGTGCTGTGGATTGTGGTGGAACTGGAGACTGTGGTGCAGGTGCTGTGGATTGTGGTGGAACTGCAGACTGTGGTGCAAGTGCTATGGATTGTGGTGGAACTGCAGACTGTGGTGCAGGTGCTATGGATTGTGGTCGAACTGCAGACTGTGGTGCAGGTGCTATGGATTGTGGTGGAACTGCAGACTGTGGTGATAATGGAGATTCTTGAGTAGATGATCGTGCCTGTGGTTGAGGCTGAGGCTGAACCGCCTGCAATAAATGCAAAACCCACATTAATTCTGTGTCGAGCAGCACGCTGCCAGTTGCTCAGCTTGCATTACCTATGCTAGGTACAATGCCTGACTACATCAAACATGAAGATTCACTGGTGTTAGGTTAGTAAGGACATAAATTCAATATAAAATAAAAGTTCACAGCTCATCATCAGATTGTCAGACAAAATCATGATCCAGATACAGCTAATAAATACTGTACTTAAAAAATGAGCCACATTCACATATTTGGGAATGACTGTAATGAATAAATATCATATAGATGACAAAATTATGATCAGATTAAATTCAGAAAATGTTTGCCGAAATTCAGGCGATCATTTACTACTTCCTCACATCCAATCAAAAAACCTAAAGATTCTGACACAACCAGAATTACAATTACACCTGCTGTTTTATTTGTGTGTGCGAAAACTTGGTCCAAGTCATTCAAAAGGAAGAATAAAGACTGAAAATGTTCAAGGTCAAAGTCCTGAAGAGGAAACAGTACTAGGAGGATAGCGGAAATAACATAATACGGATATATACATTAATCACTTGGAACTAGTAGCACATGGTCACTAAAAGTAACATAACGCAGGTGCAAAACCCAGGCACAGATGGGAGTATAATAAATTGGATTTTCAGGAAGTGGGGTAGGGGATGGACTAGATTGATCTGGCTCAGAATAGGGACAGGTGGTGGGCTCTTGTAAATGTGGTAATGAACCTTCGGGTTCCATAAAATTCAGAGAAGTTCTTGACTAGCTGAGAACTGCTTAGCTTCTCAAGAAGGACTCTGATCCAAAGACTTAGTAAGTAAATAAGTAAAAGGTAAAAGGTAAAGTGATGCCGTTACAGGCCCGGTGTGGCCCAGAGGGTGGGTAGAGGAATAGCTTTACTCTTCCATGACTGTGGCACTAGAAGGGGGTGAGTGGTCAGCAGCACGCCCCGGCCGCACTTCACCCCGGGAAAGACCCGGTACCCATTTTGCAGGAGGCTGGGTGGGCCCCAGGGCCGGTCTGGATGGGCGGAAAATCTCGTCCCCACTGGGATTCGATCCCGGACCGTCCAGCCCGTAGTCAGTCACTATACCGACTGAGCTACCCGGCCCACAAGTAAATAAGTAAGTAAGTATATAAGTAAGTGACAAGTGGAAAATTCAGTATCCTGAAGGAGTGCATCAGATCTGGAAACTACTGCATCTACTTAAGTTTTCTACAGTGATACTGATATGAGAAATTCATCTTCCTATTTTCTGATAATTTTATGCTCTTCGACAATAAATGACATTACTTACAATCTGTGGCCCTCCTATTATAGATTTCAGTTCTCTATTCCAATTCTAATATGCCATGGTGGAGGGGGGGTTAAGTATCTGAAGTGTGCTGTGAGTACCAAAGTTTAAGTACTGATGACAGGGACCATGAATCCCTTGTGCTCTGATATCCTGGTTACTTCTCTGATAGGTGATTCTGAAGACTGAACTGCTCACACATACCTGCTGGAAACTGCAAATGTAAGATTATTCTAGTGACTGCTGTCACAAGATGCACTCCCTCTTCATACCTTGGAGTGTCTGGGTTTGTTTGTGAACCAATGGTATGCTGCTAAGATATTTTTATTTTCCTCAGACCCATCAGACTAATTGTGGTGAAGAACCCTACAACATGCCATCAATGCTACCAACTGTTCCCACACCACTGCATGCAGCCACACACCTCCTGAGGCACAGATGCAGTCTGCTCAAGGTAAAGTTTGTGCTCCTGCAGTTTTCTCTGTTTTTCCTCTTCCTGTTCACGGATCTTCTTCAGTCGTTTCTCCTCTTGCATCCGTGCCTCACGTTCTTCCAAGTCCTCCTGCTTCTTGCGTCGTTCTCGCTCCTCCTCTGCCTTCTTCCTTGCTTCCTCATCACCCTGCTTTGCAAGGTTTTCAAATTTGGCACGAATGTTCGATGGCTTGGCAGATCCTTATGGAAAAAATTAAGTTTCTCATGAAAAGAGAAGTCAATAAATGGATACATTTTAAGCCCTTATGAGCGATAATCAAATTTTTGCACAAGCACAACCTGAGAACATCAAGAACAATTCAATTAAAATTTCTACAACATTTTCGTGAAGGTCACTCAGTTTGTGCTGTGATATTTCTGACACACTACATGGCAGTCACTGATAATCTGTAACACCTATTATTGTTAGGATGATCCTGTGAAGTGTGATCATAAGGACACAACATGCAGTATGTGTGACAGTAACAATGGATGATATGAAGCCTTTAGCAACTTGAATACAAAGCAGAACTGCAATCACCTCTGCCTCCATCATGACGCACTAGCGTGAAAAGTGACACAGATGAACCGTACTCCTCTTCACACACGGGATGTTTATAAAAATGTGTCCTCATTGTTAAATTCCCTAATGTGAACCCTGTTTTCCACTGACACCCACATTATAAGTTGAGATGTTCATTCATTCATTAGTATTCAGCCTTGAAGGCCGGGCTTGGCAGGAACTAGAGCCCAGTCATATGACCGGTATGGCTCTGGCACACGGCATCCTGGGCAAGTTCTTGGGGGTAGTTTGCCATTGCTTTCCCCGCCTTTAGACATTCCCACTTTAGCCGCCAGGTGCCTCCGTCCGCAATGACGCGAGAGATCCTAGCAGCGAAAGGTGGAAATGTGGGCGAGAACGATGTCCGGTAGTAATTTTGCCTAAATTCCGACTTTCACATAAATTTAGGGATCTTTTACATGCCGCAAATCTACGACATGGGACCGACAGCTTTACTTCCCCTCCGAAGGAAGGCGTGCTGAGGATTTTTTCACCCTAAAAATCCGACGGCTTCGGCCGGGTTTGAACCCGCAAACTTGGGTACTAAAGGCCAGCATGATGCTACCCCTAGACCACCGAAGCCATCAAGTTGAGATGTATTCCTACAAAAATTATGCATAACCAGAGACATAATAAAATACACTATTTTTATTCACCATAAATAATGGTATATCTTAAACAGTGGTAATGCACCACACAGCTTACAGTAAGATGGAAATAGCAACCATGCCCCCCCCCCAAAACCTTACATCAAATAAGCATGTGTATATGAAATGTGAAGATCTTGAACACAACCACTTTAGTAACAACAGTTTTGGCTGAACTGGCTTTTGTTTTGTACATGGTGTTTAGATAAAATTAATATTCATTCTGTTTCCACAAGAGCAAAATTCTATAACCAGAATGGCACCAACGCGGGGACACACTGAGTAAGCATGAGACGCAGTACAGCTCAGTACTATCAGCCATGAACTTGTCACAGACCCAGTGCAAGGTTAGGCATACAGTTTTTATGTAAAATATCTCACAGTTTGACAGATGCTGAAGGTACGGGTTAAGGGAGGGCATCAACATGAAAGTGCGATGATTGAATTGGTTCAAATTACAGTCAGTTTCTGTTACAAATGGTTACAGGTCACACATGTTGCCAAAACCTGTTTACCTTAAACAGCTGCATGTCACCAAAGTACTAACAACAACAGCTTGAGCAACTCACCAATATCCGGTCTGGATTTCTCATAGTTCGTGCCAACTCTCTCAGGCTGCTCATTGAAATCGTGAGCTGATTTGTCTACTCGATCAGTCTGAACCCCAAACTTACCACCAAAACCCTACAATTCAAAGAGAAATAAAATAATGTTAACAGCAAATATGTGGCATTTACCACATGATCATAACGAAACGGTAAACTCTAAGGGGTGGTAGCAGGTTTCCAACAAACAACCTGTATGAGGAAATTACAAATATCAGGAGGCATGCTACACTGCGTAAGAAATATGTTAAGTGTGACACGGGACATTTCAATTCACAACACGGTACTGCAGCAGATGAAGAAAAACATTACAGGTCCTGGAAATCCTTGCATTAAATTACAAATCCTCTTCCACTAGCTGTATTGTAACAAGATGTACAATATGATGGCTGACAAACCAGACAGAAGGGACAGTGGGGCCAAGCGCCACATATGCACAATTTTCACAAAGTTCTGACACCTTATTATCCTGAAGGACATAAATATTTTACCTTACTGTGATCAGTCTGACTCTGATGCTGATGCAACCCTTCATGGTGGTCCCACCCAACGGCAGATTTATCTTGACGGTCAACCTGAACACCAAACTTCCCACCAAATCCAACAGCATAGTCTGCAATAACACACTTCAATGTTACCCCAGCAGTGGGAAGTGGCAAACAACAATTGTCAGATAAAATAAGGACCCAATATAAGTCACAACTGTATGAATAACACATCTAAAACTCGTCTAAAATTTTCCCTCTGAAAGGCGTCAGAGAGTCAAATTCATTTTATCACCTTCGGCAACCTCACTCCCTCCCTTCTCCAGACAATGATGGTTGAATTCTTATAATAAAACCAACCAGATGCACTAATTTCTCAAATTTATTTTTTGAATAATACTCTACATGTTTCGGACAGTTCCTCTGTCCATCATCAGGAATTTTTCACCATACACACAGTAGTGGTATATGTCATACAGGTTTACTGACAGCTTGTGAGCTGTCAGAAAACCTGTATGACATATACCATTACTGTGTACAATGAAAAACTTCTGATGACAGACAGAGGAACTGTCCGAAACATGTAGAGTTTTACTCCAAAAATAAATTTGAGAAATTAGTGCATCTGGTTGGTTTTATTATAAGAATTTATCACAATGCATGGTTACCAGAATGTCAAAATGACAGTTGAATTGCCAGGATTGTAGCCATGCTGGACCCAGGAAGTTTCTCTTACTTTTTGCAAAATTATGTACAATAATAAACAGGACAATGATTTGGCTATTGCCCTGGCAATCACACAATCACAGTTTCGTTCCCAGTGGGGTGTAAAACATATGTCTTGCCCAAAGTGTCCAGACTGGCTCTGGGGTCCATGCGGGCTCCTCTCCAATGTTTACCAGAAGTAAAGTTGCGAGGGTGTAAAATTGGCCCTTCACATTCTCCTATAGTACCAAAGGTAAGAATGCATGGAGTTCTACCTCCACTTCCCCACATTCCATGATTAAGCAAAGGGACAACTTTATACCCTTCATTATGCAGTACGGTTTGTTTTTCACTGTCAAGGACTACACTCAACATGTTAATAGCCTTTATTGGCATCAGACACTGAATAATCATTTTTGACTATGGCGAAACTGCTGAGAAGGGATCAAAACAGCACGGCAAGCATGGTTTACAACAGAGGGATGAGATTCTTTCCCAAAGCAGGAGGTGGAAGATGAATCTTGACTCACATCTGACATACAATAAATTTGGAAGTGTTTTTAACCTGCTGATCGTGCTGTACTTACAGCAACCATACAGGAGTTTTTATCTTCCAACTAAAATCTCACTGCATTCCTACGATACCAGCCCAAGAAGAAACAATAATGTATTAGGTTATTAAAATGTTCAATGACACAGCATACAAAATGAACAGGCATTATAACACAAATGAAACACTCGTTTCTTAATAAAACATTTTCTCATTATTCCACAAACACTGAAAAACAAACACATAAAGATTTTAAAACATATGACAGTTCAAAAAAACGGCTTCAAAATTTGCTCTAATTCACAAATGGGTGACAATAATATATTATGCACAGCATTCTATTACATTTGCAGTTAGTGCCAAGTCTGTTAGTCCTACAGACAAACACATGTTAGTTCCTACATTACAACATCCAGTACATTTTGACGTATGTACGTAATGAGTAGCATAGCGCGGGGTATGTGTGATGAATTAACCACAACCAGAAACTTAACACAGTATTAGGCTTTCTTCATAACCAGTGATTGTGAATTAACATACCAGAATAACATTCTGTATTACCTGCAATGCCAAACAACATGGAGTGGGCCTTCAACGCAAGGAAATTCACCAAAACTGAAGTAAAATATTATTCCAATTATCCCCAACATATTTCTCCAAAACAAATGCTTTCATGTTCACTGAAAAGAGAAGTCCACTTCCTCTCACCCAATTCTTTAAGATGCATTTTAATATTATCCTGCCATCTACATCTTATTTTGAATAAATCACTGCACTGATCAAACATTGTCAAAAACAAGGCAACATAAAAATATACAGCTTTTATTCAGAAATTAAGCTACAGTCATAGAAGTGAACACTGCATTAATACCTCACCGACAATATGTGAAAGTACGAAGAAAATCCTGCTACATGCTAAACATTACATAAATATTAATTCCTTTGGGCCTTAAACTGCATGTGACTGCCTAGTTACTACATGGGGCAGTTTTTAACCTACCAAATTACGAGATGTATGCAGAGTTATTGCCCATATCATAAAGTACCTCCACTTGACCATGAGTGCTTCCTTATTATCCATTCTGAGTCATCATTCGCCAATCAGCCTACAATTTGGTGCTATGCAGTCTCAATTACTGACAGCATCATAAAATACTCCCACCAAAATTTCTAAACTTTACATGTCATTCGCGTGGCAAAATAATTACATCTCTATTCAAACACTGTATCAGGCAGAAGTGAACAAAATACTATGAGGCAGTTTGAACTATGTGACCCAGTGTAAGGCCTCTGCATATTTACATGCTGGAGCACTGTTTCTGAGACAAGCACAACCTTCCACAGAACACACAGCACAGCAGTGTTTAGGTTATACAGTGACAAACACATTGCTATTTTCACTAAAGTGACGAGTGTTGTGAAGCCTGTAGCCTCAAACGAAATGTTACTATAAGATTCCTAAGGTACCACATGGCACACATGTGACAAGACCCCACACTCAACATTATGGTGTACAGCAATATCCTCGAACTTTCTACAGTCACCCTGCAGCTCTCCTCTTTTAGGTATAGCTCTTGTGCCCATTAAGGTACAAATGGCATTGATGGCATTACAAACATTTTGCTTTGTTCCTACAGCATATACCAGAGTCAATTATGACTAAAGATTCAACAACGATTTGGCTACATTGTGCAGAATCTTTTGTCTTCCAGTTTGCTATCCAAAAATTTAAAGATTAAGACATACAGAATGAAAATTTTGCCTGTTGTTTTGTATAGGTGTGAAAATTGGTCACTCACATTGAGGGAGGAACACAGCCTGAGGGTGTTTGAGAATAGGGTGTTTAGGAGAATATTTGGGCCTAAGAGGAACGATGTAACAAGGGAATGGAAAACACTACACAATGAGGAGCTTAACGATATGCAGTCCTCACCCAATGTTGTGTGGGTGATAAAATCAAGAAGAATGAGATGGGCATGCCATGTAGTGTGCATGGGGGAGAGGAGAGCCGTATAGGGGGTTTTGGTGGGGAAACCTGAGGGAAATAACCACTTGGGAGACCCTGGCATAGATGGGAGGATAATATGAAGATGGATCTTCAGGAAGTGGGATGTGGGGGTATGGACTAGATCGAGCTCACTCATGATTGGGACAGGTGGCACGTCCTTGTGAATGTGGCAATGAACCTTCAGGTTCCATAAAAGGCGGAGAATTTCTTGACTAGCTGTAAACCAGTTAGCTTCCGAAGAAGGACTTTCCTCCATGGAATGAGTGAGTGAGTGAGTGAGTAAGTAAGTAAGTATATAAGTAAGTAAGTAAGTAAGCAAGCAACTAAGTAACTAGTAGTCTGAAGTCCTTGTGAGCAGAGAGTACTAATTCTACCCCAAGAGTACACAACAAAAAATATTAAGTTCAAAATTTTTAATGTCAGGCTTTTGAGTTATGATACAGTATAGTTTAGCAGGAGAATAATAACATTTTGCACCAAGAGGCACACATTAGAACAGATACTTGAATCCAGGTTTTCATCCCCAGGTGGAGAACTAAACAATGGTAAGTGTACAACTGACCCAAAAACTGATACTGGCATCAACAAATTTTTCTTTTCATTCTGCAAGACTTTCTGTACTATGCATGGGAAAATAAAATGCAATGACAGGGCTCCACTACTAAAATATCTTAACATCACAATGGACTTGTACACTGCTGCTCCGTACCTACTTGCACAGCTCAACGCTACTTTTTGTAAAGTACCACAAACAGTCAGTTCACTCTGACACAAACTAATAGGTCTGAAATTGTGAAACCAGCCCAACAAAATAAGGTGTGATCATTCAAAACTGTGTCAGTTTCAACACAACAATGTGAACGCACCAAAACAAGTGCAGCTGCCACTCAAGACAACACTGTACATGTGCATGTAGTGTCACATCACCTGACTAGTGGCAGCACAATGCTTATGCTTATTAAACGCAGTTATAGAGGCTCTGAACTGATTTAATCTTACAAGACTATAGTTACTTGCAACACGACTGCTGAAGATTTGGGTCTTCTAGGATGTGATGCCACGTTGTTTGGCAAGTATGGCACAACATTTTGCAGGACTGTCTTCACCTCATGGTCAAACCCACTGTACATTCGTCCTCTCATCTACACGTCTGTTTCCCCAAGTGATCTTCTATGTTGTTTCCCCAAGTGATCTTCTATGTTCAAATGCAATGCTTACAGGCTGATGCTGGACTGAAGCCGAAACTTCTTACAACTCCCAACAATGTCAATAAACTCACATTTAACCTTAATCTGGAAGATTATATAGTATCCATATTTTAACCGGCTAATTCCAGGTGGATTCCAGGAACATATCTTAAATATGACAGTATTGTGGGCAGCCATATTTTCACTGGGGTAACAGTATTAGTACTGAAGAAATACGATGTGTTGTCAACTGGGCTATACACTTGTGCCATACAATCAGATGACAAGTGGCCACTACACGTTAATCACAGCAGAGACTTGATGTTTGTGTTTAATTGGGTCTCATTAACAGTCGCAAATAAAATTCATTGTCAAAGTGAAACACTTATTCGGGTACATGAAATACCAGTAATAAAGGCATGAAATAAATGCAAACATCATTAAAGCATGAATTTTTTATTAAGCTAGAAGCTAGAACTCTTTTTGGAAGCATAAAATACATTAAACAATTAAGACACAGCTGCATCCAACACAGTACAAAATAAATCAACCTCATGTAATGAAAAACAAAGCAAAACTAAATGAAGAGTGATATGCACAGCTGTGGCAGGGTGCGGAACACTGATTCACCCACATGATTCATCCCTGCTCACTGGAACCACTCATGGAAGGTCAATAGCAAATCAATGAGGCTCACAACCATCAAGACTCTACTGTACCCAGTATATCATGGACTTAGCTGGCATGGCAATCTTTGTATCATACCAATCCTCTCAAGAGACTCAAGATTAGTATCAAGTTCACAAAAAAGAAAACACCCACACTTCTGAAGAGAAAGACTACAGGTGCACGGTGTTATACACAACATTACACAGAGGAACCAGCGCTATCCTGCCATTCCTCAAGAGATGTAATGATACACAGCCAGCAGTCAGAAGAAGGGCACAGGACATGCAAGCACCCAACCACCTATATGCACGCCAGTCTGAGCGTGTTACCTTTCTGGCTACCGTGCTTCTCAATCTTCTCAACGTAGTCCCAGCCGACAGCTGACTGGTCCTGGCGATCCGTCTGTATGCCATACTTGCCACCAAACCCTCTGGCATAATCTGAACCCAACCCAGTAGAAATATCAAGTGAAACTGTTGCTTCTTCAAGAAAACTCAATTATTTTCTCAAGAACAGTGAAATCAAACCCTTAACAATTCCTGTGAAACAGTATGCACTCACCAGACAAGTGATAAAAGTGTGTATCACTTAAGGTAAGGTAGGTTATTTAACCAGAACTCTGCCATTTGTTGTTCCTACTTGCGAATTCTCAGGAGAAATCTCAACAAATACAGACAGCAGATATCACTCAACACATGATCACAGTATGAGTAAACTCATAGTCAGAGCTGGACAGTTTCCACTGGAAGACCTGTATGGGAAAATCATATTGCTGGATGCCTTCTGGAATATGGCAGGTAACTGTTAAACTTTATCATCCAGCAAGGGGGTAATTCAAACCCTCAGTATCACAGATCTGCAACACATGGACAGCTAGACCACATCCACTATTACAGCAGTTTAATACATGTCCAACAAAGCTAACCCTTTATGGGCCTGGACAGGGCCTTACAGCTCCAAGAGGTTGAGGCTCCCAGAATTTGTAGACAATCGGCACATGAAGGTGCCAAAGTTGTCAGCCCCAAGCACCGGCCGCACTTACCCCTCAGGAGAGGTCCCTGGTACTTATTTCTGTTACAGGCTGAGTCGACCGCAGGGCCATAGTGCAGCTGGAAGAATTAAGTTAATGTAAAATCCCAATGACCCCATCGGGAATCAAACCCGTGGCCTTCCAGCTTGTAGTACAGTGCCTCAACCAACTGCACCACCATGTAGCCCATGCATGGCCAATAAGAAAGCTAAATTATATTCTAAATGTAGCAAAGAGTGACCTTCCTTCCATCCGGCGCTACAGCCTTGGGTGAGCCTTGGCCTCCTCAACAATCAGTCTCCATTTCTCTCTATCTTTCATCATCTCCATCCACTGCTTTATCTTCATTACTTTCAGGTCTGCTACCACGTCGTCCATCCATCTCAAACGAGGTCTTCCTTCCATCATCTTTCTTGGCATCGCTCATTTCCATTCTCTTTACATTTCCCAGCCATCTTATTCTTTGAGCTTTTATAAATTTCACAATATCCTCCCCATTTATGGATCTATTCTTCAATTCTTCATTATTTCTAATTCTCCAGATATCCACCTCTTGGACCAGCCCATAGATCTTCTGCAGTATTTTCCATTCGAAAATCCTTAACAAATTCTCATTGGATTTTGTAAGGGTCCAGGTTTCAGATCCATATGTTACTACTGGTCTTATCAGCATTTTATATATTTGCATTTTGGCAGACCTCTTTATAATCTTGCTTTTTAGCATATAATGGTTAGCTGCATATGGTCTGTTCCCTACTTGTATTCTGTCCTTTACACATTCACTAATCCTTCCTTCTTTATGCATTACAATGCCAAGATATTTGAAGCTGGACACTCTTTCAAATACCTTATCTCCTACTTTCCAATTCTGAGTTTGTCGTCCCTTCTGAGTTGCAGACACAATCATATAATTAGTCTTTTTCTCATTCACTATTATTCCCATTTGTTGGATTTTCTCCTCTATTTCTCTATATACGAGGGTTGGAACTTTAATAGTGGCAACTATTTATTTACAACTGATACAAAATAGATACATGTTTTGAAGTTTTACTGTCCTTCAATGTAGTCACCAGCATTGT
>Ga0123355_10001981_pt1 | contig 28905 bp, 27 predicted proteins | sample TergutEmb28metaG_3_FD_89872 | JGI IMG/M metagenome (GOLD analysis project Ga0123355, IMG submission 89872) | Embiratermes neotenicus P1 segment gut microbial communities from Petit-Saut dam, French Guiana - Emb289 P1 | ecosystem: Host-associated > Arthropoda: Insects > Digestive system > Gut ... | reverse complement strand
CCCCGAAGGCACTTCTGTTGCATCACTTTCGCGCAGACGTCTTGTTGTTTCCGCCAAAGTTGCGTTTGCGTTCGACGGATACACTACAAAGCGTACACCGTGGTATCTGTAATGAATCGTTACTTCTACTTCGTCCGCCGCTAAGTTAGGCGATGCAGAAGCGATATTACGAGTTGCCAAAACCGGATTCGCCAAGTTCGTATTCGCTCCGTTGTTTATGTTCCAGTGCATAATGTTAGAGTTCCATGGACGCTCTGTTACGCTGTACTCTACCATAGAAGTCGCCGTAGCAGTCGCATGAACAGGAATAAGTGTACCCGACGGTATTTCGATATTTACAGGCACACGAGTTCCTGCCGCTGCCGGTCCCGGAGGAGTTCCCGTACCCGGAGTTGTACCGGCGCGAGCCAGTTGAGTAACAAACGCCGTCATATCACTGTAATAATACGCCGTGCCGGCTATATCAAACTCTACCGGACGAAGATAGATCCAAGTTCTTGTATTGATGTCAAAGTTATTGAAAAGATGTACACGAGTCTCAGCAGCAACCGTGCCGGGATTAACGCCAAGCCATTCCAAACTACCCACTTGAGGCCAGTTCGCATTATTGCGGTTTTGGTGACCTAAGTTCTCATCCACGCGCATACCTAAACGCGCGCGATTGCCGTCAAACGTAACCGCCGGTGCAATAGATATACGACCGGCAGCAATTGCAGAACCTGCCGGAAGGTTATCTAAATGAGCATAGATACCGCCGCCGTGGTCGGCTATGTTGCCTGTGATGCTACCGGTACTTCCTGCACCGATTGTTAGTCTCTGACCGGCTCCTGCGCCTGATTGTATATGTATACCGCCGCCTGTACCGCCGACAGCAGGATTACCGAGCGAGCGAACGCCCGCCTCATTGCCGGAAATCTCGCCGTGCCAGTTTGTAATGTTAATATGATGAGTAGCAAGAAGCGAGCTGATACCGCCGCCGTTTGTACCGGCTCTGTTACCGGTAATGTTTACATCGCCAGTGATTGTAAGCGTTGTATCGACCCCAACTCCGGTATCAACACCATAGTAACGAATACCCCCACCCGCAGCATATGCTTGATTGTCGATAATTTGTGCAGTGCCGCTCAAAGCCACACGTGCGTTACGGTTTAGATGTATACCGCCACCTGCTCCGGAAGCAGTTGTTAAACCTAAGTTACGCCCGGCAGTGTTGTTTTGAATAGCACCGCCTGACATGTTAAGACGAGCAATGCCGGAAGAACCGGTGCCCGCAACTTGAACGCCGCCGCCGGTATTTACCGAGCGGTTGCCATAAATTAAGCCGCCTGTCATAGTAAGCGTACGGTCACCCTCAACAAATACACCGCCGCCGCCATAACCTGCCTCAGCTCGATTCGATAAATTGTACCTTATTTCACCGCCATGCATGTTGAACGGCCCACCTGCGACATTTACAGCACCGCCCTGTCGCGTCGCTACGTTGTTTCTCATTACACCGCCATGCATGTTGAGCGTTCCACCTGCAACTTGTACGGCACCGCCGTAGTGCTGGCGATTGTTGCTTATTACGCTGCCGGCGCGCATATTAAGAGTACCACTCTCAAGATATACGCCGCCGCCAAAGTTAGTGCGGTTTACCGGGCTTGTCAACTCAACATTCCATAAGTTCACCGTAGCCCCTGTAACTCTAAGATGTCTTACATCTCGTCTTTCATTACGCCGTGCAGCAGTATTATCCCTGTCCTCTGTCGTACCATCAGTTCTTGTAATGGTAAACGGAGTTGCACTGTAACTATAAATATGTAATGTGCCTCCTCCTGCATTAAGCGGAAGCCCTGTTATGTTAATATTACCAGTCAGTCTTACAACCCTAGTCCCGGTAGCACTTACCGCCGCTCTCAAGTCCGCTAATGTAGCAACCGTATGCGTTGTAGCCAACCCATCAGGCGTAAAACCCGAGGTTTGGACTATCTCTTGGTACTCCGCCTCAACCGCCTGAACCGGCACTATCCCGTCATGCGCCGTCTCAGCCTGCGCAGGAACTATCGGATCGTAATATGCACGTAAGGCCAGTGGTGAATCAATAAGCATAGCGAACACTATCAGCCAGGCTATTGACGACCGGAGACCTTTCCATTTTTTCGTATTACTCATTCTAACACATCCTTAATTTTTATAATTTTAAAAAAGCCTAAGTTTTGCCGCTCTTCCTTAGAAAAGCCATTTACATAGCTTTAGACAGAGCCAATAAACTCTGTCACAAAAACGAAAAACATTGGCGTTTACAAACTGCACAAGACAGTATTGTCTTTTTAATAATAAATCACCTCCCGCGTCGGTATATATCAATGGTTTTATTTTTTCTTGTTTAGTAGCGCCCCCAAAGCTATGCCACATTCAACAATGAAATCATTATATACTAACACCTCCCAAATGTCTATATTTTTTTCAAAAAAAAATGCCCAAAATATGTTAATTAATAAAGGCTTAACAGTGATGGCGAAATAAAATGTCACGGTTTTTTACACACTTTTAATATTCGTTCCGTGGCAAAGTATTACAATAATATTTAAGAATTATTAAGTTGATTTTTTGCGAGAAATGACGTAAAATAAAAAGAAGTGTACAATTTGATAGATGTATGCTGTTTGTTTTGAATGAGTTAGGGGCAGATAATTTTGATTTCACTTAGAAATGTTACAAAAATATACGAAAACGGCGCGGAAGGTGTTAATAATGTAAGCATGGATATCGAAGATGGCGAGTTCGTGTTTGTTGTCGGCACATCGGGCTCGGGCAAGTCAACGCTTATTCGGATGCTCATGAAAGAAATTGAACCATCCAACGGCAGTATTTTTCTTAACGGTATTGATATTACGAAGCTTAAAGCCAAGCAAATACCGTATTTTAGACGCCAAATAGGCGTTGTTTTTCAGGACTTTAGGCTGCTGAAAAATAAGACTGTTTATGAAAATGTGGCGTTTGCTATGCAAGTTACTGAGGCAAGCCCCCGGGAGATTCGCAGGATGGTTCCGGCGGTTCTTGCTATGGTTGGGCTGCAAAGAAAAGCAAAAGCCTATCCGAATCAACTCTCAGGCGGTGAACAGCAGCGAACGGCTCTTGCTCGCGCGATTATTAATAAGCCGCCGATACTGCTTTGTGACGAGCCAACGGGCAATCTTGACCCGGATAACGCTCGCGCCATCATGCAGATACTTAATGATGTTAATGAGATGGATACAACGGTCGTTATCGCGACCCACGCTAAAGATATAGTTGACGAAATGCAAAAGCGCGTTATCGCAATCAATAAAGGCGTCATTTTGCGCGACGTGGAAAAAGGCGGGTATAGCGATGAAGATTAGGAACATAAAATATTACGTTAAAGAGGCATTCATTAGCATTATTAGAAACAGGCTTATGAACTTGGCTTCAATGATTACGGTTAGTTGTTGTATATTTGTTTTAATTTTTTCGTATGGAATCGTTGCGAATGTTGACCATTTGCTTAGCAGTATTGAAGATGAGATGATGCTTTCGGTGTTCGTGCTTGACGAGATTCCCGATGAAAATTTGGATTATGTTTATTTTAGAATCATGAACATAGAGCATGTTACTCATGCACGGTTTATTTCGAGTGAAGAAGCGATGGCGGCGTTCGGCGCGCGTTATAGCGATGACCCGGAGTTTCTTGCAGGGCTTGTCGAGAGCGGCGTTCGTATACTTCCAAGGACTTATGAAATTAGCGTCTCTGATATAATTTATCAAGACTTTGTACGTGAGGAGCTTGAGCAGTTTGTAGGCGTATTATTTGAGCAAGTAAGATACGCCCAAGAAGCGGTTGAAACGCTGATTACTATAAACAATGCGATTCGTATCGGCGGCGCGGTCATAATACTGTTTTTGGGCTCGGTGTCGATAATAATTATAATGAATACTATCAAGTTGACGGTTACGAATCGTCAATCTGAGATAAATATTATGCAATATGTAGGTGCGACGGCTTGGTTTATCCGCTGGCCGTTCATACTTGAGGGAATGATAACCGGGCTTATCGGCGCGCTTGTCGCAGCAGGTATCGGCATGTTCGGTTATGGTGAAATTATTCGCCGCGCGAGCGAAGCTTTGCCGATTATGGAGGAGTTGTTTGAACTTTTGACAACGGCGGAAGTTTTTGTTTTCCTCTTCCCGGCGTCATTATTGATGGGCTTGTTAATTGGGGCTATCGGAAGTGTCACTGCTGTTAGAAGGCATTTGCATGTGTAGAGAGTTTAGCAAAAGGAGTGTGTTGTTGATATGAGTAAAATTGTACGTTTTTTCATACTTTGCATACTGGTTTTGGCATCATTTATGGGCATGACTTTGAACGTTTGGGCAAACAACATAGAAGAAACAAGAGAACGGCATAGACTTTTGCTTGAACAAATTGCCGCCGAACAAAGTAGCCTCGCTGACACTAGGAGCGAGATTCGCTCTGTAAACGAAGAGCTTGCCGAGCTTGAGTATCAGCTGGCAGGTGCTGCGGATGTACTTACTACCATATTGTTTAACTTGGAGCTGACAAAGCTCGAGCTTGAATATGCCGAGTTTGGCTTGCAAGAAGCCAAAGAAGCGCGCGACACGCAGTTTGAAGCATTTTCTATGCGCGTGCGCCATGTGTATATGAACGGCTGGGCGGGTTATATCGACGCGATTTTGAACGCGGAGAGTTTTATGGACTTTTTCAACCGCATCGACCATGTTAATCGCATGGTGGAGTTTGACAGGAACTTGGTCGAAGAGTTAAAACGCGCTGAAGAGGCGATATCTGAGCAGGTTAGCATAATTCAGGAGCGCGAGGATATGCTCTTGATTTTGGAAGGCACGCAAATCGAGCGAATGCGCGAATATGATGAGCTGCTTGAGCATATGGTCGCGATAAGAATAGAGCTTGAGCTTACAGAGGAAGGTCAAGCCGCAGCACTTGCTGAAATGGAAGAAGACCGCGCGGAATTTGACCGAATTATAGCAGAATATGACGCACAGCGCGCAAGAGAAGAGGCCGCAAGAGTAGCACGTGAGCAACAAGAAGCATTAGCGAGAGCGGCAACGACGCCTGTCGCGAGTGACAATCAAACGCTCCAATGGCCGCTTCCGGGTCATTCGAGAATAACCTCTCACTTTGGTAATCGTTCCGATCCGTTCACGGGTAGGACAGCGTTCCATTCAGGGCTTGACGTTGGCGCACCTTTTGGCGTAAACATTGTAGCGGCTGAGTCCGGCACGGTGATTTTCTCCGGCTGGCAAGGCGGTTATGGCAACACTGTTATAATAGACCACGGAAACGGCAAACATACCATGTACGCTCATGCATCCAGCCTCTTGGTAAGGGCCGGGCATAACGTAAACCGCGGTCAAGCCATAGCAAGAGTAGGCTCAACCGGTCGCTCGACAGGCAATCATTTGCATTTTGAGGTTAGAGTTAATGGAAGTCTTGTAAATCCTTTGAACTTTACCTCGCCCAGGTAGCTAAGTATTATTTTTTACATAATCGGGGCTTGCCCTACAATCTTGCTTTAGTCAGGAGATTGTGGGGCAAGCCCCGTAGTGGCAGTAACCCAACTTTTTTAGAATTATTCCAAGCTTTAACGAGTATAGATGATATAGTCACATGAATAGTATCAGTCGGCGTACAGGAGGGCTTTATGAAAGAAAAAAAATTTTTAGAAGGCGTAATAGTAGGCATTGTCATTGTGATGGCAGTGAATATGTTGATTTATTTCGCTGTCCCCACCATGTTTCGGGGTACAAGCGTAAGCAGAGGCTTTGATTCGCAAATTGTAGAGAAGATGAACCGAATCTATAGCATTATAGATATTCATTTTGTTGACCATTTCTCCATTGACGATTTGGAGCGCGGCATGTTCATGGGGCTGATGTATGGGCTTGGTGATGCGTATTCGGCGTACATGTGCATGGAGGAATATGCTCAGTTTGAAGAGCGCACAAGCGGCGTCTTTGCAGGCATTGGCGCGGTTGTAAGCGGTACTGAGGACGGGCGCGTTGTTGTTGTATCGCCTTTTGACGGCTCCCCGGCAGCCGAAGCAGGGCTTATGGCTCAGGACATAATCATGGGTGTTGACGGCGTGGATACGCATGGCCTTGGCACGGACACAGTTGTATCAATGCTTAGAGGAACGCCTGGCACGGATGTCGTAGTCACTGTTTTTCGCGAATCCAGAGAAGAAACATTCGATGTAACTATAACGAGAGCTTTCATAACCATTCAAACCGTTTCGTATAGGATGATTGACGGCGACGTCGGCTACATTCGCCTCTCTGGTTTTGACCAAGTTACATTTGAACAGTTCTCCGGCGCGCTCGATAGTCTTAAAGAGCAAGGCGCGCAAGGTTTTGTGATTGATGTTAGAAATAATCCGGGTGGGCTCTTAGATATCGTTGCCGATATCGCAAACCTCCTTGTTCCCGAGGGCAATATCGTCTATACCCAAGACAGATACGGCAATCAAAGTGCGTTAAGTAGTGATGAAAATTATTTAGGAATGCCTATTGTAGTGCTTGTAAACGGAAACAGTGCATCCGCCTCAGAAGTCCTGGCAGGCGCGATTATGGATCATGGCATGGGAATATTGGTAGGCGAGCAGACGTTTGGCAAGGGAACAGTGCAAAGACTATTCCCGCTACCTGACGGCAGCGCGGTAAAACTCACCGTCGCAAGATACTTTACACCAAACGGAACGACTATTCACGGATATGGAATCACGCCACATTACATTGTAACAATGGAACCCGAAGTCACCGCAATGATTGCCGGGCTTGAAACCGAGGATGATTTGCAGCTGGTTAAGGCGTTGGAAGTATTAAGTACAATGAGATAACAAAAAGGCACTCCCGGGCAATTTTAGGCTCCGGGAGTGCCTTTTTGTAGAACGGAAACGAAGTATAACCTCGTTTTGTCATCATTGCTAAGAAATAACTACCCAAAAACCCCAGCCCTATCGTGAATAACCAATAACCTCAACATATCCATTGACAAATCCAAATCGCTTCCTGTCCCCCTCAAGTGACCCTCGCGCACTAACTTCTCTATCGTCGGCTGCGCCCATTGCGGCAGTTCTTCTATTTTGTTAAATCTCAATTCAATCTCCTCCTCGTTTTCGGTTTCAGTAGTTACTTTAGCTTCCCACGGCATCCGCGCGTCTTGCGGTAAGCGGCTGCCGCGTTGCATGTCTGCTATTGTTAGCCCGCCTGTGTACTCCATATGCGGTCTATCGGGAAAACTCGTCCAGCTCCCGCCCCAAGTTCCGCCCATTTCGCGCCAAATACGCCCTGCGGTATCGAAAAAACGGGCATCCGAGAACTCTTGCCCACGAATATTTTTGAAAACGTCGAACGCTAGGCGGTAATTATGCATGGACTGGCCGCCCCTGGCGTTCGTGACGATTTGACCGGGTCGTGAGCGCCCTTGTTCAAACAAATGGTTTTGAAAGTCTATCGAGCGATAAGTCGAAGAAATTCCAACCGGAAAGCCAAGTGCGCTCATTCGCGATATGAGCTCACGCGCGCCGCGCTGAAGGGTTGGATGCAGCTCGGCAATGTCTCTGGAATCAATCATAATACCATCCTCCTAAGTTAGTGAGTATATGGTATGGTATGTCTTTTAATAGTCAGGGGTTCACGCTATTGCGGTTGCGCGCACAAAAAAAGCCCAGGAATAACATTCCCTGAGCTTTCCGATAGCTTGTATTGTTAATTTAAACCCGACGGCGTCCCCATATCTCGCGATAAATTCCCTTGCACGGTTTGCATGTCTTGCTGATTTGCCGGCGGCGCCGGATGATAATAACCTTTTTGCGCCGCAAGTTTGTAAAGATCGTATTGGAATTTCTCATCCGAGTCACGCATTTGCTGGAACTTTTGTCTCAAATTAGGGCATGAGCATTCCGTGATTACTTTAGCATAGTTGCCGATACCTGCCTTTGTTCCTGATAAAATGTCTAAAACCATATCTTTTTCCTTCATGAAAGATAACCTCCGTATCGTTAATTAATCATATTGATAAGATCCATTGCGTTTTTCTTAGCGTCTTGTGAGCCTTTGTCAAACATTTGCTTCAGTGTCGGGTCTTGAACTTGTCCTGCGTATGCACTCAGCTTACTAGAGACGTTTTGGTGCGCGCTCACAACCTCGCGGATTGAGTTTAATTCTTGTGAAGATAAATTAGCCATATTAACCTCCTTAGGAAATTTAAGTACTTTCACTTCTAATTTCTCCCAATTCCATAACTTTTATACGCGTCCATGATAATTTCGCAATAAAAAAGCGAGGATTTTGAAATCCTCGCTTTTACTCCACCAATTAAGTATGTGACTATCTTCTTTGCGTCCTGTCGTAAATATTATGTGTGATGCTGTCATAGAGTGCTTCATCAACCACCCAATCATCAGCATTACGCTCGTTTATAAGTGCGTCCACCGCATCGGTAAAGAAGTGAACTCGAAGGGCATCAACAAAAGGATGAAGCGGTCCGTCCAGGGTTTCTCGCACAACCATCATATCATCAAAAGTGTCACGCGCAACCATGTGCATGATATGAAGACCGTGGTCTGTTTCCACAATACCCGTATCATCAATTTGTGCAGCCAAAGTCCATTCCATAAACTCAGGCACAAAGTTTGTGTTTCTTGTAATCGTATATCTGCCCTCGTTCGGGATAGAGCCCAGGTCTTGCGAATACTCCTCAACTAATGCCGCAAAGCTCTCGCCTGCACGGATTCTCGCAAGAATCTCTTCCGCTTTATCATGCACTTCATCATCTTCAGTCGGGTCTTCACCGAAAGTGATAAGAATATGAGCAACTGTCATTGAGCGTTGGTCTTCAACCTCATCAAAGTTCGCAGGATTATCATAAAACGCGCGCGCATCAGCTTCCGACACTACAGTGTTTTCAAACATAGCCATCCTAAACGCGTCCATAGTAAGAAGCATTCTGTAAACTTCCAACCTTTCCTGATATGTTACATAATAAAACTCATAAAAAACACGTGCGCCAACCGTGTCAGGCGAATTGAGATCCCTAACCATTTCTTGCATTTCTTCTCTTATCGAGCTCATAATCTCAGGGTCATAACTAAAGCCATGCTCCTTAGCTATTGTATAGAGAAGAACCGTCGCTTTAGCCTCGTTCAGTGACATCTCTTTTAAACCGGTAAACATAGTGACCCCCGTGTCACCCAGCGGCTCGCCCCAATGGCCTGCAAGCTCATCCCAGCCCATGCCAAGCATCTGCATCAGCATTTGCTCATGCTGCATCCTGTTTGAAGCCAGGATATACAAATAATCTCTGAGCAAAAGCTCAACGCCTGCACCTTCACTAGTGGCAATCACTATATCGCCTGAGCCCATACGCGGCTGTACATTACAAGCGACAAAGCTCACGCTCATAATAACGCAAAGAACAATACCAATAATTTTTTTCATACTAATCTCCTTTGTTGAGAATACGCAGTAAATCTACGTAATAATAATTATAACCTTATTCATTTTACATAAGACAAGCTCATTTTTCAAGTAAAACAACAAAATATTTTAAATGTTAATCGAATATTCATATTGATGGAAACAATGCATTGACAAAAAAGCCCTGTTAATATAGAATATAAAAGCTTAAAAAAGCAATTTGGAGGAGTACCCAAGTGGCTGAAGGGGCTCGCCTGGAAAGCGGGTAGGCGGTTAATAGCTGCGCGGGGGTTCAAATCCCCCTTCCTCCGTTAAAAAAAACGGTATATCAACATATACCGGTTTTTAATGCTCTGAAAATACGCAACTACCTTTCCGGGGATTCAGCCTTATCTGCCCCCCGCATAATTCATCCCGTTTAGACCTTGTTCCCAGTTTTCATGAAATCCTATATACCTAAGCTCAATATAATCTTTATACTCCTCTAACAGCTCTCGAATGCTCATAAAATGAGCTTCCCACTTTTCTTTGTCCATGTAAAAATATCACATGACGTAGGATTTTTGACCATAGAGGCTCCTTTGTATATAAAATGCCCCCCGCTGGTACGCGTTGACACTAGTGTCAAGAGGCGTCGGGGATCCTATTAGTCATATTATACGCAATAGTTGTGAAATTAGTCAATAGTTTTCTGTATTTTTTGTTGTTTATGGAGATATTTTTCTTTGAAAATCGCCATTTTTCGAACTCATTTTCCCCAAACAAAAAGCTCCACAACCCTTGTAAATCAAGAGTTATGGAGCAAGCAACCTCCACAGTCTCTTACCCTCTCCCCCCAAACCAAGCAACCTCAAGCCCCGGGCACAAATACCCAACTATCTGCACCGGATTATACCCACGAATAGCCAGCGTTCGCACGCTTTGCATCCATTCCTCATCAAAAACCGGGGTTACGGCATTTTTATTTTTCGCCACAAAATAACATCCCCAAGTTTCGTCCACGACCTTAGAAACATTGTCCGAAATCTTTCGCTTGCTGTCAAATTCATAACCGCCAGCTCCACACGCCGCGATATCAAAGCCTTTTTCAAGCATAACCGACATTTGAATCAATACGTTTGCCCCAAGAGCCGCACTCTCCAATTTTTGGTCATCTCCGCCTGATGCTATATTTTTTATATAGTCTTTAAACGGCATAATAAGCATTTTCGCGCCTTCATAAACCGATACATATTCAGGCACGGCGGATAAAGAGGTCGCGTTCAAATCAATATTGTGGCGCTCAGGTATGAATATTTCATGCGGGTCTGAGTCTGCGTGTGCATCCGGAATCATCTTTACCGGCAAAATTGACTCTATTCCCGGGAATATTTCCACGCCGTGGACTATCACTTTCCTTAAACCGCGCTTATGTTTCATCGTAATCTTATACCTGCGCGACGGCACATGCCAAGGATCACTGAGCTCATCCTCGCTTGCCGCTTTTAGGGGTATTCGCCCGCTGTGCCCGTTCTCATCGGTGTAAACTTCATGCAATATGTTGCCAAGTTCACATTCTACAGTGACTTTTGTCCCAATCACAGGTGACACTCGCTCGCCTATAAATGTTTCAACTATTAAATAGCCCATTTTCATAAAATCCACCTTCTTTAATCATGTTCTTCTCTCATGGCTATCTCTTTTGTCCTATGAACAGTTCCGTGCGGATGCGCCGGAGGAGCGTAAACAGAAATTAGCCTCAAAGCCCGGTTCCCTGTGTTTATGATGTTGTGATAAGTTCCTGCCGGCACAAAAACCACATGCTCGCAAAATATCGGCTGTGTTATCAGGCTGTCCCTGTCCGCTCCCATAACCGCCATGCCAAGCCCCTCCGCCACAAACAAAAACTGGTCAGTGTTCGGATGAACTTCAAGCCCAATATCATCGCCCGTTCTAATCGTCATCAGCGTCATCTGCAAATGCTCGCCGCTCCATATTGTTTGGCGGTAATTATTGTTATTAAGTGCCGCCTTAACAACATCCATTGTAAGAGGTCTCGGTCCAAAGTCATTCATATGCATAATATTACTCTCCTTGTATGTATTTTCTTTAATATATGTTCGTTTCCCATACATTGTCATCAATTCTTAAAAACTATTCTTTGCATATTTACTGGAAAAATCTGAAAAAATATGGTAAGATATAAAAACAATGTGACTTTGGAGAGCAAATATGACCAATAAAGATAAAATTATAATAATGACCCATCTCGCTTTATACGATAAAAACTACGGCGAGGCCGACCGAAGCGCTAACTCTTTCTTCCGCCATGACTATATTTATTGGCAAAATTTTTGGAACAGGGTTTACGCGCTTATGGGCTGCCTTGTCATTGTCGCGTTCTACGCATTTTATAGAATAGCCGTAGCCGGCGAGGATGTTTTTGAAATAGACTACCGCGCTGAAGGGATTCGGATATTGATTTTTATCATAGCCACAATGTTTGTGTGTTCAATGATAAGTTCAATAAAATCCACGCGCGAATATAGTGCAACACAAAAGCGTTTGGAAACGCATTTAGAACTTACCGAAAAATTGGAAGGTAAAGGAGATAATTCACAAGACCATGGAGCCGATACTAATAGCAAGAGACGCCGTCGCTAAATTTTATAAGAGATACGAGATTTTTATACTTCCCATACTAAGGTTTCTTCTTGGTTACTATATCTTTACTCTAATAGGGCAAATCGGACATACCGCGGAGGCGCTTGAGTTCATAACAGACTCAGGAATGCAGACCTCTTATGCCATGCTCATGGGAATATTGTTTGCAATTTTGCCTATCAGCATGGGTTATTTCCTGATAGCACTTAACATTATCGCTCAGTTCAGCGCGAGTGCCGAGGTCGCGGTCTTAGTGGCTGCGGTTCTGCTTCTAATTTTGTTCTTCTACGGTCGCTTGGGCGGCATGGAGCGTTGGGTTTTGATTTTCATGATAATGGGCTTCTATTTCGGCGTTCCCTACATAGTTCCTATAATCGCAGGTCTCTATTTCGGCATACAAAGTATTGTGCCCATCACTTTGGGCGTCTTTTTGTGGGAATTTTACCCTCTCACATTTGACTTAATGGGCGTCGAGCGCCCTCAAGCCGAAACGATTTTGGAAATACCCGACAGCTTCGGTCAAGTATTCGCTTATGGCGTGGAAGTTCTCTCCGCCAACGATAGATGGATAGTTGTCGCGTTTGTTTATGCGCTTGTAACGCTTATAGTTTTCGCCGCCTCAAAGATGGATGTTGACTTTTCAAAAGAAATCGCCATTTTGCTTGGCGTTGTGATAAACATAGTAAGCTTCATCTTCCTAAGCCTCTTTATCGGCATGGAAGTTAATATTTTCAGCGTAATTATGCTAAGCGTTCTCAGCGGCTTTGTCGCGCTGTTCATAAAAATGTTTGACGTGATTTTGAATTACCAGCGAGCTGAGCGGGTAGAATTTGAAGATGATGATAATTATTATTTCGTAAAAGTAGTACCAAAAATGACGATAGCAAGGCGCCAGCGCAAAGTCAAGCAAATCAAGAGCGCGCCTGAAGTCGGGGCGAAAACTAGAGGCTCCGCCCGTCAAAAGACATACGACACTGCCCAACATGAGCCAATTTATGATGATTATGACGAAGATGTGTTTGAAGTAGATGATATACATGATTATGACGAGCATGACTACGATGATTACGACGATTATGATGACGACTACGATGACGAGCATTACGAAGATGACGAGCACGATAACAACCGCAGAGACAGATAGCTAACAACACCAAACCATACGCGAAAGGGGACCGTCTAAATTGATAGATACTTTGCTGAATAATTTTAATAGCTTTTTTGGCGATGCATTTTTGTATTCAAATTTGGCGGAGCTCTCTATTAACCGCGTAACGCTCATAAATATTATCGACATTTTGATTGTTGCCTTCTTTATCTACAAAATAATGTTGTGGATAAAAGAAACAAGGGCGTGGTCATTGTTTAGGGGCATAGTTTTGGTGCTTTCGATAAGCAGCCTATCGTTTCTGTTCGGCCTGACAACTATCCAATGGATAGTCACGCACGCCGTCAGCACGGGTATCCTTGCAATGATTATCATCTTCCAGCCCGAACTTAGAAAAGCACTCGAAGAGCTTGGAAAAGGTCAAATGATACATATGCCTTTCGGTATATCTTCAACAGCTACGAAAAATTCTCAAGAATCCATAGACGAAGTAATAAAAGCCGCCTTTGCAATGGCTAAAGTCCGAACGGGCGCAATAATAGTTATGGAACGTGACGTTAAGCTGGGCGATTTGGAGCAAACAGGCACAATTATTGACGCAAGCGTTTCAGCGTCCTTGCTTTTGAGCATCTTCGAGGATAAAACGCCGTTGCACGACGGCGCGATTATCATTAGAAATAACCGAATCGCGGCAGCTTCGTGTATACTTCCATTAACAGAAACTGAAATCGGCAGAGATTTGGGCACTAGACATAGAGCCGCAGTAGGTGCAAGCGAGGTTTCAGACGCTTGTGCTATTGTTGTTTCCGAGGAAAGCGGCAAAGTAAGCGTCGCAAGCGGCGGCAAGCTTTTTAGAGATGTCTCTCCTGAAGAGCTTAGAACGCGCTTAGGCGGAACCGTCGCCGGTGATGTGGCGGACAGCTCAACCGGTTTCAAGCGCGTGTTCAAGAGGAGGGCGAAAAATGATAAGTAAAATAGTTTCGCTCATTACAAAAAACCTCGTTTGGAAAATAATGGCTTTGGTGCTCGCCTGCGTCTTGTGGGTAATCGCCGTGAATATTGAAGACCCACTTGAAAACCGCCTCTTCGGCTCGGTTCAAGTTGGCTTTGAAAACATGGAAACACTCGAGCGGCTGGGACTTGTGCTTCTAAACCAAGAAGATATTGAAAGAAACACTGTTGCAGTCAGGCTTTTCGCCAACCGCAGACTGCTGAGCCAGCTCGAAAGTTCTGATTTAAGAGCCTATGTCGATTTGAGTGCTGCCATTTTCAGAGAAGCCGATTGGGGCGCGGGTGAATCAATTTCTGCACCGTTTAGCCTAAGACTGCCTCCTGGAGCCGCCGCATCCATCATAACCGACACCGTGATTCCAACAAATGTTCGGCTGGTTATCGACCGTATAGACACTCGCGAGTTTCCAATCTCCGTCATGAAAATAGGCGACCCATTAGTGGGCTATATTTCCATGGAGCCGCGCATAAATCCACAAACTGTGCAAATTACCGGCGCGTCAACCTTCCTCGACTCAATCGTACACGTCCGCACAGAAGTTGAGCTAAGTGACGCTTCTGAGGACTATATAACAAGCGTCAAAATCATAGTCTATAACGAAAATAATATTGACATTACAAATAAATTTGTATTAGAACCTGCTGAAATTGAAGTGTTTGTGCCAATTAACAGGCGCGGTCAAGTGCCTGTTATGATGCCGAGCTTCACCGGCACGCTTCCTTACAGGCATGTGATAACAAATGTGCAAATTGACCCACCGCATATTGACGTCGTCGGCTCGCTCGAAGATATCGAAGCCTTTAGAGGCGTAGTTTTGGAGCCGATTGACATAAGCGGCTTCACATCCACTGCGATATTTAATATTGACGTGAGAGATGCCATGCTTGCAACGCCTCTAAGCATACAAAACTCCAGACCGCATGAAGTTTTTGTCACTGTCGTAATCGAGCGCGAAGACGTGCGCGAGTTCATAGTTCCGGTTGAAAGTATCGAGATTATCGGCGAGCTGCCTGAGAACTATGAGCTTGAGCTGCCCGAGTACCTCGAGCTAAGATTAATCGGCTTGATTCGCATAATAGACAATGTTTATGTTGATGATATCAGTTTGTCCATTAATATAAGCGCGCTTGGAGAAGGCACGCATGATGTGCCTGTTATACTAATCTTGCCTGATGGCGTGCGCCGAGCTGAGCCTAATGTCGATTTGACCATCACAATCATAGGCGAAGAAATTAATGACGAATACGAAGCAGAGTATGAGGTCGCACCAAACTAAAAGCGTACATTCACATTATATTCGTCATATCATATAATGTTTTGTTGGATGAATCTATAAATAATACTAGGAGGTCACATATGGGCAAATTATTCGGAACAGATGGCGTGAGAGGCGTCGCCAATAGCGAACTAACGCCAATCATGGCATATAAAATCGGTAAAATCACCGCGCATATTCTCGCTCAGGACAAAAGTGAGCGGATAAAAATATTGGTTGGTATGGATACGCGCATTTCAGGCACAATGCTAAACGCGGCGTTCAGCGCAGGTGCGTGTTCTATGGGAGCTGATGTTATTAACCTCGGCGTTATCCCGACCCCTGCCGTCGCTTTTCTAGTGCGCGAGCTTAAAGGTGCCGCCGGCATAGTAATCAGTGCCTCACACAACCCGATGCAAGATAATGGTATCAAAATCTTAGACTCAAGAGGCTTTAAGCTGGACGCGAGCTTTGAGGGCAAAATCGAGGACTATGTGCTTAGCGACACCTGCGCGCTCCCAGTGCTCACAGGTGCTGAAATAGGCACAATCGTTGAAGATTACGACGCGGTTAATCTATATGTCAACTATATGGCAAAGATTTTCCCAAAACTTGACCTTAAAGGCATGAAAATCGTTATTGACTGCGCGGAAGGTGCGACATATCAGGCCGCTCCTGCAATTCTTAGCAAGCTAAATGCTGATAATCTTCACATCATCCACAGCAACCCGACCGGTGTGAATATTAATAAAAACTGCGGCTCGACTTATCTTGACTCGCTCAAAAAATACGTCGTTGAAAATAAAATGGACGTAGGCATCGCATTCGACGGCGATGGCGACCGCGTTCTCATGGTTTGCGGTCAGGGTACGGAGGTTGACGGCGACCAAATCATGTCTATCTGCGCGCATTACATGAAAGAAAAAGGCACGCTTTCCAAAGACATGCTTGTAATCACGATAATGAGCAACATGGGTCTAAACATAATGGCTGATGCAAACGACATAAAGCTCGAGCGAACAGCCGTTGGCGATAAATACGTGCTTCAAAAAATGGTTGAAGAAGGCGCGTCCATAGGCGGCGAGCAATCCGGTCACATAATTTTCTTAGAGCATAACACAACAGGCGACGGTATATTGACCGCGCTCAACGTGCTTAATATCATGCATGAAAAGAACGCCTCGCTCGCCGGAGTAAACACGCAAATGCGCGTTATGCCGCAAGTAGTTGTGGGTGCTAAAGTCGCAAACGATAAAAAGCGCGACTTTGACAAAGAGCCATTAGTCAAAGCTGCGATAGACTCACTCGCTTCAAGCTACGAGGGCTGCGGCAGAATAATCGTGCGTGCTTCAGGCACAGAGCCGTTAGTGCGAATCATGATAGAAGGCGAAGACTTAAACAAAATGACGCAGCAAGCAAACGAGCTTAAAGCGTTAATGGAAAAGCATTTGGGGGCATGATTGATATGGGCATAAAATTTGGAATAATCGGCGCAATGAACGAGGAAGTATCCGGCTTAAAAGCTAAGATGGAAATTTTGGAAACGGTAACAATCGCAGGCAACGAATTTGTCAGAGGCAAGTTATACGAGCGCGAGATTGTTGTAGTAAAATGCGGCATTGGCAAAGTAAACGCTGCCATTTGCACGCAAGCACTCATTGACCGCTTTGCGCCGCAATTCATAATTAACACCGGTGTAGCCGGTAGTATGGATTCAAGTGTAGTCATAGGCGATATTGTCATCTCAGACGACTTAGTTCAGCATGACTTTGACTCAACCGCCTTGGGCGACTGTGAGGCTGGCTATATCCCTCGCTTAGGCGCAAGGTTTTTCAAGGCTGATGAGCGACTAATTGAAGCAGCTTTGGCGACACCTTTAAGCATCTACTCTCTGCTCAAAGGTCGCATAGCAACAGGCGACCAGTTCATTGCTGATGCTGCACATAAACAAAAAATCAACGAGCTTTTTGACCCACTCTGCGTCGAGATGGAGGGCGCTGCCATTGCTCATGCTTGTTTTCTAAACAATGTGCCTTTCGTTGTAATCCGCGCCATTTCGGATAATTCCGACGGCTCGGCTGAAATGGCTTTTGAGAAATTTTTGGGCTTAGCGGCCGTCAACAGCAGCCTGATTGTGGAGGCGATAATTCAATGGAATATAGATTAGTAACGCTTGAAGATATTGAAAATAATCTCGAATTTCGTACATATGTACAAAAAGCAAACGACGTGCTTGGCGTGTTCGGCTTCACCGACCACTCAGCCGGTCATACCAAAAAAGTTGCTCATGTTGCGTCTGAAATATTGATGAGCATGGGCTTTCCTGAGCGCGACGCGGAACTTGCCAAAATCGCGGCATACATCCACGACATGGGCAATATGGTAAACCGTGTGGACCATGCTCAAACAGGCGCTATGATGGCGTTTTACCTGCTTTCTAACATGGGTATGCCTCCGGAAGAAATTTCGACAGTAGTATCAGCCGTGGGCAATCATGATGAAAAGCACGGCAAACCAATAGACCACATAACCGCCGCCATAATACTCGCGGACAAGACCGATGTTCGCCGCTCAAGGGTCAGAAATCAGGATAAGTCGACTTTCGATATCCACGACCGCGTAAACTACGCTGTGGAAGAAGCAAATTTGAAAATTGACACACGAAAAGAGCCTACAATCATACGCTTGATACTGAAGATCGACAAGAAAATGTGCCCGGTAATGGACTATTTCGAGATTTTCCTGGACCGAATGATTCTATGCAGAAACGCGGCTAAAGTCCTAAACGCCGAGTTCCAGCTAAATATCAATGAGGCGAAATTGCTATGAAAACACTCTACGTTTCAGACCTCGACGGCACGCTTTTGGATAATAAAGCAGAGCTTACGCCAGGAGCAGCTCGCGAGCTGAACGAGTTGATAGATCAAGGTGTTAATTTTACATATGCCACTGGTCGCTCATGGTCAAGCGCATATAAAGTTGTAAAAGATCTCAATTTGAAGCTCCCGGTTATAACTCATAACGGCGCGTTCATCTCCAAGCCGAGTTCCGGAGATGCTATTCGCATGTTTTCAATGAGCGCGGAGAAATCTGCGAATATGCTCTCAGCGCTTAGGGCGCGTGATATGTATCCGGTTGTCTTCGCGCTTGTTGATGGCGCTGAGCGGATTTTATGGATAAAAGGCGAAGAAACAGATGGGGTTCGTGAGTTTTTAGAGTTCCGTCGTAATGACTCAAGGCTTTTTGGTGTTGATTCGTGGCTCGAGCTTGCCAGAGAGTCGGTCTATGAAATATTGGTCATTGGCTCAAATGATGAGCTTGCGCCAATAGCTGCCATGGTAGAGCACGAGAGCGGCTACTGCGGAATTTTTTATAAATACATCCGCATGGACAGATATTTATATGAAATCTATGACGAACAAGCCTCAAAAGCATCCGGCATAGAGTGGTTTCGCGAGAACTATGACTTCGACAAAATCATCTGCTTCGGCGATAATCTAAACGACATTTCCATGTTTGAAGCAGCTGACGAGGCCTACGCGCCCGAAAACGCGCTGCCTGAGCTAAAGCAAATCGCAACCGGCATTATCGGCAGCAATGAAGAGGGTGCCGTGGTCGAGTTTATAAAAAAGGTGACCAAATGGACAGCAATCTTGTAACAATGTATGCGAACGCAAAAATCAATCTTGCCTTAGACGTAGTCTGCAAGCGCGCCGACGGTTACCACGAGCTGCGCTCCATTATGCAAACAGTAGCCTTAAACGACAGGCTCACAATACGCAAGCTCTACACAAACCAAATCAAGCTCAACTCCAACGTGAAATGGCTGCCGCAGGATTCGCGTAATTTGGTATATCGTGCGGCAAAAGTTTTACTTGATGAGTACAAGCCTGATTTTGGCGTACTTATCGAGGTTGACAAGCAAATCCCGATAAGCGCAGGGCTCGGCGGCGGCTCGGCAGATGCGGCCGCCGCTCTTTTGGGCGTTCGCAAGCTGTTCGACTTACCCGTCTCTTTGGACAGGCTGATGGAAATAGGACTTTCCTTAGGTGCTGATGTGCCGTTTTGCATATTGAAAGGCACGGCTCTGGGCGAGGGCATCGGCGAGGTCTTGACACCGCTCTCCCCCTGCCCTGACACGCATATACTAATTGCTAAGCCGCCCATTTCAATCTCCACCGCAGAAGTGTTTCGGCAGTTTGACAACAATAAAGTCGAGCATCGCCCCGATATTGATAAGATGATAAAAGATATAGAGATGGGCGATATGAAATCCGTCGGCGTAGGGCTTGCAAACGTGCTTGAGAGCGTCACAGCCAAAGAGTTCGTGGTTATCGAGCGGCTCAAACGCATCATGCGCATAAACGGCGCATCAGGCGCTTTAATGAGCGGCTCAGGTCCATCAGTTTTCGGCTTTTTTGAAAGCAAAGCAGGTGCACAAAAAGCCATGTCTCAAATCCGCCAAGACCTTAGTATTAGAGAGGTTTTTTTGACTAATATATTTACGCCAAGGGTTATAAAGGAGTTTTAAAATAGACACTGAATTGTGGAAAAAACAAGTTTTGGTAAACGATTTTAAGGAGGGTGACTATTTATGGCAGGTCATTCTAAATTTGCAAATATAAAACACAAAAAAGAGAAAAATGACGCCGCCAGAGGTAAAATCTTCACACGCCTTGGCCGCGAAATTGCAGTAGCAGTTAAAGCCGCAGGTCCTGACCCCGGCACGAACGCAAGGCTCAGAGATGTTATCGCAAAAGCCAAGTCCAACAACATGGCGAACGATACTATCGAGCGTTCCATCAAAAAAGCTTCCGGCGCACAGAGCGGCACAGATTACGAAGCCATCACCTACGAAGGCTATGGACCAAGCGGCGTCGCGATAATTGTTGAAGTGCTTACCGATAACAGAAACCGCGCCGCTGCAAACGTGCGCTCCGCATTCACCAAAGGCGGCGGCAATATGGGCACAAGCGGCTGCGTATCGTTCATGTTCGACGAGTTAGGGCTAATAATGATTGAGCGCGCAGGCGATATCGACGAGGACGAGCTGATGATGCTCGCCCTTGATGCTGGCGCTTCTGATTTCGAGGCCTCAGCCGACGGTTTTGAGATACAATCAAGCCCCGAAAACTTCTCCGCGCTCAGGGAAACCTTGGAGCAGTCAGGCATCACCATGCTAAGTGCAGAGGTCACAATGTTGCCCCAAACCTCTACCAAACTAACAACTCCCGACGACATAAAAGGCATGAACAAACTGCTAAATCTCCTGGACGACGAGGACGATGTGCAGAATGTGTATCATAATTGGGAAGGCTCTGAACTATAGCTATATAATAGTTAATTAGCACTAAAAATGCCCCGTTCTTATGAGAGTTGGGGCATTTTTCAAGCTATACAGCTGCCAATAGTTGATATAGACATATAAGCTGACAGAAAAATCTCAGTGCATTCTTGGTATGTTTTTCATGCATATCAACTATACTAATTAAAAAGGGGCTTCCGCCATGAAAAAGCAAATCCAACAAAAAATAGCCCAACTTTTCTATCGCTCCCCCAAACAAGTTGACGGCAAACGCATCTCTACAAGCCTCGGCACGTTTGAAAAAGAAATAGGAGCTGCAATGAACACCTTCTTTAGGGAGGATAAGAAAAAGGGAAGAGCCGAGAAGGTTGATAAAGCTGATGAAAGCAGGTAAAAAACAAGCCTTGCCACTACTTGCGGCAAGGCTTTAATGTTATATAACTATATTTACTACTCTTGAGCTGCCGCATCCAAAATCTTCTGATTAGCAAGCACAAAATGCCCCGGCTCAATCTCTTGCCACTCATGTGGGTCGTTTTCATCTTCATACTTCTCCGGCTGGTAGACGAACAGCACTTTATTGCGCTCCACATCCGGACTCGGTGAAGGTATCGCCGACAAAAGGGCCTTTGTATATGGATGAACAGGGTTATTGAAGAGCGCCTCTGTTTCAGCAAGCTCGACAATTTTGCCTTTATGGATAACCGCTATCCTGTCAGTTATAAAGCGCACAACGCTCAGGTCATGGGCGATAAACAGATACGTTAGCCCCATCGTTTTTTGGAACTTGGCAAGCAAGTTGATAACCTGCGCGCGTATGGAAACGTCGAGCGCGGAAATCGGCTCGTCCGCAATAATGAACTCAGGCTCCATGATTAGTGCGCGAGCGATACCTATACGCTGACGCTGCCCGCCCGAGAACTCATGTGGAAAACGGCTCGAAAACTCAGGTAGTAGCCCGACCGATTTGAGCGCGTTTGCAACTTTTTCCAAACGCTCCTCTTCGTTTTTGAAGTTTTTCAAGCCGTAAAGCCCTTCGGAAACGATATAGTCAACCTTCGAACGCTCATTCAAAGACGCCATCGGGTCTTGGAAAATCATCTGAATCTTACGCGTAACCATTTGGTCTTTTTCTTTCGGAATCACGCCATTAATCTTCTCACCGTTAAAGAAAATCTCGCCTTCAGCACTTGGGTTGATACGGATTATGGTACGTCCGATAGTAGTCTTACCCGAACCCGACTCACCAACCAGCCCAAAAGTCTCACCTTTATATATCTGGAAACTTACATCGTCAACCGCGCGAAACTTTTTACGTCTACTACCGAACTCCACGCTCAAATTTTTTATATCAAGAAGTACCTCTTTATCCGGCATGATGTTCACTCCCTATCTTTTTAATAGTAGACGGCGGCTCTACCTTAGGCGCACGCGGGTCTAAGAGCCAAGTTTTGGCCTTGTGCGTAGTCGAACCCGGCACCGGGAAATACGGCGGACGCTCAACAAAGTCAATCTTTAACGCATTCGGATTACGCGGCGCGAAAGCATCGCCCTTAACCTCATAGAACAAGTTCGGAGGCGTACCTCTGATACTGAACAAATCCTCACCTTTAACGCCAAGCTGCGGCAATGACGAAAGAAGCGCCCAAGTATAAGGATGCTGTGCGTTATAGAACACCTCGCGCACATCACCAATCTCAACAATGTCGCCCGCATACATAACCGCAACGCGGTCAGCCACAGCCGCCACAACGCCAAGGTCATGCGTAATATATACAATGGTTAAGTTGTATTTATCTTTCAAATCTTTAAGCAGTTTAAGAATCTGTGCCTGAATAGTAACGTCGAGTGCCGTTGTCGGCTCGTCGCAGATAAGAATCTTTGGATTACATGCCATAGCAATAGCGATAACTATACGCTGGCGCATACCGCCCGAAAACTCATGCGGAAACTGCTTGCCGCGCCTCTGTGCATCCTCAATACCAACATCACTTATAAACCCATGCGCTCTAAGGCGCGCTTCTTGTGTTGACACGCCCTCTGAGTGCAGCAAAATCGCTTCCATAATTTGCTCTTCTATCGTTTTAAGTGGGTTAAGCGCTGTCATTGGGTCTTGGAAAACCATAGCAATCTCTTTACCGCGCAATTTGAACCAATCTTTCTCTTTTTTTAACTGAGTCAAGTCCTGACCGTCATAAGTAATCGAGCCGCTCTCTATAAAGCCGTTCGGGTCAAGCATCCCGTTAAAAGTCTTTGTAAAAACCGACTTACCCGAGCCCGATTCGCCAACAATCGCCAAACTCTCACCCTTATACAAATCCAAACTAATTTCGCGGATGGCTTTAAGTATGCGCCCACGAAGTTTGAACTTAACAACTAAGTCTTTAACGCTCAGAATAACTTCTCTATTATCGCTCATAATATCTCACCATCCCTTTCTACACATGGTTTTTGGGGTCAGCCGCGTCCGCAAAAGCATTACCCATGACATAGAACGAAATCGTAATCATAGAGATAATCCCTAGCGGGAACCACAACTGATAACGCTGAGTCGGGCTAAGCATTCTCATACGCCCTTCATTCAGCAAGTTCCCCAAAGACGGCGTATCAATAGGAAGACCAAGACCAATATAAGTCAAGAAAACCTCACTACTAATGGTTCCGGGTATAGAAAGCGCCATTCGCATCATTATTACAGAAACCATGTACGGAAGCAGGTTTTTGGTTATAATTCGCATTGTTCCCGTACCGAGACATCTTGATGCGAGATTATATTCCCTATCCCTGATAATAAGTATCTGATTCCTAATAAATCGCGCCATATGAATCCAACCAATGACGCACATGGAAATAATCATAGTCCGAATACCTGGGCTCATGACATATGTAAACAGAACCAAAACGATGGTATTCGGAACATTGTTGAAAATATTATAAATCTCAGTAATAATACGGTCTAACTGCCGCACATATCCCCAAAGCGCGCCGATTAGTATGCCGAAAGTAACGTCAACTGAGGCAACCATAAACGCGATAAACATAGACGTCCTTGTGGCAGACCAAATACGTGCCCACATATCTTGACCTATGTTGTTTGAGCCGAATATGAACCCTTCCTCGCCCGGCAGCACATTTCTAAACTGCCTGCCTGTTTCAGGGTTAATAAAAATTTCAATAGGATCTTTTTGGTTCGGTAAATACGGCTGAATAACCGCAAATAAAACAATACCTATCATCAAGCACATCAGCGTGAACGCAACGCGGCTCTTTAAGAACACGCTGAAGGTCGAACGCCAATAAGAATAGTTTGAATAAGCCACGCGCTCAGCGCTATCCGGGTCATATTCAACCACTTCAAAAAGTTCGTCCTCAGAAAGATTCGCCTTTGTGCTGTCCAAGACACTTTCCGTAACATCTTCAAACTTCTTTTTACCGAAAATCAACATTAGCGAGCCCCTCCTCTCTTCGCGAACTTAATACGTGGGTCAACAATAGCCATGGCGATATCGCCCAAAAGCATCCCGAAAACACCTAAGCTTGTATAAATCAAAACCAAGGCTTGTACAAGCGAGTTATCTTGACGTTGAATAACTTGCACCAAAAGCCCGCCCATGCCCGGTATGGAATAAAGTGACTCGATAAATATGGAGCCTGCAATCGTGAATAAGATAGACGCCGGAATAAACTGAACAACCGGCACAAACGAGTTTCTAAACACGTGGCGCATCATAATCTTGTCGCCTTTTTGCCCTTTTGCTCTTGCCAGTTTTACATAGTCTTTGTTCATCTCATCAACCATGAAGCGGCGCATCCACATCGCATAAGAAGCTATACCCGCAATGGACAGAGAAACTATCGGCAAAATCCAAGTTTCGGGCCGCCGCTCGTTAAAGAGCATCGGAAGCCCCAGCCACTCCGTAACATATAGCTGAATAAGTAAGTGATATATTACTGCCGGAACCGCAATCATAAATACAATGAACATATTGCCTATCTGGTCGAAAAGTTTTCCTTTAAAGCGCGCCATTACCGCACCCAGCGGTATGCCCAACGCAAGCGCAATGGATATAGAGCCTAGCCCCAAACGCGCCGAAAACGGAATCCTCTCCCCAATTATTTCTGTAATCGGTACATTGGGTCTGAAAATTATAGACGTCCCCAAATCACCTCTGAGTAAATTCATATAAAAATTGCCAAGTTGGACATGCATTGGGTCACGCAAGCCCATTGACCTTAGTATCGCCTCGCGCTGCTCGATTGTTAATCGGTCTGTGCCGTCCGGGAAATATCCTTCCTCAGGCATCATTCGCAGCATCAAAAAGACAGCCGTAACAACTATAAGCAGTGTTAAAAGGCTTTGTAAAATACGTTTAGCAAAATATTCAAACATGGTTCACCTTCCATAGTAGACAAGTTGAGTTAGAAATTATGTTTATCGGCTTCATTTATCTGTTTGTGATAAATTTAACGAATTTCAATAGGCGCAAACGCATGCCGTTAAAAATCCGTATATCTCACAACAACATATTGCTGAAGTTTGATGCAAAATTACACCTCGCTCGACAAAGCACATAGCCTACTTTTGTCAGATTTACATATGCGCTTTGAAGCACTCTCAGTAAATGCGACAAAACAAGGTTATGCTGCATTGTCGCTCTATAAATACAACTGTTCAAAATTCTAAGAAAGGAAACCTTTTGAAAGGTCTCCCTCTTAGAAATCATTAGGTAAATTTATAAACTATAGCTATGCCTATTAGTTAGCAGCATCTCTCATAGCAGCTTCGCTATCAGCAAGCCATTGCGTTCTCGCTGCGTCAAACTCATATCTATCCATTGGCTGTGCAAGTCTGCGAACATTGTTCATTTTCCAAATAGACATAGGATTCGCAGGTGCGCGATTGCTTTCAAACGGATCCAAGTAAGAAGCGATCCATGAAGGAACTGATCTTACATAAGGCATTACGAAAGCTTCTTCAATCAAGAACGCCTCAGCAGCTGCAAAGAGTTCGAAACGTCTTTGGATATCGTCAAGCTCAGCAGCAGCTTCATCAAGCATCATTTGATAGATGAAGATACCGTCTTCAAAGTAACCTTCGTATGTTGCCAAGTGTGGTCTGTTGTAAGTTCCTAAGAAGTTAAACGGACCAGTGTATGCTATAGGATCAGCAATAGTTCCGCCCCAGTTAGCTTCTAATATAGCGAAACGACCTGTGTGTCTGTTGTCTGCAAGGAAGCCTGTAGGAGCTGCGTCGTAAATCATAACATCGATATACTCAGAACCTAAGATACGCTCAAGGTTTTGCGCAACAACTTGTGAACGCTGTCCCCAAACAGGGCTGTTTGCATTGTAAGGCTTGAGCATTCTGATTGGGAATGTAACGCCAGCCGCTTCAAGCTCAGGAATAGCCGCTTGCATATATTGTCTTGCTAAGTTTTCGTCGAAGCCCGGAAGCTCTCTGTAGAGACGACCAAGTTCGCCAACTTGTGTAAAGCAAGTTCCGTCCGGAGCGAAAACGAAGCCCGGAGGAGTTATAGTGTTAATAAGGTGATTCTCAGGGAAGAACGGATCAGCAGTGTAAACAGCCGCTAAGCGATCAAACGCATGGAAGAGCGCTTTACGGAAGTTACGGTTATTTACCGCTAATGCCCAGTTATCTGGTTCGTATCTGTCCGGCTTAATATTGTCTGGGTTAAAGTTATATATGTAGAAGAAAGAGAACCAGCTAGCGATCTGTGGACGCACGAGAGGTGCAAGAGACGGATCATCAAGCCATTCTTCTAAGATAATTGTAGAGATTAAAGCAGTCGTAACTTCACCGCGGCGGAACATTTCAGGTGCAAGAATAGTAGCTTCCGCGTTGAATATACGTGTGAATCTTTCAATGTATACCTCATGAGCAAGGTAATAGCTTTCGTTTCTAACCATTACTTGTCTGTTTTGATGCGACCATTCTTCAAGACGCATAGCGCCATTGTAGAGGATAGTGTCGTTGCTTGTTCCGAATCTGTCGCCCATTTCCTCAAGGAAAGGACCATAAACTGGGTAGAAAGCAACCCATGCAACCATAGTTGTAAAGAATGGAACTGGACGTAAAAGAGTGTACTCAAGAGTAAAGTCATCAATCGCTCTTACGCCAACTGTCGCGAAATCAACAGGCTCGCCTGCATATTCAGGACCAGTGCTGTCAAAGAACTCTCTTGCGCCTTCGATAAACTCAAAGTAGCGGTCAGAGTGAACAGAAGCGTTTTCTTGGTCAAGAATCCATTGAGCGCTCGTTACAAAGTCATGAGCCGTTGTTTGACCAACGAGATTGCCGCGATAGTCAACCCAATTTACATCGTCACGAAGGAAGAATGTCCAAACCAATCCGTCAGGAGAAACTTCCCAGCTTTGAGCAACATTAGGGATAAGTACGCCGTGTCTGTCAAACTCAACTAAGCCATCAACAAAACGTGCCGCCATAGAGAAAGTAACCTCTTGTGAGTTTTGTAAGTAGTTTAATGAAGCCATTTCGCCTGAGTAGAGCTCATAAAGCTCTTGAACAGCATGATATCTGTCAGGAGCAATTTCAATCGGTGCCGGTGGTGGCGCACTTGGCGTTGGAGCCACTGTTGTTGGTGCCGCAGGTGCTTGTGGCGCAGGTGCAGCGGGAGCCGCCGGTGTACAAGCCGAAAACACAAATGCGGATAAAAGCATAATTGCAATAATTTTTTTCATAATACACTTTCCTTTCTGAAATTGTTATTATTATACAATTCTACCCATGATTACCGTTTTTGTCAAGGTTTTGTAACATAAACCTTTTCATCTAGTGTGTTTTACTTAGAATTTTTATAACCCATAGCCATCACCTGTACAAAATGCACAAAAATTTTATTCATTTCAACATGCCTATCTATCATCAGCTCCGGATGCCATTGAACGCCTAATATTGTCTTGTCTTTGCTCTCAATCGCCTCAATAATTCCATCCGGCGCGTGCGCGCTTGCTACCAAATCCTTACCAAGCGCTTTAACCGCCTGATGATGATAAGTATTAACGCCTATTTCTTCCGTGCCTAAGATATCATGAAGCAAACTGCCTTTTTCAATCTTAATAGTATGAAGTGCGGCACTAGTATGCGCTCTTTGCTCATGCAAAATTGCTTCTTTTTCGTAATTCGCAGGTATGTCTTGATAAAGCGAGCCGCCTAAAGCTACATTTAATACCTGCTCGCCGCGGCAGATGCCAAGCACCGGCATTTTGCGCTCAAAAGCAAATTTCAAAAGTTTAAACGCTGACTCGTCCATCTCTGTCTGAACCATGCCTAATTTTTGATGCGGATTCTCGCCATAGAACTTCGGGTCAACATCAATACCGCCCGGAAGCAAAATCGCATCACACATATCAACACACGCTTCTAAAAGCGCCTCTTCATCAACACAAGGAATAAGCAGCGGCAGACCGCCATGCAGCCTAACAGCATCCATATACGTCTTGTTGACAAAAAAACGCTCCGGCGGCGGGTTAGTTGAAGATAGCACCGAATAGTTGCCCAAAATACCAATTACAGGGATAGATTTTGATGACATTGCTAAAACCTCCTGAGTCTTTTGAAATGATTTTATGTTCCGTAAAACATCGCGGAGCAAGTATAACACAACAACTGCTTAATTACAATATTTTTATGGAAACTTTGATTGATTCAACCATTTTTTGAACATACTAATTGTTGTGTATGTTATATAGTAAAAAGTCGGGAGGTAACTAAATTTGGATAAGTTTTTAGTTAGACCATCAGCTAAATTATCGGGCAAAGTGAATATCAGCGGCTCAAAAAACGCGGCTCTGCCAATACTCGCCGCATGTTTGCTGGGCGAAGAAAAATCTACGCTCAGCGGCGTTCCAAATTTGAGCGACCGCGCTCATATGATAAGCATATTAGAGAACTTTGGCGCAAAAGCGAGCGTGAACTTAGCCAAAGACACGCTATACATTGAGCCGCCCAATGAACGTAGGTTCGCGGAAGTGCCTTTCGAGCTGGCAAGTGCCATCAGAGCCTCTTTTTTGGTCATGGGGCCGCTTTTGGCAAGATTTAAACGTGCCGCTCTACCCATGCCGGGCGGCTGCAATATTGGGCT
>Ga0123355_10001980_pt1 | contig 28916 bp, 22 predicted proteins | sample TergutEmb28metaG_3_FD_89872 | JGI IMG/M metagenome (GOLD analysis project Ga0123355, IMG submission 89872) | Embiratermes neotenicus P1 segment gut microbial communities from Petit-Saut dam, French Guiana - Emb289 P1 | ecosystem: Host-associated > Arthropoda: Insects > Digestive system > Gut ... | reverse complement strand
TGAGTCCTAAGTCTTTCTTTATATTGTGCATTGTTCCTGTAGCAATCTCTTTTCCGGGGTGGCGCGGGATACGTGCAGTTTTACCTGTAATCGGATTTACCCAAATGTCATGTTCTGCTCCGTGCCGCTTTATGTGACAACCCTGCTTTTTAGCTAATTTTGTTAGTTCACTAACTTTCACAAACGGCACCTTCTTTCTGTAAAAATAATAACACGTGTTCGATACGTGCGTCAAATGTTTTGAAAAAGGATCCGTTACTGTTTTTTAAGGAACTACATTGACAAAACAGGTCCTAGAAAAATTACTATTGCGCTTACCAAACGATTATGATATATTTCCTTGGAAATTATAAAAAATAAAATATTAGGGGGTCAGACAAAATGAAAACACCAATATCATACACATTTGATAAAACCATTTTGTCTGCGCCGATTTAAGTCATTTGACCTAAGTCTTTTTACGCCGCTGGTTTTATCAGCGGCGTTTTTTATTTTGTTCTGCCTCCAAAAATGGAGGAAACAATTTGTTAAAAAGACTGCGTTATTATTTTGACCGTATAAAGGATACGGACAACAGAACCACAACATATCGCTATAAAATAGCAGTTGTTGACGGTGACGGACGTCAATACAAAGGCAAATTTAGTAGTGATGGGAGCTTAATTCAAAACGGGCAATTGCAAGACGGCAAATTCCATATGCAACAAAGAGAGTTGTATGACTGCGAATGCCTTGTTAGTTTTGCTGGACGACTTGATAGGTCAGAAACATGGCGGATCCCTACTTTTTGGGATAACGGGATAGCTTTCACATTGGATCGCACACACAAGCTGATCCCAGACAGGCCTACAATAACCATTGCTATCCCGGTAGATAAATTGGGGATAAAAACGCCAACCTTGGGAGCGGCTGATTATTGTTTACGTGCAATAAAACCATATTTCGAAACAATCAATGCCGAGTACGCCAATCGTTCACGTCCAGACAAAGACAACGGCAAATTCTATGTTTACGAGCCTGGTACAAAGGTGATGCTGCGTAATACAGCTTATTTTGCAATGCAAAAAGCCAAAGACTACGAAGAGCTTGGCGGCAACAGGATTCACATTGATCCAGAAAAAGACCCACCACCAGATATATTTTGCTTAATTTTACGTATAGAAGTCCAACTCCCACATATGAAACTAGACAGAGCTACAAAAATGATGTGCAATCAACTGCCCGATGCGACGAATCGTTTTGTCAACGAATTTGATACCGAAGGCTTGAACGCGGCACTACAACTAGAAGAAACCCAAAGTGCTATTCGTGACTTTCTTAAAAACAATGCCTATTGCGCTTTTATCGCAAACGGCAGCATATTAGCAAGGGAGCGCGGCAGTGATAAACCCGCAAAAAATGCTATCCCATTCAAAAGCCCACCCAATCACGAGATAGAAGTCGTAGGCATTAAAGGCATGGGTATAAAACGCGGTGTAGTTGTAATCACCGGTGGTGGCTATTCTGGCAAATCTACTGTGTTAAATGCCATATCTGCCGGGATCTATAATCATGTCATTGGTGATGGACGCGAACTTTGCATAACAGACGACACGGCTGTCACCATTACAGCAGAAGATGGAAGAGCTGTGTCCGCTGTAAACATTTCTCCGTTTATAAAATGGATTCCTGGTGGTGATCCTGCAACGTTTTCGACAACACATGCATCCGGATCTACATCCCAAGGCGCAAATATTATGGAAGCAGTTTCTTTGGGTGCAAAACTTTTGCTCATAGACGAAGACCGATCGGCTACAAACTTCATGATTAGGGATGCAGTAATGAAAAAGCTCATCGACAAAGAACCCATTACACCCTTTACTGACAGGGTGCAAGAATTGGCAAAAACAGGTGTATCAACCATTTTGGTCATTGGTGGTAGTGGAGAATATCTATCCGTTGCCAACGACATTTTCATGATGGACGAATATGTAATGAGCGATGTAACCGCTCATGCAAAGTCATTGGCTCCTGTATCCGAATACTTACCTCCTGCCGCTAGTTGGGCAAACAATCGCTATATGACAGGTCGCTTTTCGTCCTATCCCTTTGGTTTGACTCGCGAGAAATTAGAGGTCTCTGATACTGGCTTTATTATCATTGGTGACGAACGCATAGACATAAGAAATCTTCATGACATCGCAACAGAAGCGCAAGTAAATGCACTAGCTTTTATTCTTAGGTTTTTAGCAAAAGGCAACGAAGGTATAGATGATCTAGAGTCGATGGCACTTGCTATGCGCGGGCTTAAGCCAAATGTTAAAGACGGCAACAATATCACGGATATAGTAGCAAAGGTAATGGCATTGCATACACAAATCCATAATGATGGCTTGGACTTAGTGGACACTAGTTTTTTTACAAGTATGAACCGTTTTATGGATATGCCTCGATGTTATGAGATACTCGCGGCAATCAATCGCATGAGACAGATCGAGTGGCAAAAAGTTTTATAACGATATAAACAAAAACACGTATCAGCCAGGCAAGCGATACGTGTTTTTTCTATGCAGGGGATTGTGTTTCATGGAGACAGATTTTGATATTATTAATATAAATGCAAAAACTAGTACACTTATATACTAGGGGAAATATCATTAATCCTCTTCTCCTTCTGGTGGTACCCTCCCTTCCTCTGTGTCGTTATATCCTTCTTCCTCTCGGGGACGCTGTTCCCAATTGCCTTCCATTTCAATCGGGATGAAATCATTGCTTATAGTCGAAATGGAAACTAATACACGGCTTGTTTTGTCAAATGTCACAAATGCAACGCGTCCTGTTTCATCTGTGGCACTAAAGGATACAGATACCCCTTGATCATAATTTCCACCGCCTATATAAAGAAATGTTGCGTGTACGTCACTAAACTCGATATCAGTTACTGTAGTTTCTATAAAATGCTTTTGAGCATATAATAGTGCGAGTTGATTAAACTCCTCTATTTCGTGTGGATCAATATCAGCTTCAAAAGCAGCAGACCAATCACCATCCCATTCGCGCTCTATAAAATTTTCAAGCGCATTGGGTTCTGCTACGGGCTGATTTAGCATTTCTGGTGTTGTTTGTCTTATATCAATCCTTTTGCCAGTGATTGCATCAATATGAAAATAAAAACGAGCAAGTACATACGTATGATTAGCAAACAACTCTGCCATATCATCAAATATATCTTCGATATCTTCACCAGCATTGTTTCGATCCATAAGTTGTTGATTTAGTTCGTTTAGCTCATTTCTACTGTCCAATGTGTTTCTATTATTGACAGTTACTGCACCACTCCACATAGCTCTGGTCATATGATCCCAATCAGAAAATTCTAGATCCATATACATACCGTCGATGCTTTCGCCAAAGATATCCAAAATATACCTAGCACCAATGTTGGCAGCTTCTTCTAGAGATAGAGCTGAAGGATTTATTACTACCTCATCAAAGCTGGTATTGATGATTGTTATGTTGTGATTGGTGTTGTAATCGGTATATCCATCTTGATCAAAAGATCCAGATGCGTCTACATGTTCAATTGATGCTGGTTGATAGATATCATTTTCATTATTGTTGCATCCGCCAAACAACCCAATTAAGGCAACTAGAATTATAATTGTCAAAAGGATTTTTTTTGGCATAGGTTGTCTCATTCGCATTATCCCTTCATTGTGAAGCTGTAGTCATAGGCACCAATACCCCCCTTGAATACAACTTCTGATTTTTTGTGAGCCTCACAATGAAAATAATAAGGCAAACTTATTTCCAAGTTATTATGCAAATGTCACGGAGTTGTAAATGTTGTGTTTTGACAATGTAATCAACTAGTGTTTATACTGATAAATAATAAAACCTGGCTATCTGCTTCACTCAGGGAAACCACAAAACACAAGAAGCACGAAGTGCATGTTTTGGGGCTTACTGAGTGAAGCGGATAGCCAGGTAATAAAATTGCCATAAGGGGATAGGCATATGAGCAAACGGGAACTCTTTAATAAAATCCTAAGCCGTACAAGCAACAAAAGTGGATTTTGGCATGGCGAACCATTTGGCGAAAATGTTATGCAAATGTACGATTATTTCAAAACAGATCATAACCAAAATGCCCTCGGCAATGCCCTGGGTGATTGTTGTCACTGGATAATGCTAGAACAAAATGGGTTATGGCAAAACATGAATAATACCCACATGTTTGATTCCCTTCAAAATAAACAAGTGGTTTTTGCGGAGTGCGAAGATGCCAATGAAGTTGATGCTTACCCTTGGCCTGATGCAGCACTTTGTGATTTTACTGGTTCTTTACAACAAGTGGACGAAACAATAAAACTTGGCAAAGCCGTTTTATCAGGGACTTGGGCATGCTTTTTTCATAATGTGGCAGACTTTTTTGGGATGGAAAATTATTTTATCAAAATGCATACAGATCCAGCTGTAGTCCAGGCAGTAACAGAGCGTGTTGTGGATTTTTATATGCAGGTTAACGAAAAATGGTTTGATGTTGTTGGTGATCGTATGGACGCTATCTTCTTTGGCAATGATTTTGGATCCCAACTCGATTTACTTATTTCTCCCGATATGTTTGATAAATTTATAATGCCGTATTTCCGCAAAATCACTACCCAAGCCAAATCTCGGGGTTACAAGGTTGTACTTCATTCTTGCGGAGCTATAGAAAGCGTAATCCCAAAACTTATAGACGCAGGCGTTGATTGCCTCCACCCTATCCAAGCCAAGGCTCGCAATATGGATGCTGCAACTCTCGCCAAAAAATACAACGGCGATATAGTTTTTATGGGCGGTGTTGATACCCAGGATTTATTGCCATTTGGTAAACCACAACAAGTATATGACGAAGTTATGCGCCTACGGGAATTGTTTGGCCCCAATTTTATTGTTTCTCCAAGTCATGAAGCAATGCCAAATACACCACCACAAAATATGGAAGCTATGGCTAAAGCAGCTGCACAGTTTTAATGATGGACATTGTATCTATGAATCTGCAAGAGCTTGAATCACTAATGCGCGAAATGGATCAACCTGCCTACCGAGCTATACAAATATTTGAATGGCTTCATAAGCGGCTTTTAATTGCCGCTGACGGAGCCTTTTTTTATGACAAAACTAACAATATACCAAAGTCACTACAAGAAGAGTTAGAACGACGCTGTAAGTTTCCCCCCGTATCCATAATAGATAAACTCACCGCCAAGGACGGAACTGTGAAGTTTTTATTATCCATGGGAGATGTATCAGTAGAATCAGTCCTGATGGTATATGTAAATGGTCGTTCTCTTTGTATATCAACTCAAGCCGGATGCAGGATGGGTTGTTATTTTTGTGCGACTGGGCAAGGTGGTTTTATACGCAACCTTTCCGCTGGCGAGATGTGCTTGCAGGTTTATGCTGCTGGGGACGTGCGCAATATTGTACTCATGGGTTGTGGCGAACCTTTGGATAACTTTGACGCGACAATGCGGTTTATAGAGCTTATTACCCATCCAAAATGTTTAGGGATCGGTCAGCGGCATATTACACTTTCTACATGTGGGCTTGTACCAGAAATATTAGCTCTTGCCGAAAAAAATTTGCAAATCAACTTAGCCGTATCACTCCACGGCCCAGACGATACAACAAGGCAAGCTCTTATGCCAATTGCAAAGCGTCATCTTATCAAGGATGTGATTGCGGCTTGCCGCAAATATGCACAAATCACTCGCCGCCGCATAACATTTGAGTATGCGCTAGCCGCTGGGGTCAATGATAGTCCTGCTCATGCCAGAGCTTTATCTCAACTACTCAAAGGAATGCTTTGTCATGTAAACATAATTCCGGTAAACGCAACCAATGATAATTTTTCTCCCACAAAAAAAAGCGAAGCAAAAGCCTTTATGACAATCCTAGAACAAGCAAGAATCCCGGCAACCATACGCCGCACAATTGGTGCAGAGGTAGATGCAGCATGCGGACAGCTAAAATCAAGAAAAAATGGGACGAACAAATGAAAAAACCAACATACAAAGAAACTGATCTGTACGATCCAATCCGCAATCTTTTGGCAGAACAAGGCTTTACCGTCCGGGGCGAGGTCAAAGGCTGCGATATCGCAGCGATAAAGAATGAAGAGCTTTGGATTGTAGAAATGAAATTATCCATGAACATAAAACTTATTTTCCAGGCAATGGAAAGACAAACCGCTACAGACTGGGTATTTATAGCAATACCACGTCCACGCCAGATCCGCGGCGGCAACTATTCACAACTGTTGCGACTATTAAAAAAATTACAACTTGGACTCATAACCGTAGCCTTGGATAGCCCAGCAAAACATGCAGAAATTATTTTGTTTCCTTCAGGAAAGGCAAACAAATCAACAAAAAAATCAAATATAGTAAGAAAAGAAATAGCTGGGCGTACCGTAGATACAGTGGGAGGCAGCAAGGGGGTAGTCAATACAGCTTATAGGGAGCGCAGTGTGCGTATAGCCTGCCTTTTGGAGGAACACGGCAATCTTTCTGCAAAAGAACTAACACAGATCCATGGTTGCGAAAAAGACGCCTACTCTATCTTACGTGTTAATCATTATAACTGGTATAAAAACACAGCCAGAGGCCGTTACGAACTAAGTGTAAACGGTCATACCTATCTACGAGAAAACACTTCCGAAAAATTAGTAATTTTTTATCGCATGAAAGCCAAGGGGGTATAACCATGACCGATATGTATTATCATGCACAAACGATGATATCAAAGATTATAGAAGAAAATCTCCCCAATGAAGCTGTAACAAGAGCACTGTCATCACATGACATGGGCGAAAAAACATATCTTGTTGCCATAGGCAAAGCGGCCTGGACAATGGCAAATGCCGCAAGCCGCTTTTTGGGAGATGCCATCCAAAAAGGTGTAGTAATCACAAAATACGGTCATTCTCAAGGCAAAATCCCAAATATGGATATCTATGAGGCAGGTCATCCTATCCTTGATGATAACACAGTAAAAGCATCCGAAGCGGCACTAGCTCTTGCTGATGACCTAACGGCAAAAGACACGTTGCTTTTTTTGGTATCTGGCGGTGGGTCTGCACTATTCGAATCACCAAAGGACGGAATAAGTCTAGAAGAGATTGGCGAAATAACAAGAGCTCTGCTTTCAAAAGGTGCTAATATCACAGAAATAAATATGATACGTAAGCGTTTTTCCAAGGTCAAAGCTGGTGGTTTTGCACAAATATGTAAACCTGCAAAGATTTTTTCTGTTGTGTTGTCAGATGTGCTGGGTGATAGGCTTGACACAATAGCATCAGGTCCTGCTGTACCAGATATGTCGACATGCGATGAGGCTCTTCACATAGCAAAAAAATACGGTCTATCTTTGACCCCAATTCAAAAAATGCATTTAAACCAGGAGACACCAAAAGTTATAGACAATGTTAAAACCATTATCACCGGCTCGGTACGTTCGTTATGTCAATCTGCTGCTGATTGTGCTATGACTTTGGGATACACACCATATAGTTTGACAACATCTCTTGATTGCCAAGCTGCCGAAGCTGGCAAGTTTTTGGCAGCACTGGCGCGGGATATCCAAGAAGGTCATTCTCATTATAAAAAACCATGCGCCATTATCGTAGGTGGTGAAACAGTAGTACATGTTACAGGCTCTGGTAAGGGAGGACGCAACCAAGAGCTGGCACTTGCAGCAGCAAAAGGCATATCTGGACTTGAAAACACAACAATTTTTTCATTAGGCTCTGATGGCACTGATGGCCCAACAGATGCTGCAGGCGGCATTGTTGATGGAAATACCGCAAGCGATTTATCCAACAATAATATAGACATAGAGGATGTAATAAAAAATAATGACTCCTACAATGCCCTAAAAACGGTAAACGGCTTAATAATTACTGGTCCAACTGGCACCAATGTAAATGATGTAGCAGTGGTATTGTGTAGATAGAGACTTGTGTAATATTGACCGCCAACCAATCATCTCCAAGAACTTATCCATAATATCTGATCTAGGGTAAATCGGTCTCTCCCTTTTGCTTTTCAAAATACTCTATAAACATTTCCCAATCGCTTTTTGTAAACGCATGTACCCCAGGCCGCAAATGATAACCTATGTCACCTTCATGAAACTTGTCATTTTCCAAAGGGAGCCTGTCTGGATAGACAAATCCTTTACATCCTAGATACTTGTACACATTATCTGCGGCTACACAAGCCAGATATTCCGATGCTGCCTCGCCGTATTCATCTTCACTAGCATTGCCTACATATAATTTTCTTGGTGCTATACAAGCAACTAAAAAGTGTTGATCAAAGGGTTTGCCATTATGATCTATATAATTTTCATTAATATATGACTTTGCATGTTCACAAAACCATTCATTGCTACGGGGATAAAGATGGGTGAGCGATCCCATGGTTATAGAAGGATTACCACGAGACAATGGTACCCCACCACCAGCAGATGCATTGGAAAAAATATAGCTAAAACGCTCGTCCATTGCTCCTGCCAACAAAACTGTTTTACCAAGCCGCGAATGACCCGCTGCAATAACGTTACCCAAATCGATAAAGTCAAGGGTTTCTACATAGTCGAGTACCCTAGATACACCCCATGCCCATATTGATATCGAGCCGGGAGCATCCGGTTCACGTTCATTTAGATTTAAGTCCTTCATTGTTTTTCCAAAAATGAATCGATCAAGCCCTGTTTCTTCAAATTGATGCAAATCATTGGGATTAACCGGGTCGTTAACAAGATTTCTATAACGCAGGTTAAAAACCGCAATCCCTTTCTCACAAAGATAGTCAGCAGGACAGGTACCAAAGTCAAAGGCTTCCCTATCATTAGTCGCGATCACTGCTGGTATTTTTATGTTTTTTGCGATTTTTGGTATATAGCAATTTATATCAAAAACGAATGTACTACCAAGTTCTGGTTTCTTTTTTATCCATGGATAATCACTCTCGGAGAGATGGCAAATAACTTGGATTTTTTTGTATATGGCTTTCCCATCAAAACAATTATCATCACACAGGCTTTCATATTCTTTGCCTTCGACTTTAATTGGCTTTGGCGGTAAATATCCATATTCGTTTTTTTGCATAATATCAAGCGTTTTATTCCTAATGTCATCATTCCAACCATTTTCCATTACATCCGGTACATTTCTTTTAAGCAGTTCCTTTTGTACGATTCCCATTTATACACCTTCTTTCTGTAAAAAAAATCTTACAAACATCTCCCAATCATCTAGGTTAAATGCATGTGCGCCAGGTCGTAAATGATAGCCGATATCCCCTTCATGAAACATGTCTCCTTCTTCTGGGAATCTATCTGGATGAACAAAACCCTTAAGACCCAAGTGTTTATACACTTTATCTGCTGCTACACATGCAAGATATTCTGAGTTCACATCACAATACACATCTTCTTTGGCGTTGCCTACATACAATTTTCTTGGAGCAACACATGCTATCAAGAAATGTTGGTCAAACGGATTTCCGTTTTTGTCGATATAAACCTCGTTGCCGTATGTCTTTGAATGTTCGCAAAACCATTCATTACTTTTTGGATATCGATTTGCCAAAAACCCCAATGATTCTACTGTGTTTCCGCTTGACAAGGCTACACCACCGCCGCAAGATGCGTTTGGATATACATGTGTAAAGCGATCGTCCATAGCTCCAGCCAACAAAACCGTTTTGCCAAGTCGCGAATGGCCTGCTACTGCAATTTTATCGAAATCTATAAAGTCAAGCGTTTCTACATAATCCATTATTCTTGAAAGACCCCATGCCCATATCGCTATAGACCCCGGTGCATCATCTTCTCGATCGCCTGGTTGCAAATCCTTCATCGATTTCCCAAAAATAAAACGATCAAGCCCGTTTTCGTCAAATTGTGTTAAACCGTTATTGTTTACAGGGTCGTTTGTCAAGCATCTATAACGCAGATTAAAAACAGCAATCCCTTGTTCGCAGAGATAGTCTGCCGGACAAGTCCCAAAATCAAATGCCTCTCTATCGTTGGTAGCAATTACAGCAGGGATTTTTTTACCTATTGGGATTTTTGGGATATAGCAATTTATATCAAATGTAAACTCGTTGCCAAGTTCCGGTTTCTTTATAATCCATGGATAATCTTTTTTATGAAGCTGACAGACTATTTGCACTTTTTTGTATGTTGCTTTTCCATCAAAGCAATTTTCGTCAGCAAGGTGCTTATATTCCCTTCCTTCTACCTTGATCGGCTTTGCTGGCATATATCCGTATTCGCACTGTTGCATGATATCCAGCATATTTTGTCTAATTTCATCATTCCATCCCGCTTGTAGTACGTTTGGGATTTTTCTTGTATCTAGTTCTTTTTCTAGGATTGTCATTTTTCACATCCCCCTTTTTATTGTAATGTATTCCATATCGATAATATAATAATTATTTACCAAAATCCAGTTGAGGTCTTATCATGCACGATTGAGGGCAAGACATTAGGCGATGTACTGGCTATTATGACAGTGTACATATACCTTTACAATGTAAATCTCATACCATACAATGCATGTATGCTAAGCGAGAGGAAGATTTGAAATGTCAACCACTAGTTTAAAAGCTACTGGCTTAGTTCGTAAGTTTGATGAGTTAGGGAGATTTATAGTCCCTAAAGAAATCCTTAGAATGCTAGGTATCCAAGACAATGACCCGATAGAGATTTTTACGAATAATGAAGGAGAAATTATTTTAAAAAAGTATTCACCTATTGGTGAGGTTGTGGGGACAAGTGGAGGATATTATATTCACAAAGGAGCTGGCAAGATGAATTTCCTAGATTTGGCGGGCAAAATCAACTTTGTTGATGGTTATGACCACAAAGAACTTAGGGAGGCAAGAAAGTGATTCTAGTCGATACATCAATTTTGGTCGATGTGCTAAAGGGAGTGCCGAATGAAAAGTCGGCTTTATTTAAAATGTATTAACGAATAACTTGTCATATGGCATCTCAGAATACACCTATTTGGAACTTCTTCAAGTTGCAAAAAATCAGAGGGAGTATGACTACCTAAACGAATATCTTTTAGACATGAATATTTACATGTTACCCAAAACTACTGAAACATATGAAAAGGCAGCAAGCATGTATTTTATGTTGAGGAGACAAGGCATAACGCCTAGAGGTACGATAGATATTCTTATTGCACTTACATCAATTGAATACGGACTTTATCTGCTACATAACGATAAGGATTTTGATGTGATGGACGGCAAGGTGCTTGGAATGAAGTTCTATACATGATGCAAGGGGATAGATATAAAACGCAAGCAACACTATGAAAGCAACAGCCGCTAGGGCTTTATAACCTCCAGCGACTGCTTCGTTTTATATTACTGATTTATATGCTTCCCATAAAACAACCGTTTATTACAAAGATAATTACTTGCAATCGAAAGGCTTTCGCCAAAGTTGTATTATGACAGTGCGTGAAAACCCCGTAAATATAAGACATTCTGCATGTTTCATTACCATAAGAAGTTGAAAACACATCAAAAATCCTTTTACATACTCACACTCATAGCTATTGAGTTTATAGTATGACAAAATCTTAGACTCATTCTTAGAAATTTGCCACGACATACGTGTATAATTACATACAGCCAATCAACATTTGAGCAAAGCAAAGGGTACACACAGGTTGCTCGAACAACCTACATATACCCTAGATGCGTGCCATTAAGACACTTCGCCAATGTCATGATAGCACTTTTCTTGCAATGTTTCTATGTGATAGGCAAAAAATAAAAGGAGAATAAATGCTATCATGGCAACAACTGAAAAACGTCAAAGGTCTGATGTGTTCAAGTCGGGCTTTGTTCAAGATGCCTATTTTAGCCAGGTGTATGAGTTTCCACTACTCAAACAAGCCACAGGCAAACCATATAAGGCCATCCCCTTTGACAAAGCAACTAGGTCAACAAAGTATGACCACTGGATTCATTTCTATATCCACGACAAGCAGTTTGAGTGTGTTTGGAATAATCCAAAGCAATATCTAAACATGTTAAAAAGGTTTGCTGGAGTCATAACCCCAGATTTTAGCCTCTATAGGTCATTGCCACTTGCTATGCAGATATGGAATACTTATCGCAGTAGGGCAATAGCTTACTGGCTTCAAAGCAATGGTATAAGCATCATCCCAAATATACGATGGGGTGATGAGCGCACATATGCTTTCGCTTTCGAGGGCATAGAGAAAGGTGGCACTGTTGCGGTTAGTACAAACGGCTGTATCAAGAAAAAACTAGACCGTTACTATTTCATCAAGGGCCTGGATAAGATGGTGGAGACTTTGAAACCAGACACTATCATCAATTACAGCTATGCTCCTGATGATATCTTCACCCCATACAGAAACCAAGGCATAGAAATCATCCCGATTGAGAACTACATCTTGACTGTAAGGAAAGGGGTGCAATAATGGATGTACTAATACCATTATTACTAAACTTTTTTGGAGGTGGAGGGGGTGGAGGAGGTGGGTTTAGAGGTGGACGGCGATTAGGCCGAAGACAACAGGGAAGCACACCTATGAACAATATTAGGCAAAATGCACAGTTCAATGCTGTAGTTCGTGAACTAGGACTTACTAAAGACCAAGCAAATAAACTACATCGTGCCATTAGTGGAGAGGGTCTTGGTTTCCGTGAGATTATGGAAACTGCAAGAGATTTATTTGGATTAAGAGAGGAATAGAATTATAATGACGAAAAAAGAGATTTTACACATCGAAGAAACTTTTTCAGTTTTGATTGGGCAACCCATGCGTTTATTAGAAAGGATCGGCCCAAACTTAGGCGCCAGCTTTGGTGAGCTTATAGAAATTGATACAATTAAGCTTGGTGAAGACCGGCGGCCTGTTCGAGATGACAAAGGAAGAGGTGTTGCCGCAAAAAGTTTGGAAGGTAGGTATACGCTAGATGTTTTATGCAGTTCACGCTTCACTTGTGGCGATGAAATAATTTTTGCCAAAAGCGATATGTTTCTCCCAAATGACGAAATAGCAAATATGTCAAATTTCGTATGGGATACTTTTGAATGGCATGTTTACGGCAATAACTATTTTGACAGAATAATTGCCAAGCACTTTAATGGAGAGTTTAGTGATTATATTGTCAAGAGTGTTAAGGTAAGCAAGTTTGGGGACTTGGCTATCACATTTGAAAATAGTTTTATGTTGGAGTTGTTTGCTGATGGTTCTGGGTACAGCGAAAACTGGCGTTTTGGTGAGATTAACTCTACTGAGCCACTCATTGCCGTTACTGGAAATGGGATTGATAATTGATGCTGACTAAACGATAAATAATAGCAAAACAGCCGCCGAGGGGGTCTTTATACTCATCTGGCGGCTGTTTTTTGTTACTGTAGAAACTTTATTTCCCGTAAAACATCCGTTTACTGCCCAGGTAATCTCTGACGCAATTCAAGCTTTCGCCAAAGTTGTGGAAATGATCATACTAACAGTTCATTCGGATTTACCTTTCCTATATTTTGTTATATGTCATAAGGCTAGAATATAAAAAGGAGTTGCGATATGCAACCCCTTGGCAATATTATTACTCTTCACTTTGCACTTGTTCTTCGTCCGGTAAAACCACTTCAATTTTTGCAGTGCTTACTTCATAAGCGGTTTTTTCTTGTACTTCTCCATCATCTTTCCGTTTTTGGTACTGACGACTTTGCATGCGACCCCATATACGTATATTGTCCCCAACCGTCAGCCTGCCTGCATACCGTGCGTTACGCCCCCATGATATACAGGGTATGTAATCAGACTTGTTGTATGAACGGTTTACAGCCACTAATAAATCCGCAATTTCGCGTCCAAACGGGGTTGTGCGGTAGATTGGAGGCTTACATAGATATCCGTTTAGGAAGACATCATTAGGGCTTGGGTCCATAGGACTCTCCAATAACTCAATGTCACGAGCAAAAACCGTTAGCACTAGCTTATTTTTACGGTCTGCTTCTACATAGTTGTTATAAGAACGGATTTGGCCTCTGACAAGAACAAGCTGCCCTGGCTTCATGACGGATTTATCTATAATCCTTTCTGATACAGTTACGGGAAGAGCATCTGCTGTGCCACTTAAACGCTCTACTTCCACATCAAAGCGGTAGAAACCCTCGCCGTAAATTTCGTGGCTAAAGACCAGATCGGCTAGGACGCGCCCGCCAACCTCGATAAAGTTAGTGCCATTTTCCATTTGATTCCCGCCTCTTTAAGTTTCTTCTTTTGTAAGATATTCCGATTGACCAGGCTTTAGAACTGGTTAACCAAAATCGCAGTTTGTACTCAAGTTTACATCACTCGTTCATGTGTAGGTGATGTGAACCGATTGGTTAACATAAATTTTTGAACTGTTACCTAAACGGTAATGGGTATTTTATCATAGATTTCCTTCATGTAAACAAGGATTTCATTCTTTAATAAGCATGTAACCTATATGTTATCCACATATAACCCATGCAGCTGCAGCTCCTAGAGTTGTTTCTGGCTCAGCACCTCGTGAAGCCGCCATAAACTCCTGTGGGTCTTTAGCCATTCCATTCAAATCAGTAAATCCTCGTTGAATGCATATGTGTATACTATCATCAGATACACTTGAAGCTGTAATGCAAGCCTTACCGCTAAAACCGTAGGTAATCACTTTTGTTTTTGCAGGTGCAATATATGGGAAAATGGTTTTGTCATCAGCATTTACAACCAAATACCCCGATTTAGCCAATCGGGGGATAACTGATTTAACAGCTGCTGATCCTTCTGATACTACAAGTACATCCAGCTCTGGACATTGTTCTTCTCCGGTCAAACAAACACAGCTAGCGTTTTCACCGTTCAACCTCATAAACTCTTGAACCATATCTTGCCCATTTTTACCAATTATCCCTACACAGTGCATGAAATCCCTCCCCAAGGATATTTGTACAACACATAATTATTAATCTTCTCTTTACTGGCTAGAATATTCTATTAAATTATTGGTATACTACCAACATGGATACCCACAATTTACCAACTAAGCAAAATATGCTGTTAATCATGAAACGGTTGCAATTAGCCCGCAAGGGTTTTGATTTGCTGGAAAAAAAACGACAGGTCTTACAAAACGAATTATTACTGGCAAAAACAAGTGTCAAAAACATTTATTCTGAGCTGAGCACTGCATTAAAAAAGGCACGAAGAGCAATTGATACTGTATCTACAGAAATGGGACCATACAAATTTAACCAGACATTACGCACTATCAAACACACACCTGTTAGCAACGATTTATATTGTTTTCGGAGTATTATGGGTGTTGAGCTTCCAATGATAAACGACAAATATGTCTTTGCAAAAGTGGAATATGAACTGCCAGGGACAACAATATCTCTAGATGAAGCTGTATTGGCATGGGAAAAAGCCCGGCATCTTATTATTGCATGGGCAACGATAGAAAATACATTGTATCGTTTAAACTTACATATAAAAAAAACCCAAAAAAGAGCCAACGCACTTGGGAATGTAGTCATCCCACAATACGAAGCCCAAATAAAATCTATAAAAGAACGTCTTGAAGAAAGAGAACGGGATGAATTGGCACGGATTAAACTTGCGAACAAAAAAGATTAATATCAGTCATTTTATATAAAAAAACCGGTATGGTGTCATACCGGTTTTTCCGCTAAATATATACATTTGTTTGGATGTTGTACGCTTCGTCCTCTATGCTTTGTCCGCGGCAGAAAGTGCCAATAAAAATGGCAGAAAAATATTAAAACGGCATTAATCTTATGAATCCGGCTTTTATAGCTGAATCGGCATTATTTCTGACCCCACTCCATCTTTGGTCACATCGGTTAGGGGGATACCTAGCTCTTGACTCAGCAACTCTACAATCCGCAACTTACAAAATCCTCCTTGGCATCGACCCATTTGCGCACGAGTACGGCGTTTTATAGCGTCAAGATTCTTGGCACCTATAGGACGATGTATAGCATCTAGTATTTCTGCTTCGGTTATAGTTTCGCAGCGGCAGATTACCCGACCATATGCTTGATTTCCTTTAATAGCAGCTACTTGATCAGCCTGAGAAAGTTCCCGGAAACTAGTGATACCAATGCGTACTGGGTTGAAGTTGGGGTTTAATGCCGGCTGCAACCGCTTTGTTGCCATTTCTGTAATATATTCTGCTATTGCTGGGGCTGCGGTCAAACCTGGAGAATCAATACCGATTGCATTAATAAAACCAGGAGTTGCTTCTTCTAGTACAAAATCTTTGCTGCTATGTTTTGCTCTAATGCCTGCATATGTTGTTATACGGTCGTGAATGGGTACTGTTTTTAAGATCTGCTTTGTTTTAACCAAAATATCATGTAGGCTTTCCGCTGTAGTTGCTGTTGCATGTGGATTTTCTGGAGCTTCAGCCGTTGGGCCAAGTAGAATATTATGATCTATAGTTGGGACAACCAATACACCTTTGCCCAAATTGGTGGGTAGTTGGAAAATTGTATGATTGACCAAGTTTTTTTGTGTATTATCAAGAATGTAATATTGACCGCGCCAAGGGACTATTTCTTCCTTGAGTGGGGAGATATGATTATTAATATCGGCACTGCTTACGCCAGCAGCATTTATTATAATTCTTGATCTAAATGTTTTTTCATTTTTGGCGGATTTACAATGCCTGTTATTTTGTGAAATAGCTTGGAGTACATACCCATTTTTACCATCTGCTTTAATATTTTTGACCTTCGTTTCCAACAAAAACTCAACGCCATTTATTGCTGCACTTTCTCCAAATGCAATACCAGCTTCGTATGGGGAGATAATACCAGCGGTTTTGGCTCTTAAAGCCCCTGTAATATTGCTTGAAAGATTGGGTTCTAGGGCATACACGTCGTTAGATGAAAGTATTTCCATACTAGCTACTCCATTTTCAAGCCCTTGTTTATATAAAATTTGTAGTCGTGCTTGGTCATTTTGGTTTGTAGCAATTACTAACGACCCGTTAGTCCGGTAAGGGATATCCAACTCATTACACAATCCTGGATACATGATAGAACCTTTTACATTCAACCGAGCCTTGAGTGTACCAGGAATGCAATCATATCCAGCATGAAGTATACCGCTGTTGGCCTTGGTAGCTCCAATTGCAATGTCAGTTCCACATTCTATGAGTAATATCTTAAGGGCATATTTACTTAATTCACGAGCGGTTACTGTACCAATTATTCCGCCGCCAATAATAATAATATCGTACATAATAACTCCTGTTGTTGGATTTTCATTATTATACTATAATTATCATGAAATCTTACATATTGACAACATTGTGCTTTTGACTAGATATAACATTGACATTAAATTTTGCAGGTGGTACCTTACATTTACCTATATTTCGAGGCGTAAGATTATGATGTACTCATGCACTTTTTTACATTGTAATAACCATTTGATTATTATCATTGCTTTTGCATGTATACATATATTTTTGAGGAACAAACAGCACTTGCAGGAATCTTGGCACTTATATGTAATTGGTTGCTATATACGGTTTTATATGATTTTACATGTAACTAACATATTTTTTTATATTAAAGCACAGTCCTACGTATTAGTTCGTATTGGGAGGTAGCATAATGAAACGTGCATTATGGATTTTGATTGCATTAATATTACTAGGAGCGGTTGGCACTTGGATTTTAGTGGCAAGTGATGGACCTGTACGTTATACCGTTGACGATTACGGCAATGTAACAATTACAGGAAGTGCTAACAATGTAACAAATGAACAGGTGCAAGCTGCTTTTGACGAGATTGCATCTGAAGGACACAGGGTTGTGGCTATAGGAAGCAATGCATTTGATGGACGACGCAACCTAACCTCGATAAATATCCCTGATACAGTTACAAGCATTGGATGGGCTGCTTTTCGGAGTACGGGACTCACTTCTGTTGATGTCCCAAACTCTGTCACAACTATAGGCAGTCAAGCCTTTGGCTTTGACGGAAATCAAAGAGTAGCGGGGTTTAGACTCAATGGCTCTTATGACGTTAGATCTGCTGCACATAGATATGTAATAGAAAATGGTTTTGGGTTTAATAATGACCCATCCTCAGGATTTACAACAAGTGTACAGGTAGACCAGTGGACTCAAGAATGGAGCCTTACTATCACTGGTTATATTGCTACGCTAGCCGAGGTAGTGATCCCAAGTACAATTCACGGATCTCCAGTTGTAGCAATCGGATCAAATGCATTTGATGGCAATCAAGCTATCACATCCGTTTCTATACCCGATTCTGTTACCGATGTCGGGTGGGCTGCCTTCCGGGGTAATATACGCCTAAACTCTGTAACTATCCCTGATTCTGTCACCAGTATAGGTGGTCAAGCATTTGGATTTATAAGTAATAACCAAAGAGTAGCCAATTTTACAATACATGGTTCACATCGTTCACAAGCTAATAGATATGCGATAGAAAATGGCTTTGGATTTAACGAAAACTCATCCTCTGGCTTTACAACCAGTGTTAGCATTGATCAATGGACTCAAGAATGGAGCCTTACTATCACTGGTTATTTTGCGACTTTAGCAGAGGTAGTAATCCCAAACGAAATACACGGGACTCCGGTTACTGCAATCGGGTCAAACGCATTTGACGGCAATCAAGCCATTACATCTGTTTCTTTGCCAAACTCCATTACAGAAATTGGCTGGGCGGCTTTTAGAGGCAATACCCGCCTGACGTCTGTTACAGTCCCTGATTCTGTCACCAGTATAGGCGGTCAAGCATTTGGGTTTGTAAGCAACAACCAAAGGGTAGTCGGCTTTACACTTCATGGCTCCCACCAATCAGTGGCAAATAGATATGCAATCGAGAATGGTTTTGGATTTAACGAGAATCCATCGTCTGGCTTTACTACTAGCGTCAGTATTGATCAGTGGACACAGGAGTGGAGTCTATCCATCACTGGCTATTTTGCAACGCTAACTGAAGTAGTTATCCCCAGCGAAATTCACGGTACTCGTGTTACGGAAATCGGATCAAATGCATTTAGCGGAAACCAAGCAATAACTTCTGTTTCTATACCAGACTCAATAACAGAAATCGGATGGGCTGCATTTAGAGGCAATATCCGGTTGACATCTGTATCAATCCCAGATTCTGTCACAAGCATTGGTGGTCAAGCATTTGGTTTTGCGAGCAATAATCAAAGAATTGCAAACTTTACTATTGATGGTTCACATAGGTCGGCTGCACACAGATATGCAGTAGAAAATGGTTTTGGGTTTAATGAAGACCCATCATCAGGTTTTGCAACAAGTGTACAAGTAGACAGGTGGACAAATGCGTGGAGTCTCACTATCATTGATTATTTTGCAACAGATACTATTGTCGAAATCCCAAGTGAAATACATGGAGTACGTGTTACAGAAATCGGCTCAAATGCATTTGGGGGAAACCAAGCTATCACATCAGTTGTCATACCTGAATCAGTTACATCTATTGGATGGGCAGCATTTAGAGGAACAACTTCACTTCAAACAGTTGATATACCAGCATCTGTTATAACAATCGGGAATAATGCATTTCAAAACTCCAACAACGGGCTTATCATTTTGGGTGTTCCTGACAGTGCTGCCGAGGATTATGCTATAGAAAACAATATCACTTTTATGCCGTCTTTAGACCATATAACTATTGTCACCGACCAAATGACAAACTCTGCTCAAATCAATGTGTCCGGCATTGCAAGAGCTGGCAGTACAATTAGGATTTTCGAAGGAAACACGCAAATTGCTACATTTACGGCAAGCCAAGCCCACAGGTATTCTGGTACAGTAACACTAAGAGGTGGCTTTGGTACGCGAACCATACGAGCTGAAACTACCACTGAAACTGGAAGGCGCATTTCTGCGTCTACAACTGTAAGATTTGAAGAAAACGCTCCTCGATTGATTTCTTTCTTAATGCATCATTCCAGACGAACCATTGATCTTATGGCGACAGATGGTGTGAGGCAAACTTTGATACACATGCCAGGCCAACCTTTTACATTTGAAGCAAGAATGGAAAATTCAGAAGGAATAGAACAACTGCATTTTGCTAGTGTGCGTAGCGGTGTAATGCTGCGCATGCAAGCAACATATGATCCAAGAAGAGATTTATGGGTCGCACATGGGTTCTTTGATCCAAGTGACAGAAATTATGTGCCAGCGCAGTTGTCCGTGATAGTAAACAACAACGTGTCTATACTTAATCTCGACGATTTTGAGTTTGACCTTGATATGGATGTGGATGATTTTCTTCAGGATAACGATATTGTACTTCCTCCAGAATGGGAAAACGCTGAAATCGAGGTTACAGAGAATGCTCCAGATAGAGTTGTAACCAACATAACATTAGCAGATGAAAATCGCACAACAATAACTACCACATCAACATATCGGGTAGTTTTAGAATCAGCAGCTAGAGATATGCTTAGAAACGGTGATTTTACACGTGCTATTGATGTGAATGGCCGAGTCATGTATGTCAGTAACACATCAACATCAAATACAAACTTGTCATCCAGGACAGAGATTATTCAAGAGATGCTACTACCAAGTGGCTATATGGGATGGGTTGTTACTGGGTTCGACTTATATACAAACCTTGCTTCCCTTGCTACGCAAACGCCAACTATGTTCGGCACAGCAGTAGGGATATTGTATAGTTTTTTTGATGGTGCTAGTCACGTAGCAGCCGGCGGATGTAGGCTTACAGAGGTAGCTATATTTGCTGGAAGAGTAGCAATTTCATTGAGTGCAAAACAAGTCATGGGTGCCATAATGCTTGCAGGTCCAGTGGGTTGGAAAGCAGTTGCGGCAGCAGTTGTTGTAACAGTGGTTGCAACTGCCGCGAAAAACTTTATCGGTTGGTTGTTTAGATCACGTGCAAATTATAGCGTTATTATCGACCCTGCCGGATATGTATATGAGGCTGTCCCATCCAATAGATTAGTAGGTGTTACCATGACCGCTTTTTTCCGAGCAACAATGGATGACGAACCTGTTTTATGGGACGCTTCAGAATATGATCAGAGCAATCCCCTCCTAACAGATCACGAAGGCCGTTATGCATGGGACGTTCCCGAAGGTTTCTGGCAAGTAAGAGCAGAAATGGATGGTTTTGAAACTGCATACAGCTTATGGATGCCAGTACCTCCGCCACAACTAAATATAAACATAGGAATGATTTCCAGAGCCGCTCCGGTTGTAGAATCTATCAATGCTTACCCGGACGCTATAGAAATAATTTTTAATAGATTTATGGATATTGACACACTTACCACAAGCAATATAACTGTTTCGCAAAACGGCAACAACATACCTGGCACAATAGAACTAGTAAATAGGGAATGGTCAATAGATCCGACATCCGAGTATGTTGAATATATCGAAGGATACTTCGCTTCCACTATAAAATTTATTCCAAACTCAACATTAGATGAAAGTGTAACAATCAACATAAGCACTAATGTCGCAAGCTACGCTGGTACCACAATGGCACAAGCATTTACCCAAACCTTGGACACAAGACCAGAACCAGTCGAGATCCGTGTTCAGGACACCGATATTGCATTTGATGAATACGGTAATATCATAGTGACCATACTGCCTGTTGGTGCAGCTGTTGGTCAAAGGATTATTGCTGTATCCGATTCTCCGATGATAGCGTCTGTCGAAAGAGAAATAACAATCGGCGCAGATGGAAGAGCTGTGATTCCCATTTTTGGAGAGCTACCAGGGTTAGCAAATATTACTTTGACCTTGGAAGGCACTTCTTTACAAACGCAGTTTGCAGTCAATGTAGATATGCCTGGGGGTTCAACCGAGCCAAACATAATCCCAGGTGACGTAAATGGTGACGGAGTTGTTACCGCTGCTGATGTTGCACTGCTTCGTGCATATCTCGCAGGGCACGATGTGAATATAAATCGCATAGCCGCCAATGTAACTGGCTCTGGAACCATATCTGCCGCTGACGTTGCTCTACTTAGAGCATATCTGGCAGGGCATCCTGTTGAGCTGCGCTTGGCTTCGTAAGTTTGTTAAAAATAATCCATATATAGTATAGACAATTCTGGGAGGTAACGAAATGAAACGTATTATAAGAATAGGGGCAACATTAATGTTGCTGGCGGTAATAATGATTTGGACTTTAGCCGCAGACGATGGATATGATAGGTATGAAGATAATAGTAACGAGGTGCTATCAGCCATTACTATGAGAAATGACAGCGTCCGAGCCACTGTGTCTACAGCGACTGCAGCCCCTGGAGAGTATGTAGACATTAATGTCCGATTGGACGAAAATACTGGTATTACCATGCTGTTTCTTGCAGCCGGTTATAATGATGCTGTACTCGAACGCATTGATTTGACAGTAGGCGACACTATGCTTTTGCCGCAACCACCCCCCGAAGATGCTAATCCTTTTAACATAAACTTCGAATTAGCTCAACCTACGGCAATCACTACAGACACAGGCAATCTTGTTACTATACGCTTTAGGGTACGTGATGATGCTCCAATTGGTTCTACACCAATATCTTTGTCACTGACTTCTGCATACATAGCAGATGGATTTGTATTTAATGCTGTTGATGTTTCTGTAGCTGGTGGATCTGTCAACGTAGAAGCAGCAGGTGAAGAACCTACCCCAACGCCACAGCCTCCAACGCCGACTCCCACCCCACCCCCTTCTGCTACTATTGCCATCGTTTTTGATGCCTCGCCAGGTCAACTGCCAACTGGCGGCAATACAACCACATGGTATCGCCCAGCTGGTGAATCCAATAACTCATTGCCAGAACCAACGCGTGAAGGTTATAACTTTACTGGTTGGTCTTTGGATGGTCAAATTATAAACTTACCACACGCTTTTTATGTAAATACTAACCTACAAGCTACGTGGTCAGCCATTATAACTCCAACTCCATCGCCGTCACCTACTCCAACACCAGTTCCGCCAACCCCTACACCGATACCTACTACTCCCACTCCGACTCCAGCACCGACCCCAACACCTTCCCCACCAACACCTACTCCTGCACCTACGCCAACACCTCCTCCGCCAACACCTACGCCTCCTCCAAGAACGGTTGTATTCAATCCATCTCCAGGACAACTGCCTTCTAATGTTGCAGGTACACAAACGCATGCGTATGGCACAGTGCTTCAGCACTTGCCCGCTCCAACCCGTGCAGGATATACCTTTGCTGGATGGAGATTGGACAACAATATCGTAAGCCCTCCATTAACGGTGAGAGCAAACATGAACTTGCAAGCAACATGGACACCCAACGTAACCACAACGCCTACACCAACGCCCGGTCCCTCCAACTCACCGGGGCCTTCTAATTCGCCCAGTCCATCCAACTCACCTACTCCATCGAGTACACCTACCCCGACTCCTTGTCCTTCTGGCAAAAGGCCAAACCCTCAAACCAACCCTTTGCAAATTAGCTTTGTAATTTTTGGAGCTACATTGTTTACTGGACTAACTGCTTTTGGGCTTGTTTCATTAACAAAGAAGCATAAAGCACAAGCCGACCAATACAATAAAGATTTAGCGCGTCATAACAGAGAAGAGCGGATTTTAGACATTAGCGGAAAAGATAAAGAGTAATCCAGCATGAGCACATAAATATAAAATCATTGGTGCTATCTTGTTAGGCATAATATGGATTCTGATACACATGTCATCATTAGAGTTGTAACGAAATACCGAATGAGCGATCATAAAAGCTCGTTAAAGCCCGAGACTTTTATGGTCGCAAATGTAATTTCGTTACAACTCTATTGTATGCAAGGTAAAGTAATTCCATCTTGACGAAATAAATGTCTTGGATTACTTCACCCCTTGCTATGCACAGTGATGGCAAAGTGTATTATATTCATGAATGTTTAGCGAGATAGCCCTTTTTGTATATGTATATAGGGGTGACATATGAAACGTGTATTGTGGATTTGCATTTCTTTTTCATTATTATTGGTTATCACCATACAAATTTTTGCTTCCGATGAAAATGATGGATTACATAATAATGATAGTGTGGTTGGTATCACGTCGGGGCAAGAAAATCCTCGGACAACTACTATCACCCCACTCGAAGCTGTAGCTGAGACTGGAAGTTCTATTTTTACTGGACGATCTGGTCTTTTTACTGTTGTTTGCTCTAATGGAACGATTAGTGTAATGGATAGAGTAAATGCAATTGTTTATGAATTTTCGTCTGATATGGAGCTTGTACGCACACTACATTTTGATAAACCGCTTGCAGAGGTTGGCGCGTTTACAAGGGATGATGATGGCAACTTCTTTATTTTTTTTGCACAAAATGTAGCCGAAGGAGCTACTACAGAAAGAAATATGGTGCTAATAAAATATTCGCCTGATGGTGATTTGTTGATGGAGCATTGGCACGAGGCTGGCATTGGTTTTAATGGTGTCAAATCACCTTTTGCCTCGGGGACTGCTCGGATTGAAATATCTGGAGATATGATTGCCATATATTTTGCTCGTCTTATGTTTCGATTAGAAGACGGTCTAAATCATCAAGCGTCATGGGGATTTGTACTCGATGTCAATACATTTGAGCGTATGTCAGGTCCAGGAGGTACAGTCAGGATTCCGTATGTTAGCCATTCATTCAACCAATTTATATTACCTGTCGAAAATGGTTTTGTTATAGCTGATCATGGGGATGGGTTCCCACGTGCATTTAGCTTTTCTCGTATCGCTCTTGGTGAAGCAAATAGGAGAATTGATGGTTTTAGATTTGCTGGCGCAATTGGCGAAAATTATACAGGGGCTAGTATGGGTGAACTAGCCCAGACATCAAGCGGTTTTTTGTTTAGCGGCAATTGGGATAGCGGCACAAGAGGTAATGCCCGCAACCTATTTTTATTAACTATCAATGATGATATGTCTGAAATCAGTGACCCCATTTGGATAACAAATTACACTCGCAATTCACCAGATGCGCATTCGCCAAAACTTGTGCAAATAGATGAAAGCGAATATTTGCTTTTATGGGAAGAATCGTATTTTGTAAGCCCTTCGCCCAATGTAGATGGGCAGTTTGTCAGCTGGGTAAGGCGTACTATGATGGCTATTGTTGATGAAAACGGCAATGTCATATCTCCGGCACAAGAAATTGGATGGGTAGAACTAAATGGCAATGATGTGTTGCGTTTTTGTGATATAACCAGGCGTGTTTATTGGGCTGTACGCGCATTTAGTGGTGATATTGTCCTTTATAGCCTTGACCCGCGAGCAGAAATTAGTTCTGCCCCCTTAGAGCCATATTTTACAGTGAGTTTTGACCCTGGATATGGACAACTCCCTGCTGGTGTGCCATACACGCAAATACATCCTTATGGCAATTTGTTGCGTCCAAGGGATGTACCTCTTTACAATTTGCCTACTCCGACACGTGCAGGATATCACTTTGTTGGATGGCAATGGGATGATGCTGTTATTAATACATGGCCGCGCATGGTACGTGTACGACAAGATATGAATCTTTTGGCTTATTGGGTACCAATATCAGATCGGTATATTATTAGGTTTTATAGTTATGGAGATCTTATTAGATATGAATATGTATTAATGGGTGAAAGAGTTTGGCATGTGCCAAGCGTATCAGAACCTGGATACACTTTTTATGGCTGGCGCATAACAAGCCCCGACCACCCGGAATATAACGAAGTGGTGGAAAGTTGGTCAATTTTATTTATGCCAATGTCAAGCTCAGTAACTTTTGATGCAGTATGGGTATCCGATGATCCTTTGGCTACTCCGCGCCCGACGCCTATACCCACCCCCACCCCTACCCCTTCCATTCCGCCGCCCCCTGTCATCCCTGGTGATGTGAATGGTGATGGCGTTGTTACTGCCGCAGATGTAGCTCTTTTGCGCGCGTATTTGGCAGGTCACACGGTAGATATATGCCCGATTGCTGCCAATGTGACTGGTTCTGGCACCCTATCTGCCGCAGATGTGGCTTTGCTTAGAGCATACTTGGCAGGACATCCGGTAGAGTTGCTCACTGCTCCGTAATTATCAAAAAGCTATGTTCATAATTTGTAAATATGTAAAGAATGCATATATTTAGCGGAAAAACCGGTATGACACCATACCGGTTTTTTTGTACGAAAAAATGCAATTATAGTCATCGCACCATATAGTCATACCCCTATAAAACCGCTCCAAAGTGACGTGGATTTTTTTCGAAGACAACGAGTTGCTGACGTTCAAATTGTGGCGAAAAGACCGACAAGACAGGACGATTTTGGGGTGTGATGACGATACATAATCGATTTATTTTACATGTTCAAAACATATTCGACTTGAAAGAATATGTATAGAATGGTAAAGTTTATCCATAGTAAATTGTAGGGGTATGAATTTTGCATTTCTTTCATGCTACCATACTCCCATACCCAACAGCTATGTTTACAAGGAGGATAAAAAATGCGACAAAAACGGATTTCTAGTAGTTTTTTCAAACGCGTCCTAGCATATATGATGATTTTTGTTATGATTATCGGTGCTATCGGCTTTACAGGCACTCATGCTTATGCCAATACACCCCGCCTGACAGTTACCGTTGCTGGGCATGTTGTCGATTTTGAAGGACAGCAACCAGTCAACTTGGGTGGGCATGTACTTGTCCCTGTAAGAGGCGTGTTTAATCTTATGGGTTTCCAACCTGATTGGAATAATGTTACACGTACTGCAACCCTATTTGACGGCGAAACTATTATTATTATACCTGTAGGACAACCATCATTTACCGTCAATGGTCGGGTTGTTACCCCCGAGGTACCTGCGCAAATTATTATGGGACGCGTTATGATACCCTTACGCGCTATCAACGAGGCAATTGGCGGGACTTCGCATTGGGACGGACCCAATCGCATAGCTGCTATCACGCCACCAGAAGCAATGATAGAACGGGTTCATATGAATGCCGCTGCTGGTAGTGGTGCTGCATCTGGAGATGCAATACCAGAAATAACCACATCAGGGCTTGCAAACGGAAGGGTCGGTCAAGCATACAACCATTCTTTACAAGCAGTAGGCTCTACACCAATTACTTGGTCTATACAAAGCGGTGCCTTGCCACCTGGGCTAACCCTAAACGCAAATACAGGTGCCGTCACCGGGACACCTTCGTCAAGTGGCAACTTTAGCTTTACAATCCGTGCGCAAAATCGATTTGGCAGTGCCACAAGAGCATTGTCTATCTTGATAGAATCTGGCCAGTTTACCGTGACATTTAACGCAAACGGCGGCTCCGGGACAATGCAGCCGCAGTCATTCTTAGAAGGTGTGTCGCAAAATTTACGTGCCAATACCTTTACAAGAACGGGTTATTCCTTTGCAGGTTGGAGTACAACCCCCACTGGGACTGTACAGCACACTAACAGCCAAAGTATTGTCGTTAACACAAACCGCACATTGTATGCAGTGTGGACTCACGGATATACTATTACCTTTAATGCCAATGGCGGGACGGGAACAATGCAACCGCAAGTTTTCCAACGCAACGTAGCACAAAACCTGCGCGCAAATACTTTCACCAGAACTGGTTATTCGTTTGCAGGATGGAGAACGACCCCTACGGGGACAACAGTTGAGTTTACTAATGCGCAAAACATTACAAACCACCTAAACCGTACGCTTTACGCAGTATGGGTACAAGGATATACCGTAACCTTTAACGCCAACGGCGGTACAGGAACAATGCAGCCCCAAGTTTTCCAGCGCAATGTAATGCAAAACCTAAGAACAAATACCTTTACCAGGGCAGGTTACACATTTGCAGGATGGCGGACGACACCTACTGGGACAGGGATTGAATTTATAGATGGTCAAAACATTATAAATAATTTATCCCGCACATTGTATGCGGTTTGGACAACGGGTACAGCACCGTCTATAACAACAACTGCACTTGCAAATGCCGTTCTTACTGTGCCTTATTACCAGTCAATCCAGGCAACGGGTTCAACACCAATGACATGGTCTGTTATTACAGGCAGCTTGCCTCCGGGTCTTACTCTAATCGAAAATACAGGCGGGATAACCGGTCAGCCTACTCTTGCTGGGACTTTTACTTTTACTGTTAGGGCTCAAAACTCAGCAGGGCAAACATCGAGACAGTTTACACTTACGGTAACTGCAACTTCGACTGTGCCAAATGTAGTGGGGCAAACACAGCTAAACGCAACAAATCTTTTATTGGCAAACGGATTTAACGTAACTGTTACTCATGAATTTAGCAACACTGTACAAAGCGGAAATGTTATATCACAAACCCCAGCAGCCAACTCGACACTCGCAATTGGAGGCACTGTTAATATAGTAGTAAGCCAGGGGCTTGCACCCGCTACTGCTATAACAGGTGTAACCCATTCCAGCATAACTCAAGCAACGCCTTTTAATAGAAACATGCTAACTGTCACAGTGGATTCTGCAAGTGGGCCAAGAAATGTTACTAATTTCACAACAAGTAGCAGGTACACATGCAATAACAATAACGTACGGCGCACTTACGTCTACTCACACAATAAATGTTACTGTATAGTTTTTCATAAAATCAAAAGGGGGTTGTCTTGCTAAGCAGAAATCATGAATATTTATGCAGGAACCTGTCATTGCGAGCGAAGCGAAGCAATCCATGAATGCCGAAATGCGCAAGTTTCCTGGATTGCTTCGTCGCTTCGCTCCTCGCAATGACGAGTGGAGTGCATAATTATTCATAAAATTGCTTAACGAGACAGCC
>Ga0123355_10001979_pt1 | contig 28921 bp, 21 predicted proteins | sample TergutEmb28metaG_3_FD_89872 | JGI IMG/M metagenome (GOLD analysis project Ga0123355, IMG submission 89872) | Embiratermes neotenicus P1 segment gut microbial communities from Petit-Saut dam, French Guiana - Emb289 P1 | ecosystem: Host-associated > Arthropoda: Insects > Digestive system > Gut ... | reverse complement strand
GTAGCGCGCTTCGTCCGTGATCAGACGGAAGAGTATCGTCGCTACACCGGCACGCGTTATGCTGCCGCCCGGGTTCACTATCCCGTCCGGCGTTCCGATCATGAATGCTTGGCGGCCGGGAGCTGGCTCTTCCTCGCATACAAACTGGCGCGGATTATCTTCGGTCAGGCGGAAGATAGGAAGATTCATGGTCGTTGGGCAATGCAGAAGCGTCCTGGATTGATCCACACGCACGGTACCGCTGGTGCTGCCGCCCGGCGCGGGCATTGTCATCAGGGCTTGTGCCCAAGACATTGTTACATGGTTGCCTTCTCTAAACGCCTTACTCATATCTGGCTCCATGATGTCGCCGACGATGTTCGTAGCGATCTGATCCATGGGGATAAACAACACAGGCACATCGAAGGCTATTTCTTCCGCCTCACGGAGACTTGTTGTGAACGCTACACTTGCCGCAACGTTCGCACCGCGTGGCGATGTCTGTTCCGAGCTCACCCAATACTGCTGTAGCGGTAGGGCCTGGTCCGGCTCGAGAATATAGTACTCGACATTGTGGCTTGCAAGCATGAAACGAAGATCCGCGACCGCCTGCTCGTAGTCGTTGGCCGGGAAAGCCGGATTATCTGTATGCGTCTCCCACGCAATCTCCATCGGCACGACGTATCCGGTGGGTCGTGTGCGCACTTCCAACTCGCCCACCTGTCTGATCATACCTGTCGCACCGGGTGTATACCCTTCGCCCAGTGCACCCTGCCAATGGACATTCCAGCGCTGGACTGTTGGCATACGCGTTTCCGGTTCGCCGGCGGCACCGATGCGATTTTGGTGCATAACGAGGAAGGTGTTCGGATCATCGAGATCTATGTCTTCATAGGGTACATACGTTCTGCCCGCCGAAACCAGATCCTCACGGACTTCAGCAACCGTATCAACGATCTCATCCGCGTTCTCGCGCACGAACTCGATCATTGAGCGGTAAGAAGCATAGGTCGAATAGGCGCGGCGCAGGATATGCATGGATGATTGGCCGCGGGTTTCAAAGATGAAGGACATGCCGCCCCACAGGCCAAAGAAGTGGTTACCCACAGAACCGTTCACGATCACAACTTCGTAGTAAGCGAAGCGCAGACCGGATTCCAGGCCGTCTTCGAAGTTGCGCCCGATCAAATCCGCTCCGATCCCAATCAGGCGCGGGTCAACTTCTGGGGTGGCTGTCATCTGGAGCTGGTGATCGTCAGCGCCATTCATCCAACCTTGCGCATTGTAACTACCGCTGCCGATCTCATGGCCATCCACTGTGACTTCCGGCATGAATGCCAGCCACACTTGATGCAATTGCGCAACTTCTTGCGTGTGCAAGAGAATAAAATCACGGTTGGGGTCGTGTGCGTGTTGACCGATACGGCCTTCTGCTGTTCTGTTCGCATACGGTACGTTCGATGTGCCGCGAACCATCTGATAGTTACCGCTCCCGTTGACGCCCTGATACACAACAACATTAACTTCTTCCAATACCTGTGCGCCCCACTCAGTTGCCGCCAAGGCATACATCAAAGCCATAGCGCCTTCAAAGCTGGACAGTTCATGCCCGTGCGTACCGGTGTAGGTAAATAAGGTAGGTCTGCCATTGGCTTGCACCAGTGCTCCGGCTTCCGCCCAGCAGTCTACGTCACTCAGATCGGTCGTTGTAAATACCATGATATCATTCCAGAAAGCATCGATCTCATCAATATGCGCAAAATTATGGGGTGAGAAGCCCACGTTGAATCTATGCGTATTGTCGCCATTCACCGGGCTTGCAAGCAGTTCCTCGAAGAACGCATCCATCTCTGAACGGGTGGTGAACGCATACAGTGATCTGTCCGGGTCAACCAAACCGATCAGCATACCGCTGTCTTCACAGAACTCCATGTTTCTTATGGCTGGCGTGTTGAAATTATTCGGATCAAAGGGCGCTACATCACTGCCCAAGGCCCACGTTTGGCCGGGCAATCTGTTGCCCTGCGCGTCACGCTCTGCCGGAACCGTCGAGAAGTTGCCGCCGACGGTGTGTCTGTCCTCAATAGCGGGCAGACGAACGATTGCCGTACTGGCATGCGTCTCACCTTCATGACGAGTCCCCGATTGCGGATGGATACCGGTGAAGCTCGGTTGATTTCTTCTGTTGTTTTCAATCAGTACAGGCATGTAAGCGAATTCGCCCGACTCAAGATCTTCAAACAGATCCGCCGGCACATAGAAATAGGTATGTACCATGTGGTAGTTCAGGCGATTTTCTGCACCCACACCGCGTGAGAACAGCGTGTGCCAGCCGGGTTGTGTCGCCAAGAATCCGTCAAACAGCGGAACAAACGCAAGACGGTCTTCTGCCGCAGTTAATGCCGCTTCGTTCGCGTTCCAAGTGAGCATACCATGTTGGATATAAACATTGACGTTCTCCGCGGCATCGTCTGTCAAAAATTGCGGGCGCAGAATGACATTACCTGCCACGATCGCCTGCATCGCAACATCACGCGGATTATCTTCGGTCAGGCGGAAGATGGGCAAGTTAAAGCTTGTTGGGCAATGCAGAAGCGTTCTGGAATCGTCCAGAAGCGGCGTGTTCGGCGTACCGGTTACTGTACGTCCGCTCGTCTGTAGAGATTGTGCCCACGAAAGGGATACCGCTCCGCCTTCACGCATGGCCACGCGCATGTCAGGCTCCATGATATTGCCGATGACATGGACGAAGGGTTGGTCCATGGGGATGAACAATACAGGCACATCGAAGGCCACCTCTGCCTGTGGACGCAAGTCTGTTCTGAAGTTGTTATCGCGTGGCAGGATCGCTTCGGAGCTCACATAGAACTGCTGCAGCGGGGCGGAAAGACCCGCCGGAACGATGTAATACTCGATGCCATGGTTTGCAAGCATGGTACGGAGTGACGCAACCGCTTGCGCATAGGTCCTGGGATTGTCCGCGTTGTTTGAATGCGGCGTCCACGCGATCTCCATCGGTACAATGTACGCGGTGGGTATGCTTCTTGTTTCCGTGTTTAGGAAACTACCGACAAAATGCTCTGCCGTTTGTACTGTGTAGCCGCCGCCCTGCTGGACATTCCAACGCGTGATCACCGGCATACGCTCATCGCGCTGATTTGGCCCTTGCGTGTGATCGCGAAGCAGTCTTTGGGGATTCGGAAGGTTCGGATCAGGATTATACGTCCTGCCAAGTTCGGCCAGATCCGCACGAACTGTCGCGACAGTGTCTGCGACCTCATCGGCATTCTCCACCATGAATTCAACCATAGAACGCAGTGATACATAGGTCGAATAGGCGCGGCGCAGCATAATTTGGGACGACTGACCACGCGTTTCAAAGATAATGGATATACCGCCGTGCAAAGAGTAGAAGTAGCTGCCGACGGAAGCGTTTACAATGATAACCGTATAATAGCTGGTACGCACACCGGCCGCATGACTGTCATCAAAATTACGTTGCAGAATCTCTGCCCCTAAGGACGCAATGCGGTCATCCACTTCAGGACCGCCATGTAGTTGCAGTTGGTGGTCGTCTGCGCCATTCATCGAGAAGCCGCCAACGGCGCCAATTTCATGGCCGTCAAGCGTCAGCTCCGGCATAAAAGCAAGCCACACTTGATGCAACTGCCGGATTTCCTGCGTGTGTTGGAGCATAAAGTCACGGTTGCCGTCCTGGTGATGCTGAACGCCATCTACTGTCATGGTGCGGCGCGCGCCTTGGTAGTTTCCGCTGCCGTTGACGTTCAGATACAAAACAATATTCACGTTTTGTAATACGTCCGCGCCCCACTCAGTAGTCATCAAGGCGTATGATAAGGCCAAAGCGCCCTCTGTGGAAGACACTTCATGACCGTGTACGCCGGTGAAGAGGAACATCGTCGGCTTGTCGTTCGCTTGAACGTGAGCGCCGGCTTCCGCCCAATCGCTTACACCGCTTAGGTCGCTGGATGTGAATACCATAACATCATTGAAGAATATTTGCGGATCATTAATGTGCGTAAAGCTATGCGGAGAGTACCCCACGTTGAATATATGCAGATAGTCACTGTTTACCTGCCCTGTATTCAGTTCATTCATGAACGCACGCCATTCTGTACGGGTGGTCCACTGAAACAGCGGTCTGCTCTCGTCAGCCAAACCAATCAGCATACCGTCTTCATCAAACACTTGGTTCCGAAAGGCCGGTGTGTTGAAGTTGTCCGGATCAAAGGGAGCTACTTCGCTGCCTAATGCCCAAGTTTGGCCAGGCAGCCTTGCGCCGGTTATCGGATCAAACTCAGCCGCAGCCGATGTCCAGTTGCCGCCGGTCGCGAATCTGTCGCACATCGCAGGTAGTCTGAGGATGGTGTCGTAGGCGAGCATTTCATGCGCGTGACGTGTCTGAGACCCCATCGCGCCTGCACCACCGCCGCCGGCCTGCGTACCCGGGAAGGAGTATGCTCTTCTGTTGTTTTCGATTGTCACATGCATAAAGCTGATTGTGTCATCAGCAAAGTATTCTGCCGGAACATAGAAAGCAGTCGCAACACGATAGAAGGTGCTGCGCAGAGCAGAATTCGAGGCCTGATGGAACAAAGTGTGCCAACCGGGCGCTTCGACCAGGACAGCGCCCCCCAGTTGCGGAATCGGCGCGAGACGTCCCGCTGTTGCGGTTAAGGCCTCTTCATTCGCGTTCCAAGCAAGCGTACCGGGCCGGATGTACACGCTGACATGTTCCGCCGCATCTTGCGTCAAAAAGTGGGGAAACACCAGCACACTCGGATAAGGTAGAAGCAGATCTCCCGCTAGGGCAAGGACCGCTTCATAGTCAAATTCGTCAGAGACGTCAGCGACGTTTTCTGTGTAATTGTTCGCGGCCAACGCCGGGACACCCAGTAGCGCCGTGGCAAGCAATAACAGGGCGATCGTTATAAACCACAATCTCTTTCTTGATGTTTGTTGCATTAGACAGACCCTCCAATTCATTTTCAAAAACTTAATTTCTTTCCTGCAGGGGAGCAATGGTACAAATGGCGTTTTATCAGTTGCCAGCAGGGCTGGCTTTGTGCAACACCTCCTATTACAATGATATTGGGAACCGAAGCTTGGCATTCAGCATGGTTCCCCTACATGCCGCGTTCAATTGGAGCAGGGTGTATTGCCATTTCAAAAGAAGATAGTGGATTTCATCCTTTGAAATGCAACACACCGACAGTAAACTATGTGCCGTGCAATGCTTGTGCATAACCACGAAAGCAACGGCTAAAAACAGGTCAAAACAATTAAAAAGATGTATCAAAAATGTACTATAACAATGTATCACACTTTTGCCATGATGTCTACAGAATCTACAAAGAAATCAAGCCATCCCCATTAATAAACCGCCCAATCCCCGGGTCATAGAACCGCGACTGCAAATAATACATCCCCAAAGCGTTATCGAAGTACTTCCCACGATACCGCAACGGATTATGCCCCGCCATCCAGCCGCTTGACGACAGTATCTCACCCCAAGCGTTGTATAGGTACGTCGCCACCACCGCGCCATCGGACGCTTGGCGGAGCTGTACGACGTCGCCTTGGAGGTTCAGGACGTAGTTGAACACTTGTTGGTAGGCGCTGTGGCCGTCGTTCCAGATTAGTTGGTTCAGTGTTTGGGATGTGGCTATCCCTGACCACAACGGTCACATATATGGCGTAGTGAAATGCTTTCCTTGCGGCTCTTCACCCAACTTTTTCTCCCTCAAAAATAGAAATTCGTCTTTCTTAATAAAGATATCTGAGTAAGGAAATAGCCAGTTTTTCCACCCTGTCACAGCGTTGCCAACTTCAAGCTCCACGATAGAATCATTCACAACAATATCGAGTGGCTTACTCCTGTATTCTTTTGCCCACGGAAGTAAAGGCGCAGTAACCCCTGAATATCCCGCACTTACATAAACGGTATACTCTCCATTCTTAACTGGAAATTCTCTTGTTTCACCCAACCATATTTCCCCTTCGCAACCACGATTAATATATATTTTATAGGCGCTTAAGCGACCAATACCCCCTCTTTTCCTCGTTATCCGTATCATTTCATACCTCCATAGTTTTTTCAAGTTGAAATTGATTTTTCTTTCCATCTTGGCATAGATGTATTTAATAATTATTTATCTGCAACCGGGGCCATGCCATTGACCTACTGGCCTTTGAGATGCCGTGTTAAACCAATCAATTGTCGCGCCAACAGTCCTATTATACATCTCTTTCATTCCTGCGCCTACAACCTCTTTAAGGGCACTCCTAAAATGGGGTGAGGCTCCTGAAAGGCTCCGGGTATTTATTAACCGTCCAACACCCACACCTATGACAGCATCTATCCCCGTATAATAGAGCGCACGCCATGTGAATCCATACTCATAGAAATTTGCAGCAGCCATAGGTATTGCCGGAATAAACCCCGGCATCCCCGGTATAAGCCCTAGAGCTAAGCCAATGTCCCTCAGCCCTTGGGCCCTGTCTACTGGGCCGTCGAATGGTGCGAACTGATGGATTCCAACGGTCCATTCACCATTTATTTCTACCACTCTTGCCCTGGCGGCAACCAGTGTCGCTGTCGTATGCCCTGCCGCTCGCACCGCCGCCGCCCGCGACAGCCTCCCCCTTGCCTGCCTTAGCGCCAGCGTCATATGCGCCCGTTGCGCGTGTGTCATTTGGTTATGTGAAATCGTCAGCTGCGAAGAACATCCCCAATACCCCGTATGATCCGACAACATAACCGGATTATTGAGACAATAGGCAAACATGTTATACCCCAACAACCCCTGCCCAGTAGAAATCAGCCCATCCCCGTTAATAAACCGCCCAATCGCCGGATCATAATACCGCGACTGTAGATAATACATCCCCAAAGCGTTATCATAATACTTCCCACGATACCTTAGCGGATTATGCCCCGCCATCCAGCCGCTTGACGATAGAATCTCACCCCAAGCGTTGTAGAGATACGTCGCCACCACCGCGCCATCGGACGCTTGGCGGAGTTGTACTACGTCGCCTTGGAGGTTCAGGACGTAGTTGAACACTTGCTGATAGGCGCTGTGGCCGTCGTTCCAGATTAGTTGTACGGGGCGGCCGGATTCGTCGTAGATGAACTCTAGCGTGGCCGTGTGGCCGTTGCGCCATGCACCGTTGACGAAGCCGTACATCCGGCGCGTTTCGGCTACGATTCTCCCGCCTTGGGTGTAGTAGGTGGTGCTTTTACAACCCACCCTCGCCGAAAAAAGTGGCAAGGGTAGGTTATTTTTTGTGCTTGTGGCTTGGCTGATGGGGCCAGATGTGGTTTTTGATGCCTATGGTCCCCCAGTGTAAAGGGTTTTGATGTTTATGCCTGTTTTATAACCAGTCACACAGCGAACCTGTACTCGCATCTATATCTACTCTCGGCTTTTCCCTGATCCACAAATACTTATGTGCCCAAAAGGTCATATATAGCCTCCATAGCAACCGTCTCCAACCAACCATAGAACTACCCACTTCAAGCTCTACTACGGAGCCCGTCACATTAACACAGAGTTTATTACTTCTGCACCAGCTTATTCTTGCATAAACAATATGACTGCCATCACTTACTTCAAATTCTTGTGTCTCGCCATCTTCTATTTTACCACGATAGATGCCATCAATATAGATTTTATACGAGCTAAACATAGCCATAAATTCTGGTTCTCTTGTTATTCTAATCATCTAACCTTGCCTCCGCGCACTTTGTCACTGCAATAATTTTTAGTCTCCGCGTTGGAGGGTTGTCTACGGTATAGAAGCAGGGAAAGCGCTCATGTCCCAACCCCAACGCTGGGCTTCCTCTGGCGTAGGCCAGTGCATATTACAGAAAAAATTACAACACCCCGAGAAAAGGGGAGCTATTGGGGAAGGATTTATCACCCTACCCCACGCACGACCAGTAATTTGTGCGCCAGCAATTACTCCGAGAGGATGTCCTCCAGTAAGGAATCCTCCTACTACCCCTCCGAGTGTCCTTGCTACCCAAGTGCTTCCTGCGTTGAATGCCGAACGCCCCACAGAGTTGCCATCATAAATATTTAAACCAAAGTCAATTCCTACACCAGCAATATCCAAGACCGTCCCGGTTCTACTCCCGCCCAAGAGAAAATCTATAATTCCCAGACCCTCTAGACTGACTGACGTAGCTGTTAGTGGCCCTCTTACTGAAGTCACCGGCCCTTGGCCTGCGGCAAATGCTTGCATATTCCTACACGTCGCCGCCGAATGCAAATTAGTCCCCGTTCTCGGACTTGCCGGCGCACTCGCCGCCGCCCGTGAGGCTGCCGCCGCCGCTGACATCAACGCCGCCATCGCGTGTGTCTCTGCCGAGTGCAAATTAGTGCCCAATACCCCGTATGATCACTCAACATCACCGGATTATTAAGACAAAACGCAAACATATTGTAGCCAAGAAGCCCCTGCCCCGTACTCAAAAACGCATCCCCATTAATAAACCTACCAATCCCCGGATCATAAAACCTCGACTGCAAATAATACATCCCCAAAGCGTTATCAAAGTACTTCCCACGATACCGCAGCGGATTATGCCCCGCCATCCAACCACTCGACGTGAGAATCTCACCCCAAGCGTTGTAGAGATACGTCGCTACGACATCGCCGTTATCGGCGCGGCGGAGCTGTACTACGTCGCCTTGGAGGTTGAGCACGTAGTTGAACACTTGCTGATAGGCGCTGTGGCCGTCGTTCCAGATTAGTTGTACGGGCCGGCCGGATTCGTCGTAGATGAATTCTAGGGTGGTTGTGTGGCCGTTGCGCCAGGCACCGTTGACGAAGCCGTACATGCGGCGGGTTTCGGCTACGATTCTCCCGCCTTGGGTGTAGTAGGTGTGGTAGGTGGTGCCCCGCTCGGTTTCTACGCGCTTGCTTGTGCGGATGCCGTCGGCGTCGTAGGCCATGGTGATATGGGTGCCGTCCGGGGTCCGGGCGCTCTGCATTTGGCGGCCTCTGGCCCAGGTGAATTCTGTGCCGTCGTGCCAGCGGGTGGGGTTGCCGGATGGGTCATAGGTGATCGGGTTGCCGTCTACCGCCGTCAGCAGGTCGCGCCAGAGCGCGTAGTCGTAGCTGAAGGTCGTCGTCTGCGTCGGGCGGCCGGGGCGGCGGTGGGTGGTTCTGATTTTTCACTTGTGGGTAGCTGATGGGGCGTGGCTACTGCTTTTGAAGCCGATAGACTATATTTTCGGAAGCTTTCCTGCATCTTTTTTATGTATATATATATATTTCGTTTGACCACGCCCGTCAAAGTGATAAGTGTACTTTATCTTATTCGCTGCGAGCGCATCCAGTATTTCGTTGAATTTTTCCATTGAGGTTCCGCAATATACCTCATGACGATTCCAAAACATAATCACTCAAACCACCGCCTTCTTATAAAGCGCAATCGCCCTTATCGCTGTAAACATTGTGAAACCAAGTATGAGAGAAAAAACTCCGAGTGGTACTCTTGAGGCTCCAACTCCGATCGTTTGCAAGACGCTAACTCCTATCGTCTGATCTATAGAAATGATTCCCAGGAACCTTAATACCCAGAATAGAGAAAATAAAGTAACTGAAATAGCAGAAAAGACATGTGCGCAAACAGCAATTCTTTGCCTTATAAATTCTTTTCCGCAAGAAACGTTAAAGGCAAATATACAGCCTGAAAAAATGTATATGGGAATCAACGGCAATAAAGCATATGGCTGGAAACTTAATGCCACTCTTATACCAAAATGTAGTTCCATATAGCCTATTATCCCCAGAAAAATGATTGGCCATAGTGCAGTTGTTGCTATTCGTATAGTGTTTATTGGCGTTTTCATCTGCTACCTCCCCCCACTTCCTCTGTTCTTAGCCTTAAGTCCTAGATCGTCCATCATCCAGTCAAACAGAGTGCCGTACACATCAACAGAACCCCTAGATGCGTCCCTATTATTTACTATGAAGTGAGAGTTATGAACTTGATTTATGACAATTGCTCTTCCCGGAGTCCCTCCGCTAACAAAATCAACTGTTACCCAGATTCCAACTGAGCTGAAAGCTGCATCTTCCATATATGGGAGCTGTAGATTAGATTTGGAAAAACGCAGCCCTGCATTATCACGTTGTTGTCCCGAACCCAGAACCCCAAAACCAAAGCTTACGTTTGTTATAGTGATTTGCTCACCGTGAGCGATTGAGTATGAAAAAGCGTTCAAAGTTATATCACGATTTTGTTGAGAATGAATAATAGAAGTTCTAATGGTAAGGTCCTCGCCCGGTACAGTTGAGCTCATACTTTGGACTTGCCTCCCAGCCGTTATATTATTCCTCGCAATCCTCCTCCGATTCCTATTTATTGACGCCACAACCGCCTGATTCCTTTGCTGCCGCTGCGTAGGCGTCATCTGGGCTGGCGAAATAGTCAGTAGCGAAGAACAACCCCAAAATCCCGTATGATCAGACAACATCACCGGATTATTAAGACAAAACGCAAACATGTTGTACCCAAGGATACCCTGACCCGTCGAAATCAGCCCATCCCCATTAATAAACCTACCAATCGCCGGATCATAATACCGACTCTGCAAATAATACATCCCCAAAGCGTTATCGTAGTACTTCCCACGATACCTTAGCGGATTATGCCCCGCCATCCAACCGCTCGACGACAGAATCTCACCCCAAGCGTTGTACAGATACGTCGCTACCACCGCACCGTCGGACGCTTGGCGGAGTTGCACTACGTCGCCTTGGAGATTGAGCACATAGTTGAACACCTGTTGATAGGCGCTGTGGCCGTCGTTCCAGATTAGTTGCACGGGGCGGCCGGATTCGTCGTAGATGAATTCTAGCGTGGTCGTGTGGCCGTTGCGCCATGCGCCGTTGACGAAGCCGTACATGCGGCGGGTTTCGGCTACGATTCGGCCTATTTCTTTCTTACACCCAAAAACAGGTACTCATCTTTTTCGAAATTACTATCCGCCCAAGTACCCAGCCAGCGATTCCACCCCGTCAAACCACTTCTAAGCTCAATATCTACGACGGAACCATTCAATCCATCATTCACGCCAACATAGAGTAAATTACTCCCATACGGCCCCACACGCGCAGAAACTATGTGTCTCCCATCTTCAACTGCAAACTCTTTGGTCTCTTTTCTTTTTATTTTCCCACGGTAAATTCCGTCGATATATATCTTATAGGAGCTTAAGATATCGATAAACTGTGCGGCTCTTGTTATTCGTATCATTTCATATCCTCCGACAGTATTTTCAAGATAAGGTTAATTTTCCTTTTACATGTCTGCATGGATATATAGCGCGACATTACCTACAGCCGGGTCCATGCCATTCCCATGGCGGGTGATTAATCCTAACAAACTCCCCTAGCACGAAGCTCATCGCCTCTTCTATCGCATTCCTAACAAGAGGCACGGTGCCTCTGAGTGGTCGAAGCTGGTTCACGACTGCTCCTGCTCCGAAGCCTATACCGAGATCTATCGCTATATTGCCAAAAGCATCCCATGTAACCCCATGCTCTGCAAAGTGTCCATCAATTACCGCACCCGCAGCGAGCTCTGGCTGACCAATAACCCCAAACATTGCCGCCTCTATCGTAGGACCCCATGAACCGAACATGGATTCCCCAGCGCGAACGCGGTCAATAAGGTCTGGGCCTATCTGTGCATACATTCTTGCGTCTATCCGAATTCCATGATTATTGTAGAAAAATCCTTGCGTGTGGAGTTGATTTACTCGCGCTTCATGCACGGATATGTTCGAATGCAAATTATTCCCCGCTGGTAGCCTCGTGCCCCTTGCCTGTGCCGCTAACACCGCTCTTCTCCTTCTTTGCAGTGTCCTATGTGCCTGTTGTGCAGCCGTCATGTGGCTTGGCTGAATCGTCAGCTGCGAAGAACAACCCCAATACCCCGTAGGATCACTAAGCATAACAGGATTATTAAGACAATAGGCAAACATATTGAAACCCAGCAACCCCTGCCCCGTAGAAATCAGCCCATCCCCATTAATAAACCTACCAATCCCCGGATCATAATACCGCGACTGCAAATAATACATCCCCAACGCCGAATCATAGTACTTCCCCCGATACCGCAGCGGATTATGCCCAGCCATCCAGCCGCTCGACGACAATATCTCACCCCAAGCGTTGTATAGATACGTCGCCACGACCGCACCATCGGACGCTTGGCGGAGTTGTACTACGTCGCCCTGTAGATTTAACACGTAGTTGAACACTTGCTGGTAGGCGCTGTGGCCGTCGTTCCAGATTAGTTGGACGGGGCGGCCGGATTCGTCGTAGATGAATTCTAGGGTGGTCGTGTGGCCGTTGCGCCAGGCGCCGTTGACGAAGCCGTACATGCGGCGGGTTTCGGCTACGATTCGGCCGCCTTGAGGCGGGGAGACAACTCACAACTGAGTTGCCTCCCTGATTCATCTACCGATAAGTAAAGCTCCACCCGTGTGCTTCTTTGAACTCACGTAATTGATCGCGGTAGTCCCATAGGTCGTAAAGCTCCATAACCGCGCCTTCAATGAAATCGCCGTCGCTATCGAACATGAGCAGGAAGCCTCTTCCGTCCCAGCCTCTCATAAAATATATCACATTCTCATTCTTATCCATCGTCAAGGGCATACTTCTCCGAGCCCAAAATTCGCCGGGAATAGGAATGGCCGCCTCTTGCGCTTCTTCCGGAACATAGGTCAAATGCCTTCTTTTGTCTCCTCTCGCAACTCGCACCCTGAACAACCTATCTTCGTTCAATTCTTCATTCCAGCTATTTTCCTCTCTCAATTGCTCCAACTGTTCTTCTGTGAAATACTCCATAACAAATTCTTCGCTAAGAAAGTCTGCGGCCCATAGGGAGCCTGATACCTCAATTTCACGAAAAATAACATTCATTCCATCGTAAAAATACGAATACCGCCTTGTTGTTCTTTGCACAATTGCAACTGCCAAAATATTAAACATATCATGAGGTCTGTCACTTGTTACCGTATGTCCCAGGTAAGCAAACATGACTCTGTCAAAATCATCTTCCTCTAAAATGAAAACATCTTCGCGGTCACGGCCCAAAACGCCTAATAAAGAATGGCTTGCAACAACGAACAACTCCGGATTAACATTACCCGCCGGAGGCGTACATCCTGCAAATGACAGCAATATCAACACGGCTAACATGAACGCCAGTACTCTTTTCATAAGCTACCTCCCTATAGCACAACAGCTTTATCTACAGCCGGGACCTTGCCAGTCCCACTGCCATCCCCGCTGATGCGGCCACAGCGGCAACTCACTATAGTTGGCTGCATTTTCGTTCGCTCTCACTTCAAATGATCTAGTCCCGTGATTGCGAGTTCCCCACAAATTATCCCACAGGACACTTAAAACAGACGGTACACCAACTTTAAAAAAGTACGTAACCGTACCCAAATGCCTTTCATCCACAAGATGTCCCCATTCGTGGCTAACTACCCGAACCCGATCTTCGCCTTCGGGCAACCAAATTGTGCCGAATATTGCCATTGGCCCAAAAATACCCAAAGGGTGCCTTACAGGCGCACCTCTATAGTAGGCGAAGCCATAAATATCCATGGAATTTATCACCGCGGCAGGACTGGTATTACTCCTTTGGTGGGCCTGATGCGGGTCCGTTGGTGCCCCTACCTTCCACCCACGCTCTAATGCATTTTTAGTCGGCCCCGGATTACGGCATTGTGCTGGCGGCACAGGCTGCGGCGGCGGATTCCATGGCCACCTATGGTTTGCAGCCCCCATCGAGAAATACCCTGTAGGATCAATACGGTTTACGGGATTATTGAGACAATAGGCAAACATATTGTACCCCAACAACCCCTGCCCAGTAGACAAAAACGCGTCAGCATTAATAAACCGCCCAATCGCCGGATCATAATACCTACTCTGCAAATAATACATCCCCAAAGCCTGATCATAATACTTCCCACGATACCGCAAGGGATTATGCCCCGCCATCCAACCACTCGACGACAATATCTCACCCCAAGCGTTGTACAAATACGTCGCCACCACCGCGCCATCGGACGCTTGGCGGAGTTGCACGACGTCGCCTTGGAGGTTGAGCACGTAGTTGAACACTTGACGGTAATCGCTGTGGCCGTCGTTCCAGATTAGTTGTACGGGGCGGCCGGATTCGTCGTAGATGAATTCTAGCGTGGTCGTGTGGCCGTTGCGCCATGCGCCGTTGACGAAGCCGTACATGCGGCGCGTTTCGGCTACGATTCGGCCGCCTTGAGGCGGGGAGACAACTCACAACTGAGTTGCCTCCCTGATTCATCTACCGATAAGTAAAGCTCCATCCGTGTGCTTCTTTGAACTCACGTAATTGGTCGCGGTAGTCCCATAGGTCGTAAAGCTCCATAGCTGTGTCCCTTATCCAATTCCCATCGCCGTCGAACATGAGCAGGACGCCTCTTCCGCCCCAACCTCTCATAAAATATATCACATTTCCGTTTTTGTCCATTGTCAGGGGAACAGTCCGACCCGGAAGCCATTGCGCTCCACCGCCACTTGCACGAAACGCGCTCCGCAGTGCGTCATCTGAAACATAGGTCATATAGTGGGTTTTTGGCCTTCTTGATACCGGCACTCTAAAAAACCTATCTTCGTCCAGCTCTTCATTCCAGCTATTCTCCTCTTTTAGTTGCTCTAACTGTTCTTCAGTGAAATGTTCCATTACAAAGTCTTCTTCAAAAAAGTCGAGTGCATTTCTAAGCGATGGGCTTGGCCAGTCTAAATCATATAGAATCACGTTAAATCCATCATAAAAATAGGAGTGGCTTCTTGTCGTTCTTTGCGCAATCAAAACCGCCAAAAGATTGAATCTATTCGGCCTGTCGCTCGTCAGCGATCCAGCCACGTAAGCAAACATAACTCTGCCAAAGTCATCTTCCTCTAAAATCAAAGCACCGCCCCAGTCATACACATCCATCCCATGAAGTCCTAATATGGAATGAAGCGCAACAGCGTGCAAATCATCAGGTTCAGAAAACAAGGAGCAACCAGTCAATGATAGCAACATCAACACAAGGCAAACAAGCGCAAATAATCTTTTCATCTTTACCCCTCCTTACCTACAGCCTGTGCCTTGCCAGTCCCAAGAAGGCCGAGGCGGCGGCGGTGACCATCTACCGCCAAAGAAGTTCGATAGCCAGTCTGCGCTCGTTTCCCACGGCATGGAGTTGTGCTCAAGCCCAGAAGCACGTGAACTTATTATAGAGGGTATACCAATTGTCACAAAATACACTACCGTTCCCGTCACCGGGTTTCCTGCAGCTACCTGAATCATCCGCTCCTGAACGATATGTCCCCATTCATGCTGAACCAGCCACCCCATTCCTGACCGTCCCGCTAAATTGCTATTGATCCAAATTGTGCCGGCTATTGCAAATGAACCCCTGAATGTGCTTTGTTGTCTTACTGGGGTATGTCTGTACCAGGCGCGGCTATAAAATTCCAAGGCATATATCGCCGCTTGGGGGTTAGTATTGCCCATCTGCAACGCTAGCTGCGCAGTCACTCTTTTCCTTGCCGTTGCTCTTCGTATCGCATCCGCCTCATTCGCCAAATTCGCCCTTGCCTGATGCGCCGCTGCCTGATGTTTTTGTTGCGTAGGCGTCATCTGAGTTGCACAAATCGTCAAAAGCGAAGAACATCCCCAATACCCCGTATGATCACTCAACATCACTGGATTGTTCAAACAAAACGCAAACATATTGTAACCAAGCAACCCCTGCCCCGTGGATACAAACGCATCCCCATTAATAAACCTACCAATCCCCGGATCATAATACCGCGACTGCAAGTAATACATCCCCAAAGCGCTATCATAATACTTCCCACGATACCTTAGCGGATTATGCCCCGCCATCCAACCACTCGACGACAGTATCTCACCCCAAGCGTTGTACAAATACGTCGCCACCACCGCGCCATCGGACGCTTGGCGGAGTTGCACGACGTCGCCTTGGAGGTTCAGCACGTAGTTGAACACTTGTTGGTAGGCGCTGTGGCCGTCGTTCCAGATTAGTTGTACGGGGCGGCCGGATTCGTCGTAGATGAATTCTAGGGTGGTCGTGTGGCCGTTGCGCCATGCGCCGTTGACGAAGCCGTACATCCGGCGGGTTTCGGCTACGATTCTCCCGCCTTGGGTGTAGTAGGTGTGGTAGGTGGTGCCCCGCTCGGTTTCCACGCGCTTGCTTGTGCGGATGCCGTCGGCGTCGTAGGTCATGGTGATATGGGTGCCGTCCGGGGTTCTGGCGCTCTGCATTTGGCGGCCTCTGGCCCAGGTGAATTCTGTGCCGTCGTGCCAGCGGGTGGGGTTGCCGGATGGGTCATAGGTGATCGGATTGCCGTCTACCGCCGTCAGCAGGTCGCGCCAGAGTGCGTAGTCGTAGCTGAAGGTCGTCGTCTGCGTCGGGCGGCCGGGGCGGCGGTGGGTGCGGGTTTGGATGTTGCCGAAGGTGTCGTAGGTGTAGTCGAACTGGTGCATCGTGCCGAGCCCGGCCGTGTACAGGACCTCGCGCGTCAGCTGATTCTGCGCGTCGTAGGTGTAGTGGTGGTTGAACTGGCTCACGGGGTCAACCCAGCGTGTGATTTGCCCCAGATTATCATATTGGTACGCAAAACGCAAGGTTTGGTTCCCGATCTGATGCGTCATCGTCGCCACTTGCAGGCTCGTCTCGTTCTCGTCGGCGAGGCGCAGGCCGTAGGTGAAATCGGTCTCCCAGCGCACACCGCCGGTCAGGCGGCGGGTCTGGATCCGGCGCAGATGGTCGTACTCGTACACCAGCGCCCGGTTCGCGCCGCTGGGCAGGGCCAGCCGTGTGAGGTTGCCGTTCTCGCTGTCGAACGCGAAATCGGTCCGGCGGTTCGCGCCGATGCTCGGGATCTGGTACGCGAAACTGCTGACCCGCCCCGCGTGGTCGAACTGGGAATGGCCGTGCTGAAGCACCCTGCCGCTGCCGTCCCGCTCAATGATCCCGACCGGGCGGCCCAGGGTGTCGTAGTTGAACTCATAGACCCGCCGCAGCGCCGGGCTGCCGTTGGCGTCGTAGAAATACTCCCGGGCGCTGTGCAGCCGCCCGTCGCCGGTGTAGGTATACACGAAGCGCGCGTGACGGGCGCCCGCGCCGTCGCTGTGCGTGACCGCGCTCAATCGGCCCCGCACGTCGTATTCATACGACACGGTATCCCCGTTCGCGTACTGGCGGCTGGTTAAGCGGTTGTAGTTGTCATACTCATACGTCATAAGCGTATGCCGGGCGAAGAGATTGCCGAGTGATATCTCTGTCGTCTGCCCGAGCGCGTTGTGCGCAAAGTGATAGGTCTGATACATCCGATTGCTGACATCGGTGTTGCCGGGCGTTTGGAACCCGGTCCGTGTGATCTGTGTCAGCAGGCCGTCTTCGTGCGCATAGCGCACCGAGGCGAGCCCGGGCTGGTACATCACCGTCCGCCGCCCGCTCAACGCGTCGAACCCGCTGCGGGTCACAATCTGCCGTCCGTCCGCAGCGTCCCCTGTCGTCACTTCGGCCGGGATGCCGCGCATCTCATGATTTACATTGTTGCCGTAATTGAACCGCTGTACAGTCCCGTTCGTGTCCCGCCGGGCCGTGAGCAGGTGTCCGTCGGCGGAAAACTCGGCGGTGCTGACGAGCTGGGACCCGCCGTACTTGTTGCGCAGCACCGTGCGCTCATTGTTCCCCCTGGCGCTATGGTAATAGAGGTCTGTGATCAGCTCGTTATTTGTCACCCGGGTCAGATTGTGCGCGGCGTCATACTCGTATGTAAACGTCCCGCTGCCCGGCGTCACGAGCCGCTTGAGCAGATTATTGCCCTCGTGGTGTTCTTTGACCGTGTCGTCGAGGGCCGTTGTCCCTACGCGCACCAAGTTGCCCTCTGTGTCATACTTGAAGGTCTGCGCCGCCTCGCGCACGAGTGAGATATTGTCGAAGAAGGCCGTGTTCCCGTTGCGTTCATACAGGGGCTGGACCTGGATTGACCGTATCATGAGCTCGGGGGGCGGGTTCTCTATCTTCGGCACAATGGGCATGGACGCAAACTGCCAGCCGACCAGCCCATCGCCCGCCCGGATATCGGGGTTAAAGGTCATAAAATGGTCTTCCGTCTCGCCGTCCGAATAGGTGATCTGCGCCAATATCCCAAAGCCCGGCTCCCGTTCATCCTCTCTGCTGGGCAGGGCGTTCGCTTTGGCCCAGCCGCTGAGTACGAAGGTCTCCGTAATCGGCAGATGGATGGGGATATACTGAACCGCCGACTCCCGCCGCTCCGGGTGGCCCAGCATCCGAAGCGACCGGGTCCCGCTGAGCTGTTCTTCCGTCCGGATCGAGACCGTGTCCGCGTTTGTGCGGATGAAGTCCCAGTGGTCATCCGTCTCGAAGCTGCCGTTTTGTACCAGGTTCGCATTGCTGGGCGCCTCGCCCGCCTCCAACTGGAAGTCATCGGCCCGGACAGTACCCGTGATGCCGAGGAATAGAATCCCCACGACATACTGCCGCGGCGTATGCCCCGTCGTATAGGTCACACTGATCCTGTGCCAGCCGTCATTTACGTCCTGGCTGGTCACAATATCGAACCGTGCGGTCCGCGCAACCGTACTGTCATTATATGAAAAGTTCAGGATCGGGCCGCTGTCCCCGTTTGCGTTGGGCCTGAACTGGGTTACCTCATTGGTGTTGACATAGGCGGAGAAGGTATAGGTCGTGTTGGCTTCCAGCCGTACAGTCTGGTGGGCTCCGCCGTCGTTTGGCCCGCGGAATTCCATGCTCTGCATACCTGTCCTCGCGTGAGAACTGTCCACACCTGCGATCCATACGCCTGCCCCCCAGGTACCCCAGTGCGCCATCGCAGCGTCCTCCAACCCGGAGTTGCGCAGCAGATTCACCGCCGCCATACCGATCGAGGCGGTTTCCGTCACACGGTTATTCCGCCGATCTGTCCCGTGATTGCGCGTATAGCGCGACGTGGACGCGGCTAAGATATTGCGGTGCGTGTAGTCTGTGATATAGTAATTCACCGTCCGGCCGAGGTTGTCAAATATGATGTATTCTAAGATATCGTCTTCTGTGTCTTCACGCACATCAGGCCCTAAATCCCATATGCGGGTGAACCCATCCGTACGGCTGTTCCGCCACACCCGATGGACCGCCTCATACCGGTTCGTGCCGTCGGCATTCGCACCGAAGGTATTGATGGCGTTGACCTGTCCCGTGTAGTCCCAGCCGTATGCGACCCGGAGCCCGCTCTCCTCGTCGTGCGCCATTGTCATCCGCCCGTCTTCGCTGTACGTATAGCGCACCGAGGTGCCGTCCGGATGCCAGACCCGGGTCAGGTGTCCGTTCGCATGCGTAAAGCGCGTCGCGTTCCCGGCCCGGTCATAAATTGCGATCAGGCGGTCATCCAAATAATAGAGTCTGGCTACGGTGATCTCCGCTGCCCCGTAGTTGCGCTGGCGGACTTGAAGCAGCCGATTGTTCACTCTGTCATGCGGGTGCCATCCAGGACCCGACGGGTCCGCATCCCTATCGTTATAAATGAACCGCATTTGGTTCCCGTTGCGATCTATGATCTCACTCAAAATCCCATGCCGGAATATCTTCCGGTTGTCCAGATCGTCGTACATATAGAATGTGTTGGTAGCGGTATCCCTCCGAATCCGCAGCCCCAGCCCGTCCTCGTCCCGGTAGTACGTATCGCCCGAATCGTTATTTTGGCTGAAATAATGCTCCGTCCCGCTGGCATTCAGGTGGACTAAAAATGTGGTATAACGTCCTGCCTCTAAGCTCGGCAGCCGCCTCTCCACAATCGTTTCCAATACCGAGGGCTTCCAGCCGTATCCGAAGCGCATATGATTGAACACGCGTGTGTTGATCGTAGCGCCGCTTCGCTGCGTCTCGTTATATTGTGTAAAGTGACGATTGGCCCAGGCCGAGTTATATACCATAGCCAGGCTAAAGGGCATCGTCGCCGACGCATTCCCGACAATGGGGTTCACTACGGTGAGCTGACCCATAAAGTCGCCCACATGGCCTGTCCCCGCCCGGCCCAAACTCTGCGTCGCATACGTATGGTGCCCCACAATCCCCGCTGTGTTGCGATAGTTGACCACAAAGATCGGCCGCTCAACTGCCCAGTAATTCGCAAAGGTCGCATTGGCGCGGCGGCCTGCTGGCGGGCTGGCTGTTTGGTTCGCGGGGTTATTGTCTAAGGGAACAAAGGCCAGGCCGAAATTAGGCCGACCGGCGTACCATTCCCGCGTAATCCCCGTGATAGTCCAATCGACCCATCTTCCACGCGGAGCGTCACTTATCGTCGTGTAGTCTAACATGATACTACCGTGGGTGGGACGTGTATTCCATCTAAGCGAACGCAACCATGCGCCAGTTGTCGATTCGTAATATTGGCTATTTGTGCTCCTCAACGGGCCGCTTGTCATTGCGTAAACGGGAACACGCATGCTGGATTTTCCTACAGAGCTCCATCCCCCCCATATCGTTTCTATCTGCAACATATGCACACCCGCGTGGATAACGATACTATTGTTTGGCAACGAAGGCAACGCATTTACCCGTAGATACATGAACCCCCAGCCCGCATTGCCCGAACCCCCTGAGTAGCCAAAGAACAAATTTTCGCTCTCGCCAGTGGCCACAGTTGGTCGATTGCTTCGCACAAAACCTGTCGAAAGATTCCCTTGTCTCCGCTGGATTATGATCGGCGGGTCAATCGTGACCGGGAACGCGCGCTCCGCGTCGTGCATCCATTCTTCATCTACGATAACGACAAAGAGATAGCGGTCATCTTCGTCCGCATTCTCATAGTCCCACGCCTCAATCTCAGGAAAATCCGATGGCTCAATTTCTTCTTGGTAGCTAGACAAAACGATAGCGTCCGCCTCAAGCGCCGTGTATGCAGACGCAGCATCCGCCTCTTCCGGCAGATACGCAAACGCTTCCGCTTCACCCTCTATTGCAAGCGCCGGAATAAAGCCCTCTCCGCGGAACGCTCCGGCCGGGACAATCTCATAGCGGACCGCTGTGGAAAACGTACCATCCGCATCCCACATGAACGGGGCGGGGATCAGCAATACATCCTCGCCTGTATCCCGGCTCACCAGAGAAATGGACCCGTCTTCGTTGGGGACAGGGCGGAGGCCCGCCAAGTCCAGTTCAAAGAAGAAGGTGTGGCTTTCCAGCCGCTCATGCACGATGATATTTTCTTTGACCTCGTTCCCATGGAGCACAAATTCCAAATCAACGCTCGGCAAGATATCCCGGTAAATAATGCGGCTGGTCAGGCTCGGTATTTGCAGCGCCGCCGCCAAGCTGTTGTCATACGGATCGACTTCGGCGGGGATAACTTCCGCGACCCGCTCTTCAGCGCCAATGAGGGACATGCCCACCGTGTAGCCCTCATGCTCCACCACAAAATCGGGCGTCTCATCGCAGCCGCTCTCTAAGTTGAAATGAACGTCCAGCAGAGCATCTTCCGTCGTAATAACGATGTCTTCCACGCCGACAGGTGAATCCGCCAAAATCGCCTCAATCTCCCGGACGACTGCACCTTCGGCATCTTCCAGGAGTTCTTCCAATGTATCCAGCAATCGCTCTGTCTCCGCTGTCACGGGAATATCCTCGACGGTATCTAAGGTCAAACTGTTGTCGATGTCAACCCAGTTTCCGTCCGCATCTTCGAAATGTACATCGGATGTGTACATGACCGCGATAATGCTCCCGTCGCTCATACGGAAATGCTTGACGTTCGACTCGCGCAGATGCACGAGTTCGCCGATCACATCATCACCGGTGAGTTCCGTCGAGCCTTCCTCCGCCTCGTTCGGCGCAGGCATGTCCGCTATCTCATCCGGCCACAAAACGTCTTCGGCCTCCGCATCGGCATAAATCTCCGCATCTGTATCCATATCAAAAGCAAGCACTTGGAGCCCGGGCTCTAATACTTGGAAAACCATTAGGAATGCGAGAAGAACGGCGGATATTTTCTTTATTTTATGTAACATGATTTTTTCTCCTCCAAAATCATAGCGATTCATATGTTAGAACTCCTGCACTTAAAAAGGTAGAAAATTGTCCTTTTCGTGTTTCCCCCGCCTGCGGCGGGGGAAACACAATAGAAATTCCTACTCTTTCGTTCCAAAGTAATCGAACAGAAAGCGTTTCACTCGGGTGAAAAGGTTATTCCACCCACGGGGCAACCAGCACCACAAACAGCACACCGTCCTCATAGAATCGATCAACTTCTTCAAAATCGCTAAAGACATCCAAGCCGCTCAGCACTTCTCGAACCACTATTTTCCCATCAAATTCCGGCATTTCGTCCAAACCGGTATTGTCTAAGAATTCTTCTGTACGCGCATCCATCAGCATCCCCATAAGTGCCTCCATGAGCGGCGTCGCTCCGAACCCAAATGGCCCATGGGACCCTCTCCACCACCACGTCAAGCGCCCTGTGTAGCCGATATCGAAGTTGTTCAGGATATGGTCGTTGGCGCTGGAGCTGGCAAATCGGAGGTTGGTGAACGCTTCCGCGTTGTACGGCGGATCAGACAGGCCGACGACGGACCCTAAATGGGTAAATCCAGTGCCATTAAGTGCCACGTTGTCTGAGAACTCCACAGCATCTCCTGTGTAGAGGTCTGCATAGGCCCAGTCAGGGAGGTATTGTTCTGAACTACGTCGGCCTGTGTCTATCCCGCCGCCATCGCGATAAGCAAAGTTGCCATGTATGCTGCCGCTTGTGGCGCGAAAGCCCTGCCCGGCGGCAATTGTCCCGGTCGATACAAACATGCCGCCGCCATCACCTGTTGTTATATTGCCGGCAATGCTGCCGCCGCTCATGTTCATGCGGGCGTTCCCGACAATGTGTACCCCACCGCCAAATGTCGCGCTGTTGTACCGAATCTCGCCGCCTTTCATATAAAATGTTGCTCGGCCATTCGCTCCACCCCACCAGTCTGCAACCAATACGGCACCGCCCATACTATTTCGGCTGTTTTCTATCACACTGCCCTCTAGCATCGTGAGCGTACCGCCGCCACTGACTTCTATGCCGCCCGAATCGCGCCAATCCATCCAATGCCAATCGTTCCAAGCTTCCCTGCCGCCGTCTAGCGTGATATTTGCACCCAGCGTCAGGTCACCGTACACAATGAAATGACGCTGCCAATCATTCGGCGGCCCCACTATTTTCTCACCGCCGTCTGCGCTCACAAGCGTAATCTCTCGCCCTGCCGGTATCTCAATCGCATCACCAATTGGCTCCCGCCACCACCACGTCCATCCTCCAAAGTTATTTGTAATTTGAACCCTCAGCGGCCTATCGTTCGGTGCATTTTCAATTTCGGCGCGGAGCTCATCCCAGTTGGATACCAACGTAGGGGAAACGACCGTGATGCTGCCCGCAGCACCGCCGACATCGGTTTTTACATTGTAGTCTGTACTTCTCTGCGATGCCGTCGCACTGCCGAGCCTAATGGTCGAAGCGGAGCCCGGCGTTGCGGTTTCTAGAACTCTGAAATGAACCGTGACGAGCACTCCCGTACGCGTAACATTAGCCAAATTCGCCGTTTCAAAGTTCAGGGGGAGCTGATGATTCAGATGGGGCACATTCGGCCTTTCCGGAGCTTGAGAACCCGGAGGTCTCCAAGAAATTCCAAATCTCTCAGAAAGCGACGGCATCCTTGACAGCCCTATAATATTGCCGGGCACAACAGAAACCACTTCATCGCCAAAGATGGGGTCCGGTACGCGTACCGATTCCAGAACTCTTTGGTCATACTCTAAGTGAAACTGCAAGCCATTGATGCCCTGATTCGCATCAAGAAAAACTTGTATATTTACATAGTCACCGGGCGCGGCGCTTGCATCCTGCACTGAAATACGAACAGGCGCCGCGGCTTGCGCTGGCATTGTGTCCATAAAAAATGTGAACACCACTAAACATACGATTAGTGTGCTCACATACCGGGCTATATCCCGCACCGTCACGAACCTTTTGCTCTCTATCTTCATGATTACACGTCCCCTTTACTGCTTTGTTATCAATTGATTACTACTCACACCGATGTGCCGGTGTGATTGCCGGGAATACCGTGGGAATCGCCAAAGAATATATCGTTCTAGCCCCTTTGCACCTTGATCTCCTGCCTCCTTGTTATCTTTCTACTTTAGACAACTTTCGCCAAATATAGCATATGCATTACTCCTTGTCAACCATATCCTTGTGCGGAAAATCTGAAAAAATTCTGCTTGTTGGGGTTCCCAAAAACCCGAGAGATCGGGCCAGACTTGAAGTCGAGTATTAGAACGCGATGACGATAAAGATTATCCCAATGCTCGGTGCCACGCGGGATGCCGGGATAAAGCCGAAAGTCTTTGGCCGGGTAAGTGCACACGCATCTACCATAGATGGGATCGGTGCATGAAGTATCGCAAGTGCAAACACGCGTCGTGCCCTTTCTCTTAGATTTATGGCAAACCCATTTGAAGCGTCTTGCGCGATTTTTTGCCTCACCTCGTGACAATCGCTCGTAAAGAATGGTGACTTTTTGCTTGTTCATCGCTACCTCCAGTTGTATTTTTTTCGTGTTGGCTGACACCTCCTCATATATAGGTCAAAAAACAGGGCAAAATCGGAACTGTCTTGCGGGATGGGGAAAAATTCTCCCTACTATATAGCCGTGGGAAAAGGCTTTTGATAGGGTGTTGAATTGTAAAATTTCCGTGAACCCGCCTACGCCTGCATTTTAATGCGACATAGGCTTAGCTAAATTGTTCCTGCCCTGTGCCTGTTTTTAGAAGTTTCAGCCTCACCCTTTAGAGTATAGCGTGTCGGCATATCGGCTCGGTCACCTCAATCAGATTCTCAAACACTTTCTCAATGTAGCGAACAAAGTCCTGTTTGAACCGCGTGATTTTAGAGCCATCCGGCACATCGTCAGACCCGCAGAACTCTCGAAGCTCCTCGCTCGTCCGCAAGACAGTCAGAAACGTCTTGTCGCTCTCGATACCGATCGTCTTCTGCAGGATGCAGAACCATATGAAGCTTTCAAGATGATGTATATCATTTTGATAATTGGTTTGAACAACAGTTTTTTGTCTCAGAAGGGGAAAGTGGTTTAGGAAAGGATATGTCATAAGGCGCGTATTTGAGAAGATGGCATTTTCCATTTATTACAGCGTATCTGATCAAACAGAGCCACATGGGTAATTATCTGCCCTTATAGAGATCCAGCTTCAAGGCCTGCTGGCCGGGGGCAGGGTCTCTTTTTAGGTAGACATCAAGCAGAAGCACATCCTTGTTTTCCACGCAACGGTGTTCTTTCTGAGTTTCGATCTATAGTCAACCAACTTGGAAAAGTATATGCAGGACGGTGTCAAAAGAGGAATAATTTTGCAGGGTTTTATGAAGCTTCCGCTTAAGCCAAGCCCATTTTTTCTCTATGGGGTTTAAGTCCGGCGAGTACGGTGGCAGGAAAAGGACCTCGCAGCCATACTGCTGTGCCAATTCAGGCAAAACAGATTTTTTATGAAACCTTGCGTTGTCAAGCACGATGACGCTTCCTGAATTGACTTCTTTCAAAAGCCAATTCTCAAACCAAAATTCAAATAGGATACTGTCAAGTGTACGACAGAGGCGAAAAAGGTGAGATCCGTGTCATTTCAGAACATGTGCCTGAAATAATACGCCATAACCCGCCGCCGCAGACAAACGCGGAGACAAAACGGTTCTCTCCTCCCGCCTATGGCGGGGGGAGAGAACATAATACAACACTCTTTGCTCACTCTCGGCAGCCCGCCGCAGCGGCCCGGCCAGCAGGCCGGTTCCTTTGGAAGACAGCCCAGCGTAGCGGGTTTGTCTCCAGGTTATTCCAAATTCAGCTTATGCCGGAGGATACCCCGCGTGATAAAGTAGAATCCAACGCCCTGAGCCAGAGTGAAGATCTGGGTGAAATAAACTGTGGCGCTTAATGCGGCCGCTGCTGAACCGCTTGCCCAGAATATGCCGAGGAACGTAGCGGAAATCATGGAGAGAGCAAAATTTATGCCCAAATAGACCAGGATGGCAATTAGAATCTTTGCCCGCTTTGTCAGTTGACCGATGGAGAGCGCGGTATAAAACATCAGGATACTCGTCAGCAGGGAGGAGAGGCCGTGCAGCAGGGATAAGATCCAATCCAATCCGCGCGGCCCGCCTTGAAAGGGGAAGCTCTGCCAGAGATCTTGCCGGAAATCAAAGCCAAAAAAGAACTGATGTCCAAAGCCGGATGCCATGAGGCTGATGCTGATTGTAAATACCACGATACCGGCGACGGTCCAGCAGAACGCGGAGAGCAGCTTCGACCAGAGCAGGGTATCCACAGAAATCGGCAGGGTGTGGGTCAGATAGCCTTGATCTTTAAACAAGTTTGAGTAAAACCGCTGGATGATAAACACAATGGTGAGCACCACGACGGCCAGGATACTCATGACATAAATGAAGGTTAACATTCCGAATGCGGCACCGAACATATAGGTATCTACACCGGCCGGCTCTAAGAAAGAGAGCAGGCGCATGAGCAAAGCGATAACAATTGCGCCCCCGTAGAGAGGGAGCATAACGCGGGCTGTGGCCAGGAATTCGTATTTTAAGAGTTTCCCTAACATCTGAACACCTCCCGGAACAAAGCGTCCACGCTTGTACCGCGCTCTTCTTGAATCTCCTTCACAGTCGCCTGCAAGGCGATTCTGCCGTGATGGAGGAACACCACCTCATCCAGCACTTTTTCCACGTCGTGGATCAAGTGGGTGCAGATCACCACTGTGGCGCTGGGGTGGTAGTTGGTGATGATGGTGTCCAGAATATAATCCCGCGTCGCCGGGTCTACGCCGCCGATGGGTTCATCTAGGAGGTAGAGGCCCGCCTCTCTGCTCATCACCAGCATGAGCTGTACTTTCTCGCGGGTACCTTTGCTCATAGTCTTAATCCGGGCTCTTTTGTCGATTCCCAGGCGGCTGAGCATATCTTCCGCTTTTGCCACATTGAAGTTTGCGTAGAAATCTTTGAAGTAGGTGATTGCCTGCCCTGCCGTCATCCAGTCGGCCAGATACGTACGCTCCGGCAGATAGGACACGACACGCTTCGTTTCGACACCCGGCGTCATGCCGCCGATCCGCACCTCGCCCGCAGTGGGAGTGAGCAGACCGTTACAGAGCTTCATCAGCGTCGTTTTTCCGCTTCCGTTTGGGCCGAGCAGGCCGACGATTTTCCCCTTTTCCAAGGTCAGATTGACCTGGTCCAAGGCGGGGAATGCACCATAACGCTTGGTGAGCCCTTTGCATTCGAGTGCAAGATCCATGTAGGTACCTCCTAATTTTAGTCGCAGAACCTTGTTCTTAGCGTATCTGAAAAACAGTGTTGCGTCAAGTGCAACGCAGGCGGGGCCAGGGCAATCTAATTCTCGTTATTATGCACAATAAAACCGTAGGGGGCGGTGTCCTCGACGCTCCGCTAACACGCAAAATGGCCGGAAACGGGACGTCGAGAACGCCGTCCCTTATATGGACTTTGTATCATTTGACGTAAATTAGATTCACGTGCCCAAGTGCAAATTCCTTCTTGACAAGTACGGGGATACTTGTTATACTACATAGGAAAAATGAAGTAGGAACGGCATCCCCGTCCTCACCGGGTCACATTGTGCGCCATGGTTAAGAGCGAACTCGACACAGGGAATTCCTGTGTGTCGGGATTTGTACGCGGATGCCAGGCGCATTCGCGTTTTGTGTTGTGCAATCTGGAGAGGGGTGCTTGCGATTAGTAAATTAGCGCATCAAATCAATGAGGATATCCGGGACAAAGAGGTGCGGTTGGTTGCTGAAGACGGTGAGCAGCTGGGCGTCATGCCGACCCAGCAGGCGCTGGATATCGCTTATGAAAAAGACTTGGATCTGGTGAAAATTTCGCCTGGCGCCAAGCCCCCGGTTTGTAAGCTCATGGACTATGGCAAATACAAGTTTGAGCAGTCCAAACGGGAGAAAGAGGCTAGACGTAATCAGCACGTGGTGGAAATCAAGGAAGTTCGCATGTCCCCTGTGATCGACACCAATGACTTTAATGTCAAGCTGCGTAACGGCCAAAAATTCCTCAAAGAGGGAAATCGTCTCAAGGTGACGATCCGATTCCGTGGTCGTCAGATGGCGCATACGGACATTGGACGGGGTATCCTTGTGCGTTTTGCCGAGGCCTGTGATGAAATTGCGGTTCTCGACAAAAACCCAAAGCTGGAGGGCCGAAACATGTCCATGTTCCTCTCGCCCAAAGCCCAAAAGCCGGAGAAAGAAAAACCGGCCAAAGTAGAAGCAAAAGAACAAGCGCCCATGGAGACACAAGTAGCCACGGAAGAACCAACAACCACGGAAGGAGCCACAGAGAATGCCTAAAGTAAAGATTAAGACACACAGCGGTGCCAAGAAAAGATTCAAGCTCACTAAGAGCGGGAAAGTAAAGCGATCTCACGCTTTTATGAGCCATATTTTGACCAAGAAGTCTACAAAGCGCAAGCGGAACCTCCGCAAAGGCGCCTATGCCGACGTAACCAACGAGGCGGCTATCAAGCGCATGATTCCTTATAAATAGAGATTGGGAGGTTTAAGAAATGGCAAGAGTAAAAAACGTCGCGGCAACCCGCGCGAGAAGAAAAAGAGTTTTAAAATTGGCCAAGGGCTATTGGGGTAATAAAAGCCGTCACTTTAAAATGGCCAACCAGCAGGTGATGAAGTCCTTGCAATACGCCTACATCGGCCGGAAGCTGAAAAAG
>Ga0123355_10001978_pt1 | contig 28930 bp, 31 predicted proteins | sample TergutEmb28metaG_3_FD_89872 | JGI IMG/M metagenome (GOLD analysis project Ga0123355, IMG submission 89872) | Embiratermes neotenicus P1 segment gut microbial communities from Petit-Saut dam, French Guiana - Emb289 P1 | ecosystem: Host-associated > Arthropoda: Insects > Digestive system > Gut ... | reverse complement strand
GATATGGCGGGTCTATTGCTATCTTAAAAGTTTAAGTATCTTAATTCTTCCACTTGTGCTTAAAAAATTAAACTGTGCGTTTGCTTCCGCGTGAGTGATAACGGGAAGCCTGCTTGTGAATCTTCCTGAACTCGTTTGATATTGTACACTGATTGGCTCACCTTCATTCGGTACTGTGATAGATATTCTGCCTGATGTTGCGTGTGCTATCAGTCTATCAGGAACCATGCGACTCATAATCTCAATTCGACCTGAGATAGACCTCGCATTGATATTTTCGAAACTGCCAAAAAGTTCAACCCTTCCTGAGGTCGCGTGTACATCTATGTTTTGTATCTCTGTATTAGTCGCAACAACTCGCCCCGATACCGAGTGCAGATAAGTTTCCCCTGCCCTAATGTCAAAAAGTTCAATCCTACCCGACATTGTAGAGACATTTATTTCCTCAGCAAATATCGTGTGAAGCTCTACTCTTCCGGAAGTAGTATTTGCCTTCAAAGTGTTCGTGCTAATATTGTGGACTTCAATACGTCCCGCTACATTATTCACATGAACGTAGTCTAAGTGTTCACTAAGTGCGTATGGTATAAGTACTTCAAGCCGTTTGCTTGGCATATTGTTTCTCAAGATTCTATGCTGCGTAAAATAAATCCCGACTGTCCCGTCATGAGCATTAACACTTAACTGCTCACCTTCTCTAAGCGAATGTCTTGCAAATTCACTTATCTGTATTTTATCTCCATGGAATGCTCTGACCGTAACCGCACCTGAAGTCCAGTCAATATAGAGCGAATCAACCTGCTCTACAGAAATGCTGTACTCTGAGACAAGCTGAAAATGCCCCACGTTTCCAACAGCGAATCCTGAGTTGAGCGCTCCTATAATTAGCCAAGCACTAAGTCCCAAAAGCGACACAGCACTAATCAACCAACAAGCAATCGTTATTACTCTCATTTTATTCAATATATTCAACTCCTACTGTTTTTTCATCGCAAAAAAGATACTGATAAGCGACTCAATGAGTCCACCGATAATGAATATTACCCATGTTACATGCCATGCACGTGTAGTAAAACTAATAAGGAAATACACAACAAATACAAGTGACCAAAGCGCCGACGATATAGCGGATCTCATTTGTTTACGTTCATGAGTACCAGCTTGCCACTCACGGAAGTCTTCTACTATAGTGTCTGAGTCTTTATGGTATTCCGGCTTAGTCATATTGTTGTATATGAGTAGCCCTGTCGCAGCCGCAACCATAACAAACATCAAAGGGATATTTCCAAATAAAATTACAGGTAAGACACAAAGTATATACATCATTACCGCAACAGCCGTAAGCAACGCAGACTTTTGCCTTGCGTTCTCTTGTTGTAGTAATTGTGAATCGGTCAAAAAGCCTTCTTCTAACTGTCTTAACAAACTACTCACATCGCCTATCCCTGCAATAGCTATATTAAACGCCACATCAGGTGCTTTTCCCTCAGTTACGAGGTCTTTGTATTTGTCTTCTAAATTTTGCAACATCTCTTCTTTGAGCTCAACAGCCTTTCTGGTTGGCTTTGTCTCTGCAAAAAGCTCATCAAGATACATACGAAGTCTCTCTTCCATTATTTATTCTCCTCCACTTCAATCAATTTATTAATCATAGTCTTTGCCGCTTCCCATTCCACAATCCGCGCCTTATACACATCGCGTCCCGTGTCAGTAATGCTGTAGTAACGTCTGCGTGCGCCTGTCTGCTCATTTCCCCAATAAGAAACTATGCAGCCCGCTTCTTCCATCCGTCTAAACGCGGTGTAGAGCGTCGCCTCTTTCATCTCATACTTGCCCCCCGTTGTCTGCTGTATGGACTTATTAATCTCATATCCATAATTGTCAGTGACCATCAGTCTCGCAAGAATTATAGTATCCGTGTGTCCACGAATTAAGTCAGATGTAATTGACATAAAAACTCTCCCTTCCTGAAATACATTTAAAACTGAGTATATGTTATCACAATATACTTCGCCTGTCAATGTATATTGTAAAATAATTTACCTTTTGACAAAAAAAGCGTAGATAAACTACCTACACCCCTTGAAAATAGTTATCTCTTGCGACTTATTCACATCCCAAAACCCAACATACCCCTCACCTTGCAGCTTATTTAAAAACTTTCCAAGCTTCTGAGGCTTCTCAAATATTGAGATGCAGTACTTGCCTTTTAGTTTTTGCGCGGTTTCGTATGCACTTACGTACTCATCTTCAAATAACACTGCTACTTTTAGCTTGCTCTCAGGGATTATGAAGTTTTGCTCTAATAGCAAATCAAATATTCTTTCAAGCCCAATGGAAAACCCAACGGCAGGGATGCGCTCATTCACAAATTTGCCAACTAGATTGTCATATCTTCCGCCTCCTGCTAATGAACCTGAATATGCCAAGCTCTCTATCTCGAATACCGCACCCGTATAATATCCCTGTCCACGAACTAATGTGATATCGAACTCACAGCGGTATTGTGCTTTAGCTATTTGGTTAGCGGCGTTTATTATTTTTGTGATGTTTTCTGAATATTCAGACTCTCCGATAAGACTTATGCACTTATCTATTGAAAAGTCCCTGTCGCGAATGTATGCTAGAAATTGTGAACATGCGGAACTATCGAGTTTCTTTTGCCCTAGTTCGCACTCAATTCCATCAATACCTATTTTGTCCAGTTTATCAAAGATGACACATAGGCTAGGCACATCTTCTTCAGTGAATCCAAACATAAGAAATAGCTGTTTCAAAATCTGCCTATCATTTATTCGCACCCTAAAATCGCCAATGTCCATCTTCATCAATGCCTCTGCCGTAACAGCAATCAACTCAACCTCAGCCCAATAGGAATCCACTCCCAAAATGTCTATGTCACATTGAATGAACTCTCTGTAGCGACCACGCTGGGGATTTTCAGCGCGGTATGCGTTCCCTATTTGGATACATTTCATGGGAGAAATCAAATTTGACCTATTGTTCGCATAATAACGACTTAGTGGCACGGTTAAGTCATATCTTAAGCCAATATCACAAAGCGAATCGAATTCTTGCCGTTCGATAGCAGCTTTTAATTTTGCGCCGCGTTTTAGCACTTTGAACATCAGGCTGAGATTCTCCCCGCCGTCGCTATTATCCAAGTTGTCAATGTTTTCAAGTATGGGGGTAACAACTTGATTAAATCCCGCATCTTTATATGTTTCAAAAATGCGCCTTTCAATAAACCCGCGAAGCTCAACCTCCTTCGGCAGATAGTCGCGCGTTCCCTTTACTGTGTTTGATTTCATGATAATGCACTCTCCTTTTTTGTTTTGCGTCACCAATAAAAAAACCATTCGACATGCTCGAATGGCTGGAAAGTACAAAGAATCTACCCCATCATCACGAGCACGACCAAAAGCGACCATACTCGTGGAAAGCACGAATTACAATCGCAGCGGATTATGATGATGGTTAAATACGTATAATGACATTTATTGCACCTCGTTTTAGTTTGTGGTTATAGTTTATCATGGGTCTGTTGTTTTTGCAAGTAGGATTTGACTATAATAATATGTTGTGCTATTCTGATGGCACAAACTACATCATTAAAAGGAGTGATCTTGTGAAAGGGAAAAGAAGTTTAAGTTTTATTTTAGCAAGTGTTCTGTTAATAGGTATTTTAGCAGCTTGTACTCCAACCACACAACAGCCAGAAGCCCCGATTGGTGACACTGCGCCTCCTGTGCAACAACAACCCACGCCAACTGCTCCAACTGCAACGCCTACGCCCGAACAGGCTACGCAAACGAACAGAGGCGTCACAATGGCTATAGCTTCTGAAACACCGTCAGTTGCTCCAGCAAGACACACCGCGCTAATTGGACAATTTAAGAACATGCTTACTCATAATGGTCTTTTTAGAACTTATTATGAAGATCTTTCGCCTGTTCCTGATCTTGTTGCAAGCTGGACAGCTGTTAGTGATACTTTATTCGAGTTTACACTACATGAAGGGATTTTGTTCCATAATGGCGAAGAGTTGACTGCATACGATGTTGTAACTTCTCTTGCGTATTCCAGAAATTATCCAGAGGCCGTTGCGGTACACGGCAGTGTTTATGAGACTGCTGTAATCGACAGATATACTTTTACTATTGATACCGGAACACCCAATGCTATGCTCTTTTTTGACTTAGCTCATCACGGTAATATGATAATGCCAGGCTCTCTAATTGAAGCGGGACATGACTTTTTGACGTCACCGATAGGTACAGGCCCATTTGTGTTTTATGATTGGCGTTTTGGCGATTCTTTGACTTTTACAGCCTTTGAGGATTATTTTGATGCAGCACGCGCTCCGCAAGTGGAGTATATACACTGGCGTGTTATTCCTGAGGGCGCTTCAAGGACAATAGCTCTTGAGACAGGAGAGGTAGATTATATAGTGGAGGTTGCCTTCCCTGATATCCCTAGACTTGAATCAAATCCTGATATAACAGTTTTTCAACGCCCTGGTGTTACATATAGTTATTTAATACTTAACAATGACCACCCGACTTTTAGCAATGTTTATGTAAGGCGTGCTGTTGAAATGGCTCTTGACAAAGAAGCTATGGTAATAGCCAGCTTAGATGGATTTGGTATTCCAATTTGGACATCTGTACCGCCAATGTTCCCTGGTACATCAACAGAAGGTACAAACAATTTTGACCCAGACGGAGCAAGAGCATTATTGGCTGAACAAGGCGTCGATCCTGCATCGCTTGCTTTTGATATACTTGCTTTTGATGAATCGCAAAGGCGCAGAGGTGAAGTTGTTCAATCAAATCTTGCTGATATTGGTATTCCTGTAAGTATTACCATGATAGACTTTGCAACCTGGCTAACTGTAGCAGGGACACCTACTTTTGAGGCTGCTTTTGGTAATTTTACAGGTCAAGGTAATATCCTCAACTTTATGCGAACTACATTGCATATCGATGGTATTGATGCGCAAAATAGATCTCGTTTGTACCATCGTGAACTCTCTGATTTGATAGACGAAGCTGTCGCTACAATCGATGTCAATGACAGGCTCGCCGTTTTAGAAGATGCGACCAGATTATCCAATGAACTTGTCGCGCATATCGGCACTAATATGAATATCCTAATACGCGCTTTTGATTCAAGACTTGTAGCCCCTGAAATATCTGCAAACGGCTTTATGTTCTTGAACATGGTTTATTGGACTGAGTAATCAATGGTTTAAAACATTGCATAAAGTAAAATATAATGATATGCTAGCTCATATTAAAGAAAGGGTGGGTGTATGTCTTTCTTGAAGGAAATAATTTTTACTGTGTCTGAATCTCTTGATGGAGGATATGAAGCTCAAGCTATCAGACACTCGATTTTTACTCAAAATGATGACTATGACAGTCTCTTTGATATTCTGAGGGATGCACTAAAGTGCCACTTCGATGAAACAGAGATGCCTTCACTAATCCGAAATTTCGCAAACACCACCACTACAAAAATGAGCTAGCATTTGTTATTTGTCAATCTGCCAATGACATCTGTGTTAGCTCTATGTGTCGTTGGTGGGTGTTGTATATGCTTTTTCACACCTTGTCAATGATATTTTGATAAGGTGTTTTTATTTTATGAAAGGGGGTGATTGCCCTGATTGCATATAAGAGTTGCAACTGTTATGATGGGCTGATAACCGCCCGCTCTTTAAAGACAACTTAGATAACCAAACAATAGACTTTAAGGAGATATATTTATGAAAAATTGGGAGCAAGCAGCAAAGAATTTTATTGATTCATGTATCTTTAAAAATGATGTCGAGGCTGCTTTTTTAACAGGGAGTCATGCGTTTGGAAACGCAGATTCATTTTCTGACGTTGACTTATATATTGTCTTGAGCGATAATGTCGATTGGCGTGAGCGTGGCAGCAAAGAGATTTGTGGGTTACGTATAGAGTATTTTGCTAACCCCCTTCATCAAGTGAGGAAGTACATTGACGATAACTATTCAAGCGTTAGACTGCCTGAAATAAACATGATACTCGGCGGAATTATTATTTTCGATACAAATGCTATGGCTGAAAAAACGATTGCATATTGTAATCAAAAATTATTGTCAGGCTTCCCTAAAATGAGCGAGTTCAACGTAAAGATGAGTCTGTATACAGTATGGGATAATCTCGACGAAATTCAAAGAGCGTACACAAATCAAACTCCAGATATAACTATGCAGTTTTTTAGCTTTATACGAAATGTTTTTGAAATGTATTCGCGTTACATCTGCTCACCCATACCGAACTATCACAAGTGGTACAGGTGGCTTATGGATGATGAGTATTCCAAAAGATATGGACTAGAAACTTATAACGATATATACTTTCTTGAAAAAATCAAGTTGGCGCTTAAATGCACAGACCCTAGCGCAATGCTCACATTGTCAACTGATTTATACAAATATGTAGCCAGTAAAATGGGCGGCATGGATGTTGATGACTTTGTATTGCATAGTCCATGTGAGCTGTAATATAATCAAAAAAAATCCCATCCCCAGTTAATCACTTTGGAGATGGGATTATAAAATTTTGTTTAGCTGTTAAGCATAGGACATGTAGCACCAAATAGCCTATTCCTTAACTTCACTCTTCTCTTCCCGAGGCAATGCTGCCTTAATAGAAAGATTTATCCTACCTTGTGCATCAATCTCAGTACACTTAACCGTTACGATATCACCTACATTAACAACGTCTTCAACCTTAGCAACTCTTTCTCTCGCAAGTTGAGATATATGCACAAGACCTTCTTTTTCAGGAGCTATTTCAACAAACGCGCCGAAAGCCATGAGTCTTGTCACTTTCCCAGTATAGATTGCGCCTGGCTCTGGGTCCATGACTATCGCATTGATTATATCAACTGCTTTTCTCACTTTGTCTATATCGCTGTGAGCGACAAAGATTCTTCCGTCGTCTTCTGTATCAATCTTGTCAACACCGGTGTCTTCAATGATTTTCTTAATAGTCTTGCCGCGAGCACCAATAACTTCTGAAAGCTTCTCAGGGTTAATTTGAACCATAGCAATCTTTGGCGCGTGAACAGATACGTCTTCTTTGGCTTTGGCAATGCACTTATTCATACACTCGTTAAGAATGTGCATTCTCGCATGATAAGTGTTTTCAAGTGACTTTTTAATCAAGTCTTCTGTCAATCCATCTATCTTAATGTCCATCTGGATGGCTGTGATACCTTTTTCCGTACCCGCCACTTTGAAGTCCATGTCGCCAAAGAAGTCTTCAAGACCTTGGATGTCTGTCAAAAGAACGTGATCATCATCAGACTCACCCGTCACAAGACCACATGAGATACCTGCTACAGGAGCTTTGATAGGCACACCTGCCGCCATCAGAGATAGAGATGACGCGCAAATACTACCTTGACTTGTAGAACCATTAGAGCTTACAATCTCAGACACAAGTCTGATAGCGTACGGGAACTCTTCTTCCGTTGGAAGCACAGGAACAAGCGCACGTTCAGCTAAAGCACCATGACCTATCTCACGCCTACCAGGACCTCTTGATGGTCTAGTTTCGCCGACTGAATAGCTTGGGAAGTTATAGTGGTGCATGTAACGCTTGATAGTCTCTGCATCATCGAGTCCATCTAATCTCTGCACTTCGCCCATTGAGCCTAAAGTTGCTATTGTCAGAACTTGAGTTTGCCCTCTGCTAAATAGTGCCGAGCCGTGTACTCGTGGTACAACGTCTATTTCGCTTGATAGTTTGCGAATTTGGTCAAGTGCACGACCGTCTGGACGCTTATGATCTTTTAGAATCATGCGACGTACGGTTTCTTTCTCAAAATTATAGATAGCTTCACCAAGGATAGCTTTAAAGCCGCCTTCGTTATCTCCAACATAGTCAGCAAGCATCTTCTCCATAACTTCATCTTTGATAAGCGACAAAGCCGCTTGACGATTTTGCTTAACGTCTGTGAAAACAGCATCTTCCATGCGTTTGTCGCTAATGATTGCTTTAACTTTGTCATAGACATCGGTTGGAACACTTGCGTCTGTATAATCTTGCTTAGGTACGCCGACTTCTTTTACTATCTCGTCGATGAAGGCAACTATTTTTTGATTCTCTTTATGAGCTATCATGATGGCTTCGAGCATTTCTTCATTTGTAAGTTCACTCGCTCCAGCCTCTATCATCATTACTTTGTCTCTAGTTGAAGACACAGTAAGATCTAAGCGGCTTTTAGCACGCTGCTCAGCATTCGGGTTTACTATAAATTCACCATCAACATAGCCCACGTTTACAGAACCCGTAGGACCCATAAACGGAATGTTTGAAATAGAAAGTGCGATAGACGCGCCTATCATAGCGGCAACTTCTGGGCTTCTATCTTGCTCAACACTTAAAACTGATGCAACAACACCAACATCATTTCTATAATCTTTAGGGAAAAGCGGTCTGATTGGTCTGTCGATAAGCCTTGAAGTTAAAACCGCATTTTCTGACGGGCGACCTTCTCTCTTGATAAAGCCCCCAGGAATTTTCCCAACAGCATAGAGCCTCTCCTCATAGTCAACTGAGAGTGGAAAGAAATCGATACCGTCTCTTGGCTTCTCAGAAGCTGTCGCTGTTACTAAAAGAGTCGTCTCGCCATACTTAATAAAAGCTGCTCCTCCCGCAAGCTCAGCAACTCGTCCGATTTCAACAACAAAATCGTGACCTGCCAAATTCATTGTAAATGTTTTGTGCATAGATACACATCCTTTCGATTGGTTTTTACTAAACAACCGAAGCAAGGCTTACTGCAGCGATTTTATCACGCCACACTCTTCCCAAAGAAGATATAACAGCTTGCTACTGCTACATCTTCTTCAGGAAGCGTAGTGAAGCACGTACTTCGATTATTAATAACATAATATAAATTGCATAAAAGGCGTCTCACATTTATTTGGTGAGACGCCTAAAAAGCCTAAAACTGGATTATTTTCTAAGTCCTAACTTAGCAATAAGTTCACGATAGCCAACAACGTCTCTATCTTTGATATAATCAAGGAGACCTTTTCTCTGACCTACCATTTTAAGAAGCCCTCTCCGAGAGTGATGGTCTTTCTTATGCATTTTAAGATGCTCCGTCAAATGATTGATCCTCTCAGTCAAAAGAGCCACTTGAACCTCTGGTGAACCCGTGTCCGTCTCACTCTTGCCATATTCTGCAATAATTTCTTTTTTACTTCTCATAGTTTAAATCCTCCCTAATGTTTTATACGCTATACGCCAAGAAGTGGGCGGGAAGTCCATAATCCGAGCGCAAGCAAGGTATATATTATCATAATTGTGTGGGTTTTGCAAGGGTTATTTTTGCATAATAGCACAATGTTCATCCCAAAAACTCGTATCCAAGTATTCAGACTCCGAAACCCTAAAGTACTTATTGAAAAAATCCAAAAGAAGCGTATTCATAATCAGCTCCATAACATCAGGTTCAATTTCGCCTAAAAAACCGTTCTCATCTGTCTCTAAAATATCATTATAGTCTGTGAAATTCACATGTTCACTATTTTTTATCTCTGCCGAGTAAAGGTCACTTGTGCTGTTTAATAGCGATAGCACTCTTTTGCGCATTACGGATTTTGGATTGTATGTACACATGAGCAAGAATGGTTTGGTGATTGTTCCGTCCCATTTATCGCTCCAACGAATAGACCCATCCATGCTCACTGCCATCTTAATTAAATCGGACTCTACCGCAAGTCTAAGGGCTGTACTGCCGCCAAAAGACATACCAAAAGCAGCAACTTTATCATAATCAACATGATTCCGAACTTTCATACTCTCTTTATCGTCGCTTTCAAAAAACATTTCAAGTGCAACGTGACTGTCTTTTGCCCAAACATCAAATAGAGTATTCATATATGGAAAAGTGTTCAAATATTCGCGGTATTTGAGTATTTGCTCCTGCTGAGAAGCTGTCTCGCTGTTTTGGGAAAGCCATTTTTCATAACTCTTTGTTGCTTCTTCGGAGGTTTTATTTTCCTCTTGATAAGCATCTCTTGAATCCCAAACACACAGCTCACCATTTTTCAGCTCAAAAGAAGTGCTGCCCTCATGACCAATAGACAAAATAATATATCCATTTGACGCCAATTCTTCAAACTGGACAGTATTTTGCTCAAGGTATGAGCCTAATCCTGTGCTAAAAAACAGAAGCGGATGTTTCCCTGCCAATATGGGAATGTCCCAATATGAATTGGTTGAGATACCTTTGAACTCTGGAAAAAGAGCCTCGCTTGCATACTTTTTTGGACTATCTAAGCCGTCTTTTGCGTCACTTGGATAAAAACATAGGCACGGGATGCGTCTCGTGCCGTTAGTTTCTTGCGACTCGTACTCATATTCAAAACTCATACATCCAACGCTATATTTCCCGCTGGGTTTTCTTAGTTTGTGGTTTTTCTTGAATGCCATAGGGTTATCCTCCGTCATGTAGTATTTGAAATTCGCATTTTTACGATTACACTTGTTGTACAATACCTTTCAACCAAACCCTTGCTTCATCATCAATATTCTCATCTAACCGAACCGCCGCAACGATAGGCAACCAAACTAGAACATCATCAGACTTCACATTAGCCTCATCACAAAAAGTCAAAAGATAAGCCTCCGCTTGATGCGCGATAAACTGTTTAAAAATCAGATACGTTCTGCACGCATCCGCAAAAGGGTTTCCTGCTGTAGCGTCAACCCAATCAATAATCCAGTGTTTATCCCCATCATAAAGAATGTTAAGAGGGTGAAAGTCACCGTGACATAAATTATTTAAACCTGTGTCTAATTGAGTTAATAAATCCAGTAACTTTTGTTTCTTAATCTCGGATAAGTATGGCGTATGTTTAATTCTTTGCACAAATTTATCAACTTGCTTTGGCTGATGGTTTGCATCTACCTTATGTACATCACATTGAAGTTTTATCAATGTTTGGATGGCATTAACTTGTTCATCATTACCCATCTTTTCATGCAGAATAGGTTTTCCGTTTACGTACTTCATGTCTAGGGCGATAGAATTATTGTCTAACTTGCGAATGCCAATAACCGCAGGAACTGGAAGCCCTGCATTTAGCGCAAACTGTTGACGATTTGCTTCATTCTCCACTATGCTTTGCGAAACATTTGTGTACAGCTTTACTGCTTTGTTAGCGTCACGGTATATTGTTGCCATTGCACCTTGTCCGATTATTTCTAAGTTTAGCATACTCCTAGGCTCTCCCTTCAAAGGCGATTTAGCAAAGCTACACCTTGGCTTTAACCTTCATCCGACCCCGAACAATAAAAAACGCCGACATCAAAATCATAAACACAGCCAGAGCCTGACTCACAGGAATATTAGTATCCAAAAGCATAATCTGGTCCGTCCTAAAACTCTCCGTAACTGAGCGAATCACGCCATAGCCCAAGAAGTAAAACAAAGCTACCTCACCGTCAAACGCTTTGCGTCTCTTATATAGACACAACATGGTGAAGAGAATCATATTTGCCATAAATTCATATAAGAACATCGGTTGGATTTGTATATAATCCACGCCGTTTACTGTTATCATGTGCTCGTAGACTGTGGCTGGGATAGAAGGTACATCTATCGCTCTATACCTGAGTGCGAATAACGAGTCCGTATAACCTCCAAAAGCTTCTCTGTTAAAGAAGTTCCCCCATCTTCCGATAGCTTGTCCAAGTAGAAGTCCTGGGGTAGTCACATCAGCGAGTAGTCTGAAGCTGTATTTTTTAACTTTCGTGAAAAGAAAGGCAGCTAAAGTACCGCCAAGTATCCCACCGTAAATGGCGAGTCCCCCGCTTCTGGTATTGAATATGTTTAACAAATTCCCTGCATACATACTCCAGTTAAATATTACGAAATAAAGTCTCGCTCCAACAATCGAGCCTATAAAAACAGGGAAAAACATATCGATATACAAATTCGGGTCTTCACCAATTTTTTTAGCTTCCAAATAGGCATACAAAAGCCCTATGACAAAACCAAGCGTCACAATTACCCCATATAAATATATATCGACCCCAAATAACGAGACAAAAACTCGTGGCAAGTTCTGAATTTCTATTCCTAAGTTTACAAAATGTGCTTGCGGTGTTGATTCCATATAAAAACCTACACTTTCTGCTTAATTCCAGCATTCTTTAGTTGTTTGTTTGCGCTTACGTGACTTTTAGCTGTATAATCAGTGCATCAAAAGAACCTTCGCTCAAAGTTATGTGTAACTTTTCATAATTATAACAAAATAGGACCCTCTTAGTCAAAGCATTGTGCCATTTATTTTCGCGGAGCAGTGAGCTGAGCGTAAAATGCAAGCGTTTTTGCGCTCAGCGAACGCCGCGGAGTGAACAGATTTAATACCTCGCGGCTTGCAGCGGGGCAGTTCACTTCGTATCAATAACTGAAAGGCAAAAATTTTCCTCCGAAAAGCAGCCCATCAAACGCTCCTTCACATGCTCTATTGTAGTATTCTCTAAAGCTTCAGCCAAGTCAAATATACTAAAGCCCTTCATGAAAAAATCAGCCTGCATATCAGCGGGAGTACTGACCGAGTTAAAAGCATTTAAATATCGCCCTATATGTTTTTTCTTGATCCTCTCAAAAGTAATATTGTTAATGCCTTCTTTTTTCACCTTTTCAATAGTTGCAATTATCTCTTTAAACACAGCTTCAGGATCTCTTGACGACCCGGAGAATATAATCGTGCTGTAACAGTTGCCAAGGCTATAATCTGAACCAAATCCATCATCAATAAGTCCTTCGTTATATAGCTTGTTATACGCTTCGCTGCTTCCGCCCATTAAAATGTCAAGAAGAATCCTCGTTGCGCTTAGGCGATAAACATCATCCATAGTATGACTATCCTTAAACCCAAGGCAAAATATAGGCTTTGCCACTGTCATTTTTTCACTTACTCGATCCTTTAGCGCAGACCTCGGCTCTGTTGGATATGATTTTTTTGTTTTAGGAGAATTAATATTCTTGATCTTTTCTTCTGCTATTGAATAAACTTCTTCGATGTCAAAGTCACCGGAGCAGATAAGAGCCATATTGCATGGCACATAAAACGACTTAAATATAATGTTAAGCATGTTTACATCTATTTCGGATATTGACTCTGCGCTTCCTGCGATTTCTGCCCTTACTGGCGATTTTTCATAAAGCCCTTGCAGCATGTTAAAATATACGCGCCAATTTGGGTCGTCGTCGTACATGCTTATTTCCTGTTCAATTATTCCCTTTTCTTTCTCAACTGTCTCATCGCTAACATAGAGACTAAACACCATGTCAAATAATAATTTCAAACACTCATTAAAGTTCTCAGTGCAACTGAAATAATAAACGGTGCTGTTAAAGTTTGTATACGCGTTTACATTACCACTCAATTTAGTAAACTCGTTAAAGTAGTCAAGCTCCGCATCTTCAAAAACTTTATGCTCATAAAAATGTGCGATACCCTCAGGGGTCAGGATTCGCCTCCCGTCAACGTCAAACTCTAAGTCGCATGAACCAAAACTTACCACAAGCGATGCAAATTTTTCATTAAACCCTTTTTTAGGTATGATATATGAAGCCATCCCTGAGGGTAGCGTTTTTACATGCAAGGTCTCACCCAACATTTTACTTTCTAATATACTACTCATTTTTTTCACCTCTCAGGATATAAATTGTATCGGTGTAAAGCATATTCGCATGAGCTACAACATCAGCAACAGAGACATTTTCTATCCCATGGATAATGTCTTTAAGAGTATCACTGTCGTTTAAAATATACTGCGTGTAGTTAAAGTCCAGAATGCGCCCTTGGCTGTCTGTTATGCTGCTTAATCCTGAGATTAAACTTTGTTTTGCCATGTATAGCTCGTCTTCTGATACATCTCCATCTTTTATGGACTGTATCTGCTCATTTACTTTTTCTATAGCTAAATCAATATTCTTAGTCTCTACGCCGCTTTGTATCATCAAAATTGACTTTGCTCTGAACAAGAATGAAAAAACTTCATAACAAAGACTTGCTTTCTCGCGTACATTCATAAAAAGCTTAGAGTTCCCTGACCCTCCTAGAACTTCATTAAGCATCAAAAAACTATAAAAATCTTTACCCTTGTAATCGCAATCTGCTCGGAGTCCCATACAAATTTTACTTTGGTTTATATTTAGAACTTCTTCATGTCGAATAGGTTCTTTTTGAATACGCGGCTGCAATTGTTCAACAACTTCTATGCAAGTAGAAGCACCCCTCTTAAACTTCTCATTAACTAAGTTCGTAAATTTATCCGCATCAATATTCCCGGATGCAACAAACTCAACCTGCGTTGTACTAATGATACCTTTGTAATGCTCATAAAGAACTTTTTCATCAATCAAGTCCAAGTCTTCGCTGTATCCATCCGCATGTATACCAAAAGGCTCATCCTTACACATGTGCTCGATGCACTTAAGGCGCGCATATGAGCCTTTGTCATTTATCCGCTCAGAGATTGTATCTCGTAACATGTTTTTTTGGTTTTCAAATATTTTTTTAGAGAATCTCTCATTATCAACAAGTGGGCTAAAGAAAACTTCGTGCAAAAATTCCACAGCTTTCTCCAAGAGATTATTATCTATGGTAGAGGCAAACTCGATATACAGACGAATTATTTGAAACTCACCCTTTTTAACAATCAAACTTTGGAATATCGCACCGTACAGCTCTTCCATATATTTATTAATCTCATATAGGCTAGGATACTTAAGCGTTCCCGCGCCTAAAACGTTTGCCAAAAGAGCGTTTTTTGTGGCTTCTTCTCTTTTTAACTCTCTTCTTAACATGAGACAAATAGTTGAAGTCTTAAATTTTTTATCAGGTATGATTTTTATATTTAAAGTTTTCTCACCCATACTATTTTAGACATCTCCTCTCAGAATCGATTTCCATAATATTGTTTTACATAAGGATTTTATTATTCATTTAGTATAGCACGTTTGCAGAACTTCTCACAATAGCTTTATCAAATTCAAACATTCGTTTGCTTTTTATGAATTCTTGTGTTATACTACAAGCAATTAGATTTTGAAGCTTTCAAAGGGGGATATTCAAATTGTCTAAGCCGCTCAGTAAGAATCAACAGTTAATATTGGATTTTTTGAAAGAGCAAATCAGAGCAAAGGGCTACCCGCCCTCAATAAGAGAAATTTGTGATCACGTTAATTTAAAATCAACATCAACAGTACACTCGCACCTTCAAACGCTAGAAGCTCGTGGCTACATACAACGCTCACGCTCAAAAAACAGATCAATAGAGATAAAAGACGATAATTTCTATTCAGTACTTAGAAACACTATAAGCGTTCCTATCGTCGGAAGGGTCACCGCAGGGATTCCTATTACTGCAATAGAGAATGTTGATGACCATTTCCCTATTCCATCGACTCTCGCAAGTGAGGACGAGTGTTTTATGTTAAAAGTTGTCGGCGACTCTATGATAGAGGTAGGCATTCATCATAATGATTTAGTGCTTGTTAGAAAGCAGCCTGATGCTGACAATGGAGATATAGTAGTAGCTATGATAGACGACTCCGCGACTGTGAAGACATTTTATAGAGAAGGTAGAAATATTAGGCTACAGCCAGAGAGCCCGCTCTTTGATGCGATTATTTCGGATGAGGTTATTGTTTTAGGCAAAGTCATTGGACTCTTTAGGAGTTTGTGATAAATTTGTAGCAGTTTTGTACAAACTATAATATTATATACTGTAGGGAGTTTATAAGTTAAACGACTATAAATTGCTTTAAGCGAAAGTCAAAGGAGGAACAAAGTTTGACTGACGCTGAGTTAAGTAAATATTTTTGGCTTGCAAAAGAAATTGAGATTATAGAAAATGAGTTAAACAGCAAATATATAAAAGATAGCTCACATGATTTGCGTAAACAGTCTTTAATCAAAAAGAAGAAAGAAGCTGCGCTTGAGTTACTGACCATAGAAAATTTTCTAGACAATCTAGACGACCCTGAAATACGAATTATTTTTAGACTGCGTTATTGTCTCAGAATGACTTGGGAAGCTATTGGAGACGAGATTTTTATGTCGCCTTCAGGTGCGCTTAGGAAGTGTCGGAGATTTTTGAAAGAATATACATAGCAGAGAGTTTAATGCCCACAATGTCAATTTTGGTTTTGTGGGCATTGTTATGTTCTATTCCCCTTGACTTAATCATCTCCCCATGTTACCATACCTACAAAGCAATGATGAAAGTTCCGAGAACTCATATGGTTACAAGATTATAGTCGTTTAACCTATAACATTCAGAGAGTCGCCGTTTGGTGTGAGGCGTACAGCACATATGAGTTCGATTACACCTTTCTAGTTTGGGTTTACCCACGATTCCCGTCCGTTATAGCGGGCTTGAGGCATATGTTTTAATTTATAGTTGATTAATTATAACATATGTGAAATAAGGTGGTACCGCGATCCCCTCGTCCTTATAGGATGGGGGCTTTTTATATTTTTAAATTTAGGGAGGTTTTGAAAATGAATACGAATGTATATGACACTCTGCTCGAGCGTGGCTATATTGCCCAAGCAACTCATGAGAATGAAATTAGAGAGCTTTTAGGCAAAGAAAAAGTTACTTTTTATATCGGGTTCGACCCTACGGCGGATAGTCTTCATGTGGGGCACTTTTTGACTATCATGACTATGGCGCATATGCAAAGGGCAGGGCACAGACCCATAGCTTTGACAGGTGGCGGTACAGGAATGGTTGGCGACCCAACAGACCGCACAGACATGCGCAAGGTAATGACAAAAGAAGATGTCGCCTATAATGTCTCTTGTTTCAAAAAACAGCTTTCTAAATTCCTGGACTTTGGCGAAAATAAGGCTTTGATGTTAGACAATGCGGATTGGCTCTTAAAGCTTAATTATGTTGATTTCTTAAGAGACTATGGAATGCACTTTTCAGTGAATCGTATGCTTACGGCAGATTCTTATAAATCGAGACTTGAAAAAGGGCTTTCGTTTTTGGAATTTAATTATCAAATAATGCAAGCGTATGACTTTCTCGTATTAAACAGAGAGCATAACTGTCAGATTCAATTTGGCGGAAATGATCAATGGTCAAATATTATCGCAGGTGTTGACCTAATCAGGCGAATCGAAGCAAAACCCGCATATGGACTCACTTTCAACCTGATAACAAACAGTCAAGGAGTAAAAATGGGCAAAACTGCCTCAGGCGCTATTTGGCTAGACCCGAATAAGACATCACCATACGAGTTCTATCAATATTGGCGCAATGTAGAGGATGTAGGTGTCGGCAACTTATTAAGACTGCTAACTTTCTTACCACTGGAAGAGATCAAGGAGCTTGAATCGCTTAAAGATAAAGAAATCAACAGAGCAAAAGAGTCATTGGCCTTCGAGCTTACAAAAATAGTCCACTCAGAAGATGATGCCAAGGCAGCCGCGGAGGCTTCTAAGGCTTTATTCGCGGGAGGTACTATGGGCGGTTCTGTGCCTGAGACTACACTCCCCGCCTCTGCTGTGGAGAACGGTATAAGCATCATAGAGCTTTTAGAAGCATGTTTACTCATCCCGTCAAGAGGTGAAGGCAGGAGGCTTATTGTTGGTGGCGGTGTGAAAGTTAATGATGCCAAGATTGAAAGTCACGAGCATGTTGTTTTGAAAAAGGATTTTAAAGATGGAGAGGTTTTGATTCAAAAGGGTAAGAAAACTTTTCATCGGGTAAAATTGGTTTGATTAACGAATAACACAAAATAGCAGGCGTATTATGTACTGGCAACGGTACCTACTGTTAAAGGCTGTTTTCAAAGCCCACTTTTGCTCTTCGAAAACAGCCTTTACCCTTATCGCAACAATTGACTTTTCCCCCCAAGTAGTGTATCATGTGATTTGATACTTTATTACTATGCAACGTAAGTATTGAACAAAGATTGCGCGGTAATTACAATTGTAATAATTTACGGTTAAGAGGTGCGTTAATTGGACTTTAAACTAAAGCTTTCGGGTGTATGTAGTATGATGGTCGAGTTTAATATGGATACAGACCTCATTGTATCTGATGTGTTGTTTACGGGTGGCTGCCCTGGGAATGTAGTAGGTGTTGCAAAGCTAGCCTCTGGCAGGCATGTCGATGATATAGTACCTGCTCTTTTGGGTACTATATGCGGTCATAGACCAACATCATGCCCTGACCAGTTTGCAAAAGCTTTGCTACACGCAAAAAATGATATCATGTCAAAAAATAGTTTTACCTAAATATTACTTTTTTTATAAACTAATTAATTTTGTGTTTACTTGTGATTAAATTTTATGTATAATATTTCTGATATGGAGAGAATGTCGGATGCGTGTAGTCTCTGGGCTTGCAAGAGGTCATAAGTTGATATGCTTAGAAGGTGAGGCAATACGCCCTACTTCTGACCGCGCCAAGGAAGCTATATTCAGCGCACTTGGGCATAGGGTAAATGGTTCGCATTTCTTAGATATATTTAGCGGCAGTGGTGCTATTGGTATCGAGGCGTTGAGCCGAGGGTCTGAATATGTCGTATTTATAGAGGAAGCGGCTGCACATATTGAAATAATTAATAAAAACTTATCGCATGTATCGAAAGCGATTTCCGCTGCGAATTATAAATTGTTAAATAAATGTGCTGTAGAGGCTTTGTCTATGCTCGCATCTTTAGGATTGCAATTTGACATAATTTTTTTAGACCCTCCGTATAAGTCAGGGCTGTGGGAATCTACACTTGAGGATATTTATAAGGCGAATCTTTTAAAAAGCGATGGTATTATTGCTTTGGAACTAGGCTCTGATGAAGATGAACCTAAGCGTGTAAGCTTTGAAGTTACAAAGAAAAAAGTATACGGCTCTTGTGCCGTTTATTATATGGAGACATACAAATGATAGCTGTCTATCCAGGAAGTTTTGATCCCACAACGATGGGGCATATAGATATAATCAACCGAGCCGCCAAAATTACAGACAAGCTTTATGTTGCGGTACTTAATAATCCTTCTAAAAACTCACTGTTCACTACGGATGAGCGGGTTGGGCAGCTTAAAGAGATAACTAAGCATATGCCTATGGTTGAGATTAGACACTTTGATGGGCTTTTGGTTAATTTTGCTAAAGAGGTCGGTTCAAACGTTATTATAAGAGGTCTTCGAGCGATGACGGACTTTGAGAATGAGTTTCAGATGGCTCTGACCAATAGGGAACTCAATTCGGATTTGGAAACGCTTTTAATACCTACGAGTGCTAAATATTTATTTTTGAGTTCCAGTGGAGTTAAGCAAGTCGCTATGTTTGGCGGCAATTATGATAAAATGGTTCCTCCTGAGATAAAACGCGACTTAGAGCGTAAACTTAGACAGAATCAAGAAGGGAGTAATATTTAATGGACTCTATAGAGAATTTTCTTATTCAGATTGAAGATATACTAGAAGGAAGCAAAGCTGTACCTTTTTCGGGTAAGGTTGCTGTTGAAAAGGAATTAGTTTATGACTTAATTGACGAGATTAGGATTCATATGCCTGACGCTCTCAAGGAAGCGCAAAAAATTAATGACAATCGTGAAAAGTACATTAAAGATGCTGAAAAACGCTCCCATAGTATTATCGAAGCTGCAAGAACTGAAGCCGGCGATATAGTAAAAGATGCCGACTCTAAGGCAACGCGTATGATTAGTGACCATGAAGTTTATAAAAGAGCTACCGAAGAAGCTGAGGCTCTTTTGGAAGAAGCTAATATGGATGCTAGAAATGTACGGCTTAACGCTATGGATTATGCTGATGAACTTTTAGAGAAAACGGAGCAAGCGGTTAAAGTCACAGCTGATAATTTGACAAGACATATGAGTACGACCAATAACTATTTTGACCAAGTTCTTGAAATGCTCTATACTAATAGGCGTGAGTTGCGCGGCGATTCATAAGATATTGCTCCACCGACTAAAGCTTGCCAAAATATTACGCAAATATCTTTCGGCAAGAGAATGTGTCAACTTTAGTGTAAAAGGCAACTAACGCTTACGAATTTTAGACGTTCTCAAATAGATAGTCAGATTCCCGTTCGTATCTTTGGGTACGAACGGGAATTTGACTATTCGGATGTCCTACTCTGTATCGCTCAAGGCAACAATAGTCTCCGTCACTGTCTCTGTTTTTATAGTCTCTTTAGATGCTGTATTTGATGCTTCCTTTTTACTATCAGTTCCTGATAAGTTAAACTTAGCCAAAACTCCTGGAGCCATATCTATAAGCTTACTGAGTGCATCTTGATTTTTAACATTTACCAGTTGTACAGTTCCATCCTTTATAACGATTACAGCGGATGGCGTTATCTTCGCTCCTACGGCTGCTTTATGTCCTGCACCTTTTTCTCTACTTTCTGTGCCTCCAGCACCTAGTCCAAAAAATACGTCAATTAGAGGCAGCATAATTACATCGCCTATATGTATAGGCTCGCCAACCACAGTCTTTGTTGAGATAAAATCATCAAGACTTCCAAACAGCGTTTCCAAATTGTTTTTGAACTTATTATTATTTTCCATTTGTGTTCCTCCTTGTTTTTTTGCTCCTGAAGAGCTTGTCTATTATCATCTTACGTATAGGTTTCATACTTTTTGCAAAGTACAGCCTTATAAATGGCCAAATTATGTTCCATAGTGATACTTTACCTCGAATGTCGGTTTTAAAGCTCATCGCTTTTTCTTCAAAGTCACCTTTGATATTAACTTTATATCTTTTACGGTTAAATGACTCTATCGTTTCTTCTAAAACCGCCAAACCGCCGATTATCATACCTGTCAGGTCAGGGGTCTCAAGACCAAGTTCTAAATCCAAGAAAAACACACGAGGTCTTAACGCGAGAAATAATCGTTTAAGCATTAATTTAATATCCGACAATAACTCTCCAACGTCTAAGCCTAGATTGTTAAAGCCCTCTACAAGTTCATTATAGCTCTTTATCCGTTCAAGTACTTTATTATAAGCGTTTTTGAGCTTGTCAATGAACCCTAGCTTGCCTCCGTTATCTTCTTTTGCGGTATCGTCTTTTACATGAGGCTCATCAGTTTTTGTTTCAGCTTTTGTTTCTTTAGCTTCTTTTGGAGGGTCTCTTTCTTTTTTTTCGGTTTGTTCAGACTCTTCTTTGGGCTCTGACGTTACCTTATTAGTATCTTCGTCATTCAAAAGATACTTCCACGCAATTCTAAAAGTCATGCCCCTTACACCGTCTGCTCGCCTCATCTGCAAAGATACCAACCGAAGCAGCCAAAACACTCTGATATTATAACCCAAATCTTCCTCAATATATGATACTCGAATATTATACTTGATAGGGGTAAACAGCACAATGAGCATCAAAATAAGTACGAGAAGCAATATCAAGAGTATTGCCATTAAAACTATATTTATGATTGTAAGAAATACACTCATCTATTGTATGCCCCAATCTTTTGTATACGTATACGCCTCAAATAAACAACACAAAGAATAAAAACAGCAGTCATTATAGCCCCAAACAATGACATTATAATAATAAACAAATCAGTGAAAAACTGAAGCGGTACAATGTTTACAAGCAAGTCAACATTTGGATCTAAAAGCCACAAGTCATTATCAAAAAATATTTCATGAAAAATCGTGAAGGCAGTATTAAAATCAGCGAGGATGACGCCTATAAGCACGCCACCTGCCACTATAAGTGCAATTGTACCATAAATAAATGCTTTTGCATACTCTTTTAGGACAGGTCTTTGTTTGTACAAAAAACCACTCAAAAGTGTGGCTATAAACAAAAGTATAGCAATGTCCCTGATCATAAATCCAATCATAAAAAGATCTTGCACGTCTATCATATGAGCAATCTCAATCTCGCTAAAAAATGCTCTTGAGTGTCCATGTATTTGTACGACTATGTCCAGGTTATCAGTATTTAAGCGCATATAATCTATTAACAATCTTGTCACGCGCTCTAGGTCGTATTCGGATATCCCAATCAACTGATGCGTCTCATTTTTAGTATACGCATAGTTATAAAAAGGCATCGTAAATGTAGGCAACGAAAGGGAAACGTATAATATCAGATACATTAACGCCAATGTATTTACGCTTGCCATAATCCACTTTGTCATCTGTCTACTCCCCTACTATATCTTGAGTTTCGCAGAACTTTTCTTTAAATCCATTTAAGCTTTTATGCTCTGCTACAAAACCACCAAATATATTTGCGCATTTTTCTCTTGCGTCTTTTTTATTTGTGCATATCGCTATTATAAGTAAGTTGTCCTTTTTCACGTGAGGTCTCTCGAACTCTTTTATGCTGTAAATGTCCATCAAGTTTTGTGAAGAGCTGTTTACACATAGCAAAAAAGAGCCTTCTGGTAAAACATTTTGCTTTAATCCTTTTAGGACTTCAATATGGTTTTTAAATTTTTCGCTTATGAGTAAATATTTAGATAAAAGCATCTGCCTCACCTCTATTTATTTTACTTACAATTTTACTTATAATTTGCATAAACCCTCTCGAACCATCTTGTCAAGCGCAATCAAAATCCCACATTTTGCATGCGCCCATGTTAAAGATCCCTGCAAAAACGCAGCATACGGCGCTCTTATAGGCGCGTCTGCACTAAGTTCGATAGATGAACCAGATATAAAAGCACCTGCCGCCATTATCACTTGACACTCATAACCCGGCATATCCCACGGCTCAGGTGTGACGTATGAATCCACAGGAGCGGCGGCTTGTATCCCTTCACAAAACGATATAACGCTCTCAGGATTTTTTAAAGCTATGGCTTGTACGATGTCTGAGCGTTCTCTGCGATTATTTGGGTAAACATCGTAACCTAAGCTCTCAAACAGTTCCGCTGCAAAGACAGCACCCTTCATAGACCCCGCTACAACACTAGGCGCCATAAAAAGCCCCTGTATAAAGCGCGATACAATACCCAAAGACGGTCCAGCTTTTTTGCCAATCCCTGGTGAGGATAGCTTAATGGCCGCACCCTCTACATACTCTTTTTTCCCCGCGATATATCCACCAACAGGAGCTAGACCTCCTCCAGGATTTTTTATAAGTGAACCAACTACTAAATCAGCTCCAATTTCGGCAGGTTCAACTAAATTAACGAACTCGCCATAACAATTGTCAACCATAATAATTACATTAGGCGCAATGCCTCTGATAAAGTTTATCAACTCTTGCATCTCAGTGATTGTAAGGCTTTTTCTAAGCGAATAACCTTTCGAACGTTGTATAGTTATCATTTTGGTCTTCTTGGTCAATGCTTTTTCAATATTCGCGTAGTCAAAGCTCTCATCAGGTAAAAGGTCAACCTCTTTATATATCACGCCATGATCTATCAGCGAGCCTTTAGTTGGGTTTATGCCAATAACTCCTCTCAAAGTGTCATAAGGCGTGCCAACGGGTGACAAAAGCTCATCACCATGCTTTAAGTTGCCAAAAAAAGCAAGGCTAAGCGCGTGCGTGCCTGAGATTATCTGAGGGCGCACGAGTGCGTCTTCGGTTTTAAAAACATGTGCGTATATTTCTTCGAGTTTATCGCGTCCCGCATCGTCATAACCGTAGCCCGTCGAACCCTCAAAATGACTCTCGGAAAGACGCAGCTCTTGCATGGCTTTTAAGACTTTAAACTGGTTATATTCAAAAACTTGGTCGATTTCTTTGAAGTTGGGTTCGATTTTTTGCAAGACTGCATCAGACAGCTCTAGTATTTGTTTGTTTATATTAAATTCATCTTTTAGAATTTGATTAACGTAGTTTTGACTCAATGTTTTGTCTCTCCTTATTTTAAAACGCTCATTCGCTTCTCAAGTCTTTCTGCAAAAACACAGTTCCTTCAATCGGGCTATGACAATATGGCTCAACTTCATAAAAGCCTAATTTTTTATAAAGCTCTATCGCTGAACCCATCGAAGGTAATGAGTCTAAAAGCATTTTATCATATTGCATATGGATAATATCATTAATAATTTTTTCAACCAAAGCATAGCCTATGCGAAGCCTTCTGAATTTTGGTCTAACATATAAGCGCTTCATTTCACAACTGTTCTTTTCATGAGGTCGCAAGGCTATACACCCTGCTAATTCACCATTATATATGGCTATATACAGCCTACCGAGCGGCAAAATATATTTATCAGGTAAATTATCAAGCTCACTGCCAAAGTCCTGATAAGCCAAATCAGTATCAAGCGCAGACATGTATTCAATAAACAGCTCTTTCACCTTTTCGATTTCATTATAAGCAAGTCTAATCTCTAATGGCATAACGTTTCCTCCATCATACGTATACGAGCATCGCTCCTTCAGCTGCCTATCATTACGATGAGATTACCTTTTTTACGATCTCCATCATGCCCATACTATCAACATCAATCCACTCGCCCTCAGCCTGATGCTTAAACCAAGTAATCTGTCGCTTTGCAAATCGCCTCGTCCCCTGCTTAAGCATCTCTATTGCCTCATCTTTTGAAGCTCGTCCAAGCAAATATGCACAGATTTCCTTGTACCCAAGCCCCTGCATACTCGTCATAAATTCAGTCAAGCCACTTTTAAGCAAGCTCTCAACCTCTTCTATGAGTCCACGCTCTATCATCTCGTCTACTCTCACATTTATCCCTGCATATAAAAGCTCTCGTTCTCGATTAAGCACAAAAAACTTAAAATCATAAGCAGGAGTCCGACTGTCTTTGCTGCGTTGATTGTATGTTGAGAATTTTTCACTCGTTTCTTTGTGATATTCAAGTGCACGAATTACTCTCTTTACATTGTTCATGTGAGTAGTCTTGGCATATTCAGGGTCGATTTCTAACAGCTTAGCAAATAAAATTTCTGGTGAGTGCTCGCCTAGCTCTTCTTTGTGGTCGCTCTTCATTTCAGCATAATACTCAAACTCGCTCTTGTAAATAAGCGCATTGATATAAAAGCCTGTCCCACCTGTTAAAATAGGCACCTTGCCTCTATCGTAGATATCTGCAATCGCCTTTTTTGCCATGTTGTGAAATATGGCAGCGTTAAAGTCATGGTCTGGTTCGACCACGTCTATCATATGATGCTCTATTCTGGCGAGATCTGCAGGAGACGGCTTTGCTGTGCCTATGTCCATGCGTTTATACACTTGCATGGAGTCGGCTGAGACTATCTCACCATTTATTATCTCCGCAAGCTCCATAGCCAGCGCACTTTTCCCCGTTGCGGTTGGTCCTGCTATTACTATCAGTGGTTTTTTATCGCGCATTTTACTGTATCCTTTTAAACATTTTTTCGATTTCAGTTTTTGTGAGTTTGACTATTGTTGGTCTTCCGTGTGGGCAGTTGAATGGATTTTCAAGCGTCAAAAGTTCCTCTATCAACTTTCTAGCCTCGTTTATATGAATTCTATCATTGGCTTTTACCGCGGCTTTGCAAGCTATTGTCGCTATGGAGCGCAATTTTTCATCAAAGATGCTTGTAACCGACTCCGCATGCTCTGATAGTTTATCAAGTATTTGCATAAAAAGCGATATATTCGTAGCTTCTCCAAAAATGAACGGCACGGACTTTATCGCGTATTCATTAATGCCCATATGCTCAATATTATACCCAAATCGAGAGAACAAACGACTATTCTCATCTATAACCACCGACTCTTTATCGGATAAATTAACAATCATAGGGTCAACGAGCGTTTGAGAGGCTACATAAGAGTCTCTGTACTGATTAAGCAACCGCTCAAAAACCACGCGCTCATGTCCTGCGTGTTGGTCTATTAAATAGATCTCCTCGTCCTGCTCTATCAGCCAATAAGTTGCTAGAAATTGACCTACGATGTTGTAGCTGTTAAAAAAAGCTTTGTCGTTTGTGATATTTGTGTTGCCTTTTTCTATTGGTTTTTGTTCTTTTGATTTTTGTTCTTTAACTGAACAATCTACTTTTTGTGGCTCAATATTCTCATAATAGTTATAGCTCTCCGAAATTACCGTCTCGTTTACTGAAAGCGGCGCGTTTTTATGTACATCCTCGGCTTTATTAAATAATGAGTTCATGACACTGTTCATGTTTATTGCATGATGAGGCTTTTGTGTAGCTTCTTCGCGTTCTTTATCGAAAGTGCGTATATTGTCCTGCACCCAGTCCTGTTTCTCACTTTGGAATACGCTTGAAACTGGGCTTTGAAAATGCTCCTCCGTCTTCACTTCAGGAATCAGCACCTCACGTTTAAGCGCGTCAAAAGCCGCATTGTAAAAAGCATTATAAATCAATCGCTCATCACTAAAGCGAATCTCCAGCTTCTGTGGATGAACATTAACATCAACTATGGTCGGGTCAATTTTCAAATTGAGTATGTAAACAGGAAACTTGCCAACGGTCAAACGGTTTTTATAAGCTTCTTCAATGGCGCGCTCCAAAAGCTGTGACTTTATGTAACGACCGTTTATAAATATATTGCCATATGTCCTTTTACCGCGTGATATCTCAGGTTTGCCTAAGAATCCGCTGATTTCTATGCCTTCGACGAGCTCATTCACTCCTATCAAGCTTTTAGCCACGTCGCGACCATACACTGAGAGTACAGCCGATTGTAGATTGCCACCCTCTGCTGTGTTTATAGTTTCTATGCTGTTTACTATGTATTTAAAGCTGATATCGGGGCGGGCTAAAATTATTCTACTGACCATATCAGATATTTGCGCTGCTTCTGTCCCTGGTTTCTTTAAAAACTTCCTTCTCGCGGGAGTGTTGTAAAACAAATTGCGTATGGTTAAGCTCGTCCCTTCCGTTGCGCCTACAAAGCTTTCATTGATAACCTTGCCGCCGTGGATTGCTAATATCTTAGCCATCTCTTGTTCTTTAGGCTTTGTGATAATCTCAACCTGAGAAACAGCTGCAACAGACGAAAGCCCCTCCCCTCTAAAACCGAGAGTAAGCACATTTTCAAGGTCATCCATGTTACGAATCTTACTCGTCGCATGGCGCATGAAAGCGGAAAGCACATCGGATTCAGGAATTCCAGAACCATTGTCACTTATCCTAATCATGTCAATGCCGCCATTCTCTATCTCGATAATGATTCTTGTAGCTCCAGCATCTATGGAGTTTTCCACAAGCTCTTTGACTACAGAGACTGGACGCTCGACTACTTCCCCTGCGGCTATTTTGTTTATCATGTTGTCGTCTAGTAGTTGTATTTTTTTCATGGGGTCTCCTATATTTCTATTATATTATAAAAGGAATGTCTAGCGTTCGTCCAGAAAGTTGCACAAAATCAAATCTTATTATTTCCCAGTCACCATCATCACATGTTTGTAAATCTACAAAAACACGAACCTCTCCATATGTACCTCTTGCCAGAATAGTAAAGTTCGCATTCCCCACTCCCCCAGTAGAATGAACACTCCCGCTAGACATACGAAATCGCTCAACTTCTCCAATAGCAGCTTCAATCTCAGCATCTGCCCTTATTTCTTCAATAGCTATCTGGAAAGCTGGATGGTCTTCAAGCATAGAAAATAGAGAAGTTATAAAAAAGATTATTGCGCCAATAAATACAGCTATTGCTAGAACTATGCCAACTACAATCATTATCTTCGTTGATTTTTTAGCTCTTGGTTGCCTAGACGTCTCAGCTTGCAGCTCGGCTTGTCTCTGTGCATGCTCATACGCTCCTGTTTGATTAAGGGATGCCATGCGCTGAGCATTGCGCACAAAGTTCTCATACTCCTGCAAATCATATACACTTGTATCTGTAACCATATCGCCAATTTTTTTTGTATCATCACTGAAAACAAGAACCAAGAATTCAATAAGGCATATAAAAGTAAAAACTTGCCTACAAAACAACTTTGACATAGTCGGAACTCTAAAATTATCAGAATTACACCGTACCCCTATGCCCAATAAGCGCTTACCTATACTCTGCCCCTTTATTATATCTCGTAGTGAAAACAAGACCAAAAACGCTAAAACACTAATCACAAAAATCAAAAGATGCGCAATCCCCGAAGCATTATAAGGGTAAGCATGAATGCCACCAATAACAAAAATTGTAGAACTCACGAATAAAACAAAAATAAAAAGAAAATAAAAGACCACCAAGTCTATAAAAAATGCCGCAACCCTTTTTCCGACAGAGGCTTTCTTAAATAGAAATGTATGTATCTGATTGTCATTGTCGTTTGGTTCGTTCATGTAATATCCTCCTTTGGGATAACTACCAATCCGTCATTGCGGGCTTAACCCGCAATCTCGTACCACTCATCACTTAAATCAACCCAATTAGGATTTTGTTTTTCTATCAATTCGTTTTTCCATGCTCTTTTCCAGTTTTTAAGTTGTTTCTCTCTTGCAATGGCGGCTTTTATACTACTTGAGTGTTCATAATATACCAATTTATGGCACTTATATTTACATGTGAAGCTATGCTTTTTCATATCAGTCTTATGCTCCCACACGCGCCGCATTAGGTCATTAGTAATGCCTACATATATAACGGTGTTAGTTTTATTTGCCATGAAATATACATAAGCGTTTTCGTTCATTAATAATCACCTTTACAGATTGAGATTGCGGGTCGCAGCCCGCAATGACGACGGAGCAGTTGTGTAACTAAACTCAGCTCACTCAAACTTGATATTAGGGGTATCATTGGCAAATAGTAGCCCTACCCGTCATTGCGGGCTTGACCCGCAATCTCATACCACTCATCACTCAAATCAACCCTCTGAAATATACGTAAGCATTTTCTATCATTATAATCACCTTTACAGATTGAGATTGCGGGTCGCAGCCCGCAATGACGACGGAGCAGTTGTGTAACTAAACTCAGCTCACTCAAACTTGATATTAGG
>Ga0123355_10001977_pt1 | contig 28935 bp, 24 predicted proteins | sample TergutEmb28metaG_3_FD_89872 | JGI IMG/M metagenome (GOLD analysis project Ga0123355, IMG submission 89872) | Embiratermes neotenicus P1 segment gut microbial communities from Petit-Saut dam, French Guiana - Emb289 P1 | ecosystem: Host-associated > Arthropoda: Insects > Digestive system > Gut ... | reverse complement strand
TGCGGCACCTTCGGCGTAGTATGATCTCGGCGGTATGCTAGGCAAGCACACGAGCGACCAGTGGATCGCGCAATACGCGGACAGCCATCAGCATCCGGTCAACCGCCTTTGTCATACCTTCGGCATTCCCACCATCCTCATTTCCCTAGCAGTCTTTGTCGCCGGATTCCTCTTTCACCGTCTCTGGTGGTGGGCGCTCGCCCTGTTCGTCGGCGGATGGATTCTGCAGTTCATCGGTCATGCGTTCGAGGGCAAACCACCGGAATTCTTTCACGACTGGCGGTTTTTGTTCGTCGGGGTTCGCTGGTGGTGGGCAAAGATCAACGGCAAGGCTTAGGCCTGGATCCTCGGGTGGCAAGCGCTCGAAGCGCGGTTCTATTCCGATTTACTTCCAGATGAAGACATTGCCGATGGTGGTCGTGTTCGGCTCAGGATTCCGAGGTTTCATCCGAGCAGACTGGCGGAAGCTCGCACCTACTCGGATGCCGGGTGGCAACACACTCCGGTATCCACAATAGACGCCGACTTGGTCGATCAGGCCGTCCTTGGCCCAGACCTCGACGGTCAAGGCATCTCCCCACTCGATAGCTTCGTCGTTGTTGAGTTGACGCCAACCGTCGCAAGCAGTTGACTCAGGACACTTCCAAGAAAAACTCCTGCGGCTGATTTGCCGGGAAAATTATCGACTTCAGCAAAATCGGCCAACACTTCGAGAAACCGCTGCGCTATCCGGGACACTATAGAAGAAAGCGATCGCTTCGCGCTACGATCGTGCTAGCGGTTGTAGACGCGATTGTTACTGGATTTTTTCTTGGGGCGACGCTGTTTGAATATCTACATGGACACGATGTCTGGACATGGATATGGCCGCTCCTAATGGCATTCACAGGCATTCACAATTGGCGTGGGAACTTTGGAGAAAACGGTCGTCGCTCTGTGCAACTGCCCGCCCTCCACGAAAACGCAGCAGTATGAAACCGCTCCTCAGAACGCAAGAGCGTAGCGCCTTTTCGCTGCCACAGACGGGGACCAATCCGATTACTGTTGTAACATCAGCGATAAGCGGCCCTCCAATAAGCTGACCCGTGCCATTGATACTGCCAGTGAGAAGCTATATCTTTCAGTTCGAGTTTTCTTCAGCGGGGGAGTTTCGCAGCCCGCGCCTCGACCTGGGCGCGGGCCGAGGCCTTGTTAAAAGTGAACCATGGCAGTCGACTCAATCGGGCGTGTAAATCGCCTCACCAGGACCCTCAGCGAAGCAGGAAAACATAAGAATCATCGAATCCCCTGAAAAAGAAAACAAGCTTAGCACTTATATCGTGATTACGCTCACTGACGGGCGAATAGTCACACGGTAAGTGAGGAACGCGCCTGTGCTGGGCCCGCGGGTATCGCCCCGACTATATCAAAGTATCAAAGCGCGATTGTTGAAATATCTTAGTCCAAATCAGCATAACAATAACTACCTCTCAGGGCGATCGTAACTGCAGCTCCTGCTCCCCGGAGGCTGGCGTCGAGGGCTTCAAGGGTAGGACCTGACTACGACAACGTCTCCACTGGACCATATAGAAATCGCAGCCGAAGGTGTTCTGATGGCAGAGCATCCATCCGTGAAGTATCTGGAGTAAAAGTCGCAATGGCGACCCGGTCTTTATGTGCTGGCAATAAGTCGCCATTTCCTTCATAAATGTGATCGTTTCCCTAGCATTCGTGCAAATGATTCGACAACGGTGTCGGTGACATCAGATCTCTCAAAACTGACGCACTGAACTTCCCGGTTCTTTGTTCGGTGGTGAGGGAATCCAGAAAGAAACATCGCTCTTATCAGTGGCGGAAGAAATACCCGCAAAATCAAGCGCCACGTGCGCAACACCATTAGGAGCGAGTTAATGAAAACCTATCTCATCAATGGCGCGGTGGTCAGCCGTGCATGCAGCAACAGACTCTCGAAGACCGCATTTCGCGGCGCCTGCTTTCTGCTTGGCATGATTGCAGCCGTCGCCGCGACCAGCTCCAACGGACAGGCACAGCAGTCGATCCTCGGAGGCCTCGGAGCTCCGCAGGTGTTATCCACCGTACCCTCGGACGGCGATGTGAATCCTTACGGAGTGGCCTTTGTTCCGACGGGTTTCCCCGCGGGCGGGCTGCTCAAGCCGGGCGACATCCTGGTCTCAAACTACAACAACAAACTGAACCTTCAGGGGACCGGAACGACCATCGTGGACTTCCGCAATGGAGAGCAGACGCTGTTCTTCCAGGCTCCTGCGGGATCGGGCCTCTCGACCGGATTGGCCGTGTTGAAGGCCGGTTACGTGCTGGTCGCGAACATGCCCACGAAGGATGGCACTTCGGCTACCGTTCAGCCTGGCTCCCTGATCGCGATCACCCCGGCTGGACAAGTCTTCTGGACTCTCGAGGACAAGGCCATCATCGACGGCCCCTGGGATTTCACTGTGTATGACCAGGGTTCGACCGTGACAGTGTACGTGTCGAACGTGCTCAGCGGCACGATTGAACGAATCGTCCTCAGCGTGTTGAAGACCGGCATCTCGGTGATCAGTTCTACTGAAATCTCTTCGAACTACCCGCACCACGGCGATCCGGCCGCTCTCGAAGACGGTCCGACCGGACTGGCCTACGATTCCACGCGCGACATCCTGTACGTTGCATCGGCGGTCGACAACGCAGTCTTTGCCATGGCCGATGCTTCTCAGGTAGGGCAGAACGGTCTGAAGGGCTACCGGATCTATAGCGATAATTTGCACTTGCACGGCGCTCTGGCAATGACGTTGGCGCCAAACGGGAACCTTATCGTCAGCAATAATGACGTAATCAATGCGGTGGCTGGCCAACCCAGCGAACTGGTTGAATTTACCCGCGGCGGCAAGTTCGTGGCCGAACACTCCGTCGATCCCAACCAGGGCGGTGCCTTCGGCCTGGGCTTCGGAACGGTCGACGGCGAGACCAAGTTCGCGGCGGTCGATGACAACACGGCGACGCTGGAAGTCTGGACCGTCAAATAACTCCCCTGACGAAACCAGTCAGCACCCCACATCACCAAGGCCTGGATTCGATGAGGATCCAGGCCTTCGTCCTTTGACCCTCTTGGATCGCAACCGCTAGGTTCGGGAGATTACCAATCCTGACCTTCTCGGCCAGAATACTGAGGCCATCCACGAAAGCGAGGATGGCCTTTGCCCACCGGTGGGTGACACATTTTCGGCGGCCCGTGAAATGAAAGGACTACTTCGGCTGCGAGTCGCTGTCGGCTGCCTTGGTGGTATCTTTGGCGGCCTTCTTCACTTTGTGACCGGCTTTCTTAGCCGTGTTGGCGGTGGCGTCGGCGGCATCCTTCGCTCCCTCGCCAGTTTTTTTGGCCGCTTTTTTCGTGGCTTTTTCGGTAGCGGTGGCAGCCTTTTTCGCCCCGTTCTCGGTGGCCTGGCCGGCGTCTTTGGCAGCCTGGCCGGCGTCCTGTGCAAACGAGACGGTTGCGGAGGAGAGAATCCCGATCAACAACAAACGAAGATACTTTGACTTCATGGAAACACCTCGGAGCATTTGGATATCCTTGCTGACGGTGGCTACAGTATCATCCCATCAATGCCGCGAGGAAACAATGGAAAGAATTGACAGGGGGCAGGGATCGACCTCGTCCTTAAATTCTTACCCTTGCACGAGTTTCTCCCGCAGCAAGTCCTCTACGTCGGCGATTTTTTCCCCCAGCAGATTCAGCTTGCGCGCCAGTCCCTGAATCTCCACCGCCGATCGGCGATTGACGTCGTAATCGAGTTCGCCGCGCAGACGGTCCTTCGTATCCTGGCGGTTCTGGCTCATCATGATGATCGGAGCCTGCAATGCAGCCAGCATGTTCAAAAACAAATTCAGCAGGATGTAGGGATAGGGATCCCAGCCTCGTTTTCCCAGCAAGGCGTCGGCGGACATATACAGGACGAGCGCGACGCTGAATAGAATAATGAACGTCCACGAGCCGCCAAAGCCGGCGACGGCGTCGGCTACGCGCTCACCAAAGGTCGCATCCTTCTCAATCACCTCATTGGGATGCCGATTCTCCCGTAACCGCACCAGTTGCTGGGACGCGTGGAACTGCCGGCCGAGCACAGTAAGCATGTCCATGCCGGCCAGCGGCTTGCGTTGGAGCAGCACGGCAATGTCGTTGCGGCTGACCTCGAGGCACTCCGCCTCGTCAATCGCCTCGGCCTGCGTCTGGTGCGGAGTCTGCTCCAGCATGGAAGCGAATCCGAAGAACTCTCCATGCGACGGCTCGTCGATCACGACTTCCTGCTGGTCCTGATCGACGGTGGAGACGCGCACGCGGCCCGACACTACGACAAAGGCCTGGCCGTTGTTGTCTCCCATTTTGTAAATCCGCTGCCGCGGTTTGAACCTCCTGAGCCGCACCTGTCCGGCGAGCACCGCCGTCTCTTCTTCATCCAGCAGCGCAAACAATGGAACGTGCTTCAATACTTCAGGATTGCATGCCATCGGAATCCTCTCCGTCAGAAATCACCGTTAGGATTCTACATAGCACAAGTCGGCGATTCCGGCGCGATTGAAGGCAGACAGGGGATTTCCCGCTCGCCGTCGCCCGCTCCCTGCCGTCGAAAATGACAGGGCACCTTCTCCTGACTGCTCTTGAGAGCCGGAAGCTCGAACCCGGAGCCCCGGTTGGCGAAGGACTCGCCCTAAGAGTTAAAGTGTTTACACCGTGAACCATCCCACGAATCGAAGCCGTCTTCCCTTCCTTCTCCTGATCTCCACCCTGCTGCTTTGTTCCTGCCACCGCCAAAAGCCGTTGGCCACCAAGCGCTATCCGTTCACCGGGCGCATTATTTCCGTCGACCTCGGGGGCGAGTCCGCCAGCATCGATGGCGACCTGATTCAGGGTTTCATGGAGCCGATGGTGATGACGTACAAAATCAAGCCCGCATCGGCGCTGCGGCAGCTCTCACCGGGAGATTCCATTTCCGCGGACGTGGTCGTCGTCGACCATGATCCACGCGACGAAAACGCCGAGTCCGAATACTGGCTCGAGAATGTCAAAGTCACCAAGCACGCGGCGCAGCCACCTGCGGCCGGCCCGCATGCCATGCACGTGCCGTCTCCGGGAGAGGATGTCCCAGATTTCTCACTCACCAATCAGGACGGTAAAAAGGTCTCGCTCCACCAATTTCGCGGGAAAACTCTGCTCGTGACGTTCATCTACACCCGCTGCCCCTTCCCCGATTTCTGCCCGCGCTTGAGCGGCTACTTCGCCGAAATCTACCAGCAACTCGCCACCAACCCCTCGCTGGCCAACGCAGAATTGCTGAGCGTCAGTTTCGATCCCGCATACGACCAACCGAAGGTCCTGCGTGATTACGGATTCTCCGTTGCCCACACCCACGACCCGCAGCTGTTCCGCCGCTGGCAATTCGCCGCCCCGCCCGCCAGAGACCTGCCCCAGATCGCCGACTTCTTCGCGCTCACCGTCAAGCCCGAGGGCGGCCTAATCACGCACAACCTCAGCACGGCCGTCATCGGCCCCGACGGCAAAATCGTGAAGTGGTATCACGGCGGCGACTGGCGGGTTTCTGATTTAATAAAGGACGCGGCCGACGCGCAATCCGGCAGCACCAACCGCGCGAAGGGGTCGAAGAATTCATGAAATTCACTCTGCTCGTCCTGGCCTTTCTTGGCGTTGTGGTGTCTTCGCTGGCGCTGCGTGAGCACTACCGCGAATACGGAGACTCGCCGTGCAGCATCAACGAGCGGTGGGATTGCGGCGTGGTCAATCACAGTCCCTTCGCCGTGCTGGGCGGAGTGTTCGGCCAGCTCGGCATCCACAGTCACATACCGCTTGTGAGTACAATGCCGGTCGCCACAGCGGGGATCCTTGGCTACATCGTGATAGCGATTGTGGCTTTTTGGCGCTCTTATCGATTCCTGTTGGCTCTGACCTTGGCGAGCCTCGTCTTCTCGCTCTACCTGGCGCACATCGAAAGAGACATCCTCGGGGTGTGGTGCGTTTATTGCGTAATTTCGCTGGGCATCATCTCGCTGCTGTCGCTGCTCAGTGTGGCGATGGTGATCGCACAGGGAGCGCGCAAACCCCGTCCAGCCTAGTCCGACCTGGAACTCCGGCCAACGCCGCTTCGTATCAAGAACATGGCCGCACCCCGGTCCGCCCTGCGTCGTTATCCCGTCATCACCTATTTCACGCTGACGTTCGCGGTCTCCTGGCTGGGAGCGCTCGCCGTCGCCGCACCACCTCTGCTCCGCCATGAGCCTTTCCCGAAGGTGACCGGCATCCTGATGTTTCCCGCCATGCTGCTAGGCCCGAGCCTTTCCGGCCTGCTGTTGACCCGAATCTTCGACGGCCCACCCGGCTTGCGTGACCTGTTCTCGCGCCTGGTCCGCATGCGCGTCCCGCCGCGCTGCTATGCCATCCTGCTCATTCCGCCTATCATCGTCGGCTCGGTTCTCCTGGGTCTGAAGACGTTCGTATCGCCGCTCTACGCCCCAGGACATTTTTGGATGGGAGTCCTGTTTGGCTGTCCCGCCGGCTTCTTCGAAGAGATCGGTTGGACGGGTTTCGCCTTCCCCAGGATGACGCGCGCGCTCAATCCGCTCGCAGCGGCGATTCTCCTCGGGCTACTCTGGGGACTCTGGCACCTTCCGGCAATCGACTACCTGGGAACCTCTACTCCTCACGGCAAATACTGGCTCCCGTTCTTCGCGGCTTTCACCGTCGCAATGACTGCCATGCGGGTCCTGATCTCGTGGATCTACTCCAAAACCGGCAGCGTCTTGCTGGCTCAGCTCCTGCATGCCAGTTCTACGGGAGCCCTTGTCATCTTCAGCCCCCCGCGCGTGACCGCCGCGCAAGAGGCGTTCTGGTACCTCGTGTATGGCCTCGCTCTCTGGGGGATTGTGGCTGCCGTAGTGACGGGAAATGACTCTTACTTCTTTGCGCCCAGTTTGCGGTTGATGTCGCCGGCAAACTCAAGAAAGAGGTTCCATGCCACACCGTAGCCTCCCTGTTCGGCGGCGGCGCGTCCACCTTCGGCGAATGCATTGCGGGGCCTGGGCTTCCATGCGGTGGAAATCAATCCTCCGCCAAACGCGCCCCCATAGAGGCCCCACTGCGGACGCACCTGGCCCTCCTCGTTGTAAGTCAGAAAGTTCCTAATCACGGCATGTCCCACGCGCGGCCAGAAGCCATCGCAGCGGCAGCGGTCGTAGCGCGGCTCGTACTTCAGCTTCGCGTTTCCCAGCGCTGCCAGGCTGTTGGAGGCGGCGAATTGTCCGTAGCGCGATGCGAACCGCTCCATATACCCAGTCCAGCCGTCATCCCACTGGTAGGGCACGCCGCGCACCTGATCGAATCCCGCCGACAACATCCTCTTTGCATATGCCCCGGGGGTGGTGAACGTCTGCTTCAGGTAATAGTCGCGCCGCTCGGCGGCCGTGAGCGGAATTCTCTCCTGGTCCCTTCCGATGATCACGCCCGTGATCCAGCTAGCCTCCCAGTCGCGGGCCCGGTTGAGGGTCTCAATCGTCTTTTCCCTGGTCTTTTCCGCAGCGGACTGCATCGGGTTCCCATTCCCGTTCTTTTTTGTGGCTTCTTTCTTGTTGGGAGCCTGGCTCGACTGCGGAGTCGGGGGCTCGGGCGCAGGCGTATCGGGAAGATTCTCGCCTGCCGGCGCTTGCGCCGGTTGCCGCGTATCGGGTGTCTCAGGCCTGTCTTGCGCCCGGCAAACGCCGGCGCTCGCCATCAGCAATCCGCACAAGAAGACGATTCCCCCAACGTCGCCCCGACGCGCCGCCCATGCTCTCCCCAAGACGTTCACCCTCTCCTGTTTCTTGTATCTTCTCAAGTTTTGCCTGTGTCTTTCGAACCCGCTAAGTCAGTTCGATGCCGTCCCTCTGCAACCGTGTTGCCGGACAGACGATGAAACACCTCGCCGCCCGGAGCGACGACATCTTCGCCCATAACGCGGTTGGTGCTCGATCTCCGCGTCCCCGCTAGCGCAGCGCTCCACTTTGAGCACGATCTCGCGCGCCTCAGGCCCGAGCCCCGATCGCGATCTCGCCTGGATTCACGCTCCTCTGTGCCGTTTCGCTCACCCCCACATCATCGGATTGCCCCCTCGGTCTGCTGGTTCAATATTATTTTGTTGCTCGGCGTGACCCTCTACGGGAGCTGGAGCTATGCTACGCGTGCTTTGTTAATCGCTGATGACGCTCGACAAGATCGTCTGCCCATTGTGATCGCGCGGATGTTATATGGGGCCGGGCGCTCTGCTTCCTGAACACGATCGCGGCCATCGTGCGGATGCAGCTCAACGACGCAATCGCTCCGCAATTCTGCTGGGGGTTCGCGGAAGGCCCAGCCGATCGGGAAAGCTCCAGGGATGAACTCAACAAACTTCCAGTTCTCACGGCTCAAGCCCTACCCTCGTTCAAACGCGTGCTTTTTCTCCAACTCGTCGACCGCTGTACGCCGGGCGGTCTCGAATCGTTCAGCCTGATTCATCAGCCCCTGCGTGGCTTCGGCCCACTCGCCCTCAATGCTCAGCAAGCCTTGCGCCACGACCAGGCGCTCGGCGATCTCCAGCAGATGCGCGGGGGTCGTCTGGACATACTGGGCTTCCGCCGGATCGCCAATCCATACGCGCGGTTCCCCTGCCAGCTTCTTCGTCCAGTAAACTTTGCGCTCGATGAACTGTGCCATCGCCTCGTCTGTGGCCTTGCCGAAAACCCACTGCTGGCGCTTGAAATCGTAGTGGCGCGAAGAAAACGGCACCGGCAGCAGTTTCCCTGACTTCAAGAACTCAATCTGCCGCCGGTCGATTTCCTTGCGCAGCGCATTGATCACCGGGGCCTCGGCGTCCTTTGGTTCGAGCGACGGCATGACCTCGCGTACGGTCTGCGACAGATTCACCGCGACCGGCGCATGCAGCCCTTCAGAACCCTCCAGCCGGATGTCTCCGTGCAGCACCCAGAAATCCGCGCCCGAAGTCGACACATGAAACGGCCACTGCAGGTTTATGGTCAGCGGCAGCCCCGTCAGAGTCATCCAGATTTTTTTCGCCGTGTCAGTCATGGTCCCGCCACCTGCCTGCGTCATGGAAGAAGCGTCCTTGAGTGGAACATTGCCGTGAAGAAAACCAATGGGACAATTCTAAATGCAGAGGGTAAGGGGCAGGACCAGGAATCCGAAAAATCAGAAGCGGTCTGGAGAATCCACTGCCCCGGGTCCACGTGCGTCCTAACTCTGCGCCAGACTCCCATCGTGAGTTTAGAACCAGGACAACCAGGTTCGGATTCAAGAGAATACGCATCCAGGTGCGGATCTTTCTCCTCATATGGGCGCTTGGTGACGAGAGCAGACGTTTTGCACTCGCGGTTGCGTTGGAACCGACAGTCAGCCATCCCCGACTTTCAACCTCATTGACTGCCAATGGTAGGATGTCTACCATTGAACCAGTTGAAGGTCGAATGTCTTCCATGGCAAAGCAGACACCGCAACGCGCCAACCTTCTGCAGGGCACACTCGACATGCTGATCTTGCGAACACTTCTTTATGGACCGGCTCACGGCCACCAGATCGGCAAGCACATCCAAAGAACCACGAATGACTTCCTGCAGATGCAGCACGGCTCGCTCTATCCTGCGCTACACAGGCTGGAACAAAGAGGATGGGTTACTTCCAAATGGGAAATGGCTCCCGATCGCAATCGGGAGTTCAAGTACTACCGGCTTACGGAAAAGGGAAGAAAACAGCTTGTGGTGGAAGAATCGCAATGGAAGCAGATGGCGGAAGCTGTGGCACGCGTCATGTGGCCGGTCGCTGAGGAGAACTGAGATGTGGTGGTGGCAGAACAGGAAACGGGATTCGGATGTGGAGCGGGAACTGCAATCGGATCTTGATCTGGAAGAGGAAGAGCAGCGGGAACGCGGCGTGTCTCCAGAAGAGGCCCGCCGTGCTGCGCTGCGAGCTTTCGGCAATCCCGCTCTTATTAGCGAGCAGACTCGTGCCGTGTGGAGCTGGAACGGGTTTGAGAATCTTCTCCGCGATTTGAGGATCAGCATCCGCACTCTATTCCGGTCGCCTGGATTTTCGATGCTTGCCATCCTGGTGATGGCTTTATGCATCGGCGCTACGACCTCGCTGTTCACCGTAGTGCGATCGGTCCTGCTCAAGCCACTCCCTTTCCGCGATCCGGATCGGCTCGTAATGATTTATGAGCATTTCCGCGACCCCAGCATGAATTCCGAGGAGTTCAACTACAACGTCGTTTCTCCCGCCGACTATTACGACTGGCGTGCGCAGACCCACGGCTTTGAAGACATGGCCGCGTGGCGTTACGCGCAATTCAATCTGACGGGAGAGCACAGCGAGTTGCCGGAACTGGTGAGCGCCCGGGGCGGGAGCTGGAACCTATTTCCGCTGCTGGGGGTGGATGCGGCCATCGGGCGCACATTTACCGAGAATGAAGATCGTACGGACGGGAGTTCCGTGATGTTGACATGGAATCTGTTCGAGCGGAGATTCGGCGGGAATCCGTCGATCGTCGGCAGGCAAATCCATCTCGACGGAAAGCCATACTCGGTGGTCGGCGTGCTTCCGAAGTGGTTCACCTATCCCGATGCGGGGGTTCAGGTATGGGTTCCGTATGCGTCCGGGTTGCCACCGGAGATCCTTACGCATCATGACTTTCACTTCTCGCGCGTCGTGGCGCGTTTGAGGCGGGATGTCAGCCTGACGAGCGCCTTGGGCCCGGTGGGCGCGGTGCAGTATCGGCTGCATATCGAAAACATGAATGCGCCGGTGGCGGAGGATGTAGCACCAAAGACGCTTATCCAGGACCTGGCAAGAGACGTCAAGAAACCATTGGTCATCCTGCTGTGGGCGGTCGGGTGCATGCTGCTGATCGGCTGCCTCAACGTGGCCAACATCCTGGTGGCTCGATCCGCGGCGCGGCAGAAGGAGATCGGCATCCGGAGCGCGCTTGGGGCACGGAGGATGACGCTCATTCGTGAACAGCTGATTGAGAGTCTGCTGGTCTCGATGGCCGGCGGCGTCACCGGAGTGCTGCTGTCGTTGGCTGCAACCAAATGGCTGGTCAGCAGATGGATGGACCTTCCCAATGTGCAGAGTATCCGGGCGGATGGGGTGGTGCTGGCGTTTGCCTGCGCGCTGGTGGTTGCAGCGGGCCTGCTGGCTGGCTTTTTGCCGGCGATTTCATCGACTAGCAAGCGGGCCATCGCGGGGCTGGAGGGTTCGTCGCGAACTGTGGCGGGCAGTCAATCGCGAACGGCGTTGCGCAAGACGCTGCTTACGGTGGAGATTGCGGCGACGGTCGTTCTGTTAATTGCCGCCGGTCTTCTGCTCAAGAGCTTCTGGCGCCTCCGGACAACAGACGTGGGTTGCGCGACCGACAATGTGCTGACGATGAGTTACAGTCTGCCGGCAAAGAAGTATGACACCGCCGAGAAGGTGAATGCATTCAACGAAACGCTGCTGGAGCGGGTGCGCCTCGTACCCGGAGTACGTGCGGCGGCCCTGGGGTCGCAGGTGCCCGGAACGGGCCCCGGGGAGGATGATATTTTTTCCGTCCCCGAGCATCCGCCAGTCGCGCCCGGCGCTGCGCTGCCCGACGCGCTTTATCGGACGGCCGATCCTGGCTACTTCAGTGCATTGCAGATACCGCTGCTCAAAGGGCGGTTTTTTACCAGCGCGGATCGCGTCGGCCGCCCAAAGACCGTCATCATCGACCACATGCTAGCCGAGCAGTACTTCCCGGGCGAGAATCCGCTGGGGAAACATCTCCACGTGGTGGCGCGCGGCAACTCTGATTACGAAATCGTCGGGATCGTGGCCAACACGCTGTATCAGGTGGGCCAGCCAGGGAGACCGACCATGTATCTCCCGGTTCTTAACGGGGACAACGGTATGGGTATGGGTGTGACTCTCGCGGTGCACATGGCCGCTGATCCACTGACGGTTTCCGTTCCGATCCAGAAGCAGATTGCGGAACTCGATCCGGAGTTGCCGGTCTCCGAGGTGTTTACCATGCAGCAGATTATCGAACGGTCCTTGGGCAACGCCAGCCTGAGCGCCAGCCTTGTTCTCAGCTTCGCGGTGCTGTCGCTGATATTAGCGTCGGTGGGGTTGTACGGAGTCCTCTCCTACCTGACGACGCAGCGGACCGGCGAGATCGGCGTGCGGATGGCGCTCGGTGCACGACGTGCGCAGGTTGTACGTCTCATGCTAGGCGATGGCTTGCGTCCAGCCCTCTACGGGCTCGTGCTGGGCCTTGTCGTCAGCGCCGAAGCGGTACGAGTGATCCAGTCGATGCTCTATGGAACCCAGCCGCTCGATCCAGCGATTTTCGCGTCTGTGGCTGCAATGCTACTGACAGTGGCGGTTCTGGCCTGCCTGGTTCCGGCATGGAGGGCGTCGCGGATCGATCCGATGCAGGCATTGCGAAGTGAATGATGCGTCGATCGGAGGATACCGCTTTCGCCGGGCGCCTTAGCTTGGCTCAGCCGGCAATCGTGGAAGTGTTTTCTTTTGGCCAGCCCCTCAAAAATGGAAGTTCGTTTCAAAGAATACTAGCTGGCCTCGGGTTTGCTTGGGATAGATTGTCTCAACCACTCCCTTACCCCAGGCATGGCCATAGTACAAAGTTGTGCTGAGGAAAGCGCTGAACTGATAGTCGGCGCTGACATCCCAAACGTTGGCAAGACCGCGGTTGCCATTGCTGGGGCGCCCCGTGTATCCGAAAGTGTTCCGCTGGAAGGCGCCACCTCCTAAGTACCAGAGATCTGAAGCACTGGCCAAACGCAGGGCATGCCCTTCGCTGCGAAGCGACAACTTCGACGTCGGACGCAAATTGAGAGTACCGTACACATCCTCGTTGTTCATCATGTTATAGAAGGGGAAGCGCGCATATTGACGGGGAGTAGGTAGGATTTGAAAGAAAGTACTGTGCCGCACGTCCTTGGGATTGCCGTCTCCGCTGCCGTAGGAATAGCCCGCGCTAAACCAGGGTTCCAAAACTCTCACCGGTAGCTGCCAACCGGCCTCGCCCACGAATGCGCCCCCATGCTGCGTTTGGCTGCCCCACGAGCCGTTTTGGAGTGCTCCCCAAAGCAGGAAATCGAAATTGCCGGCGCGCCTTGCACGATACACCTGCGCGTAGTTGAGCCCGTACGTTCCAATCTCGATCTTCCCTTTATCAGTGGTGCGAACCGGTTGCGGGCGGTTGTCGGTTTTGAGCAGGAGCCTGCGATGATCGATATATCCCATCGCGAAAATGCGCAGTTCTCCACTGTTGCGCCCGGCATGGATGCGCCGCGTATAGGCGCCCGAGTAAATGTCCACATCGAGTTCGTTCATTCCCCTCACTTGAAAAACACCTTGGGTCGGCCGTGCTCCAAAGAAGGTCCAATTGTTCTGCCCGGAATTTAAGGACATTTCGACACCGTCGAACGATCGCTGTACCGCAGTGAAGCCAAAGTTCGAAATGAGTCGGTTCGCGATTCGACACTGAACCACAGTTGCGAGCAAGGGATCGGTCGGTTTCACTTCGGTTCCGTCGAAATATTCAAAGCGGCCGATTTTCAGTCCGGCCGGCCCGACGTGCTTGAGATTCACAAAAGCTTGCTTGACAAAGCCGTTGGCTACATTTGTGTGGTTGTTGTTGGCGGCATAGTAGGTTGCGCCCAGCCCGAGTTGCCCCTGCGGAGCCGCTACCACTGCGTCGCTAGGCAAACCCAGAATGGATGGTTGCGCACCTTCGATGAACCAATCCAACCGATCGCCGGTTTGGCCGAGGCCAACTCGCAGCAGGGAGTTCCAAAAACCATAGTCGCTGTTTCCGCTGTCAGCTTGAAACCAGTTCCAGCCCTCTACTCGTGTACGCCAGTTGACCGTGATCTCGAGCGGGCCAAGCTTGTGCTTTGCCGGGGATGCGGTGGAAGCAGTCTGCCGAGCGACGGTTGCCCGAGGGGAGCTCGCCGAGCCAGTCGGTGGCGCGGAATGGAGCTCGGTTGATGTCGACGGCTGTTGCGCGCACAAGACGACAGACGACCAAAAAACTCCAGTCAAACAGATGGTTGTTCTTACCCTCATGGGGCCTCGGAAATGGTTTCTCGACAGTTCAGCGCGGCCCGTAATCTGGTCAATGGGACTTGAGGCTTGACGGATAACGACGAGGTATCCGCGAAACCAGACCAGCTCAAATCGCCGCTTTGAACTTCCACCTGCAGATGAGCGCCTGACCAATCGGTAAACCAGCAGCTGGCGCTCTTGTTTTGTGAGCACTTTAGCCAAACAGGAATCGATCTGGAAATAATATGAATCTATGATTTCGACTATCCCGGAGTGATGGCGAAATCGGCATTGCGGACCAGGGACACGTTGGTCAGCCCATGCAGCCTAATTCTCTTGCCGGAGCGATCCGTTCTTTGGATTTGTGGTCTGCGCGAAAATCTCGCGCGGCCGGCAGTTTAGACGGCCGTTTATAAAGAAATTGGGTCTTGGGGGCCAGCCGCTGTGCTTTCAGCAGCAGACAATTGAGATTGCGAGAACCGCGTCTTCGCCTCAGCAGTGCAGTGCCTTGATGCTTTGATTGACCGCCTCCCACCACTGCACAGCGGCACCTTGGTTCGGTAGTATTTCAAGACCCCTCGCTGGGGGTCGAGGAACATCCGAGTCAGTTTCTCCATCGTCCAGCCGCTGCCAGCACAACTGGTGATACCGTCATCGTTCGCGCGCCGGTACGGGGGCGAGCGAGCAGTTTGCCGTTTGTAATATGCCCCCCGCACCCGGTTTGTTGCCGATGCGCTCGCTGATTTATACTTACGGTTTGTCTTAATTCCGAATTCCGACAAACGAGTCAGGAGTAGCTACTTTTCATGCCCAAGCGTACATTCCAGCCCAACCGGCGCAAGCGGAGCAAGAAGCACGGATTCCGCACGCGCATGAAGACCCAGGGCGGCCAGAAGGTGTTATCACGCCGCCGCTCCAAGGGGCGCAAGCGGGTCTCAGTGAAACCTGGTTTCCGCGAATAGCGATCGCGAATCGTCCCGTGTCAGGGCGGGCGCTCTCGCCCGCCAACCCGTGAGTCAGCACAGAGTTAGAGGCACTGTGACCGCCAGTGTGCGCGAAGCATCGAATCAAGGTATCCCGCGGCGAATTGCCAAGGCCTTCCCTCGTAGCGCACGCTTGTTGCGCCACGCCGATTTCGAGCGCGTCTACAAGCAGGGAAAGCGGCACTTCTCGGCGTCGATGACGGTGTTTTACCTGCAGCGTCCCGCGATGGCTCAAGGCGCGCAGTCGGCTAGCGCTCCCGGCCTTCGCATCGGCTTCACGGTCGGGCGGGCCTTGGGGGGAGCCGTCCAGCGCAACCGCATAAAGCGTCGTTTGCGCGAAGCCGTGCGTTTGACACGCCCGTCGCCGGGAGCCGGCGCCGACGTGGTCATCAATCCGAAGAAGGTGCTTCTCACCACCGACTTCGAGGTGGTCGTGAACGAAGTCCGCCAGGCTTTCGTAGTCCTAGAGAGGAAGCTGGCTGGCAAGGCTATAGGAGAAGCCGTCCCACAGAAGAAAGGCCCCGGAGGCCCAACGCCGGAAGCCTGAAGCCGATTTTTCATGCGTCACTTCGCACAACGCGTCGCGCTCCACCTGCTGCGAGCCTACAAGCGGATCCTCTCGCCCATGTTCCCGCCGGCATGCCGCTACGTTCCGACATGCTCGGAATATGCGATGGAAGCCATCGACCGCTTCGGCGTCCTGCGTGGAGGAGCCAGGGCGTTGTGGCGCCTGCTGCGCTGCCACCCCTTCACCCAGGGAGGATACGACCCGGTGGTGAGAGCGAACGACCAACCACCAGCGACTATCGACGCAATCTCCTACCTAAGGGACTCATAACTTTGGCCGAATATCAAAACCCCCAGCACGAACCCGGCAGCGAACGCCGTCTGCTTCTCATTTTTCTCATCACCTTCATCGCGATGCTGGCGTTCCAGCCGCTGCTGAAGAAATTTTTCCCGGCGCCCCAGGCCCCGCCACCACAGGCGCAGCAAGCGCAAACCCAGACTGCTGCACCGCCAGCCCCGGCCGCAACACCAGCCGCTCCGGCAGTTCCCGCAGTCACCAAGCAGGCCGCCGGCGAAACCGAAACCGTCATCGAGAATGATCTTTACCGCATCACCTTCACCAACCGCGGCGCCCAAGCCAAGTCGTGGATGCTGAAGAAATTCGACAACGACAGCGAAAACGGCCCGCTCGATCTGGTGAATTCCAGAGCGGCCGCGCAGTTCGGCTATCCGCTTTCGCTCTGGAGTTATGACGAAAACGTCCGCGGCCGTTTGAACTCGGCTCTGTACGTCGCATCCAGCACAGGCAAGCAAACGGCCCCCGCGACGGTTACCTTCGAGTACTCCGACCAGGATCTGACCGTGCGCAAGACCTTCTCTTTCGACGAGTCCTACGTCGTCAAGGTTGACACCAGCGTCATCTACAAGGGTGCATACCTGACTGCGCTTCCCGCCTGGCCGTCGGGATTCGGCGACCAGGCCACGCCTGCCTTTTACGCCACCATGCAGCTGGGATTTCAGTACAACAAGAACATCGAGCGCCTCCCCCCCCGCTGCGGTTTCTCTTTGTTCTCAAAGTGCAGGCAGGTCGTCGGCGGAGATACCATCCCCGGACCCTTTCACTGGGCCGGCCCGTCGGGTCAATACTTCGCCGCCATCTTCATCCCCGACGATCCCGCGACCGTGTCCATGATCACGCTGAATCATCCCCTTGAAATTCCGAAGGATCCGCAGAAGCCCGATTCGAAAGAAACGATCAAGGTCGACGTCGTCGGAGCTGCGGTCGGCAATCCGCACGGGCCCACGTCAGTCCGGCTTTTTGCCGGACCAAAAGAATTGCAGGTCCTCGAGAAAATTTCGATCCCGGGTCTCGCTAGCAACGATCTCACCGGCCTGGTCGACTTCGGAACCTTCGGCATTATCGCCAAAGCGCTCTTCGTCTGGCTGCGCTGGACCTACAACCACATCGTCCCCAACTGGGGATGGGCCATCGTCGTCCAGACGCTCATCATCACCGCCGCGCTGCTCCCGCTGCGCGTCACGCAGATGAAGTCCATGCTGAAGATGCAGCGCGTGACCCCGCAGATTAAGTCGATTCAGGAGAAATACAAGAAATACAGTCTGCGCGATCCGCGCAAAGCGCAAATGAACGAAGAGATCGCCGCGGTCTACAAGAGAGAAGGAGTGAATCCCGCCGGCGGTTGTCTCCCCATGCTGATCCAGTTGCCGTTCCTTTGGGCCTACTACCGCATGCTGAGCAACGCGCTCGACCTGCGCCACGCCCACTGGCTCTGGATCAAAGATCTGTCGGCCGCCGACCCGCTATACCTGCTGCCGATCATCATGGTCATCAGCAGTCTACTCATGCAGCGCATGACCCCCCAGGCCGGCATGGACCCGGCCCAGCAAAGAATGATGAACGTGATGATGCCCCTGATGATGGGCTTCATCTTCTTCAAACTCGCCGCCGGCCTGAATTTATACTACGCAGTCGTAAACGTGATTCAGATCGGCCAGCAAGCCATCATGAACCGCACGCACCTGGGTAAAGAGATGCGTACCATCATGGAAAAACGCGCGCGCAAAAGAGATAAAGACAAGTAAGCTTCTGGCTGATGGCTAGAACAAGAAGTGCACAAGTTTCGAGCCCGGAGTGGAAAGGCCGACAAGAGCCGTCGCTCCGCATCGGCCGGCGCGCGTGGTTAGAAGCAAGAAGCTAAGGAGCGAGGAGCCAAACCCAGTGTCCATTCCCGACAAAGTAGCCGCCGCCAACAAAATCAACACCTTCCTCCAAGCCGTCGTCACCCACGGCGGACTCCGCCTCAAATACCGCATCGTCGTCGATCCGCCGCTCCCGGAGAACCGCGATTGGGAAAAGCCCGAGATTCTCGTCGACTTCGCCGGTCCCGACTCCGCGCTGCTGCTCGACCGCGGCGGAGAACTCCTCCGTGCCCTCGAGCTGCTGGCGCTCGAAATGCTCCGCCTGCCTTCCGGCGAGCACGAAAAGGTCTGCTTCGACTGCCAGAACCGCCGTTCGATGCGCATCCAGGAACTGCGCACCGCCGCCAATGTTGCCGCCGAAAAGGTCCGCAAGACCGGAAGTCCGTATCACTTCAGCCCCATGTCGTCGCGCGAACGCCGCATCGTTCACCTCGCTCTTCGGGATGAAGCCGACCTTCACACGGAAAGCGAAGGCGAAGGCGCCCACCGCTGCCTGGTCGTTTATCCCAAGGATTACAAACCGGCAGGCAAATCCGTCCCCAAAACGCTCCCCTGATCCTCCGTAAATTCACCGGACTCAACCATACAATTCACCTGCCCCCGAGTCGTGCCCGTGAATTTCGTGTCCAGCCGTGCGTTTAATTAGCTTTAATTTAATCCCCACCGGCCGCAACGCTGGTCATCGCAAGAGTACGATCTGAGGGAAACTATCGTCGATCGATGAAAACTCACTCCACTCTTATCAACTTGATTCCTCCAAAACTCCGGGCATCGCCGCTCGCACGGATTCCCACTTTCTGGAGAACTTCGGGCACCGCTCGCAGCCAAACCCATCGCAGTGACTCAGCCCCCTCCACCTGTTGCTCACCTAGATTCGCCTCTCGGGCGGATGCATTCCGCCTGCCCTCGCGTTCCCTGAGCGAACGCGAAGGGCGGCGTGCCCCTTGCGAAGTCCCCGCGACCTGTTTGTCCCCAGCTGAAGACTTCCCCATTGCGCGCCTCCGGCGCGCATCCCCAAACGGATTGCGTCCGGGGCTGCAGGGATGGAGAAACGAATCACAACAAGCAAGTAAATTCCTTCCCCAAACTCCCTGTCCAGAGCTACACTTCTGCGCGGAGGCTAACCCATGTCCGCCACGTTCGTCGGGAGAGCGGTACTCATATCGTTATTGTTGACACCTTGGCTCGCTGCCCAGTCCAACGGCGGGGGTACGACGTCCACAACCTGTTCTCTCGAAGATGGCCGTGAAGTTCGGCTCGACTACCGCGCCGTCCCCACTAAGCAGGAGAAAATCCAGAATGGCAAACCCTGGACTCCGGGCGGCGTGCCCATGACAATGTTTACCAGCGCACAACTGACACTCGGCAGTTCGCTGATTCCGCTGGGCGCTTACACCGTCTATCCAATTCCCGCCCGCGGCAACTGGACCCTCGCCGTCAACAAGAACGTAACGCCCGGAGCAGCCTACGACGAGAAGCAGGACATTGCCCGCGCCGCCATGGAGACCGCACAAGTCGAGCAGCCCTCCGACATACTCGAGGTCGCCTTCGCCCACGTCGGCGAGCGCTGCACGCTGCGCATTTATATTGGAAAGTCGGCTTCGTTCGTGGATTTCAACGCCAAGTGACGCCGTTTGGCGGGTGTGAGCCAAGCGTCATTCTGAGCCTTCTCGGGCGAAGGACGTTGTTTTCTTCGCGGCCGAATCGCCCGGCGCAGTCGAGTTCTAGGGTTTCGATTCCCGCGTTCCCAGTCCAATCACCATCGCCATGTCTTTCGGGTACACCACTTCACGCCCGCGCGCGAGGAAGCGATAGTAGATGCCGTTCGCCGCTCCATAAGCGCCAAACCCGGCGGAAACAACCCGCGACCGGGCAAGCATTCCAACCGCCATCCCCACGAAGCGGAATCCTGAAGCGCCGGTCACGGCGCCACTTGCGGAGTTGCCGCCCCCGTCGCTTCCACGCAGGTCATGGTCTTGATCAGGAGCTGCCGCCCGTGCCGCCAGCATGATCTGGATGCCGGTCGTCAAATACCGCGTACGCGGCGTCGTGACCTGCGCGCCGCCTTCCGAATCGAGCTTCAGATGTTCTCCCTTGTCGACCGCGACGCCTTCGAGGCTGGTCACAACTTTCTGCTCGATGCCATGGGGGGGCGCGACTTCGTGAAACAGAATCCGCAACTGCCCATTGCGGGCCCAATGCCGCGCCGGCTGGGCTTCGGTCACCGAACCGCGGATGACGCTGCCCTCTGGCAGAATCAGATGATCAGACGCCACCAAAGGCTCGGTGATCACCGCCTCAACCCGGTCTCCTTTCTTCGAGGTCGCAGAGTTCAAGGCTGTGAGCAGACGCGCATGCACCGCGCTTCCCGAAGGAGGAGGAGTTCCAATTTCCGCCAGGTTTTCAACTTGCACCAACTCGCGGCCGAAATCGAGCGGCTGCAGCAAGTCGGCGTTGAAGCTGGTTCCCACATCAATGTATTGCGGATGCACTGGAAGCTGCGCGATCGCCAGCCGTTTCAGCTTGTGCATCTTCCCCGGCTCGTGAATCTGTTTTTGCAAGTCGCTCCACTGCTGCTGGATGCGTTGCCGAGTCTCACTCACTTTCTGCGAGGCAGCATCCTCGACCTTGTTCTTTTTCTTGTCCGCCTTGGCGTTGGCCGACACAAACTTCAGCACTCCATCGGGAGCGGGCGAGGCCACAGTCTGGATCGCCAGCTTTCGCCCGTCCGCCATCTCGAGTTCATCAAACTGCACGTGCACTGCGCGCGCCGGAGAAAAATTCCCATCCATCGCGTCGAGCGTCCGCTTCTTTTTGGGCAGGCCGTCGATCGCCGAGACCTTCCCCCTCACGCCCGTGCCGACGGGGATCAACAGCTTGTCGAAGGCATACACCGGCTCCGTCGTCCTGCCATGGATCGGCTGCCCGACCTGGCGCACGCGCACCTCCGCATCGAGCGCTACCTTGATCGGAGTTCCCGCCGGCACATTCATGTCGACGCTGACTGGTGCCGGGGTCGCGGGTTGATGAACTTTTTCCTTGGCCGGCTCTCGCGGCTCCCGGATTTTCAGGGTTTGTCCCAAGCAGCAGCCGCTCCCGAGCAGCAGCGCGCCCGCCCAAATTCCCAGTTGGCAAACCCTACAATCCATATAGAAACCTCGAAGGCCAACCTCACCTCTGCACAGCCAGCCGAGCACCAGCCATGCGAACCAGGCGCCTACGCCTTGATCACCGCCGAGTGGAATGAATGAGCGAAGCAGCGAAAAATCCAGCTTTCCACTATGAAGTTGGAGAACAAAGAATGGTTGTAATCCCAGTGGCGGATTACACCCGGGCAAAAAGCGTTGGGGAATTGCAGCCCGTTTTGACGCCAAATGCTGATCTGCCCCAAAGATTTTCTGCGACAATCTCAGCCATGCGTTTCCTGCTCTTCCTGTTCCTCACCACCGCCGCAGCCGCGCAGTCCACGCCGCGAATGCAATTCTCCCACACCCCAGAAAGCCTCCGCGGAGCGAGCGCCGTCTCCCGCCAGATCGCCTGGGCCAGCGGCACACACGGCACCTATCTCCGCACGATCGACGGCGGCCGCACCTGGACCCCGGCGCAAGTCCCTGATGCCACCACGCTCGACTTCCGCGCGGTCGTCGCCTTCTCCGCCAGCGAAGCTTTCCTGATGTCGGCCGGCCCCGGAGAGCAATCTCGCATCTACCGCACCACCGACGCCGGCCAACACTGGCAGCTCCAATTCACCAACCCAAATCCCAAGGGATTCTTCGATTCGATGGCCTTCTGGAATCCAACCCACGGCATCGTTCTCGGCGATCCTGTGCCCGATGAAAACGGCAAGCTTCACTTTGCGCTGCTCGAAACCGACGACGGCCAAACCTGGCAGCAAATCCCGCCCGCACAACTCCCCAAAGCCCTAGAGGGTGAGGGTGCCTTCGCCGCCAGCAACACCTCGATCGCGATCCTTCGCTCACCGGGAGTAGTGAGGGAATCCTTCTCTTCAAGCCCGGTCACTCCCCAACGCCTTGCCGGCGCCACCGAGAGTGCCCGAACTTCGACCATCCAGCCCGCAGAACTGTGGAAGAGCAACGCTTCAGCGCCGCCTAAGCCCACGACAAGCGAAGAGGCTTCAGCTCCGGACTCCAATATCTGGTTCGCCACCGGAGGCAAAGCCGCCCGAGTCTTCCACTCCCCCGACGCCGGCAAAACCTGGGAAGTCTTCGACACCCCCATCCTCCACGGCCAAGACTCCACGGGTATCTTCTCCATCGCCTTCCGCGACCCATTCCACGGCGTTATCGCCGGAGGCGACTTCAAGCGCCCGAGAGACGACGGACCCAACCTGGCGTTCACCGAAGACGGTGGCAAAACCTGGACCCTGTCCGACATCTGGCCCCAGCCTTATTTCTCCGCAGTTGCCTACGACTGCAGGATCAATCAGGAAGCGAAGCAGCAGGAAGCCGCGCAAGCAGCCGCCGAAAAAACCGGCAAGAAAATTCGGGTCAAGCCCACTGCTCCCCAGCGGCTCTTCATCGTCGGCCAGGATTTCGTCTTCGACTTCCGCCCGCCCAACAGTCCTCGCCGTCTGCGCGGCCACAAAAAGCAACCCGTGGCCTTCAACGCCGTCAGCCCCTACCCGGAAGGCGGCGCGTTCCTCGTAGGCCCCAAAGGCACGATCGTCTTGTTCCCCTGAGACTTGCCGCTGCGCCGAATTGCCGAATCAAAGGAGGCTTCACCAAAACCCTCGGCGGCAGGCTCAATCACGATCCAAGACTAGTAGCGCGCTCAATTCCATAGTGCCAGCCTCCCACCGCTGTCAGGAACGCATCCTGCGCCCCCTAGGCCTCATCTAATGGCACCATCAAGAAAGGATCCCGATGCCCAAACCCAACGACCCCCACGCTCCCCTCCGCGAACACGTACTCGAACTGCTCACCGGAGGCCACGCCCACGCCAAATTCGAAGACATACTCAAAGATCTCCCGCCAGAACTGCGCGGAAAAAAACCTGCCAACTTCCCCCACTCCCCGTGGATGCTGCTGGAACACCTCCGCATCAGCCAAGCGGACATTCTCGAATTCAGCCGCAACAAACATTACGAATCCCCCAAATGGCCAGAAGGCTACTGGCCCAAAACCGAAGCTCCGCCTACAGATGCAGCGTGGGAAAAAAGCATCGCCCAACTCCAATCCGATCTGAAAACCATGAAGGATCTGGTCAAAGATCGCAAGACCGACCTGTTCGCCAAAATCCCGTGGGGAGACGGCCAAACCATTCTTCGCGAAGCCCTGCTGCTAGCCGACCACAACTCCTATCACATGGGGCAACTCATCGATGTCCGCCGCCTATTGGGAGCCTGGAAGTAACTGAGGAAGAGTTGGGGCAACCGATTTCTTTCAGCGGGTGCGGATGACGATTGTTCCGCCTGTGACGGCACACTCCTGTTCGCCTCGCTCCGCGGGACTGCGCGAATGCCTCTGTCCTAAACCAACATGCTTCTTACTTCTGGTGGGCGTCTTTGTAGATGGTGCCGCCCTTCATGACGAAGTCTATGTGTTCAAGGGCTCTGACATCCTGTAACGGGTCGGCGGCGACTGCGATGATGTCGGCGTATTTTCCCGGTTCGATTGTGCCTACCTCACTGGCCCGGCCGATCAGGTCTGCGGCGCTGGATGTTGCGGCGCGGATCGCTTGGGCTGGAGTCATGCCGAATTTCACCATGTAGTAAAACTGCTTGGCGTTGTCCCCGTGCGGGTAAACCCCAGCGTCGGTGCCGAAAGCCATCTTGACTCCTGCTTTGACCGCCTTCTCGAAATTCTCCCGCTGCAGGCGGCCGACCATTTTTTCTTTGTCGATGTTTTCCTGCGGAAGGCCGGCCTTCGGCGCCTCGTTCAGGATGTAGTCGTCGTTGTAAATGTCCATGACCAGATACGTGCCGTGTTCTTTGGCGAGGCGGATGCCTTCGTCGTCAATAAGGCTGGCGTGTTCGATGGAATCGATGCCGGCCAGGATCGCGTTTTTGATGCCTTCGGTGCCGTGGGCGTGGGCGGCGATTTTGCGCCCCGCCATGTGGGCGGTTTCGGCGGCGACTTTGAGTTCCTCGAAGCTGTATTGCGGGGCGCCGGGGTTGTCGCCTTTGGAGAGCACGCCGCCGGTGGCGAGAATTTTGATCACGTCGACACCGTACTTCACTTGCGCGCGCACGACGTGGCGGAGTTGGTCGGGATCGTCGGCGATCTGGAAATTGCGCTCTTCCGGGAACATGGAGACGCGCGTCTGGGGGGAATAGTTGTTCAGATCGCCGTGGCCCCCGGTGATTGAGATGGCGGGGCCGCTGGCGACTACGCGCGGGCCGGGGATGTAGCCTTCGTTGATCATGTTGCGCAGATCGACCGCGAGGAAGGGCGGTGAGCCGACGTCGCGGACGGTGGTGAATCCCGCTTCCAGAGTCTTGCGGGCGTTGACCACCGCGTAGAAGGCGTGATCAAAGGGGGTGTCTTTGAAGCGGTAGATGGGATCGTAACGGTCGGCGCGGGCACTGAGGTGCGTGTGGCAATCGATGAGGCCGGGGAGGACTGTCGCGTGCGAGAGGTCGATGACATTTGCGCCTGGCGGGGGTTGGGTTGCGGGCGCGACAGACTTGATGCGGTCGCCTGCGATGGTGATCAGGACGTTTTCGCGGATCTTGTCGCTGGTCGAGTCGAAGAGGCGTCCGGCCAGGATATAGTTCGTGTTTGGGGATGTTTGTGTGAGTGCGATGCAGTCGAGGAACAGAATGACGAAAAGTCCCGTCAGTTTTTTCATTGGAATGGTTTCCCGGAGTTGGCTTTGCGCAAGAGTGTCAGGGTGGGGAGTGCGCTTTGTCAATGGGCCCAGGGCAAGGGCACTCCAGAAATCAAAATCCCCCCTCCCGGCCAAACCATCCAGAAGCGGGGCACCCGATTTGTACCTGCGTCGTTTCCGAAAGACCAACCGTTCTGCCTACTTCCACCCAAGTCACGGTTGCTTGTATATGCTCAACAAGCAAATCCCACACCTCGCCTATGGGATAATGTCTCTACCGGGAGTACGCCGCGAGTCCTGACTCCGCTTGCCGGCATCAAATCAGCGTGGAAAACATCAAGGATAAAGCTCGCTTCTTCTTCGAACACTACGGCGTCACCGAACGCGATCTCGAGCGTTACCTGGCCGCCGCGCTCTCCGCCGGAGGCGATTACGCCGATCTTTATTTTGAATATCTCTCCTCGACCTCGTTGATGGTCGACGAATCGATGGTGAAGTCCGCGTCCCAAGGCATCTCCGCCGGATGCGGCGTCCGCGTAGTTAGCGGTGAGCGAACCGGCTATGCTTACACCGACGATCTTTCAACCGATCGCATTCTCCACGCCGCCCGCACCGCCGCATTGATCGCCAGCGCCCCAGCGAAAACCACCGTTCAAGGATTCCACAAGTCGCGGGCTCGGAGTCTCTATCCGGTGACGCTTCCCTCCGTCGACGCTGAAATCAGCGCCAAAGTCGAGCTCGTCATGCGCGCCGACAAAGCTGCCCGCGCCTACGACCCGCGCATCCAAGAAGTCCGCTCGAGCTACGCCGACGAACTCCGCAACATTTTGGTCGTGGGCTCCGATGGCACTTTCGCCGAGGACTCCCAACCGCTCGCCCGCATGAACGTAAGCTGCATCGCGAAAACCGACGGAAACTCTGCCCGCGGCACCTCCGGTGGCGGAGGCCGCGTGGCCCTCGACTTCTTCTTCGGAGACAAGAATCCCGAATTCTTCGCCCAACAAGCCGCCCGCCAGGCGATTCTGCAACTCGACGCCCGCGAAGCCCCTGCTGGAGAGATGGAAGTCGTCCTGGGTCCGGGATGGCCCGGAGTGCTCCTTCACGAAGCGGTTGGTCACGGCCTCGAGGCTGATTTCAATCGCAAAAAAACATCCGCGTTCGCAGGCTTGGTAGGCAAGCGTGTCGCCAGTGAAAAATGCACGGTTGTTGACAACGGGACCATGCCCTGGCGGCGCGGCTCGCTCAACGTCGACGACGAAGGCGAGCCCACGCAAGAAACCGTCCTGATCGAGAAAGGAATTCTCAAGGGATATCTCAGCGACAAGCTCTCCTCGCGCCTGATGGGCATCGCCGACACCGGCAACGGACGCCGCGAGAGCTACGAGCACATCCCCATGCCGCGGATGACGAACACGTACATGCTAGCGGGACAAGACGATCCTGAAGACATCATCCGCTCGGTAAAACATGGCGTATACGCGGTGAACTTCGGCGGGGGCCAGGTCGACATCACCAATGGTAAATTCGTCTTCTCCGCCAGCGAAGCCTACATGATCGAAGACGGCCAGATCACCGCCCCCATCAAAGGCGCCACGCTGATCGGCAACGGCCCCGACGTGTTGACGCGAGTCAGCATGGTCGGCAACGACCTGAAGCTCGACGAAGGCGTAGGCACCTGCGGCAAGGACGGCCAGGCAGTCCCGGTAGGCGTCGGCATCCCAACGCTCAAAGTAGATCGCCTAACCGTTGGCGGCACGGCCAGGAAAGACACCGGCGGGTTCATGCAATAGGATTGGCTTGTGTGGGGAAAGCCGCCGTCGGTTGTCGGGAATCCAGCAAGCAGCACCATGACCGGCAACCGCCGCTTGTGGCGGTTCGTCTTTTGCTTTGCTAAAAAGAACTTTCTATGTCTTTTTCCCAAGTCGACACACCCAACCCGAAACTGAAAACCGACCTCCGTGATGTCGCCCAAGACATCGTCGCGCGCGCCACAAAAAGCGGCGCCAGCGCCGCCGAATGTGTAGTCCGCGAAGGTGACGAATTCTCCACGCTCGTCCGCCTCGGCCAGGTCGAAACCCTCAAGGAGTCCGGCTCTAAATCCATCGGAGTCCGCGTTTTCTTCGGACAGCGCGCCGCCAGCACCTACTCGAGCGACTTTTCGAGAGCCGGCCTGGACCGCATGTTGCAGTCCGCGTTAGAGCTGGCGAAGATCACATCCGAAGATCCCTTCGCCGGCATCCCTGCAGCCGATCAGCTGGGCCAGCTCACCACCAATCTCGATCTCTACCACGAAGACGTCTACTCGCTCCCCGGCACCGACCGCATCGACTACGCCCGCCGCGCCGAAAAAGCCGCCTTCGACACCGACCCCCGCATCAAGAATTCCGAGGGCGGATCTTTCGATGCTGCGACCGGCCACAAAGTCCTGGCCAACTCCCACGGATTCGTCGGCGAATACAAACGTTCCTACTGCTCGGTCGCTGCGGTCCCAATCGCGCAAAGCGCAGAAGGAGCCATGCAGCGCGACTACTGGTACTCGGTCGCACGCACGCTGAAAAAGTTAGACGCCCCGGAAAAAGTCGGACGCATCGCGGCCGAACGTACGCTAAGACGCCTGGGCGCAAAGAAAGCTAAAACAGCCGCCGTCCCGATCGTCTTTGACCCGCTCGTCTCCACGTCGATCCTCGAACACATCTTCGAAGGCATCAATGGAGACTCCGTTTACCGGGGCGCCAGTTTTCTCGCCGGAAAGCTAGGCCAAAAAATCGCCGGCGAAAACGTGACCGTCATCGACGACGGCACCCTCCCCGGGGGATTCGGCACCAGCCCCTTTGACGGCGAAGGCATTCCCACGCGCCGCACCGTCGTCATCGAGAACGGCGTGTTGAAGTCGTACCTGCTGAACACCTACACTGCCAAGAAACTGGGCCTTGAAACGACGGCGAACGCATCACGCGGCCTGGCGGGCACCCCGGGCATCGGCCCGGGAAACTATTTCCTCCAGCCCGGCCCGAAGACTCCGAAAGAGCTCATCGCAGGAATAAAGGAAGGCTTGTACGTCACCGAATTCCTGGGCCAAGGCGTAAACCTGGTCACCGGAGACTACTCCCGTGGCGCCTCCGGCCTCTGGATCCAAAACGGCGAACTAACCTACCCCGTAGAAGAAATCACCGTAGCGGGCAATTTGAAGGACGTGTTTTTCAACATCTCCGAGATCGCCAACGACCTGGAATTCCGCGGCGCAGTCGCCAGCCCCACCATCCGAATCGAAGGCCTGACGGTAGGCGGAGAGTAGGGTCGGCGGGCGCCTGGCCCGCGCCGCCAGTCTGGCCCCGACCTCGAAACTGGGGAGACAGCCGCCCTGGGGCGTGCCCGAGCGCCAGCTCGCGTGTCGCCTCTCGAACTCGAGCCCGGCTCCACTCGATCACGTACAATTCCGTGCGACCCATTGGACCCACCACCGGAGCCCTCATGAACCGCCGCTCATTCCTAAAATCCGCCAACGCCGCCGGACTCGCGCTGGCAATTCCGGCGGCCACTTTCGCCGCCGAAGAAAACAAAAACACAACTGCCGGCCCCAATCCCAACGCCATTCTCCTAAAAAACTACCGCCCCCAGTCGATCTACAAAATCCCGGTCACACAAATTGCGAGAGCGAAATTCCCCATCATTGACATGCACTCGCACCCATACGCGAAAACCGAAGCCGAAATCACCACCTGGATCAAAACCATGGACGTTGTCAACGTCGAAAAGACCACGATCCTCACCATGGCCACAGGCAAAGAATTCGACGACATCGCGAGCAAGTATTCGAGCGACCGCTTCGAACTCTGGTGCGGCCTGGACTTCTCCAGGCAGGCGAGCCCGGATTTCCCCAAAGCCGCCGTAGAAGAACTCGAACGTTGTCGCGCCGCAGGCGCCAAAGGCATTGGCGAAATCCACGACAAAGGCCAAGGCCTCCGTTCCGGAAAATCCTCTGCCCCGGGTCTCCACCCAGACAACCCGCGCGTCGACGCCATCTGGGAAAAAGCCGCCGACCTCCACATGCCCATCAGCCTCCACGTTGCTGACCCGATCTGGATGTACCAGCCCATGGACGCCCACAACGACGGCCTTATGAATGCCTACCAATGGCGCCTGGACAATCAGCCCAACATCGTCAAGCTCGCGGGGATGGTTGATATTCTCGAGCGCACCGCGTCGCGTCACCCGAACACAACATTCATCGCCTGCCACATCGCCAATCTCGACTACGATCTCGCCCACCTGGGCGAAGTCATGGACCGCAGCCCGAATCTATCCGCCGACATC
>Ga0123355_10001976_pt1 | contig 28938 bp, 16 predicted proteins | sample TergutEmb28metaG_3_FD_89872 | JGI IMG/M metagenome (GOLD analysis project Ga0123355, IMG submission 89872) | Embiratermes neotenicus P1 segment gut microbial communities from Petit-Saut dam, French Guiana - Emb289 P1 | ecosystem: Host-associated > Arthropoda: Insects > Digestive system > Gut ... | reverse complement strand
GTTTGTGAGCCCCGTCCTCGGGAGTTCTTAGAGGGAAGCGTAGCGCCGTTGAAACAAGCACGTAGTGCGCAGTTCCGCTCGGCGGCGAGGCCGATTATTTTTGGCCTCGTCAACCAGCCCTCTGAGTGCATCTTTTGCATACTTTTCTGGGCAAGCAGAAAAGTATGGCCGCCGGCAGGCCGTTTCCTTCTGCTGAGTTTAACTCCCTCAGTCAGCTTCGCTGACAGCTCCCTCGCGAGGGAGCTCAACCAAAAAGCATCTTCAATCTTCTCGAACCCCTTACTTTCCTTGACCCATTTGTTGTTTGCATTGGCGGTCGTCCCTACAATACAGCATTCACTGCATAGATACTTACTACACAACCACCCCGCCGCAACTCGAACCGCTACCGGCAGTACAACCATAACAGTGGTCTGAAAACCGTATATCATGAACCGGCACAGACCCCTTAATATCAGCAATATTCTCCCTCACATTCGCCCTAAGCCCCAACGCAAGATTGAAATCACAGTCATACAACGTACCATCCCAGGCCACAGACATCTGAGTGCGGCACATAATCATGGGCAATGTGTCGGCATTGAAGCCGAGTTCCAGACACTGCATATACTCTTTAAGTTCACCGCTCTGCTCAAGAAACTGCGCAAACCGTCCGCTCGGATTATTCGTTAAAGTAAATAACTTATTAAAAACAATCCCATACTGCTCAAGCAGTATTTTTTTATAATCACTTTCCAAATCCTCTTGCGGCGGCGGCAGAAACGCACCGCCCGGATTATAGACCAGATTGAGCAAAAGCTCCGGTTTCAGACCATATCCCAGAGCATTAAGCCTGCGCAATGACGATATGATCTTTCCAAACACACCATCGCCGCGCTGCTCATCAGTGTTATCCTGTGTATAACAAGGCAGCGACGCAATGACTTCAACATTGTGCTTCGCTAAAAATTCAGGAAACGCACTGTAATCCTCATCATCCCACACCGCAAGATTAGACCGGAACATAATATGCATTCCCGCATCCGACGCTTCCATAATCAGGGTGGGAACATGTGGATTGAGTTCAGGTGCTCCACCGGTAATATCCAACCTCTTAATTCCATTACTTTGTGCGACCCTAAGACAGTGCCGCATAGTCTCAAGACTCATCATTTCACTTCTTGCAGGGCTACAATACAAATGGCAATGTGTGCAAGCCAAATTGCAACGTAAGCCTACGTTGATCTGAAGCGTTTGCAATTGCTCTGCAGTCTGTACATATGGTGTACCCAAAACCCGATTGGCAAACGGTTGGGTGACAGGAAGGCTTGTTAATACTTGTTCCATAAGCATATTTCCAACTTCTTTGTAATTTTCTTGTTACTGCATAGAATAGAACATAATGGGGTGCGATGAGGACACGCACCCCACATCAATCTTGCTCATTTAGTGACATTGTTACAGACGATATCTTCTCTACTCGTCGTTAATTTTTATGCCCTTTTTCTTTGCAATATACTTCGGAATAAGCGACACGAGGAACAAAATCACACCGGCGATCGCAAGTATTATGAAAAATCTGAGGAAATCAGGCTGCTCACCTCTTCGTAATTGAGCCATAATCTCGCCTGCGATAAAAGCATAAATGCCTGCTCCGGGTGCCATCGTTATCAGAGAAACAAAAATAAATGTAGGTAGTTTGATTGGGGTCAACCCATAGATGTAATTTTGAACATTATATGGGAATATCGGCACAAGTCTGGTCAGTATCAAGAAGCTTGTGCCATTTTGTCTCAGTCCATTGTCGATTTTATTGAACAACGGACTACTTCCAAATCTTTCAACCATGGTGTCTCTTGCAATGTAGCGTGCAACGATAAATGCTACAGTTGCACCTATTGTTGCCGCCAGAAGCGCAAGTATTGCACCAACAACCGGGCCAAATACGGCTCCGGCCAAAACTGTAAAAATAAATGCAGGCAACATAAATACAGCAGCAACAATATATATCACAATATATACTATGTAGCCGATAACTCCAAGCCCATCAATGAAGCTAAATATGCTCTCTATGTTTTCAAGATTTTCCGGAGTGAGCGCAAGCATTTGAGAAATTGTTTCTCCTTGTGCGCCAACCGGAATAACAAAAGCAACAACAACCACCGCCGCAATTATTGCAACGACTATGATAAGCTTCAAAATACCACCTTTTTTCTTTTCCGGTGGCTTTTCTTCTATCGCTTTTGCCGTTTTTTCCGCCGCCTTTTCAGCACCCTCGGAAATATCCTCAGTGCTGCTCTCTACGACCGTCTCTATATCATCTTTAATTTCAGCGTCTACCTTGCGCTCACCATTATCAGGCATTTTTACCCCCTCCAATTCTTAATTCTTATTTATAACGCCTTCTTAATCAGGCTCTTACTCCGATATCGATTCTTCCAAGCCTTAACAGGACTTGCCAGCACATCTTCCGGCGGCGCTGTGTTCGTGTCCACCACAGGCCCCCAAACCAAATCAAGAATGTGCCAAGCCTTACCCCCAGCCTTAATCATCGACTGACGGCATGCCGCACAATATGTGACAATATACGGTGTCTTAAAATCATCCACACGCCGCTTCATCACACGCATAGCAACATCTGGATTCGCCGGAACTACCATACCGCCGAATCCGCAACAGCGTGTTGTGGCACGTGTTCTTTCCGGCTCTTCATACTGATAACCAAGCTCAGTCAAAATCCAACGAATTCCATCATGAATACCTGTATAATCGCGTACCGAACATGAATCTTGAACGGAAAATACCGCTTTACTACCCTTTGCTTTTCCGACTAACTCCGGAGGCAATCCAATCTGCGGAAAAAGCTCCCAAAGTGAAGTGGTCTTGTAATCCTGACAACCTTTGAGCACTTTCATACAACTCTGACAGGCCACGATCACCTCATCAGCACCGCAGTACTTTATATCTTCAACCAACCCGCCAAAACGCTCAGCAAAAAGCTCAGCCTGTCCGACCGCCGAAGTCGGCTTGCCGCAACATTTTTGGACAACCGAAAGATCGGGAAACTTTGATTTCAAATACTTTACACACTGCGCAACATTTTCCGGACTATATGACGGCAAGGCACAGCCCGGTAAAAAGGCTTTTCTGGACATTATTTGCCACCTCCCTTTATTCTGACAGTAAATAGCTTCGAAAAGCCTAGTTTCTGATGCATATTGATTGCCTTATGCCCGGGCATCGGCGACTGACCATGGTTTGCCTTAACCATATCCTTCCGAATCGCACCGAACAATTCAGCGAACTTAAACTCCTTGGGACACACCAATGTACACTGATCACACATATTGCAAGAATACGCAACAATCGGCTCTATATCACCATCTTTAAGAAACTGCGTAAAGAGTGCACCGGGATATGCTGTAAAGTCGTTGAACATAATGCATTCCTTCATACATGCCTTACACTCACATTTCAGACAACGCGCACATTCCTCTTGAGCGGTCGCCTCATCATACCCCAAATCACATTCTACAAAACTCTTGACGCGCTCCTCCGGAGGCAGCATTTTCATATGCTTTCGAGGCAAATCCGTAACATCTTTCGGCAGCGGAATATCGAGTTCAGTTTCAAACGCATACTCACTTGCAAAATCTCTATCCACAGACAAATCCTGCCCTGCCAGAAAACGATTGACTGAAATCGCCGCCTTACGCCCCAGAGCCATAGCCTCAACAACGATGGTTCCGCCTACACAATCCCCGGCGGCAAAAACCTTATCGACAGAAGTAGCCAACGTTTGCTGATCGGCGACATACCGACCGCCCCCACGCTGCTCCAAAGCACCATTCGTGGCATCAGCAACATGCTGCCCTGTGGCAAAAATCAAAGTGTCACACTCTATCGTGTATTTTTTATCACCATATTCAGGGCTGAAATTACCCTCAGAATCAAAAACACGAATACAATGCTTTAAAACCACACCCTTGACACGGCCATTTTCACTCAGAATCTCATCCAAACCCCAGCCGTGGCTGAACACTACACCCTCTTCAACCGCACCTTTAAGCTCATGATCACTCGCCGGTAGCTCTTCTTCGCCTTCAAGCGATGCAACAGCCACTTGCTTTGCACCGACGCGAAGCGATGTGCGTGCGCAGTCCATCGCAACATCTCCGCCGCCGATGACGAGCACTCTGCCTTGCGCTATCGTGTCGGAATCACCCAACGAAACAGCTCTAAGAAAATCAACCGCATTGGCTATGCCTCTATTTTCAAGACCCATAATCGGCGGAATAAATCCTTTGTGCGCACCATTGGCAAGCACCACTGCATCAAAACCTTTGACCACATCTTCAAATCTGATTTCATTGCCAATTTCTACGCCGAACTTTATCACTATGCCTAATCTGGTCAGGTAGGTGTACTCAAAATCTATGATATTGCGCGGCAGCCTATATTCCGGGATACCTACACGCATCATACCGCCCACCACATTGAGCTTTTCAAATATGGTTACCGCATGACCCTCACGAGCCAAATCAATCGCCGCCTGCGCTCCTGCCGGACCTGCACCGATGACTGCAACCTTTTTGCCGCTTGATGCTTTTTTTGAAACATCCCACAACGTCTCATCGTCTGCCTTATCGGCAACATATCTTTTGATTGCAGCTATTGAGATTGGCTGTTCATATTCCGTGTTTCTGCGGCATGCAGTCTCGCACGGATGCGCACAGATTCTGCCGAGTGTCCCCGGTAGAAATAATTTTTCACGAATTGTAATCATCGCATCTTTTATTTTGCCCTCACCGACCTGCTCTATGTACCGAGTCGCATCGGTGTGCATGGGACAACGTGCATTACAAAATGAACTATGAGCACCTTGACAGTCTTGTGCTATTTCGCGGATTTTGTCCATTACACTCTGCTGGTATAGCATGTATGTTCCTCCCTTATCAAATAAAAGCTATTAGCTTATAACTCTGCCATTATCATTCCACAACTCTGTAAGCTCCAAAATAACATCTTTTGGAAAATCACTTGCAGTGGATGCCGCATACGACCACTCGATCCAAGAACCATCATAGTTCCACACATCAAATCCAAGATCTCTAAGCACAATCCATGAATATGAAGATCTGACACCACCTTGACAATATACGATCACATTCCGATTGCCTATAAAGTCATACAGCGCTCTCAATTGCGCCTCCGGCAATCTGATTCCATCGGCATCATGAGCCTGAGTCCATTCGACATGAACCGCACCTCTGATTCTGCCTGTACCGAATCCTCCGGAAGATGCACCGGTACGCTCGCCGTTAAATTCGCCCAAGGCACGCGTATCTATGATGACCCATTCATCCGGATTTTGCGCAGCTTCAATAACCTGCTCTAGCGTGACATTGTTTATAGAAGGATTGTAATCGGGCGCTCTGAAATCATTTTTAACCGATTGACCGCTCAACCTACTGCTGGAACCTGTGCGCCCATTCGCCGCACGCCATGCCGGAACACCGCCATCTAAAAATCTGGCATCAAGACCGAGCATATAAAGATGCCACGCAACTCTCGCTCCGACTGCCGCAGCATCTGAATGATATGCAACAACTATAGAATCCGCAGTTATACCCGCTCTGGATAATAGATCTTCCATTTGCGCAAGTGGCATTCTGCCAAACTGGAGATCCGCAGACAATGCACTGGAATCCGAACCATATATATCGTCAGTCCACACAAGATATGAACCTCTGATAGGATTGGCTGCATTCGAAAACGGCACAAGCGCTGCCGTTGGATTGATTGCACCGATCAAAACCAGACGATCATCGTCCATCAGTGCTTGAAGTTCTGCAACACTAATCATCATCGGGCCCGAACGTTCAACAAACACAGGATCACCCTCTCCACTGATTTCACCAATTGGTGGCACCGGCGTAACAGGTGCTTCCGATGACGACTCCGGACGACCCGGTTGCTCAGGTGTGGCAGGGGTATCATTTGCACAACCTGCAAAAATCACCAGTGACATCACAAGCACAAGCGCTATTGAAAGTTTTCTTCTCATAATCAAAATATATCTCCTTTGTATAATTATTAGCAAATACACTAATCCTTATATCACAAATAGCACAACTGTGTCAATTCGCATATTTATAATTAAGTAGTATGTGTGTGGACAAAATTTTCCCACTGTCTTATAAACGCATCAGTATCATACCTCGCTGCATATGCGCTCACTCGCTCACCAAACATATCATAATGATCCGAAATGTGCATTAGTTTTGAAACCGCTTGCTCAACATCACCCTGAGTATACAAAAAATCCACATCATCACTCACGAGCGCTTTGTGACAATCAATATCCGAAAGAATCACCGGCACCCCGCCGCTCATCGCCTCCAGCGCAGAAAGACCAAAACTCTCTCCCATCGAAGGTGAAACAAAAATACCGCGCTTATTTCTCACACTTTCGAGTAGCGCATCCACATGCTCAAACGGTATCGCATCCAAATAATGTGTATTTTCTTCAATATTCAACCGCTTGAGCTCTTCACTAAGATTCATATAATCCGCAATTACATTTCCGGCCAACACCAGCATATACTCATCGCTTTGGCTACTGATAAGCGCAAACATCTCCAACAGCGCTTTTGAATTTTTCAGACTGTCCATGCGCCCAATATAGCAAATCGGTATTTTCTCCCATCCCCACTCGGATTGCACAGCGTCTTCGCTTTTGATATGAAAATTAGGCAACACAAAAAGCCTGTCATGAAAACCTTCAGGCGCCTCAACTCGGACTACATTTTCTAAAAAAGTCTCACTCGGTGCAGCAACCCCTGCAATATTTTCAGGCAAATCCGCCAGATACTTTCGCATACTCTTGTATGGCGTATGACACTCAACAATCACCTTTGCAGGCTCTTTAACAATATCAAATATCTCCGGTGTATCAAACGTAAATATCAAATCATAGGCATTTTCATCAATATGCGATACCACTCTGAGATAATCCCCAAGTTCAAAATACTCAATATACCGGCGGAAATTATCCAAACCCCCCGCATCATGAAAAAAGTAAACATCTATTGCGATGCTTATGCCATGCGCCTTAAATGCCCTCGCCCGATTTAAAAACACCCTTTCACAACCACCCATAGTCGCCCACTTATAGACAAACAAAACCCTCATATCCGCATCTATATTTGTTGCCGAAGCTTCTGTACAATTGGAATAGCACATTTCAGTCAGAATATCAGTAACACGCTGCAATGGATTATAGCCCTTATCAACATAAGGACGCCCACTCATGTGTGCCGATAACCACTTAAAGAACCTTTTCTTTTCCGCCCAACTCCCTTTGATGAGTTGTTTACCGATCCGGCGGACAAGATGCATGACCATAAAGAACTTCGATCGGGCAAGATTGTTCGTTACATCAAGGGCTGTGTGCGCAGACACGCTCACGAAATCTAGCGATGCCTTCGTTGTTTTCAGCTCACCCCTCAACTCATTTCTATCCTGAGAATACTCAGATACCACTTGTCTGATATATTTCCCATACTCTCGTGACTCTTCCAGCGACAAACTCATATCACTGATCTGCTTCGTATATGCTTTCTCTCGCTCCCACGATGCTTCAAGAGACAAACGCACCTCATCGAACTTTTTTTGCAGTTGAAGCCGATTCGCCTCTGATTCATTGATCTGCCCGACATATGTCTTTTCGCGCCCCCATGATTCTTCCAATAAAGAACTCACTTTGAGCCGTTCCGCTTCTGCCACTGCTATTTGTTCACTACCAATTTTCTCACGTTTCCAAGATTCCTCCAACGACAAACTCGCTTCATTCAATTGCTCCTGAAGTTTACTATATTCTTTCTCCCGCGCCCACGCCTCTTCTAACAGCACACTCACTTCGCTGAGCCGCTTTTCCACGCCAAAACGTTCCGCATTTAGCTCAAATACATCGGTTATTTTTTCTGAATTTCCCGAAAACGACGTCTCAGTTACAGTTTGCTCATGTTTTGGTTCCTTTTCACTTTCTACATTTTTTGCCGAAGCCAAATATCCAATCAGATATTGCTCATGCTCCGGCAGCAAATCTCTTTTAAGCATATCCGCAAACGCAGCAGAACTCTCAGCCTCCTTCATTGCAACATTAAAATTATGTCCGGTCCAAGCTTTTCCAAAATAATGGGCGCTTACATCAGCAAATCCTGCCGATTCCATCGCCTCAACATAATCTGTCCGCAAATATTCTTTGCCATAAGGCCAATCACCTTCAGACTGACGCACATATCGCATAAGCAAATACGAAACCGAATGCGGATTGGGTACGAGCACCAGCGTGTGTCGTGCGATTTTTTTGATATTTCTCAAGACTTCAATTAAAAGATCATCGCCAAAGTGCTCCATGACCCCGCTGTTCCACGCCAGATCATAGCCGCTTAAATCCAAAGCGCCCAGCGCCATCATATCTCCCAAAATAGTCCGACCACTCAGCCCATGTTCATCAAATGTCCGGCGCGCCACCTTGAGCGATTCTGGACTGATATCCAGCATATCGGTTTGATATCCAGCCATATTCAAACACGCCGACAGATGCCCTGAACCGCAGCCCAATTCCAACAACTTGCTACCCGGTTCAATCCCATATTTTTTCAATACATCCACAATAGAATCTGCAAGGTCACGTTCCGCACCATCTATTGACGTCGTATACCCCTTCGCCACTTCATCCCATATATCAACGACACTTTTGTTTTCCATCTTTTTGCCCCTCATATCAAACTTACAAAATTGTAGCATTTCAAACCATTGAACGCAAGTGTTGTATCGCATATCTCATTGAAATTGACAAAGAAAGTACGAGCTGATACACTTCCAGCATAACCAAATCAAAGATCAAAGGTGGTGGACAATTGCCACGCTATAGTAATTGTAAACATACGCACACAAAAAACTGTTTGCAACGACTATGCCAAAGCACAAATTGTTATGTATTTCGATTTCTTAAATGCCCTCAACCAAAAATATGGCGTAACCGATGCCGCAGAATTATCCGAAGCATTCCAAGCATACCATAATTATGCAGCAAACTCAAACGCACAGGCCAAAATTTTCATAAACGAATGCGAAGCTTCAGGCTTTCCGCTAAATAAGAAGAAAATTCTCGATGTCGGCTGCGCCTATGGCGGCCTTGTGATTGAATCTGCAAAACTAGGAGCCATAGCATGCGGCGTCGAACTCGATTACGAACTCTATCAGTTCGCCCTCTTAAATGCACAAAATGAAGATTTCGGAGAGGGCTTGGCTTCTTTCATGTGCTTTGATGCCACATCACATGAATTCATCGACAAACTACCCCATAATTACTTTGACATAATCGTACTGACTGATGTCTTTGAACACATTTACGACACCGTTGCATTATTAAAAAACCTCAGCATCTTAGGAAATGACAATTGCGTAATATATTTTGCAATCCCCAATGCCGATGATTTTCACACAATACGAAGGGACGCACATTGCTTTTTGCCCGGAATGTGCCTCATTGACCCCATGTATTGGAGTGAGATCATAAATTCCGTATGCAACTCAGGCATATCACTGCTTACATACTGGCCGATAGACAATGTTTACTACCGCCCATACGAATATTATGATACCCTTTTTCGTCATTTTGGATTCTCCAATTGCAGACTTCCATACTATCCGCACGATGCGGACGAAGAGACCGTTGAGCACATACGTAATGAGTATAATCAGACAATAGAAATGCTCAAGCACAATGAACAAGATTTTCCTGAAATCTATACAAAATCCCTTCGCCCTGCCTTAACCAAGCACCGGACATGGTTTAACCATGACATAGAAAAACTATTACCAAGCGCATTGCAGTGGAAGTATTCCACAAGTGTTTGGCGCGGATTTGCCGCCAAGAGCCCCCTTTGCCATCACCATCAGACCGAAACAGGCAAATGTGTACAAATAAACGATATGCCTCCCAGCGAAGGCGGTTGTCATGGGAGATTCGACACTGCATTTACCCTAAAATTAGACAGCAGCTTACTTTCCATTGATGTGCGCTGTGCTCCGCACTCGGAAGACTTGGAATTTGCTTTTTATTTGTATCGAAATCACAAATGCATAGACATGGTTTGGTATCAAGATACACCTGCGCATAAATGGAAGCTAGACCACCCCGGCATTTATAATTCAGAAATATTCGTGCGCCCAAAAAGCAGCTCCGATGAAGCACATGATATCATTGAAACCTCTGGAATTTATTTTGAAGGCTGAATTTTGACTGTCTTTGCTATATTATGCGCTACATGCGAAGCTCATCTCTTAGGCGAATACACTGTGAAACTGTAACATTTCTTGTCAAATTAAATGAGAAATAATCATAGTTTTTGTTGACTTTTTAACAATTTTGTCATAAAATCGCTTACATGTGAAAGCAATCTACCTCGCAATACCTATGGGCGACCGTTTTAGGCATTAACCAAAACAGGTAAGCAAAGGGTATTTCTTTTAGCTTGCTGTTAGCAAACGCAAAATCACCTTGGAAACAAAAGGAGGAAAAATTAATGACACAAAAACGAAGATCACTTAGAGCCATTTTTGCGATAGTTCTGACTATCGTGATGATGCTCAGCTTTGCCGTGCCTGCCTTGGCGGCGCCAGCCGTGCCGCTGACATTGGACAGAATTGACTATAATGCAGCTGCGCGCGCAGTAGCTTTCCACCCTGTTGCAGGCGCTGCCAGCTTCACTATCTGGGCATTCGCCAATCAAGCGGATGCCGCTGCTGCAACCGCAGCAAATGTCACCACGCTCGCAGTTGCCAGTGCAACAATTCCGGCGGCTGCCAGTGGAAACACCATAGTCAATTTAAGAAATCAGTTATTTACCAACGTTGGCGCTAACGATGCAACGCGCACCCTACAAGCCGGATGGACTCCGGCAGGTATGGGAACATCGAGTGCATTTGACTGGACAAACGGCGGAGCATATGCAACCAACCTAAGACCCGCTGTATATTGGCTTCGTTTCCAAGCAAATCCTGAGGACACTGTCAATAACGCACCCTCAGAACTTCACACAACGCATTTTACGAGTGCAACAGTTTCAGTAAGCGGACTCACTGTCCAAGCAGCTGGAACCGTTGTTGCAACCAATCAAGGACTTGTAATTGCAATGGGTCCTGATGAGGCAAGAGATCACATAGAAACCTACTTTTCTCAACTTGGCACCACCCTTCGCATTGCGGACTTGCGCGGCGCATTGGAAGCAGGTGACGAGGGGCATCTAAGATTCACTGATATTGGCTTTGCTAACACCCAAAGCGCAATTGATGCAGCCAGTGTACTTATGTTGAATGCCGCCGGTTTAACTGCTGGGCAAGAAGGACTAATCACCGTGCTGGTTTACTGACGAGGCGGCGGACGTAGCGTTGCTGCGGCACAAATTTTGACTGCTCTTGGATATAATGCAATTGATATTCAAGGTGTCAATCAACTTACATTTGGTCTTGTTTTTGATAACGCAACTTACACAGCACAGACCGGCACTCCTGCATTCAGGATTCGCAATGCAAATAATAATGCAGCCGGTGCCGGAGGCATCACATTTGACTCGACAACAAATACAATAACCTGGAAGGCTATCCCTAATGCAAATTTCCGAGTGCTTGCATTTGCAGATCCCACGGATACTGATCCAGCTAACGCAGTAGCATACGCAGATGTACCCGGTGTCGCTACACTCATTGGTGGAATCAATACAGATGCAGGTGCTGTCCTTTTCCCTGGTGGAGGCGTTGGTGTAACAGGCACAGGCAATACTCTTGGTAGCAATAACACACAAAATGTTGACATAACATTTGATTTGACTCGCTTGCAACCAACACTTCCCGGTACTTATACCATTCGCATCCAGGCTTTACCTATGCAGCAAAATGTCGTATCCCAAACTTCGCCTGTGTTGCAAAGTGCCATATCCGGACGATCCGGGTTATACTGGGGTGTGCCATCAATGGCAAGCCAAGAGTTTATAACGCTAGGCCCATTCTACAGCATAACCGCTAACGCTCAAGTTCCCGGCGGCACACTCGTTCCATCTGCAACAGCAGCATTACCCGGAACAACAATCCACCTCACACCAACTCCGGATACCGATTGGTATTTTGCGGCAGGGTCTGTCATCTCAACACCAAACGGACTGGTTGACCAATCTACGCTCAGTTTCGTAATGCCTGCAGAGGATGTTGAAGTATCTGCAACTTTCATGCAACTCCCGGCCGGAGCTTATGCGATTGTGATTGATCCAACCGCTACAGCTCACGGCACTATCGTTCCGTCAGTTCAAAGAGCCGAAACCAATCCTCAACCTCCTACCGGCACTCCACCATCACCATGGTATGCATTCCCGGGCGACACGGTAACACTTACTGTAACTCCGGACACAGGTTGGAGATATGTTGTTGATTCAATCCTTGTAAACGGCACTATCCCGGTTTCTGCTCCGGATTACTCATTCACTATGCCTGACGCAACCGCTACGATCACCGCAATATTTGAGCAGATTCCTGCACCCCCACCAGCCGGCGGCGGTGGCGGCGGCGGCAGTTGGATCAGACCACCTGCGCCAGAGCCTGAGCCTGAACTTGTGCCGGCAGGCGACATTCCGCATGAAACAATCACACCAACAGTACCGAGCGAAGATATCCAAGAAGCAGCTGACGATGCAGTTTATGCACTTGCTCAAGACGCTGCCGACAGACGCGGCGCAGCTATATCCAGTGTAGGGCCTGCATTAGAAGTTGACCTTCCGGAAGAAGTACCTACAATCGTAACGCTTGTAGATCTGCCGGATGATCTCGACACCGCAAGACTTACAACCATGGCTGTCCTCAATCCGGACGGAACGCTCACACCAATTCCGACCAAGATTGATGCAGATGGCAATGTCGTTGTATTCTTGACAAAAGACGCTGTATTAGTACCACTTGATGTGTGGGCTTCATTTAACGACATTGACCACCTGAGCACCCGAGTCAGAGACGAGATCCTGCGCGCTATCGGACTGATGATTATTGAAGGTTTCGGCGATGGTACATTCAGACCCACTGATCAAGTCACAACACGTCAAGCTGTGACCATGTTCCTACGTGCAACCGGCATACCTGTCAGTTACACCACCGCCATGACTACCGGTGCTGCACATGACTTCATCCCCGGAGGCCTCGACGGCGCTACGCCAATGACACGTATTGCAACAGCAGAGCTTATCGTTGCTGCACTTGCACACTTTGGCATCGGTTATGAGCTTACAGCGGATGATGTGGACACATTGCTTGCTCCGTTCGGTGATCTCGACGGTCTTACCGAAACACAACGCACAGCGCTTGCCGTAACAGTTCTTCTCGAAATATTCCAAGGTTTCGGCGATGAAACAATGAGACCTGCCGATGTCCTTACGCGTTCACAAATGGCAAGCTTGGCTGTCAGGATGCAAGATGTCATGCTGACACAGCCCGCATAGGTCTATAACAAGGGTCATTTTGACCACGAATAAATCGCATAAGTAATACTCTATGAGGGCTATTGCACTTTTCCGTGTAACAGCCCTCATATGTTTTTCTATTCTATTAGCGCAAAGACACTTCATGATTTTGCCGTCCCCCGGAGTAACTCCCTCTAGCCAACTTCGCTGATCAGAAGGCATTAACACTAATACAGCTCAGATAAAAAATCAGACTCAAGCAGACCATCAAAACGCTTATCCCACGTCTTATCCTCCAGAAAATCCGCAATAACCTTATAATCCACTTCCCTCCTGAGCCTTCGCTCATAGAGACTCATAGCCGCTTGATAAAACAGCTCAGACACATTATCCACTACCTTGACATAAGGATACTCACTCAAGTGCGGTATACCTGTCGCAACAGTCGGCAAACCAAAATACAAATACTCATAGATTTTTATCGGATCAACAGCCTCGGACAGCTCCGACTTCACAAAAGGAATCATAGCCACATCCCACTGATGCACATACTGATGCAAATCTCTCGGACTAACCTTGCCCAAAAGCTTTATACCGGGCACTTTTTGCGCCCGATTTCTGATATGCTCAGACTCACCATAACCAATGATCTCAAAACGCACATTGTCATGCCTATCCAGCAAGCCAAAAAGCAAATCCCAATCAAACCACGACTCCGTAAGATGACCAAAATAACCCACAACGACTTTATCATCACTACGCTGCACCGCATCTGACTGCACAAAATCGCCCAAAAGCTGCGCATAATAACCATTGCCAATAAGTCCGATATCCGACCTCAAGAACGAAAACTTGCGTACAAGCGGCTCAGACACAGCCGTCACTTTATTCGCATTTAACATAACGGCCTCTTCAATACTCTTGATATACCAAGGCGCTTGACCCACCTCGTGAAACCGCTCCCAATCATCCATGATATCATAATATATATCAAAACCGCTTTCTTTCATAAAGAAAACCAAATCACAAAGGATTTTCGCCGGGAGCATAATGATATATTTTTTCTCCGTAAGCTCGTCAAACATCTTGAAACTGTGATGATGATCGACAAACTCATACAGCGGCATCTGCACGACATTTTTATAAACATATTGATAGTTTTTTTCCAGCGTCTCACCCTTATGCCATTGCCATGCAACATAAATCACACCATAGCCCTTGGCGGACAAATATTTTGCCAGATTGATCGTCCGTTGGTTATATAACTCATCAAACTCAAATGCCGAAGGTATGATGGCAATACCGCAAATCTTGCCCTTTCGATACTTGCTCAGTAGCTCGCTATATAACTGACCGATGGGACATGTCGCATTGCTGCTGCGCCCGGCCGCAATGGATTTAAGACGATGCCTTGCCATCCTCAGCATGGCAACAAAGCCATATTGTCTCCACGCCCTCTTAATTCTTTTAATCGTTGTAATCATGCCACCGTCACCCTATATTCCGTACTGAAATGTCCTAATGTCCGTCTACCCAACGCATCATTACCCTCGACCGTAGCTCCGACAAACGCAATCTGATATTGACCGGACGGAACTTGAGTCAGATCTACACTGGCAAAGAACCTGCCATTTAATCCACTGTTAGTCTCAAACACATATGCGCCGCTGCTTCCCCGGAGTATAATATATGCTCTGCTGAGCAGTCTGGTTGATCCATCATTAAATAGCGTGCCCTCTATGACTAGCCGATCTCCCACACGATGTACTTCACTTAAATCCGCCGATATTCTGCCAAAATAAATCGGCGGAACAGTGATATCCTCAGCAACTCTGGATACCGGAGGTGCACCAACTCGCTCCCCTCTCACCGAACCCAGAAGTGTCGAAAAACTCTCCGGAATAAATAACGGAATTCTCGTAGCCATATATGTCCCCGCTGCCATTGTGAAATCATTTTCATGCACGGATACCTCAAAGACGATTTCCCCATCCAATGTGACCTCCACAATTGCGGAACTCGTAACCGTAATACCCATGACACTGGACATCAGATCGTCCGTCGGGACACCGTTTTGTCGGAGTTTCCCTCCAAAATTGATGAGCACCGTATCACCCAAATACACCGCACTACCCAGATATGTCGAATAATATTTCGAACCCAATTCCTTACCGAATTGCCACAACTGCTCAATAGTCATATCCGATAGATTGATGCGATACTTGACCGCCCGAGAATAGTTATCCACCGCAGCAAGCGAGGTCTCTTCATAAAAACTCCTATTAGCCCCATTGTCAAAAACCAAAATATTAATGATATTCGGATCATCACTATAGAGTATCCGCGGATCATGCTGCGCCCAACTCCACTCAAAACCATCACCGATGGGCGTAAGCAGATATCTTTGCAGATCTTGCCTGTAATGATCATGCGGACCAAGAATCCAGTTGATTTCAGCGCTATATGCATCAATACTGATCACCATACTCTGAGTCGGCGATGAAGTGATGACCGCATTGTGCATCGGATCAAAAACCGCCGCATTCATATGCATCCAATCTGTAATCGGCGCATTGAGTATCCCCGGATGAAAATGATGGTGCGGCGCACGTGTTTCATCTACAATCTCCCGAAAATCAAAAGTCCTTGTCACTGCACCGGTCTGTCTATCAATGATGATCGCCACATCTTCTCTGGTACCGGTCTGACGCATATTTATATTATTCGACGAAGCCAAAATATCTCCATTTGGCATCTCAAAAACACTATGATGGACACCATTAGACACATCATATACACGAAAAATTTTGCCCAACCAATTATATTCAATCAAAAAAGACTTATGATACGGAATCATCATAAACTCATCACCGGTAGAAAGCATATTCCCATTTTCCAGTACGATCATAGACGTACCGTGCCCAATTCTTTTGTTGGAAAAAAATCCGCGCACCTGAGCATTGTGATCGAGCAGCGGGCTATAAGACTCAAAAATAGCTGTCAGCAGCGTAACACCCGGCGCCATCTTTTCCGGCAGAGACATATGCAGTATATAATCAGGAAAATCCACAGGCAAAGGCTCTGTAGCTATCTCATATTCCCAAGTCTCACCATCAATGGTCAGCGTTACAACATTCGTCCGTCCCGCATAGAGCCCAATGATCGGCACTTCGGCTCGGGGCGGCACGATTTGGTGTGTATAACGGAATGTCGCAAATTCATCATCGCCTAAAATCACCACATCGACATCCGCTTGATCTTCCGCATTCCACATAATCAGTGCAGAAAGCGGGTTCATACTGTATGGATCCAGCACAATAAAAGGATCATCTATAGTGTAATGATACCCTGCAAATTCAGTCAAAATTTCCTGCTCCCTATGCCACTGAAATTCAAGGATATCAAATGTTGGCACTTCTGTCAGCTCCGCCATCGCAAAGGGGTGGACAAACACACCCAACAAAAGCAGCGCAGCGATAATGATTAAGATCACACCTATTGTAATTGCGGATACGATAATTTTTTTTTTCATGAAATTTCCTTTGCGTTGATTCTTATTTGGTGGGCAGCCCTTACAAACTTAAATCCAAAACAATATTCCCCTCATCGGCAACAAAACGCAGCCCCTCCGACCCAAAAGGTATCTCAAAACACACATATCCATATTCCTCACCAAAAACCATATCTGTCCCGCGCAATCTCGGAATATTCAAATGCGTAAGAAATGTATCATTTGGATGGCGGAAAAATATATTCCCCTCACGATCCACCACATGAGCATCACCCCATGAAAAAGCCGCTCTGCCCACTCCGGTCTTTTCAATAATCAAACCCAAAATCAAGAAGTTATACCCACTCGAAGGCATCAGCTCACTGGTCGTCTCCAAAACCCCTCCGCCATATTGCAACGCCACCTTTGTCGTGGTAAGACTCTGTGTAAGCTCTGCCGTCACAAGCTCCACGCGCCACATCTCAGATTGCGCTACTGCCGCATAAGTATCCGGCGAAGCACCATCAACACTTGACGGTGCTGATACAGACTCATCAGTCGTCATTTCATCTCGTCCGTGCGGCGCACCCGATTGCGCATCATCACAAGCGGTAATCCACACCACAGTAAACACAAATAAAATCAGAACCCATAATATTTTAAAACCCTTACTTCGCATATGCTAAACACTCCACAGAAAATCTAAACGACAGCAATTATACCGCTTAGAAGATACAAATTGCAATAGCATAATTTACAAAACACAGCACACGATCCTGCGCTTTACGTCATAAGCAGGATCGTGTGCTGTCGTTTTTATTGATTATGCATCTAAAATCAAGCTTTGAAATCTCACTGCAAGACTTGCCATCTGAGAACGCGTAAGCTGATCATTCGCCCCCATAATTCCACCAACATGCCCACGGAAAATTCCATGGTATACAGTCACCGCAAGCGTTTCTCTCTGAGCTTGACTCAGATCCTGCAAATCAGAAAAATCACTGAGCAATGCATCAATCTCCGCTTCGGTCAGTTCAGGTCTCATACCAAACACCTCAAGCGCATTCTCCAGAAGCGCAGCGGCCTGAATCCGTGTCATCGGAACTGTTGGATTTACATTACCGGAGATAAGCTCGTTAGCTACCGCTGTATTGAAATAAATCGCAAACCAAGCTTCCTGATTCACCCCGGACACAGCCGGTACCTCCATATCAGCAGACATACCCATAGCACGCATGAACATAGCCACAGCCTCAGAAGTCAGCACAGACCTTGTGGGATCAAATCGATTGTTCCCCACACCTTGGACGATCATCCGAGCTGCAGCTGTGCCTATTTCATCTTGAACATGCTGTAGCAGATGATCTATGTCCGTAAAGCTTGACGCTACGCTCAATGCCACCAAAGTAACACTTTCAGCGATGATAACGGTTACGCTGCCATCGGCATTGAATCTGGCCGGAATCGCTGTAAAGCTCAGATCATCATTGAGTATCGCCATCGCTGTCGCTTGACGTGCCGCACCTGCCGGAAGTGCAATGTTCACCAAGGTCAGACCCTCAGAACCTTCGGGTAGCTGCGCTGCTATCGCTCCGCTCACACCGGAAACCACTACGCTTGTACCTGAGTTTTGCTCATTTATATTGGCAATGGCTTGGGCTACATCACCATCATAGTCAGCGAGCGGCACTTGTGCCGGCGGCAACTGTTGCTGCTGCGCTTGACCACCTTGGCCACCGCCGATGCCGCCAGTGCCACCTGTACCGCCGGTTGGTGGGAGTGTCGGCGCAACAAACGTCGCTAAAACAGCCGTGCCACCCACAATCGGGTCTTTTGTGACCGATACAACCCATCGGCCGTCAGCAATTCTAAGCGACTCAACAGTCACAGTTACACCAAGCACATCCATACCTACCAGATTGTTGAGATATTCCTCTAAGGCTGCCGCTCTAGCTACAACCGTTGCGTTCACTCCACCTGCAATTTCTATACGTGCTATAGGACTTGCTGCATCAATCAGTGCAATCGCAGCATGCACTGCCGCAGCATTCGTATCTGTCGGCTCTTCACACGCACAGTCCTCTTCCGGTTGTCCACAATCATCGCAAACAGGTGGTGGAGGTAGGGCAACAAAATCCATAGCATAATCTGCCCACGCCCACATCTCAGGCAGATCATTTGTGAGCGCAGCAACACTGTGCCCGATATTCCAAGTAAATTCAAAATTGACATTATGACCCGCATTTTCAAGCGTTGTCACCTGCGCCAGAACAGTTGCTCGGCCGGGCGATATGTCACGAGTACCATTGCGGATATGCCAGTGATCCGCTATATCCACATTCAGCCGATCCGCATTCAGAATAAAATACATCGGATCTACTGCATTGCGCTGGAACGTCAGGAGCGCTCTCATCTCTTCCGATACTTCTATGTTCGGAAGCGCTCCGGCGCTGTGTGCATTTCTATGATTGCCAATCCAATACCAGCCGATATCCGAATATATCGTGATAAAATCATTCGGGATTCCGAACGAACGTGCCGATGCCGTATTGACAGGCCTGTTCAAGTTGCCCGGCCTTTGCCCCGGAACAACATTGAGATCATCACCATATCCATCATTCGTATGCATACTCAGCACTACGCCATTTGGCTGTATCGTCTGAGCCGTCATTGGGCGATCAAATCTAAATTGCATCAGTTGCAGCGGATTAACTTGACACCAAGGCGCACCGGGCTGGCCTGTCCGCTCGCAGGGGGAAGACCCAGGGCCGGTTTGACAGTGTGCGCAAGCACCCCATATATGCCGCACAAACTCTTCCCAACTATTGTTTACATCCACCACAATATTGGGGTTTTCTGTACAAAACACCGGATTGAGAAAATCAAAAGGCATCGGTCTCGTCGCATAAGTTCCGTCAGCCGGTTTATCCAAGGTCAGATATGCCTCAATTGCAGATCTGCCTCTAAGTGGTACAAAAGCTTCTGTCGCAGGAACGCCCGGACGCCCTACCAATCCATGCTCCGAGATAATATTGAGTTCCCTGATGATACTCTCTCTGATGAATCCCAGAAGATACTGCGTGTAGTTCTCCGGCGTGAGCGGCGTCCCTGTCGGAATCAGCGCAGAGGCATTGACAGCCGTCATGCCGCTCAGATAGTCATTCATGATCCTGACCCATTCATTTGCCAAAGCAGCATTTAATGGATGGATATATGCTCCGGGCGCATGAGTCAGATGCATATAGTTTTGATAAAGCTCCCACGCATGTGCAGGCTCACCCCAATTGCGGATTTGAACCGGATTGACCGAGATCGCACCAAAGATGTGATCATACACCCCGGACATTGATAGCGGCAACGCACCAATGAGCTCCATCTGCTCTTCAAAAATGACCGTATTGCCGGAAGCGCCCAACATGGATACAGCAGAGCCTCCGGAACTATGACCCTGTACAAATATGCGCTCTGCATCACCCCAAGGCATATTCCCCTCATTGATGTTCCAATGCAAATAGCGCAACACCGCCTTAGAGTCAACAATCGGATGAGGTACCTTGCCGAAGTTTTGGAAATTTTCCGTATCCGCTACACCCGCTTCTGCCACACTGTGTCCGCGCATACCATGATGCACAACAATCCAACCTTGGCGCAATGCGTCTCCGGCAAGCGTATTGACCGCCGGCACACCACCTTGAGCCGCATTATGAGCTACTCCGGTATCCCCGCCCCACGGGTTGAGCACCAAAATGGGTGCATCCCGCAACTGCGCAGCAGTAAGCGGCTCGCCATTTACATACACAGGCACTCTGATTGACATGCCATGTACACCGAGATTCGCCGCAGCCGTATTAAACGGCCCGGCAGCACCTGTGACAAATGGGTTGGCAACATATGAGGCGATGAAATAAGTATCTATTTCCAAGTCACCGCCCGAAACACGTATCGGAGCGGCATACCTGTTAAATCTTAAACTATCAAAATCAGACCATGTTCTATCCCAGCCGGCATAGACTGTAGTATCTGAATCAAACTCCGTTGCCAACGTAACCGGCGTACCATCAGCAAGTACCCAACCTGCAAATGTATATCCCTCGGTCATATGTACGGGATCTACAGGCAATGCATCGAGCATTCCATAACCATCGGTCATCAAACGCTTGACGATGAGAAAATCCGCATTTCGCGCTGCTCCGGTAAGCGCAAGATCAGATCTCCAGAAGCCTCCATTTGCATTAAGCTCATCAAACAGCGTGCCGTTAGGAACGTGCATTGCATGAAATGTAATCTGATGTGTCGCATCCGCTTGCAATATAGAGACTGCTTTAGGATATGGCATATCAACTATTTTTTCATCATCTACGGCTTCTTGAAGCGCTAAACATATATCTTCCGGATCTGTTTCGGGATCTTCAAAATTCGCATCTTCAATTTCCGTTTCTAATTCGGGTTCAGTTTGCTGCGCGATTGGCAGCATCTGCTCCACCGACTCAAATTCAAGTGCAATGTCTGCCACTTGAGCCCATGCCAAACTCGGAGCTACAAGCCCCGAAATCATTGCGATGACCAACACCCATCGCCACACTGCTTTGGTTCTTTTTTTGTTCACGTACTTTCCTCCTACTATCATGATAAATTTTGGCACAACTTGTCAAAGGGTTCTCACTCAAGAAATTTTTTCATTTATTTATTCACAAATCACCACCATCATCTTTCTTGCACCAGCGTCTTATTTGTGCAATTATTCCATAAATGCGTTGGTTTCAAATCGCGCCTTTCGCATTTTGCACCAATTATACTGCGAAGGTGATATAAATTGCAATAGCTTAATTTGCAATAGTTACAAATAATTCACAATATTTGAATAAAAATACGGTTGACATTAGCCGTCATTTTTTATATATTCACCATGCACCACCACGTGGTCATTGTGGCATTTCGCCAAATCTACCCATGACATGCGCACAAGGGGGAAATATATGGAAAAATAAAAAGTTCTGCAACGCATATACTCGGAAAAAATAATGTTTCACAAGGAGGTTAACACGTGAAGAAAAATTTAAAAGCAGCATTGGTATTGATATTATCACTCATCATGCTCACAGGAATTGTGACTCCGGCAATGGTCGCAGGTGCGTCCACCTCAGTGACCTTTTTAAATCCTCTCGGTTACATTGAGCCGGCCTTCAATCACAGATTGGCTGAGCGCCCGACAACCCCACTGGCAAACATGGATGTCGGCCTACTCTTCTACCAGAGTGCAGCAAATAGAGAGGCCGTTGTCGCTCTCGGCAGATTACTGAATGCGGAAAGCATCACCGAAGTAGCGTTCGGTAGCCCGATCGGCCCGAAAACAGCAGCGCAATATGACGCATGGGCCGCCGATTACGATGCCATCGTATTAGGCGTTGCCGACGAAGCCGTAAGCGCTTGGTGGAGTCTTTATCACGTCAGACAACTCGAAACTCGCGGCACACCGGTGGTTCTTTTGACAACAGAAGCTTTTGTTGACACCGTACGCATCGCCGCCGAAGACCACGGCATTACGAATGTGCGTACAGCCGTTATGAATCGCAGCGCATATTCCAGAGCCTTTACACGTTTAGGAAACTTCGATACTGCTGTTTTACATATGCAAAACAATGTTGTCGGCGGAATCGTCTTAACACAAGCTGCGGCCGCGTTGACAGCCCCTCTGACTTCGGTTGAAGCAAATCCCGCACCCATCACCCAAGCACAGCTTGGAGTACCGGCATGGACTACCCAGACCGTAAATAGTCTGCGTCAGTTTAACGACATGGCGATGGAACTGGGCTTTGGCGATGGTCTGCCACTGCGTCCGCCCACAGCGTTTCTGGTCAACGAGATGCTCGAAGCCACCACACGCGAGCGCGGCGAAATCATAGGCAGAGCTATGCCTCGCGGCGGCCTCATCACTGTTGAAAAGGTTGCGATAAACTCTGTCATGGCCGGTCTTGAACCCAAGGCATTCCCATTCGTTCTGGCCGCAATGGAAGCCTATGCCAATGCATGGGAAACAGATAAAATGTTCTATCATGCCTTGACTACCGGCGCAGGTCCATTTTCCCTCATGCTCATCATGAGCGGCCCGCTCGCTGCGGAAATCGGCGTGCATGGCGGCAGGGGCTTTGGTGGTTCTGAATTCCCGCTCAACAACACCATAGGCCGTGCATTCAGACTCAGCGTGAGCAACATCGGCCACTCATCCACCATTGATGAATCCAACCGTATTGGCCGCGAACAAGATCACACCTTACTTGCATTTCGTGAGACATGTGAGCTGCTGCCTCCGGGATGGGAATCACACAGCGAACTCATGGGATTCCCGACAGGTTCAAACAGCATCACACTGCATAGCGTCATGGTAAATCGTGTAAGATTCAATTCTGCATTTGCATACCACCCACTGGGACTTTTAGGCCACCTCCGAAACGGTATGGCGCTCATGGGTGATTGTAATGCTCTTACATTCTTCAATCTCGCACCGGGATTTGTATGGGATCTCCACAGAGATTGGGATATCACTGACAAAGAAGGCATCCGTGACTACATGATGAATGTCGGCATCTCGGCAAGTCATGAAGGCTGGGGCGCACAGTATCTGCAAGCAGGTGCAGGCGCTGCAAACTGGCTGAGCGGTTATATTGCCAATAGATTCGGCGCAGGTGCGCCCGGAAATCAAGCAGCAGCAGCCGCACGCATACAAGATAGGCACCTCATCATGCCCATCGTCGTCGGTGGAGGCGGTTTGTCTCACTTCCATCTATACCCCGCAGCCGGTTATGGTGCAAGAGGCTTCCAGACACAGATGGTAACCGGAGCTACAGGCGTATTTACAAACGATGCACTGAGCCAAGGCCCAACTGCACCCGGAGCGCCGAGAAATCTCAATGTCAATATCACTGATGCCGTCCAAGGCAATGTCACACTTTCTTGGGAAGCTCCGCTGCGCAATGGCGGCGCTGCAATCACAGGCTATCAGATTTCTATTCACGGTGGTTTTTATGCAGGACGTCATGGCGGAATGCTTGGACTCAATGAAATTTGGATTGATATTCCAGCAGGCACAACATCACATACACTGACCGGCTTAACCGCAGGCACAACCTATAACTTTGTCGTCCGCGCAGTCAACAATGTTGTCAACGCTGCTGAGATCGTAAGTGTCGATGACACCGAAGCTCTTGAAGTATCCCACCGTGCAAGTGGAAACGGCGCATGGGCAAGAGCCACTGCGCTCATAGGAGGTTAATTCATGAAAAGAAAAAAATTATCCATATTCATTGCCGCAATACTCACGATGGCACTGATATTCACAATGACCGCTCCGCTTGCTGTTGCATCCAATGTAACCATTGAGTTTCTCAATCCATTGGGACAAATAGACATGCTGGATAACCTACCGCTTGCAGAGCGCAGACCGTGGCAACTCGATGAAAATGGCAAACTCACTGAAAGAATCGTGGTCGGCCTGCCTACCAATGGCACACTGTTCCCGCAAATCGCCATAGCCATGCATCTGATTGACCTTTATGGTAGATACAATGAAATCCACCCCGGAGCCGGAATCGTGCTGGTCACATCCGCATTTGGCGGCAACTGGAGTTCTAATACCGACGCAAGTCAAGACTTCTTTAACAACAGTCCGGACGGCTTGGCCGCAGGCGGCTTGGGCGGACTGAGTGTAGGCGGTGCTGCCGTGCCGACTTATGTTGTCGCTCCGGCCGGAGTCCTGCCCTCCGTTGGCGAGTGGAATCTGCGCTATTCCAGCCATCCCAATATGAATCCGATCACAGGTGCCACAACCGGTACCATAAACTTTACCGGCGACATTGATGTTCAATTAGCCGGTACAGCCATTTGAAACCTCTGCACATGGTGGGGGACCCACCAAATGACACGCAGAGAAGCACACGGAATCCCTACAGTATATGTTTGTAATTCAACCTATGCCTCAGTATCACAGTTTTCAAATGAAGACAGCGGCATGCCCAATGCCCGCAGAGTCGTCATGGATCACATCTCTAACTTCAGAGAATATGCGACACATATACCCCTTCGCGGACAAATGGTCGCAGGAAATGCTGGAACCAGAGTCATGTACTGGTACGATAACATCGTAAACAGGCAGCAGAGCTTTACCCCTGATGTGCTCAGAGAATATTGGGGATTTGCAGATCCCATCATGGCTACATGGACACCGGCAGAGCAAGCCAGATGGGCGCTCGGAGTCTATGGCGCAAACGCCCCGATGGCATCATGCGGCACGCGCTCACTGGACGGCAGATTGACCGAACATGAGCGCAACCCCGGAATCACCGATCCTGCGCGTCTCGGAGATATGGACAGACCTGCTGACCGTCTTACACACCGCGCATCAACATTTACCATCAGTGGTGTCAATTATGAAGATGCCGTCAGAAACTTCAACCGTCTCGCAGTACACAGAGATGGCCGTCAAGGCACCGCATTTAATACCACTTTCGTGCCTCCGGCATTCCCCGGCGTACAGCACAATCCGGAAGTCTTCGCTTTCGGAGATGGTCTTGAACTGATACCCCCAACCAGAGCACTTGTAGATGAAATGCTCGCTTACACCGATCGCGCCCCTGATGAAATTGTGGGCAAGATGAGAAAAAGAGCCGGTATTATGACTGTAGAAAAAATCGCAATTAACGCAGTCATGGCAGGTGCCAGACCCGAATATTTCCCTGTTATACTCGCCGCAATGGAAGCTTATGCCGGTGGCTATACTTACGGCATGATGTTCCACCATGCGTTTAGCACCGGCGGTCCATACGGCTTCGTCATGGTTCTCGCCGGCCCCATCGTTGAAGAATTAGGTATTTTAGATGATGGCAGAAGCGGCACTTCCGGCGCAGGCAACCAAACGCTCAACACCATTGGGCGTGCTGTCAGAATGTGTATCCGTAATATCGGACACAACAGAGTTCCTGACGTAGACACCACCGGACGTATCGGCAAACGTAATGACCATGTGATTGACTTCTATGCCGAGAACATGAGCGCACTCCCGGAAGGATGGAGACCACACAGTGAAATGATGGGCTTCCCTGAAGGTTCCAGCACGATTTCGATGAAAGAATTCAACACCATCTTCTCATTGCGTGAGTTCGGACAATTTGCAGCAGAACCTTTTGCTTGGACAACAAGTGAAGCCCTTGCGCAATTGCGCAGCAGAATCGCCGGAGGATTCAGCAATATTATTTTGATTCCACCCGCACTTGCCGCTGAATTGCAATACGAGGGTGTCTCCACAATGGAAGATCTCAAAGTTGCCCTAAGACCCGCCGCTACCGGAGCAGGCGCAAATACATTTAATTTCTGGCCCATCGTAGTTGGTACTGACCCCGGCGTGCATAGGACATATACACTAGACACAGCAGCCCATACAACCTATGTAACCAATCTTATCGTTGGACCGAGCGGGCCGATAGCGCCGAGCGCACCGACAAACTTCAATGTAGAGTTCAGCCCGGACAGAACATCAGCCACACTCACATGGGATGTTCCTGACCGAATCGGCGGCGCACCGATCATCGCATTTGATGTATCGGGAGTCCACGGCTTAACCACCGTATTTACACCGCCCAATGCTGAAGACTTTGTAAATAATGGACTGCCCAACATAACTGCCGCAATGCTCGCAGGTTCAGGACAGTTCCAAGGCATGTCCCTCACCAGACTGCCTGCAACCGCAAGATCGCACACATTTTACAATCTGGAACCTGACTCACAAGGTTTCTTTATGGTTCGTGCCGTAAACGGCGTACGCAACAATGCCGGAATCCAAGGCATGGCCAACAATTTAAGTGCAGTTTATGCTCCCGATGCATTTAACTTACGTGAATCCGGAGTCGGTTCTTGGGCGCACTTTGCAGAAGCCCCCATTGATCTCGTCACCGGCAATAATGGACTGGGACGACGTGACCCCAATGGGCCTGCACGCGGAGCGCTCGGCACACCACGTCATTTCAGAGCAGACTGGTTTGATCACAATGTCTATTATCCGCTGGCAACCTTGGTACGCGCTCCTGTCGCAGGTTATATTGAGCCTGTCACACCGGATAGCGCACTCTTTGACACACTGCTCGATGACGGATTTGTATCAGGAAACCAAATCACTGCCCTCAGAGCGCAGCTTGAGGCCATTGCAGATGAACATCCGGCTTACATCGCACTCACATACAACAGCCGTTGGTTCAGTCATCTGCGTGATGGCCGAGGCCGTCTCGAAGTGACCATCACCAGCGAAAATGCCGATGCAAGCAATGCCTTCGTGCTCGCACATTGCAGAATCAGCGACACCACCAAAGCCATCAATGAAGCAGGGTTTACCGGCGGTATCGACGGTCTGAACTCGCGCGGCATGGTCGGCACAGGCGCGGTGGCGAACTGGCCTGTGAACACCGGTGTGTTCAATCATGCAAATTACGCATTCTTTGCAACTGAGCCGGGAACATACAGAGTCACATTCACACTCAGAGACGTTCAAAACGACATTAACTTGGTAAGTGAATATGTAGATGTCGTTGTGTACGGCGAAGTTGCCGCTCCGGCACAGTTTAGCTTACGCGCCTTTAACAATGGCACATGTGCGGAAGTGCCAAGCTTGGCAGGAATCATTCGCATTTGGCCGCAACTCAATGATGTCGGAGTACCGATGCCAATGAACGCTGTCATTACAGCCGTCGATCAAGGCAACCAAGATGCAATGGAATTCATCACCAGAAACCGTCAATGGATCGAAGGTGAGGGGTGGCAAGATTACTATCTCAACTTCGATGTAAACAAAGATGCGCCTTGGCAGTACATTGACCTGACGATCACCGCTTTTGGTCAAACAGTAATACTCAGACTGGTCAACAATCTGTTTGTCTCCGATGTACTGGGACTCGTCGCATTTAACAACGGCACATGCACACAAGTTCCAAGCTTGGCGGGCACCATCCGCATCTGGCCGCAATTCAATGATGTCAGCGCACCGCTCACCATGAATGCAACAATCACCGCAGTGGATCAAAATGGTGATGATGCCATGCAGTTTGTGACCAGAAATCGTCAGTGGGTCGCCGGTTCCGGATGGCAGAACTACTATATGAACTTTGATGTAAATAAAAATGCTCAGTGGCAATACATTTATTTCACAGTTGCAGCCTTTGGCCAGAGCGTCACTGTCAGATTGATTAACAATCTCTATGTACCGGCGCCGATTGATGTCTTCGGACTGCAAGCCTTTAACAACGGCAATAACAACAATGCTTCGCTGGCAAACGCAGGAATCATCCGCATCTGGACACAGCTCAATGGTGCAAATGCGCCTGTTTCGTTTGAAAACTTGACAGTGACCGCACTTGACCAATCCGGCATTGATGCCATGCAATTTGTCCGAGTCAATCGCATATGGAACAATCTGGATTATGTCAATTTGATTGATGTCACGAAGCAAGATGCCAACTGGCAGTATATTTACTTGACCGTTACTTTGGGAACGCAAGTCGTCGAACTGCGCTTGATCAACAACACGTTCTAAGTAGGTTGTGTAGACCGGATCACTTGTTTGTCTGAGCATCAAGTGGAATGGTTATATGCAGTAATCACACCGCCGGCCCCCTGTGCAATGTCGCAAGGGGGCGGCGGTTGTTATTCAATAATTCCCCTGCCTTCTTCGTTTGAAAGAAGACGCCATCTACAGACGGCGGGGGTTGTTCTTGCTCTTATCTACGATGTGTAATTTGGAAAAGGGAAACGGCCTACGGCACAGACTGAAGAAATTTATCTTCACACCCTTGACTCCCTCGCGAGGGAGCTGTCAGCGTAGCTGACTGAGGCAATTAAATATTTTCAACTTTGGCTCCCTCCCCGAGGGAGCTGTCAGCGCAGCTGACTGAGGCAATTAAATATTTTCAACTTTGG
>Ga0123355_10001975_pt1 | contig 28940 bp, 23 predicted proteins | sample TergutEmb28metaG_3_FD_89872 | JGI IMG/M metagenome (GOLD analysis project Ga0123355, IMG submission 89872) | Embiratermes neotenicus P1 segment gut microbial communities from Petit-Saut dam, French Guiana - Emb289 P1 | ecosystem: Host-associated > Arthropoda: Insects > Digestive system > Gut ... | reverse complement strand
TGTTATCAATAAGCTGCTTGATACCTGTGACAAATTGCTTATTGGGGGTGGAATGGCCTTCACCTTTATCGCCGCAAAGGGTTCAAGCATTGGGAACTCTTTGGTAGAGCTTGACTGGATAGATGAAGCTAAGAAAATGATTGATAAAGCACAGGAAACAGGCTGTAGCCTGCTTCTGCCTATCGACTTGGTAGTTGCTTCAGAGTTTTCAGCAGATGCAACTACCTTCATTGTCGGGCGCGAAGAAATCCCTGATGGCTTTATGGGTCTTGATATAGGTCCTGCAACAAGTGCAATGTTCCAGGCAGAAATAGCCCGAGCAAAAACTCTTTATTGGAATGGTCCCATGGGAGTATTTGAACTAGAGCCCTTTGAATCTGGAACTCGTGAAGTTGCAAAGGCGGTAGCTCGTAACAATCGAGCAGTTTCCATCATTGGTGGCGGTGACAGCGTTGCGGCTCTGAAGAAGTTTGGTTACGAAGATGCAGTAACCTTCATTTCAACAGGCGGAGGCGCATCCATGAAGCTGGTAGAGGGTGCCAACTTGCCAGGCTTGGACGCACTCGACAACAAATAATTTATTCAAACAACTGGGCTGACGCAGACATTGAAGGATGTTTGCGTTAGTCCAGCATCGTGTTTAAGGCAAGCTTTATAGAGAGTAATCTGAAAGGGGTTAGGAATGTCATCACGCAGACCACTTGTCGCGGGCAATTGGAAAATGAATCTTACTGCAGCACAGGGCGTACAGCTAGTTCAAAAGGTTGATGAATTTTGTCGCGATTTGACGGCAGGCACAAGAGAAAATGTCGATGTGGTAGTTGCTCCTCCTTTTACAGCTATTCATAGCGCATCGACAGTGATAGATATTGACAGGATGCAGCTAGGTCTTGGTGCGCAAAATATGCACTGGGAGGATGAGGGCGCGTTTACGGGTGAAATTTCACCCACTATGTTGAGGGCGGCTCGTGTAGGATACGTGATTTTAGGACATAGTGAGCGCCGTGAACATTTCTTTGAGACCGACGAAATGATTAACAAAAAAGTTAAAGCGGCCTTTGAGCGCGGCATTACACCCATTCTTTGCTGCGGCGAAAGCTTAGAAACGCGTGAAGCTGAAGATACTTTAACCTTTATCGAGGGTCAGATTCGTGCGGGGCTTGTAGGAATCAGTGCCGCGACTGCAACTGGTCTTGTTGTCGCTTATGAACCTATTTGGGCGATTGGTACCGGTAGGACTGCTACACCAAAGATGGCTGAAGAGGTTTGTGAGCACATTCGCACCGTTCTAGAGGATATGTTTGGTCCAACCATTAAATCAAATACCCGCATCCTTTATGGCGGTTCAGTTAAGGCTGAAAATGCGGAATTGTTCTTTTCAGAAGAAAATATTGATGGTGCCTTAGTGGGCGGGGCAGCACTTACTGCAGATACCTTCAACCCCATTATTGCAGCTGCTGCAAAAGTGTAGTTTACTAGGCAGTAGCAAGAGATGTATGAGTGTAGATGCAAGCTATTTTAGAGGCTCGGAGACTAGATATAATGACACAGAAGACCAAGGGTCCTGTTGGACTTATTATTATGGATGGTATCGCCTATGGCGCAAGCTGCGACAATCCAGAGGGTAATGCCGTGCTTCATGCGCACACTCCCAATTTGGACAAGTTGTGGTTAACGCAGGCAAACACTATGCTAAGCGCAAGCGGTGAAGCGGTGGGTCTTCCATCAGGTCAAATGGGCAACTCTGAGGTAGGACATCTCAATATAGGTGCTGGGCGCTGTGTTTATCAGGAACTTTCACGCATTGACAGGGCAATTGATGATGGTAGCTTAACAGCCAATACAGTCTTATTGGATGCATTGAACTTTGCGATTGAGAAGGATAAGGCAGTTCATCTGATTGGATTACTGTCAGATGGGGGAGTACATAGTCACCTTTCGCACCTAAAGATGCTGATTAAACTGGCAATCGCACAGGGCGCGCAGGCAGTCTATGTTCATGCACTGCTTGATGGACGTGATGTTTCTCCGACCTCTGGTGTTGACTATCTACATAACCTTCAGTGCTTTGTAGCAGATATGCCACAGGTACACCTAGGGACAATCATGGGACGTTATTTTGGCATGGATCGTGATAGGCGCTGGGATAGGACTCAACGTGCCTTTGAAGCGATTGTCTGCGGAAAAGGCTTAAAGGTTGCTCCTGATGAGGTTGTTAAGGCAGTTGAGGCTAGTTATGCCGCTGGTGTTACTGATGAATTTATTGAACCTCTTATTGTTGATGATTATCAGCCCCTGCAAGATGATGACTCTTTGATAATGTTTAATTTTAGGCCTGATCGCGCACGCCAAATCATGCACAGCTTAGTCGATAGTGAATTCGATGACTTCGAGCGTGCTGCTTTCCCAAAGATTAATGCGGCCTGCTTAACAGAGTACGATGCGAAGCTTGACGCCCCCGTCGCCTTTCCTAAGGCATATGTGCAGGAAACACTTGCTGATGTTATCTCTGATGCAGGTCTGAAGCAAATGCGTATTGCAGAAACAGAGAAGTATGCTCATGTTACCTTCTTCTTTAATGGGGGGATAGAGGAGCCACGTGAGGGAGAATCGCGCTTGCTAGTTCCTTCTCCTAAGGTGGCTACCTATGATTTACAACCAGAGATGAGTGCTTCAGGCATTACAGATCAGCTTATAGTAGCCCTGGACGAAGATGCCGCAGATGTTTATGTGGTCAACTATGCCAATGGAGATATGGTTGGACATACAGGCGTTTTTGATGCTGCCGTTGCTGCAGTAGAAGCAGTGGATCAAGAAATTGGTCGTGCCTGGGAAGCTTTTCAGGAAAAGGGTGGCATGCTAATTGTCACTGCTGACCATGGCAACGCAGAGAAGATGCTAGAGGAGTCTGGCAGTGGTGCTCATACTGCACATACTTTGAATCCTGTTCCTCTTATTATTGCGGGTGCTGAAGCGGATGCTCTTAAAATTGGAGGAACCTTAGCAGACATTGCCCCTACAATCACTTCGATGTTGGGCATAGAGTCGTCCAAAATGTGGACAGGTAGCAATTTGATGGTACACTAGTAAGTTGTAGTTTTTAAGTGTTGCGCTTAAGGGCGTAGTGCTTCGTTAAGGTATTTTCTCTAAAGGAGTTATTGTGGGCATTTTATTGACAGCTTTAGTTGTAGTGTGGGCAATCTCAGGTATTGCTTTGATTGTGTTGGTGCTAATGCACTCAGGCAAAGGTACAGGCCTCTCAGAAGCCTTTAGCGGTATCCAGTCATCAGTAGGGACAGGAATCATCGAAAAGAACCTGACTCGTATGACCATCATTGCGGCGAGTATTTTTGTGTTAACACTAATAGGGATGATGTTAGCCTGGCCAGTCTAAGCATGCTAGCCATCCAATCATTCGCATTGATTTACGAAAGTGGAATAGAGCGAAATCGAAGATAGCGCCCTGCTTCCGTCTTGCAAATCATCTGAATCTCTGGATAGTTGAAGCACTTAGAACCACGTGTGGTACTACTAGTAAATTGAGAGCCCTATTCTGGGCTCTTTTTCATTTTGGGTTATTGAAATGCTAGAGAAAGGTTTTTGATTTTGTCTGGTTTTTGTGGCTTTACAGGGAAACTTGATAGTAGTGCTGATGTGCTGTCTACCATGATGGACAAGGTGAAGCATAGAGGCCCAGATTATAGTCGTACTTATATGGAGGAAAATGCTACAGTTGGACTTTGCGGGCTAGGAGCCGACTATGCAAAAGAAGAGTGTCAAAATCTCTACAGTGAAGATGGGAGACTTATCACTGTTTTTGATGGCGACATCGAAAACTATGCCGAGTTACGTAAAGAACTTGAATTGGCAGGACATCTCTTTGATGACGATTCTGATTTGACTTTAATATCTGTACTTTATCGCGAGCATGGTCGAAGCCTGCCAAAATTTCTTCAGGGATCGTTTGCCCTTGTAGTAATCGATACACAAGAAGGGTCAGTGTTTGCCGCACGAGACCGCTTTGGAGTCAAACCTCTTTATTACAGTGTAAGCGAAGACCGCTTTGTATTTGCTTCAGAAATCAAGAGCCTTTTGGAGTTTACTGAGATTAAACCAACTCTTAACAATTCTGCCTTAGAGCAATACCTATCTTTTCAATACTCTGTCCTAGAAGAGACATTCTTCTCTGGAGTATATCGTCTTATGCCTGCACAGTCTTTGATTTTTAAAGAGGGAAGAGTAGAGACTCAGAGTTACTATTCTTTTGAATTTACCCCAGAGCAGCAAAACTTTGATGATGTGGTTTCGCAAATAGACGATGCTGTCTTAAGAGCAGTTAGGCCTTACAAGAAGCCTGAGCTGAAAATAGGTTCCTTCCTCTCTGCCGGTGTAGATTCTAGCTTCATTGCTGCTACAACAAAACCAAAAGTATGCTTTACCGTAGGATATGACGACTACAATGACAAATCTTACAGTGAAATAGAGTATGCGAAAGAATTGGTAGAACACTTCGATTTGAATCATGAAGTAAAGTACATTTCCCCTGAAGAATACTTTAAGGCTTTGCCTAAGGCTCTCTACTATATGGATGAACCTTTGGCAGACCCTGCTGCTATTGCCTTTTATTTGGGCTGTGAAACAGCTGCACAGCAGGTTAAAATAGCATTTTCTGGAGAAGGGCCTGATGAGTTCTTTGGTGGATATGGTATCTACTCTGAGCCCTTTGCATTGGCGAAGTTGAACTTTATACCTATGTCAATTAGAAGGCTTACCAGCAAAATTTTATCCAAGCTTCCTTTTACTATAAAAGGAATGGGTTACCTTATTCGCGCCGGAAAAACTGTTGAGGAAAGATTTATTGGGAACGCTCACATTTTTAGTGCGGATGAGCGCAGAAAGATTCTGAAGTCTTCTACTAATACATCACCACTTGATTTAACAAGACCCTTCTATGACAGAGCAAGGGCGCTTGATGACTCAACAAAAATGCAGCACATAGATATACACTTTTGGCTGCATGGAGACATCTTGCATCAAGCTGACAGAATGAGTATGGCACATTCGCTGCTCATCAAGACCCCATACCTTAGTCAACAGTTAGCAGATATTGCATCTAAATTGCCTACAGAGTATCGCGTAACACCCACTAAGGACAAAGTTGCTTTCAGAGCAGCTGCTTTGAAGCACTTGCCTGAATCCTTTGCAGAAAGAGAGAAGAAGGCATTTCCCGTACCTCTGAAGAACTGGTTGGCAAAAGAGGAATATCGCAATTATATAGAGAGCTATTTTTACAGTGAGACTGCTGGCAAATTCTTTAATGAGGAAGAATTGGCTAAGCTTTTGCAGCAGCATAAGGAAGGTAAGACTGATAACAGTAGGAAAATTTGGACGATTTTGAACTTCCTTGTATGGCATGAACAATATTTTGAGATAACTTAATGTCATAAGTGCACTTAAGAGCATTTAGGAAGAGATGCTTAGACAAAGTTCAGTAGGTACATCTATATAACAATAATCCCTAACGAGTCTCTAAAAAGAGACTCGTTTCTGTTTAGAAAATTTTTCAAAAAATATTTAACAAAACGCTTGCATGTTACGTAGGGTAATACACTATTCTGTATTGAGTAACGTTACAAAACAGGTAAGCTATAGGAGAAATTATGGCAGCGCATGAACATCAGAACAATAGAGAAATCACCTCTGCATCAAGCAGCAGCAAGCCTTTGCTCACTGTAGGAGAACTTGCTAAAAGAATGAACGTATCTGTTCGCACGATTCAATACTATGACAGAGAGGGACTTCTTGAGCCAAAGATGAAGACAGAAAGCGGTCACAGACTTTACTCTGATGAAGAAGTGGTCAAACTTTATCAAATTCTTTCTTTAAAGGATCTGGGTTTTTCCCTGAAGGATATAAAGTACAAAATATCTAACATGAGAAGCCCACAAGATGTCAGTAAAGTACTGAAAGAACAAATTGGCTCAGTTGAAGAAAAGTTGAGAAAACTTCAAGAGCAGAAACGTATTCTTAAAGCACTTGAAGTAGAGGTACTGAGGGGCAAGAGTGTAAATTTCACGCGATATGCAGCCATAATAACAAGTCTGCAGATGGGTAATGAATTCTATTGGGCGATTGCGCATATGGATGACGAATTGTTAAGTCAGCTTTTTAGTGGAGATGGCAATGATGGCGAAGCTTTTATTGGGTCGGAATGTGCACAGGACCTAATTGATCAGATGGGGAAGCAGAGAGTTCAGGCCTTAGCTTTGCTTGATGAAGGAGTAAGTCCTGATAGCCCTGAAGGGCAAAAATTGGCGCAGGCTTGGTGGGAAACTTGCATGCGCCTAGTCCACGGTGATGTTGCCCTGCTGGGAAGAATGTCATTTGCCATCGAGGAAGCTATGAGCGATCATCCAGAGTTAGGTGCAGTACATGCTCGTTCATTAGAATTTATTGGACCAGCCCTGCAGGCATACTTTGAAAACACGACCAACGAAAAAGTTATTGCAGATGCAGAGAAACTTTTTGCCTATCTGCAAGCAAATGAATCATGAGGAGAGCACGAAAAAATGATTTACCTAAAGAATGTGAGTAAGTCCTTTGGTGAACAAAAGGTTCTGACGAATCTTTCACTAGAGGCTTTAAGTGGAGAAATATTTGGATTACTGGGACCGTCAGGTGCTGGAAAAACAACAATCATTAATATCTTAACGGGGCAACTGAGTGCTGATGCAGGAACACACAATATTGATGTAGACACAAGCGAACTTGGTCTAATGTTGGAGGAGGATGGACTTTATCCTCAACTCAGCTGCATTGAAAACTTGAATATTTTTGCTGACATCTATCGCTTACCACGTGCAAGATCAGCAGAAGTGCTAGAAAGTGTGGGCTTGGGAGACGCTTTAAAGCGTCCTGTATCAGAGCTATCGAAGGGTATGAAACAGAGACTCGCTTTGGCACGTGCTATTATGCACAGGCCAAAAATACTTTTTCTAGATGAACCTACCAGCAATCTTGATCCCAATACGGCGCGAGGAATTCATCAGCTAATTGAAGATCTGCGTGATAGCGGATCAACGATTTTCCTAACAACACACAATATGGAAGAAGCCGTAAAGCTGTGTGACAAGGTTGCCTTACTACATAAAGGCACGATTATTGAACAGGGTGAACCCAAAGAGATATGCAAGCGACATGATTCCATCAAGACAGCGTATGACCTAGAGTCTGTCTTTATAAAGTTGACAGGAGTTCAGAGCCATGAATAATGTTAAAGCAATAATTTATAAGCAGTCCTTAGTATTCTTGAAAGATAAATCATTTTTGATTCAATTCTTTATGTTCCCATTACTTGCCTTCGTTATGACTGAGTTTATTGCAATTCCCGATGATTATATGCCAGATACTCTGTTTGTGGGAATGTTTGCAGCAATGTTTGCAGGAATGATTCTGATTCCCACTACTGCAGGTATTATTGCAGGAGATAAAGAGGGCAAGAGTTTGCGACTAATGATAATGTCTGGAGTCAAACCAGTTCAGTATTTGCTAGGAATCACAACAGTACTACTTGTGTTTGCTGCAGCTACTTCTGCCATCTTTGCAGTGATGATTGGAGCAGAGGGAATTGGTGAAGTTGCACTCTTTTTTCTTGCCATGATTGCAAGCGTGCTGTGTTCAGTATTTCTGGGTGCAAGCTTGGGCATTACTGCAAAAAATGTACAGGCTGCAACATCGATTGCCATACCGCTGTCCATGATGCTAGGAATGGCGCCTATGTTGGGAATGTTTAATGAAACGATTGGGAATATTGCCCAGCCCTTTTACACCATGCAAACATCCAGACTGATAGAAAATCTGTCTGCGAACCCCACAGAACCACTGTTATTTATTGCAGGAAATATCGCGGTATTTGCCATACTATTTTTGGTGCTCTATAAAAGAAGAGGATTGCAGGGACTATAAGCTTCAAGAAAAGTGTTTTTTTGAGCGCATCGATTAGTTACTTGTCAAATCTTAAGAAGCCCTCTACTTATAGGGGGCTTTTAATTTTTGGTACCCCGTATGGGATTCGAACCCACGATCTCCGCCTTGAGAGTTCATAAAATGGGTATTTGTCCACGTTAGTCTGCATTTGCCTACAACATATTACCGCAGGTCAGTAAGCATGTATATGTTAATTGGCGTTTCGATGTGTTTGTTTGCATTGTGGTAGTTCTGTGGTAGTTGATAAAGCCATCAAAAATGATGATGTAGCATCCGTCTGTGGTCAGGTGCAAGTGTTAGGCATCCCAACACATGCCGTGCTTGCAGCTGTCCATAGGTCGGATGCGGTGGGATGGATAAACTACTTCTAATAGGTGGACAATAAGGCACACAGAGCCACCAGAAGCCTCACAATTGATGCCATCTGACACACATGACTAACATGTCACCATCTCTTTCTTTGCTTGCCCTTTGTCTTTGATGTATCCAGTGAGCAAGTGCTTCCTTTGCATGGCTTACTACATGACTGTACATGGTCTGTACCATGTTTACTACATGCCTACACCCAATATTGCTTACCCCTTCCCCTGCTTCAAAGGCTCACAGGTATTAACTCTTTGGGGGTAGCAGTGGTAGTAGTTGATATTACAAGTGAGCCAGTTCTATCTAGTTCGGATGTGCTTGCTAATGACATCAGCTGACATCCTTGGCATGTCATGTATTACATGGGTTGCCAGTGCGATTAGTGTGGCTTGGTGCGCTCTATTTAGATGTGGGGGCGGGGGGAGGGTATATGTTAACTGTGGACATTAGGGGCACGGAACATGCCGTGATAAATTTTCTGCTATTTCTGAGAATCCGTGTGCTGTTTTGGCTATGTGACATCCCGCATCTGTACCCTAGTTTACGAAGGTAAAACGGGCGATAAATAGGTTAACCTACAAAATGTCAAAATAGAACTTGTCTGGGGACAGCACAGTTGTACGGTTTCTTATGTTTACCCAGCTCACAGGCTTATATAGCGTGTCATATACCCGTGTAATGACGTACTGTTTTTGTCAAAATCTGTACCCAGTAGATAATTGAGTTATCTGCTATTTTCTGCTGTGAGATGCATTGATGTCAGCCGATGTCAATGCCCTGTGGGCTTGAAGTACATCTATGTGACATCCACCCTACATGGTTCATAGCACCATTTGGTATGCTTGTACCTGCCGAACTTGAATTAAATAAGGCTCACTATGAGCTGTCTACGAACGCTGAGCAGAAGGACATCTGCTCGCGAATTTGGCGTTTGTAGACCAGTTCAAGTTTGGCGACTAGAGTGGATGTCCTTCTTCCCGTTATCAAACATTAGTTTGATTTAGACATCCTCCTTGTACTCTTATGTGAAAGGGTGTCATCATGTCGAAATTTAACAAAGAAGACTATAAGCGATGGACAAGGATGCGCAATTCTGGCGAACTGCCAAGTGAATCATTCTTGGCGGATTGGGGATGCTTACTGATTCCGCTTGTATTCATGCTCCTAGTGACAGTTCTTGGTCAGTGTAGTGGCACTTCATCACAAGATAGCTCAACAAGTCGAGTAGTAGCAGAGCAGCCAGCAGAAAGACGAGAGCCAACAGCGGCAGAACGAGAGTTGATTATCTCTGAGTACATCAACACACAAATGGCTGATTTTGGCTGGGAAGAAAATGACATATCCTACACTGATGAAGATGGCTTAGTGGAGTTTATTTTTCGCCATCCACACTCAAGTAACGAGGGATTCTTTCTTGATAATCCAGATGCTCAAGCAGGTCTTGACACACTTAGTGAGGATTTGAACACTTCTGTAATGGTGCTCTTCTACACCAATGATGGCTACTTAGTGAGGATTTATGCAAGTGGTGACTTTACGAGACGTACTGGCGGTGGTCATGTTAGAGTCGGTTCTCGACATGAATTTCAGCCACCTAGATGGACTCCTTCACGCCTATGGTCGCAAATGGATATGGTTGTAAGACAGGCTGATGAACACGCTATTAATAACCGCGAGACGTGGCTAGAAAATGAGCGCGCTGAAATAAAGCGTGAGGGTGCAGAAAGAGTAGACTACGAAATCAGTGGCAATAGAACCACAATAACTATTGCTCTTGAAGAAGGATATACGCCTGATGTTGAACTTGATGAAGAGGAATGGTTTGACGCATGGCAAGAGATGGCTGAATATTACACGCTCTTATTGAGGACGGATGTCGAAATAGTCTGGATCGCTCTTGATGGTGTGACGGTGCTCAGTGAAGTGTTTGCAGAGAAGCAGAATTACTATCACAGATGGAGTTCACTTCGTGAATACTCACCAGACCATTCCTCTCCATTTCCCGATTCTGCCTTTTATCGCCACCTCTACATAACCGCTCCAGATGGTCAATCTAGAATAAGAGTGTCATCACCAGAGGCTGCAGAGAATACCGAAAAAAGTGCATCCAATTGGTGGTATATTATTGCGAATGGCATCTTACTTGCTTTGCCTGCAATGCTGATACTTGCTTTTGCAGTAAAAAAGATACGGACAACCATAAAGGAAAAAGCTGTAAGATGCTGGCAGAAACTTCGCTCTAACTATGACAATTGGACTAAGGCTCGACAAGGCAAACCTCGTACACAAAATAGCAAGGTGCAGTCAGCTACCTCTGCCCCCAAAGAGTCTCCAGCAGAAAAGCAGGCACCGCCCAAAGCAAAGCAGAGTTCGCAAGTGTCGCAAAATATCGTGCGAGATAACTGTTGTAGCAATTGCAATACAGCAATCATAGGCGGACAGTTATACTGCTACAAATGTGGTGAAAAGACTTCATAGGATACGTACAGTTATCAGAGTTAACAAGTAAGCTGTGCCTACCTGTGTCAACCTAAAACCTAACTCCCCATAGAACTGGTTTCATAGGAGCAAAGGTTTCAAGCGAGCACAGGTAAGCACAAGGACAACTAGAGTGACAAGAGACCACCACCGCACTCGCTAAACTTGTAGCCTACTAGCAGTTGAGCAGGGTTGCCACCTGTCTTTGGCCTGCGCCGTTTAACTGGTAGACCTGCTCGCTCTAATTCACCTTTGAAGCTATTTGAGTTCAGTGGCTCAAGACCGTTAGCGCGCGCCCACTCTTGGAAGCTATTGAGTAGCACTGTGGTCTTGATTTCACCTTCAGCGTCAACCTCTAGTCGCTCGTCTACAAAGCGTCTAATGGCATCACTTTCAGCTCGGTACTCATCGACTGCTGCCGCTACCGAACTAGGCATGGTAAGCCCCTCTGATTGCAAAGACTGCCAGCCTTCAAGTAGCCAGTTAAGAATTGCTGACTTAGCCACGTTAGTTGAGAACTGCTGCTTCAAGGTAGTGTCTTGTTCAGCTTCGGTAAAATGACGTTCAAAAGGAATCAGTACCATGCGTCTCGATTTGAATAGAGCTGTATCAGAAGCTACAGGTAAATCATTGGTGTTCAAAAAGAGCTTGAACTGTGGCTTGTACTCGAAAGAGTTTTCATGCAAATACCTTGCTTTAATGCTGTCAGATCCAGTCCATTGTTTGAGCTTGGCACTATCAAGGTTCATGCTCTTGGGTGGCTCAGAAACGCTTACAAAGCGCGTACCATCAAGCCTTGCTAAGTCCTCTGTTGCCTTCATGCCACCACCAGTCTTGCGGTTAGTACTTAGCATTTCAGGGTCAGCAGTTGCACCGTATTCACCAAGTGTACCTAGTACAGCCTCTGCTAGAGTACTCTTGCCGTTGCGACTTTTAGCACCGTATAGAATGAACATCTTTTCAAGATTGGTAGAGCCTGCAAGAGCATAGCCAAAGCATTGCTGGAGGCACTTGATAGTATCTTGCTTGCCTTGCATGACCTCATCAATAAACCCTATCCATCTAGGAAAGGTTACTTGTGGGTCATAGGTAACAGGGGCAAGCCTTGTGATTAGGTCGCTTGCTCTGTGCGGTTGTAACTCGCCAGTCTTGAGATTCAGAGTACCGTTTAACACGTTAAGTAGATACGGATCTGCATCAAAGTCTGCAAGAGTAACAGGATATACTCCTGCTGCATCTTTCAAGATGATGTCGCGAGTGTTGCGCCTCTGCCATTTCTTCCAACCTTCACCAAATTGTGCGCGTACATTCTCTGGTATCTGCAAGAGGTAGACGTGCAGGGCATCAGCTAGACGCTTAGTAAGCTCTCCTGCTGCCAATGAACTGCGGTCATGTTTCCAGCGTGTACCATCATAGGTAAACCATGTCTTGCGCTCTGGACAAAACCTTGCCTCATCTTTGAACACATCAGCAAAGAGGTAGCCCCATCCTTGCTCGGTGTTCCTGTAGCGGCTCTCATCTTCTGGGCGCAGAATTGTGAGCTTAGCAAGCAGGGGTTCATCTACGAAGGTTATTTGAGCTGCTACTGCTTCATGGTGGACAGGATAACTATAGATGGACTGTGCTACTCCAAGAGCCTCAAACTCACTAAGAGCAGGTGACAGATTCGCATGGTTGAATCTGATAGCCTCTGCTTCAAGGGCATCAAGACCCCATCCTTTGTTGCGCAGGCTACCTAGATGAGATGCAAGAGTAGTGTTGCGACTACCTTCACCTACACTGTTTTTGGTCTTACGAACATCTAGCTTTCTGCCTTTGATACTGCTTAGACTAGCAAGTTCAAGAACAGTATTGTTAGCTTCTGTTATGGGAACTTCAGCCAGACTAAGACCGTGCATCCACTGATAAGGATTGCCAGAGGGATGTATGCTGGGTGGGGCAACGATGTAACCACCTTCACCCTTGATGTCAACGCTAGCCATGATGCCATTTTTGCACTTAGTAGGCTCGTTACTTCTATAGTAATAGTGAACTCCACCGCTACCGGTAGTGACAGTAGCTGTTTCTGGTAAGGTTGCACTGCTTGCTTCAAGCCAAGTCTTTAATGCTTCTTTGCCATCGTTATCTCGGACATCAATATCGACAACAAAGAGACCGCCTGACACAGCACCACAGGCGATACCGATACCTGCATTGGGTTCTTGTTGCCACCATGATTTAATCAGCTCTGGGTCTTTGGTGGCGTTCTTAAAGCCATTGGGAGCAAGTCTACCTAGTGGAGCTTTGCTATTAGGCTCTAACGGGAATACAGCAAGTCCTTGAGCTGCATATTGAAGTGCTGTAACTAACATAGTATTATTTGAAATGTCCATTATTTTCCTCCGTTGTTTATGAAATCTAGGAGCCAGATTTTTGGAACGCGGTATTGTGCTCCAACCTTGAAATAAGGCAACTGTTCTTCTCTAAACATCTGGCGTATTGTCACAACTGGAACACCTAAGGCCTTGCCAACATCTTTAGTGTCCAGAACATCGGGATAGCCAGCTAACAGAGCGTTGCTAATGCTATTATCTGTATGTGAGCTTTCCTTATTAATTGGCTGGCTTACAACAGCACCCGTTGGCTTGCAGGCGGCGGGTGCGCCGTTTTGACTAAGCATTCACATCGACCTCCTTGAATAACAATGCGGGTTCATCTTCCCACCCAAGAGCTTTAACGAGCTTTTTCACTTGACCAGGATATGCGGCAAGACGTGAGCCTTCTATTTGTGAGATTGAACTCACGTGCATACCCGCCTTTCCGGCTAGAGCAGACATAGATAAGCCCTGCTTTTCTCTTTCTAACGTGATTCTCAACTTCATTTTTTCTTTCCTTCCTGTCGGTTTGGCGTTGACGTACGCCGCTGGTGTTGGTACTCTAGTATGGCAGGTATTTTTACAGTTATTTTTGGTTTACTGTAAATTGCAAAATATTTTAACTAAGGGTAAATATGATTATTGAAGCGATTAATGAGAGCATTATTTTATATAGACCAGCAGCGCAAGGTGATGATGTTTGCACGGCTCAGGATATATTACAGGCTGCTTTGTCAGCCAAGGACGCAAAGGGCATTCTTAGCTTTGTGACTAAAGTACCTTATTCGTTTCTGAGAACGTTTAGAGAAACAAACTTTTGCGTAGATAGCCATGACCTTTCAAGCCAAGTACCTTTTGATGAGCTGTTGCACTTTGACTGGCAGCAAACGGATGAACTATTGCAAAACCTTACACATTGTCTAGCAAGACACTTTTCTGAAATTGAATACTTAGATTATTTTCTTGCAAATAGTGGCGACTTAGGAAAAGTTGCCTCTGTTCCTATAGATGACCCTGTGCACCGAACTCCCGAAAATCTCAAGTTCTCAAAAGAGGTGGACATGAGTGGCAAAGGCTATGCTGTCATTTCAACCTTTAGCATTGTTGAGCTTATTAAACAGGTTAAGTCACTCCTTACAAATATCGCAATCGCCAACAGAGGGGCAACAGGTGAGATGTTTGCGCCCGTAGCAAAGGATGGCGTGATGATAGCTCAACTTGCTTCGTATGGGTTCTGTGCTAATGATAGGGAGTATGAGCTGCCTATACAGAATCCGTCGATTGATGAACTATTTGATAAGAAAACAATCGCTCAACTAGAAAGTCAGTTGGAGGCAGATGGATATGAGCTACAAAACAGTGGTTCCTTGAAGGATACCGACCGTGAAGAGTTGGGCGAGAGTAAGTATTTTGTCGATAAGGGCGGAGTAGAGGTACCTCTATATCCTTCGATTTGTGAAGCAGGAACTATTGCAGCTAACTTAGCAACATCAGTCATGAATTGCAAAACCATTGAATCATTGTTTCCCGTTAGCTTAACAAGAGAAGCCTCATTACGGCATGAGAAAAGCTGCTTCACTCTTTACGCAAACTCTAACCCAATGCAGGAATTGTTTGAAGCGATTGCAAAATGTGCAATTGATGATTTGGTCAAGCTCTGTGTTCACTGCCAGCACCCAATGATTGGACAAGGGAAACATTGCTCTAACTCATGCAAAACAAATGCTAACAATGCAAGGCGCGACAAGGCTTACAGTATGGCTGCATCGGGGAAACTAGCAAGTGAAGCAATTGAGGTTATTGGAGCAGAGTATGCTAAAGCTATAGAGCGTTGGTACAAAGAAGCTAATGAGCTGATAGCCGACACCAGTACCAAATAGGGTGCTGTTCGGAATAGCAAACAAATAACATCGAGGCGCACGAAAGGAGGAATCATGCGCATAAGAGGAAATGGTAGCGTGAAGCAAGTAATGAGCAATGGGAAGCCAGTAAAGAACTCTTGGCAACTTGTCTTGTCATTGGGGAAAGACCCATTGACGGGCAAACGCGTACAGAGATACCGTCCATATAAAGGGAGCCGCAGTAGTGCAGTTCGGGCTCTTGCTGATTGGAGGCGTGAGATTGAATCTGGTCTGAAACTAGATGCAGGTGATACCTTATTTGGTCAGTATGCACGCCAGCAATGGCTTGAGCCGCGAGAGGCTTCTGGCAGATTCGCGCCAGCTACAATCTTGCGAAATAGGCAACTGTTAAATCATTTGCTGCGATACTTAGAGAGCGTGCGAGTGACTGACATAGATGCCACTGTGGTACGAAATCTATATGTTGAACTTGCCCAAGACGATGTAGGACAGTACTCGATTGCAAAAGCTGCTATTGTGCTGAAGCAGATACTCAAGCAGGCAGTCAGCGACGGAATTATCCTGTTTAATCCGTGCGAGCGAGTAGAAAATCCAAAGCAACCTACCTCAGACGTAGGCATGTCACTAGACAAAGCGGGCGTGATTCGACTGACTGAAGCTCTTCTTGATTATGAATCAATGGAGTACCCACTTGCAAAAGCGAGGCAAAGTCGGCTTACTTCTAACATGTCACATGTGGCAGCCATTCGTCTAATCATGGCATCTGGGATTCGCAGATCAGAATGTCTGGCTCTTTCTTGGTCTGATATAGATTTCACCAACTCCACTGTCAAGGTCAGTAAGACATTCTGCAAGACGACAAAAGAGCTGAAGTCTACGAAATCATCCAGTTCGGTCAGACTGATAACAGTTGATGCTGACTCGCTGGAAAGTCTTGATGAATGGAGGCAACGACAAGCTGATTATCTGATTAGTATTGGCATCACGCAAGATAGTGAAACTCCCGTAATAACAAACGAGGTAGGCACACGGTTAAATGGTGATAATCTCGCTCGTTGGTGGCGTTCATTCTGCAAGCGTTATGAGTTCGAAGGTCTACGTATCCACGATTTGAGACATACTCACATTTCGCTACTAATTTCGAGCGGCTTAAATATGAAAGCAGCATCAGTTCGCGCGGGTCATGCTTCTGTAGCTTTCACTATGGATAGGTATGCTCATGCACTGCGAGAGGACGATGAAAAGGCAGCTGCAATCATCGGGAAGTATATGGCACGACCAGTACCCAAAGCAGGGTAATGCACCTCTGAAAAAGAGGGTTTTGAAATGCACTGTGGTAGTTCTGTGGTAGTTAATGACTTTTTGAACTTAAAATGAAACAAGCTAGAAGCTAAACAAGCCTCTGACCTGCGGATTTTTGGTACCCCGTATCGGATTCGAACCGACGATCTCCGCCTTGAGAGGGCGGCGTCCTAAACCGCTAGACTAACGGGGCATTCCTCAAGCATGTTTAAGCATTCAGGATGGCTGGGGTGGAAGGAGTCGAACCCTCACATACGGCACCAGAAGCCGCTGTCCTACCATTAGACGACACCCCAACGTAAGCGTAGCGAGGTGATAATATTTACATTACCAACCGAGCGCAGCGCAACGTAGATAACAATCAATTGCTCATAGCTAAATGCAGGTACAATACTAGAGATTTGCACCATTAGTGTCAATATTATTCTGCAATGATTGCTGTCGGCATAAATTCCATTGCCGAAGGGGGAGGGCACCCCTTACTTCTTCAGTAGCAGGCTCATAATTTCGTGACCATTAGGAATGAGGGAAAGGCCTGTTTGGGCACACTCTGCTTCGCTGAAAGCTTTTGCCCCATTGCTTGTTATGCTATCTCCCCAAATAACGAAAGGAACAGCTCCTTCTTCGTGTCTGTGGGTTTCAACCGAGGTGTAGTGGTCAGGCATTGCCAGTATGCGCAGTCCTGGACCACCGGATTTCTTTGAAAGCCTCTGTGACGAATCAAGCAGTCTTGAGATGACTTCAGTATCAATGAGTTCAATTGCCTCTATTTTGTCTGCAGCATTACCTTGATGGCTCATTTTGTCTGGAGCATCGACATGGATAATTGCAAGGTCAAATTCGTCAGACAGCATCGACTCGATAGCTGCATCAGCTTGAGCGGCAAAATCATTATCCAAATCATCGGTAATTCCCTCAATATCAAGAAAATCGATTCCGAGCAGTGCTGCAAAGCCTTGCATGAGAGTCACTCCACTGCTCATGCATGTGCGCAGGCTCAAGGCTTTCTCAATGGGGATTAAGTCAGGAGAAACTTCACCAGGCAGAAAAGGCCAGGGATTATTCATGTCGGCGCTACAGTTTCCTGGCGAAGAGTCGCTGCCTACCTTTGCGCTTTGCAGTCTATTGGCAGCCGCTTCAATCGTTTCTCGACTAGGGTAGTGGATAGCAGGGTTATAGCCCAATATTGACATACAGGCAACATCAGTCAATACATCCATGCCTTCTGGTATCGTCTGTGCAAGTCCGCAAATACCTTCACCTGCCATTCGATCCAAATTTGGTGAATTGCTTATCTCAAAGGGTGTAAAGTCATTCAGCTGGCTTAGCTTATTATCAGCTGCTCCATCTAGTATTACCACGACGTGTTTCAATGATTTACCCCTTAATCCTGTTACAATTTCATTTGTAGCTAAGTCTCTTGATGTAATAGTATAACAACGTCTATTGACAGTCAGACAGGGTACTGCTTTACTACCTTATGGTGCCTTGCAAGCAAGCTGCCAGTGTATTTGTTAGTGCGATATGTGGCTTCATTACAGCTTTCAGTAAATGTACCCACTTCATAAATGCAAAGGATAGGAAATGACCACTCAATCATTCTTTAAATTACCTTCAGTGCCTGAATTGGCAGAAAATATTGCAGGCCTACTAAATGAATTGCAGGGAACAAAGATATTCTTTGTGTCAGGAGGTCCTTTTGCAGGGAGTCTAGTCGAAGAACTGAGGGCGAAAAACATAGAGGTCGACGTTTTCAGCGAATTTACCGCAAATCCTGTATATGAAGACGTTGCAATAGGTGTTGATAAATTTAAGGAATCGCAGGCAGATTTGATGGTATCTATCGGTGGAGGTAGTGCTATCGACACTGCAAAGAGTATTCGCCTCTTTGCCTCCGCAATTACAGCAGGTCTAGATGATACCTATATCTATGCGGAGTATGAGCCGTCGCCTGTGCCACATTACACTATTCCTACTACAGCAGGAACCGGCAGTGAAGCTACTACCTTTGCTGTTGTTTACTATAAGGGTGACAAGTACTCTATTGATGACCCAACTGCTCTGCCAGAGTATGTTGCACTCGTACCAGAATACTTGCATAACTTGCCTATGTATCACAAGAAAGCAACTTTCTTAGACGCACTTTGTCAGGCGATTGAATCTTACTGGTCAGTAAATTCAACTGACGAGAGCAAGGCTTACGCAAGACATGCAATGACTCTGCTCATGAAGAATTATCAAACCTATCTAGAGACTACAGATGATGAAGCTGCCATGATTGCGCTTGAAGCTGCGCTTTCAGCAGGGCAGGCTATCAACATCTCAAAAACAACTGCGGCACACGCCATGTGCTATATGGTGACAGCACTTTACGGTACAGCCCATGGACATGCTGCTGCACTGTGTTTACCAAAAGTATGGCGCTACATGATTGATAACTTAGATCAATGCAGCGATCCTAGGGGTGTGGACTATCTCCGTCAGGTATTTTCAGATATTAACTCCGAGTTAGGCTTTGACAATAGCGAAGATAGCATTTCGTGGTTTGAAGGACTATTAGTAGAGCTGGATATGTCAGCACCAGACAATGCAAAACCCAGCGACCTTCAAGCTTTGGCGACTTCAGTTAACGCACAAAGATTGGCAAATAATCCTGTCCCTCTGACGGAAGAAATCATCGCAGAGCTGTACAAACAGGCAATTCCTGGCCTGTAGTGAAATGTAAAATTAATGTTTCATCGGGCAGATTGATTTCCCCTGCGTGAAGATTTCATTTACACTTGAATCTGTCTGTTTTATTACAGACAGAAAGAATGGGGAGAGGAACACGTGTGCTAGAACTAAAAAATATTGATAAGAGCTACGGAAGCACAGCTGTGCTTAGTGACATTTCACTGAAGATTCATCCAGGTGAATTAGTGTCAATCCTCGGACCCTCGGGTAGTGGTAAAACAACCTTACTCAATATGGTTTTAGGCTTGACTGACCCTAGCGGCGGACAACTGCTTTTTGAGGGTGAAGATATTACTAGCCTGCCTTACAATAAGCGCGGTTTCAATATTGTATTTCAGGACTATGCGCTATTTCCCAATTTGAATGCACGCGATAACATTCACTACGGATTGCGAAACCTTAAGGATCGCTCTACACCAGAAGAGGTTGATGCGCTAATCCAACTACTGGGACTCTGCGACTATCTTGATAGGGATATAGATGCTCTTTCAGGAGGCCAGAAGCAGCGTGTTGCTCTGGCGAGGACATTGGTAACTAAGCCCAAGATTCTTTTACTTGATGAGCCTCTGTCTGCGCTAGACGGAGTTATCAAAGAGTCAATCAAGGCACGCATTCGCTTGATAGCTCGTGAACTTAACCTTACAACTATCATGGTGACACATGATCCTGAAGAGGCTCTAACTATGTCAGATAAGGTATTGGTGTTAAATGAGGGACTTATTGTTCAGTATTCTTCACCAATTGAAATCTTAAATGAGCCAAAGAGCCCCTTTATTGAAGAGTTCATTATTAGCCAATTGCGCATTAAATATTCCAACATTTCATCACTCTTCGACAAAGGAGAAACTCCACCCATAAGTGCTGCATTGGATTCTATTGCAGAGACATCGCTCGAGGAAACGTCAAATTATGCCTAAAGGCAGAATTGAAGTACGCGTAATATATGCAGCAGTAATCTTATTTTTTGTTGCATTTCTAGGTGTACCCTTAGCGACTCTATTTGTTCGGGCATTCTCTGATGGTGAGACAGCTAACTTTACCTTACTTAATTTCTCGCAGGTTTTCTCGCATCCAGACTTCCTTAGTTCACTGACAAACAGTCTCTTCCTGTCTGCGCTGGCAGCTCTGATTACTACTTCTCTTGCCTTTGTTTTAGCTTGTGCTGTTAATATGGCGAGACTACCACAGTGGCTAGAAAAATTAGTACCGATAGCCATCGCAATCCCGGCGCTCTTTCCGACTATCACTTATGGCTTTGCCATCATTTATACATTTGGTAGACAAGGTTTGATCACAGAAGTTCTTGGCGGTCATCAACTCTTTGAGATTTACGGAGTCAATGGCTTGCTGCTAGGATATGTTATCTATACTCTTCCCATTGCTTACTTACTGATCGACAATGGCTTTCGCTATGTTGATAAGCGCTTCTTCATTGTATCGCGCATCATGGGTGATGGTGGCCTTAAGGCCTTTTTCAAATCAATTTTTATACCTCTTGCTGGTACTCTAGGTGCTGCTTTCGTTCAGGCTTTTGCACTTAGCTTTGCTGATTTTGGAATTCCTGCGGCGGTTGCCGGTAATGTTCAAGTGCTATCCCGCACTCTTTTTGATACCATGCTGGGTGCTGTGCCAAGTTTTGAAATGGGTGCTGTTGTAGCGATTGCCATGCTCTTGCCCTCAATAATGAGTGTACTTATATTGACTTGGCTAGATCGCTTTAACATTAACTACAAAAAGTTTTCACCTATCAGTCTTAGCAAAAGTAGATTTCGAGATGTTAGTCTCAGTATATATACAATCACCTTATTACTCTTAATGCTCTCAATCTTTGCGGTAGTATTCATTATTCCTTTTGTGGCACAGTGGCCTTGGGATCGCAGCTTTTCAGTGGAGCCAATAATTGCGACCTTGACCAATGCGCAATATCAAATAATAGCAACGAATTCAATCATGTTTGCCGCAATCACTGCAGCTGTTGGTACGGTACTAACTTTCTTCGCGGCACTGATTGCAAGACGCGGCAATATGCCAAAGTTTTTCTCAGGATCCATTGACACTTTTGCCATTGCCACTAACTCAATTCCTGGTATGGTTTTGGGTGTAGCATTTCTACTCTTTTTTGTAGATACGCCCCTTCAAAACACTATGGCAATCCTTGTCCTCTGCACTTTGGTGCACCTATTTTCAACTCCTTTTCTTATGTTTTCGGGTGCCTTTTCACGCATGAATAAATCATGGGAATTGACTGCTGAACTAATGGGGGATAGCTGGTTTAAAACCTTGCGCCGTATCATCGTTCCTAATGTGCTTCCTACTGTCTTTGAGGTATTTGGCTACCTCTTTATCTACACGATGGTTACTCTTAGTGGGGTTATTTTCTTAGTGTCTGCACACACTACACTATTTGCTACTCGCATCAATCAGTTGGCATACTTTGCACGCTTTGAGGAAATATTTATCTTATCGCTCATTATCTTTGTGCTAAATCTAAGCATGCGCATCTTAACCAGATACGGTGCACGTAAAGCAACGGCACGACTGCATGGCAGTAAGGTAAAATAGTTCTTTCAAAATAAACAGAGAAATGAGGAATCGGATATATGGATATTGTAAAGAATAGACTACATTCTAAGACGAAGCCTATGGCTTTGCGCTTGGCTATAAGTATGGCTCTTATAGCAGTTTTGGTATTTGCGCTCGGCGGTCTACTTGCCTGCACAAGCGGATCCGCGAGTGACGTTGTAGTAATTGCTACAAACGCTGATGCTGAAGCTGTTGAAGTTATGACCGCTGCTCTAACTGATGCGGGCTTCTCGGGTCAGTTTGTCTTTCAAGAAATGGGAACGGCAGAATTGGGCGGAAGACTTATGGCAGAGGGCACAAGTATTGAAGCAGACATTATCACATTGGCAAGCTTCTACTTGCATAGTTCGCAGAACCGTGATGATACTTTCTTGCCCCTTGACTCCAGCAAAACAACATTGGACGAACTCCCTGACTATATGACTCCAATTCTGGCAATCACTGGGTCGATCTTTGTTAATACAGAACTGATGGAAGAGGATGGTCTGCCTATGCCAACTTCGATCCGTGATCTTGCCGATCCTGTATATGCGGGCAATTTGGCGATTGCTGACATTAACTCATCGAGCACAGCGTGGTTGTTGATTCAGGCGATACTGGACAATTATAGTGAAGAAGAAGCGGCTGAAATTATTCAGGGAATCTATCGTAATGCAGATGCTCACGTACTACCCTCAGGCTCTGGACCTATCAGGTCTGTACGAGCTGGCGAAGTAGCTGTTGGCTTTGGATTGCGACATACCGCCGTCAATGACTATGAGAGTGGTATGCCCATTGACTTTATTGATCCTGCAGAAGGCAATTATAAGCTCATTGAGGCTCTAGCCGTTATTGACAGGGGCGAAGACACGAACCCGCTTGCTCTTGAAATGGCACAACACATTCTTGAAGGTGGGCGTCCCAAATTGCAGGAACACTATCCCATGCAATTATTTGCGGGAGAAGAAATTACTCCTATACATGAAATCGCCAATCAGAGAACTTTCCCCGAACCACTCACTCTAGAATTGTTGGAGCAACATCAAGCGATTGTTGATGGGATTGTACGCTCTGCAAATGACTAGACAATTTGAGCAGAAACACTTTGGCAAGTAAGCTAAGCTAAATACCGTAAGCATTGTTAAAAGAGTTGACCGCATCAAGAAGGAGAACGATTCGTGAAAATTGACTACAAGCTACTAACTCCCGGTCCTTTGACTACAACTGACAGTGTAAAGCAAGAAATGCTAGTCGACCACTGTACTTGGGATGATGACTATAAAAGCATCACACGTGACATTCGCACACAATTGCTGAATGTGGCAGGTGTAGATTCCGACAAGTACACAAGCGTACTAATGCAGGGAAGCGGAACCTTTGGGGTAGAAGCCCTGCTTTCAACTGTTCTTTCTGACGATGACCGTCTATTAGTTGCTACTAATGGTGCTTATGGTTTGCGCATTACAGAAATCGCAGAACGTCACAGACTAAATGTTGTCAGCTATGACGAAGACTTTGCCAACCCTATCTCACCAGAGATTGTGGATTCAATGCTTGCTGCCGACCCCAGCATCACAGTGTTCGCAGTAGTGCACTGTGAGACAACTACAGGACTGATGAATGACATCGAAGCTTTGGGTGCTATTGCCAAAAAGCACAATGTCGATTTCATTGTAGATGCAATGTCTAGCTTTGGTGCAGTTGAAATTGATATGGAAAAATGCGGGATAGATTATTTGGTCAGTAGTGCCAATAAGTGCATTCAGGGTGTCCCTGGCTTCTCCTTTGCAATCATTCGTCGTGACCTGTTAGAGCGCTGCGAAGGTCGCGCACGCACATTAAGCCTTGATCTTTACGATCAGTGGAAAGGTCTTGAGGCTGATGGTAAATGGCGCTACACTTCACCAACGCATGTAGTGTTGGCCTTTGCTCAGGCACTACGTGAACTAGACGCAGAGGGAGGCGTAGCTGCTCGCCAGGCGCGCTACAGTGGCTCTCAGAAGCTATTGGTACGCCGCATGAAGGAGATTGGCTTTGAAGCTTACATCGATGAGGACTTGCATTCGCCTGTAATCACAACCTTCCTTTATCCAGAAGGCCAGACAAAGCCCTTCAACTTTCAGGAAATGTATGACTTCTTAAAGGCTGGTGGCTATGCAATCTATCCAGGCAAACTAACAGAAGTAGACACCTTCCGCATAGGAAACATAGGGGAGATTTACGAGGAAGACATCAACAAGTTGTGTGACCTCTTTGCGGAGTATCTTCAGGACTAAAGCGTCATCAAAAACTGAACTTATTAAAAATGGATGCCTCGAAATAGGCATCCATTTTTCTTTGCAGGAAAAGTACTTCCTGTTATGAGTTCTGCGTGTATCTGAATCTTTAGATTGCTGATGATAGGCGTTCTAAAGCTCTTTCTTTGCCTAGTAGTGCTACTGACTCAAATAGGGGAGGGCTTACCAGAGAGCCTGAAATGGCTACTCGTATTGCCTGGAATACTACTCTTGGCTTCAAATCCAATTTCGATGGTAAGTCCTTGATGGCTGCTTCAATACTGGACAGGCTAAAGTCATCCAGGCCTTCAATGGTTGAGCTTGTTGCTGCTAATACGGCAGCAGTGACCTCAGGATCTTTATCTAATGCCTTTGCACGAGCCTTCTCATCTATTTCAATTTCATCAACAAAGAGAAACTTGGTCATCGGCACAACCTCAGTCATCAGCTTGATGCGCTCCGAGATAAGAGGTGCTAACTCTGTGTACCATTCAGGACGCACCGCTACATCTGCTGAGCTGCTCAAACCTGCTTCCTCTAGCCAGGGAAGCATTGCTTGGACAAACTTCTCTGTATTCATTTCTTGGATGTATATGCTGTTAATGTGCTCCAGCTTTGCTATGTCAAAACGTGCTGGATTTTTTGAGACCCGGTCTAGACTGAACTGGGCTTTCAGCATTTCGGGGGTGATGATGGTAGTTTCTGCATCTAGCGACCATCCTAACAAAGCTAGGCCATTGAGCATTGCATCTGGAAGGAAGCCCATTTCAGCAAATTCTTCGACACCTACTGCACCATGACGCTTTGAAAGCTTCTTGCCATCTTCGCCATAAATCATGGATAAGTGCGCAAAGGCAGGTACAGCACCACCTTTGTCATCGCTAGCAAGTGCCTCAAATATCAATATTTGTTTAGGGGTGTTTGATAGATGGTCGTCCCCTCGAATTATGTGAGTGATACCCATAGTCGCATCATCTACAGTACTGGCGAAGTTGTAAGTAGGTGTACCATCACTGCGCATAAGTACAAGATCGTCAATGGTTTCTATGGGGAATTCTATGTCACCGCGTACCAAATCCTTAACTATCACTGATGTGCGGACTTCTGGTACCTTCAGACGCCATACAAAGGGAAGATCCGCATCAATCCGTGTCTTGACCTCATCATCAGATAGAAAGCGACAGGTGCGGTCATAGCCGCTGCTACCACCAGCAAGGCGTGCAGCATCGCGCTTTGCTGAAAGTTCGCCAGCACTGCAAAAACAACGATAGGCAGCATTGTTTGCAATCATTTTCTCAAGTGCTGGCTGATAGGTACTGCTACGCTGCGTCTGGAAATAAGGACCTGCGTCCCCGGCAATGCTACCATCAAGGCTAGGACCCTCATCCCAGTCAAGCCCGAGCCAGGTCATAGCATCCAGTATCTGCTGTACGTTTTCAGGAGTAGAGCGCTCTGGATCAGTATCATCGATGCGCAAAATGAAGTCGCCACCATGCTTGCGTGCAAACGCCCAATTGTAGATAGCAGTGCGTGCACCACCTAGGTGCAAAGTGCCTGTGGGCGAGGGGGCAAAGCGAACACGTACAGAACTAACCTCTGGCATGGATAAACTCCTTGTAATTTAGGGTGGAAAATTGATTTTTGCAAGGCAACTTATAGTGCAGGACATCCATAAAAGACCTAGCAAAAATTCTCAAAAATACACGCTGTCAAGAATACCATTTAGCGAAGATAAAATTAAGAACACAGTTCAGCATGCGGTAAGGACTTAGTGAGAGCAAATTAACTGCTTCTCTAGGCACTTGCAGCCACTGTTGATGCAGCAATTGATGCGTTCATGATGGAAATCATTATGGCAATTTGTTGCGCAATAACAATGTTTACGATGCCTACTGTTGTGCTATTTGCCGCCGAAGCACTTGAAGCTTGGGTGCATTCTTCTGCATAGACTGATGAAATTACTGCTGCTGCAAAGAGCAGACGTTCCTGAATGCTGAGCGAACGGAAGCCTTTTTGTCCCTTTAGGTATTCTTGCGCCTCAGTGAGGTCACGTATAAGAGTCTCATTATCAACAGGAAGTAGGGAGAGCGTTCCCAGTGCTGGCAAGGTATACTCTTTGTCGAGTCGCATCTTTTCTGCACGTAATGCTTTGTTGAGATCGAACAAGCAGTTCAGCGCATCATCAGTCTTTCCGCCGAGCGCCAGTACTTGCGCCAGATTTTGCACGGTACTGCGACTGCGCCACCTAAATTCTGGCTTAAGTTGTTCATGAAGTTCTTCAATGCGCTCAATTCCAACAGAGGGAATCATGTCTGAAAGCCCCAACATTGAAGAAAAGACAGCATCATCTTGAGCAAGGAACCACAGACGTCCTCTCAAGCCCTCGTGGAAGACTTGTGCCCTGTCAGCAACTTTCTTGAAGTTGTGTCGCTCTGTGTTTGTGGCGACAAGGAAAGCAGATAGAGCCAGCTGGTCAGATGCACGGAATTTTGCATCTCGCAGACGATCATACGCTGTCAGAATGTCTTCAAAGAGTCGTTCCTGACTATCTTGAAGTGAAAGCTTTGCTGCAACGCAGAGAGAGCTGATTCCTATACCGCTTCTAAATATTGAAAACATTCCTGTGTTTGCCTTCATCAATTCAGAGCTTTCTTTTATGGCAGCAGAATCAATAGAGCGATCTTCAAGCGCGTACATTAAAGACATGAGATGGCGAATCTGAGGCCAAGCTGTCCAGGCGAAATCTCTGGTAGAGGATTGGGAATTCTCAACAAACAAGGTAAGTCTTTTAGCAATAGATTCGTTCATGGGCAGTCCTCTCAAGGCAACGATTGTTATTTCTGTGGTTTAGTATCTCATAGTATACTGAGAAGGTTGAAAATACCTCAATTCGTCCGATTTAAACTAAGTAAATATCTGGAAGGAAGCACATGTCAGACACTACCAACACAGCCAACTCACTCAACAATGCAGTTAATAGCTTTTTATTCACCTCTGAGAGCGTGACAGAGGGACATCCTGATAAGATTTGTGACCAAATTTCTGATGCATTACTTGATGAGCTGATTCGCGTTGAAACGAAGCTTGAAGCCGAAGGTCGTGGTGATTTGTCTAGCATGCGCAGTGCCTGTGAGACCTTTGTGACGACAGGGCTAGTCATGGTTGGTGGCGAGATTCGCACCAATGGCTATGTAGACGTGGATAGCATCGTTCGTGGCGTTATTACTGACATCGGTTACACTCACAGTGATTTTGGCTTTGATGCTAAGACCTGTGGTGTGATTAACACTATTCACAACCAAAGTCCTGACATTGCACAGGGTGTTGACCAGAGCTTCGAAGCACAGCGCGGGGATACTGATCCACTGGACTTAATTGGTGCGGGTGACCAGGGCATGATGTTTGGCTATGCCTGCAATGAAACAGCATCACTGATGCCTATGCCGGTATATCTGGCTCACCGCCTGTCAGAACGTCTAACAGCAGTGCGCAAATCGGGTGAGATTGACTACCTGCGCCCTGATGGGAAAACTCAAGTGTCGGTTCGCTATGTAGACGGCAAAGCTATTGCTGTTGAAAAAATATTAATCTCTACCCAGCATGCAGAAGGTGTTGACCTAGAAAATCAACTACGTACTGACCTGATTGAAAAAGTTATTCGTCCCGTATTCGAATCAGAGTCTCTGGCATTTGAGGATGCAGAGATTTACATCAATCCAACAGGTCGCTTTGTTATTGGTGGACCGATGGGGGATAGCGGCCTGACGGGACGCAAGATTATTGTAGACACCTATGGTGGCACAGGACGTCACGGTGGGGGAGCATTCAGTGGTAAAGATTGCACGAAGGTAGATCGTTCTGGCGCCTACGCTGCTCGTTGGGTTGCCAAAAATGTTGTTGCTGCAGGTCTGGCCGACCGTGTTGAAGTGCAACTAGCTTATGCCATTGGTGTAGCAAAACCCTTCAGCATCATGGTGGATACCTTTGGAACTGAAAGGGTTGACCGTGACCTGATTGAAAAGGCAATCCTGGAAGTATTTGACTTGCGTCCAGGCGCTATTATGCGCGACCTTGATTTGTTAAAGCCTATTTTCCGCAAAACAGCAGCCTACGGCCACTTCGGCCGTGAAGACCAGGGCTTTACCTGGGAACAAACTAATCGCGTAGACGAACTGCGTGCTGCTGCCGGACTTTAATCTTGTCCATGCAACAACCCAAAGCAATAATTTTTGACATGGATGGTGTTATCTTTAACACCGAAGTGATTGCGCGCAGATTATGGCGTGAGGTGTTCATAGAGTATGGCTACGAATTTAGTGATGAAACTTATAAAAGACTCATTGGACTTCCTATGCACGCTAGCTATCAACTCTTGACTGAAATCTATGGGAAAGGTTTACCTATAGAGGAAATGGCCAAGAAACAAGATACCCTATGGCAGAAGACAACTTCAGGCAAAAAAACGGAGTTAAAATCTGGGGTATTTGAGATTCTAGATTTCTTGAAATCGCACGAAGTTCCCTGTGCTGTAGGCTCTTCAACCTATCATGATGAGGTTGAGGAAAGACTTAAAATAAATGGTCTGCGTGACTATTTTGACGTCGTTGTAGGTGGAGACTATGTAGAGCATGCAAAGCCTGCTCCTGACATATTTCTTAAGTGTGCTGAATACCTAAATGTGCAGCCTGCCGATTGTCTCGTGATAGAAGACTCAAAAAATGGATTAATCGCTGCAAATGCAGCAGGTATTCCAGCGGTAATGATTCCCGATCTTATTCCTGCAGATGAAGTAGATGATTTAGAATTTGTGATGTACGTATCTTTGCGCGAATTGGAAGAACTCTTGTCGAGTACAATCATTTAAGCGTAATGGTAGAAAGCTGCAAATTCGATTTATTAGATTTGACTTGCACTGCTTAAAATCGACGTCCTGTGTACCCACAAGTCATTCTGCAGATTGAAGCCATTCAAGTTGCATTTCATTCCAGTGAGCTGCTTGTTCATCCCACCATTGTGTTACTTCA
>Ga0123355_10001973_pt1 | contig 28949 bp, 23 predicted proteins | sample TergutEmb28metaG_3_FD_89872 | JGI IMG/M metagenome (GOLD analysis project Ga0123355, IMG submission 89872) | Embiratermes neotenicus P1 segment gut microbial communities from Petit-Saut dam, French Guiana - Emb289 P1 | ecosystem: Host-associated > Arthropoda: Insects > Digestive system > Gut ... | reverse complement strand
GAAGCTGTTTAGAATCTCGCTTTTGATAGATTTTCGAGCGTTTTTTTGTCAGTTTGCTTTTGCGCTGACGACGCATATTCGGAGTATATCTGCGAGGAAGCGCGAAAGTAAAATGGCGAAAAACAAGCCGAAAAGATATTAAAATGGGGATTCTAAACAGTTTCTTAGACTTGTGCGTGTCAGCGAAGGACTAAAAGATGACAAAATTTCTACCATTAGCAAAATCTCTGCTTATTATATGTTTGGCGGCGTTGTCTGTTTTTTTGACAACGCAACTTTGGCTTGTTCACATCCCAAACAATAATTTTTTCACATATGTGGACGCACGCTTTACACCATCTGTACCGGACGAAGTGACACATCTGGTACGTCCTTTTCGCATTGTTAAAGGTAGCGGCGATGGTTTTTTTATTGCGCAATATAATGACATAATAAACTCTGCTTACTGGCAATATGGTGAAACCGTTATTACAAATTTTTTGCAAAACGGTAATTTTATAACCCGCACCGCAACGGATATGACCGAAATTTTAAATAGACCTGTGCTAATTTATCAATATGCATTTTATATGGATGCTTCCATTTTTGTGCAAGCATTTGGTCATCGGGCAGGCGCACTGGTTGCCGACAGAGTTGCTAATTTTTATGCCGTGGCCATAACACCACCCGAAGCCGGGATAAACCGAATTGACATATATTTCATCGGCCAAAATTATACTTGGCAATTTGTTTTTATTCCCGACGCGGCACAAGCTAACGACGGTTTTTTTGATTTTGCCATACCTGCGGCCCATGAAAACGCGCACAGATTGATACCGGCAACCATTGACGATAACGAATATGGTTACGCAAACCATTTATGGTTTAATTCCTATGTAAGCGAAAGGTTTGTGTACAGCCCGGTACATGTAACAAACCCGTATCAAAACCACGCAGGGCAGTTGCATTTGGCACACATTCGTGGCCAAATAGCACATATGTTTAGTAACCCTGCTACAATTAATCAGACTGTTAGTGTCAACGGTATTTACACATTTAGTAACCTAAACACAGTTGTGCGCTACATGCCATGGGATGTTATCGAATACTCAAGTTTTCGTACAATAGGGCATGGTACTGCAAGTTTTGTCGCCGATTTTTCTGCTGCTTTTGCATTTGTCCGCGACGACCCAAATGTTATAAATGAGTTTTATCTTGCAGAGTACGAAGTAAGGGGACGTGAAACGGTTTTCCGTTTTAACTATGTAATAGACAATTTCCCGCTAAGGCTAAAAGAACCCTGGTTAACAGGCCCTAATTGCGAAAACCCGCTAACCCATCCGATAGAGGTAACAACAGACCACGGCCGTGTAATACGCTACCGTAGGATTGCCCATAATTTTGAAACTGATAGGAATATATTGTCTCGGGTTCGTACATGGGGTGACCTTGCTTTTCACATTCCAATGCGCCCGCAAACCGGTAGCAGGTTAGGCCTTACACCAATATCATCAGATATGGCAAGCGCACTCCAAAACCATGAACGATAACTTGCAATTTTTCTACACTGCTGCATCAACTCCTCCTTGCGTGCCTTTAGGCACGCCGCGTCGTCGTTTCTTTGCATTGTGTCAAATTGCTGCGTTATCATTCACGGTTTTGAAGTACGCTAGCTATATGTACAACCCGTAAAAGGAGGTGCTTTTGTGGAATGGGAAAAAGCAAAAAACTATATTTTAGTATTCTTTTTGCTGCTTAATATATGCCTTGGTTTTCTATTGTTTTGGGAAAACCGTCGCTACACCATGGGCAGCGAACAAAGCAGACTAATTCGTACTGTCTTAGACCAAAATAATATTAGCCTGTACACGATACCAATGCGACGTTTCCCACCAATGCGCCCGCTAAATATAAGGGGCTTCTACTATAACGAAGAAGCCCTGCTTGAAATATTATTTGACAATCCGGCCGATGTAGAACGTACAGAAAGCGGCGGCCGCGTTGTTTTTACAAACGGTAGTGGGGGCATGAATATATCCAACGGGTTTATTCATTTTGTTGCGCCCGGCGGCTTTGCGCACGAAGGTCAGGTCGAATTTGCGACTCTATCACTTGCTCCGGAGGATGTTAACCTTAGTAACGCCCTGCCACTAACAGACGAATTTATAGGCAACTATTTCCCTACATTTGTACAGGACGACCACTTTCGTGTATCCAGAGGTATACGTATAACTTACAGACAGGTATACCGCGGGCGTCTTGTTCATTCAAATTTCATTCAATTTTTGGTAACACCAAACGGCATACAAGAAATTGAAATGCGCTTTGGCGAAATAACGGGGCACGCCGTAACGCCGGAGGCTATTTTCTCTCCGGACGAGGCACTTTTAACATTTGTACAACGCGTGCGCCATATCTCGCTTGTTTCGCCTATGACAATAGTTAATATGGATCTGGTTTACCATCAAGTTTATTACAGCGACCAACCAAACGATTACCACGCAGTACCATTTTACCGCATATTTATATATGGTAACGACAGGCCATTCTTGATAAACGCCTTTACTAACGACGCTATTGACTAATAGGATCAGGTGTATGTCCTACTACAATATCTGCACGATAGTTTGGCGCAGCCCATTTTGCGCCATTTATTATAATCTGCTGCACTTCCGACATATTATAAATTGGGAAAGTTTCATGCCCCGGTGAAAAAAAGAATATTTTGCCAAGGCCACGTTTAAATGTACACCCGCTACGGAATACTTCCCCGCCCGCGTACCAGGAAATAAAAATTAACTCGTCCGGCGTTGGTATGCCAAAATATTCGCCATACATTTCGCTGTTTGGAATATCAAAATACTCCGGTACACCATTGGTTATCGGGTGGCTTGGGTCAATTGTCCAAACGCGTTCAAGTTCGCCAATTTCGCGCCAGCGTAAATCTCCCGTGTTGGTGCCCATAAGCTTTGTAAATATTTTTGATGCATGCCCGGAATGCAAAACCAAAAGCCCCATGCCACTTAGTACACGTTTTTGTACTTTTTCTACAATCTCGTCTTCCACTAAATGGTGGTGGGAATGACCCCACCAAATTAACACATCTGTATCGTCAAGTACTTCCTGTGTAAGGCCGTGTTGTGGCTGTGGCAATGTAGCTGTACGCACATTACCAAACTGGCCGCTTTTTTTTAAAAATTCCGCAATTGTGTTGTAGATCCCGGTTGGATATGGCCCTATGGCTCCCTGGGTTTCGTCCCAAACTGTTACGTTTAACATTCTTGACATTTTCCTGACCCTTCCTGATTTATAAATTTGACATAATCTTGGAAGAAGTATATCATAATTTGATGGAAGTGTGCACAATGTTGCCATACATTTAAGGAGGAAAGCATGCTGCATACAATTATAGTGGCAGATGATTTAGCCGCTACCCGCGACACATTGGAGAGAATTTTACAAAAAGATTATAATATTATTAAAGCCGCGAACGGCGCAGATGCAGTTGCTAAAATGTCTATGGCTCCGTTTCCGTATGTAGCATTGCTTGGTGTACACCTTTCAGGTATTAGTAGTTTTGATGTGTTTCGTCAAATGAAAGACCACATAATTTTAAAAGATGTTCCGGTAATTTTTTTGTCAGAAGGCGAAGACGATGCAAATGAAGAACGCGCCCTTGACATGGGTGCGGCAGATGTTATCACAAAACCATTTAAACCTGGCACACTTAGCAGAAAAATACGCAACCTAATAGAGTTAAAATTATTTAGAGAAAATTCCGCCGCAGTTGCATCGGCATTAACTCGTCAGCTAGAATCTCATTCAGAGGAACTTCATGCATCCCATAGTGCAATTATTATGGGAATGTCACTACTTAGCGAAAGCCGTGACCAAACTACAGGGTCGCATCTTATTAGGGTTAGCTCCCTTACAAAAATTCTTACAGATACATTTGCAAGCCTACACCCGGATAAACTTTCCTTTAGAGACGCTGCTCTTATAACTACTTATGCCCCCTTGCATGACATTGGCAAGGTAGGCGTTCCGGACGCTGTTCTTAATAAACAAGGTAAGCTTACAGATGAAGAGTTTGAGCAAATGAAATCCCATACCACTGCCGGTGGCGACTTGCTTCGCCAAGTTGCGTCACTACTGCTCCACGAACAAGAGCGCATTAATATTGCAATAGAAATTGCAGAATTCCATCACGAAAAATATGACGGGTCAGGTTATCCCAAAGGGCTTGTTGGTGATGCGATTCCTATATCTGCCAGAATAACAGCTGTTGCGGATGTATATGATGCACTGCGCAGCTCACGTTCGTACAAAAAAGGCTTTACCCATGAAGAAGCTGTAAGCTTAATTACAAAAGGTGACGGGCGCATAGACCCAAAACATTTCGACCCGCAGATTTTAGAAATTTTTAGTATGGTGCACGAAGCTCTGCGGGAAGTATATGACAATAATCCTGACCCAAATGTATAAAAAAAAGGCCGTGTTTTGAAAACAGCCTTTTTTTATTGTTCTTCCAGCTTAAACCCTAAGCCCCATACCGTTGTTAAGTTAACATTACTTTTAGCTTCAGACAGTTTTTTGCGCAAACGTTTTGCGGCATCGTCGGTACTACGAGTTTCTACTTCGTTTCCATAACCCCAAACTTCGGTCAAAAGTTCTGTTCTGGGTATTGTTCGATTGTTTTTCATGAGATATTTAAGGAAGTTAAACTCTATTTCGGTAAGTTTAAGCTCACCATCGTTACAATGTGCCGTAAAGGTTTGGCTGTTGATGACTAAGTCCCCGAACGTTACAATGTCTTCTTCGTTTTTAATTGCCTTGTGACGTATCAAAAGTGCCTCTATATATGCCAAAAATTTTGGAACGCTTGGTGGTTTGGTCAAATATGCGTCACTTAGGCTTTTGATACCGGATATATAATCATCATCTGAATCCCTGGCTGTTAACATTATAACCGGAACATTTGACAAGTTTCTAATCTTTTTACAAGTTTCAAAACCGCAAGAACCCGGCATAACAACATCCAGTACGACTAAATCACAGTTTGTTTTTTTAAATGCCTCATACAAGTCATCTCCGGATGTAAACGACTCTACCCTGTATCCTTGATCTGACAAAAGCTGCGTGGTTATCATAAGCAAAGTCATATCATCATCAGCCACATAAATTAGTGGTTTCAATGAGCACCTCCCGCAAATTCTTTAGGCAAACAAAAAGTACACCATCTTTGTGTCGAAGCAAATTATACCTTTTGCAGCAAAACAAGTCAAGAGCTTGCAAAACCATGAATATGGCAGTTCCCACAAATTTTGTGGAAAAAGTCGAGGGAAATCCTTTTGATACATGTTGTAGCAAATTGCTTGCTTTACTAAACATATAAATTATGTAGGGCTACCGTGGTAGCCATAATGTGTATTTCGAGGTTATGAGGAATAATTAACCCATCCCTATTTCGGGTATCTATCAAATGAGCCATGTAACGCATAGAATGTTTTTAAGAATTCAGCGACCGTTTTTGATTTAGCCAAAGCGGCAAAGCCACTGTTTATGTTGTTATAATCCTTTACCATATCACTATGACACTTTTCCAAATGTGGTTGTATGTGTTCAGACAATTTTTTATTTAAGCGGCTGTTATTGTCAACTAGCTTTTTTAGTGCGGATGCCAAATGCTTATCATTGTCAGCACTAGAACTTTCTAAATGACCTAATAAATTTTCACCATTATACGCAACACGAAACACAAGCATTATCCTGCAGAATTTATATTCTGTCATTAAAAATTTATCTGCGCTCCCACTTCCACTTTTGATAAATTCCTGCATGCTGTACACAACGCACTCAATATATTCTTCCTTTGTCAAATTGCATGCATTTACCATGAAAAGGTCGGCAAATGATTCACGCATTAAAGCCAATATACCTACTACATACTGCCTATATTTCTCTTTTAGCCCGGTGTTAAGATAAATAATATCTGTAAAAGAGTGTAGTGCATCCAAAAAAGCATCCATGTCTTGCACATTATATGAATGTAAGGCTTGAAGCTTATCGCATAATATTTTACAAATACGCTCGGTTTTAAGTGGACTTGTAAACAAATCAATAACTTTATATAAAGTTTCTTTTAACATAGTTAGCGACATGTAGAATTCGTTTTGACCGCTACCGAATTTTTCATTTATCAAATCGCAGCATTCATTGCCGAATTCTATATAAATTTCGTGAGCTAACTCTTTATATATGTCTGGAACTTCAAGATTCAAAGTTTTATACGCACTACGAAGTTTTTGTTTTACTGTGTCCCCGACTTGTTCTGAAACCTCATCACTCAAATCCAAAAAATTTTCCGACACAATATCTGAAAGCAGTTTCACAATTGTGTTGCTTCTATTTATCCTATTGCGGCATTTAAGTATTGAGTAATGACCAAGCTCATGTACGATTTGTGGTAGTAAGTATTTTGGCAGAAACAGCATTGAGACTGGAATATTGATGCAGAGTAAAGTTCCGCTATCGAAATCGTTCTCATTATCTATGTCAAATATCTCTTCTACAGACATGTTTGTTTTGAGTCCCACATTTAAAATTGCGCCTGATGTAACAATTTTTTTTTCCTGAAGCTTGGTTTCAACTTCGTTAACTTTGTATAACAAATTATTTATGAATGATGTATAAACCAACATGAGTTTACTTGGTGCATCAAACATAGAAATATGAAAGCCAGGAACTTGAAAAAACATGCTGTCTGTTTGCAGCCCACCTTGAATTAACGACATGTTAGCCGTTATATATTTCCACAAGCGATTATGCAAATCTACTTGTTCAGAGTATGCTGGTTCACCTTCTTCTGCAATCTCGTCTATCAGAAGATTAGACCTTTCCCACTCATCTAGGAATTTATCAAAAGATGCATTAATGCATCTTACGGTGTCTTGGGCAAATGAATTATGTTCAAGCATACCAACTGCTCCAAATAAATTCTTTAGAGCCAGCTTCATTCCAGGTAGCAAGTGGCGTCCTATACTTTCGTTTTCAATTTTATCTTTATGCTTTGTGTAGATTGTGCTTGATGGCTTGTCAGCAAATTCAAATAAATCATTTGAAATCTTGCCTTCGGTAGAGTCTATAATGATACGCGGTCGCATTATAGCACCTACATAACCTTTTGCTGTGCCAGTCTGTGATATTTCAAAATCACATTTTGCAAGCAAACCGTTTTCTATTTCATTAACTAGCTGTCCTAGCGTAACCTTAAAAACATTAAAGCTCTTATCTTCATGTCCTAGTCTGTCATATGCCTTAAATGTATCTGTGTCAGGATAGTTTTTGCCCCATTCTTGTCGCCATTTCCAGTATTGTCCCGGATTCTCAATGGTAAAACAGATCATGAATTTCTTAATAGGGGTAGCTTCGTTCTCTAATTTTTCAAAGTTATATCCGCATATTGTGTAGCTGTAAAATATATTCCTTTTAAACTCTTCCCTAAACTTGAATGATAGTTTTCTACCCTCGTCAAAATTATTTGTTTTAATAAACAAAAAAAAGTCTGAAATATCTAAGCTTTGATAAATACAATAGCTTATGTTTGGATAAGCGTTTTGTTTGCTCTTTAGGATTTCTTCAAGAAACGCCAGTTTTTCTTCCATTTTTTTGTTGCTTAACTCAAATTGAACCAATGACACAAGTGTGTATTTTGTGTTTAGCTTCCAAAACTCATTTTCAACACCTTGAATAACTGCATCTGTCTTGCTGGTATCATAACTTTGAGCTACATGTCTTACACCAGTGGCAAGCCCAACCAAAGAAACACAAGAAGATATTGAGTTTTTTTTGTTGTTAAGCGCATTCAGCATGTCGGATGAATCGCGAACCTTAGTGCTCGCGTCAATGGGGCACACTGTGTAGCAGTCAAATTCACCAAAGCTGTCGAATTTTAGCACACCACTTGTTGCATTGTCTGACTCCCCCTTTACATAGCTTAAAACAATTGCATCATAGTTATCGAATTTTACTTCTGTGTTAGCCTTAGACACATTACACCTCTATTTTAATTATATTTGCAAAAATATTAAATATAGCTGTATCGCCTGCTCTTCACACCATGATGCATATGTACATTTGCATTAGACAGGGATGGGAGGATTAGCTTGAGAACTTCTAACAAGGCCGTGCAGTCTTCTCTTGTCGGGTTTTCTGGTTGAATATTAATTTGCTCTGCTTGACTATCTAAAGCATGGGACCTTTCGCCAGAATAGTTAATAAAGAGCCAAACTGCTTTTGTGTACTTATTGATTTTATCACTGTCTAAGTCTGATTGTTTAAGCAATAGTACTAAGTTTAACTCTGCATCCCGTACATGCGAATATCCTTCCTCTGACACTCTGCTTCCAAAAAAATTGTCTAAGTCTGCGATTGTAACATCACATTTTTTGTTATATGCATGAACTAATATGTACACATATCCAGCCATGTAGTTTTTCATGCTGACAAATGTATGACAGTTATCCACGGTTTTTTTTGTCAACATATCATGCAAATAATTTCTTAGCCTATACAATGCGTAGTCACGAGTAGTAGGAGTATGTTGTTTTGGGTCATTTGTTAGTGCATCAATATATTTTTCTACAAATTCATAGCTTGATTTTATATCCCACTGTGCAACAGAATGATGTATCAATCTATCTAAAAAACTATGCAACTCTTCAAATACTAATGGTGTTTTGTCGCTGTCTTCACGAAGGATTATTGGTGTGTTTTGCTCTATTTTTTCTTTTGCCTCATCAAACAACTTTTGTTTTTCAGTATTCTCCTTGAAAAGCTTGTCCATATCAATTTTCATGAATTCTTCCAAGCCGTTCGCATTGTTACGCATATATTTTTCGAGTTTCCAAATATTTAGACCCATAAAAAGACCATTGGACAGAAAAATTGTGAACAATAGAAATATTCTACCCGTAAACGACCTTGCAATTAATAACAGGAGTAGGCAGTAGAATACTTGTACCAGAACCAAAGCTATTTTCATATCCCTAAAGGATGGCCACACAATGTCATCAATTCTCTTTTTGTTTATCTGCAAGCTTTGTATAGTGTGAAGGTAGGTTTTACTATAGAATTGTAAAATAAATAGCAATCCGCTTATCGAAAATATTGGTATAAATAATTCTATAGCCAAATAATGAAAAAAAGGACCCCATACGGAATCACTAAAAATTGTACAATAAAACAATCCTGCAACTTTTTCATCAAGGCCACAAGCCAGAGCTACAATTATCCATAAAACAGAAACAATCAGAATAGCAACATTACGCTTTAAATTTAAGAAGCGGCATGTCCATATCTTCGATGAAAAACTCTTATTTTTCACACCTACCATCCTCTGTAGTTAGCAAAATACCGTGACGTAAAACATAAAAAAATTGGCTAACTAACTCTAGCGACCTTCTATCTCTGGCAAATCATTAATTTCAAGTACTGGCATAGCGTTTCCACCAGACCTAAACAAGGTATTATCTGTATTTGTCGGCATTGCATCACAAACAAAGGTACCCATAAAACAAGACAATGCTTGCTCACTTGATATCGTACGGGCAACTCTTTCGCTCCTGATTGCAGCGTAACTAGCTTCATTGATAGCTTTGTGTATATTCACTTGTTGCTTTGTAGTGGACATGATAATTCTCCTAGACGAGGCTCTCCATTACATATTTATGAATGAATGGAACAAATGTACCCAAATTTCGCAAGCAAATTTCTACATTAAATTTTAAGAAATATTAAGATACCTCGTTCAATTATTTTTACATTTATAGGTAGTGTAATGCACCACTCACATAGTATAGCCACTAATTTAACACTCGTCAAGGGTTTGCATAATATGGCAGTTCCATATGAAGTTATAGAAATGAATTGAAGAATGCAGCATATTGAAAAAAAGGAAGCAAGCCCTGTACAAAAAATATTACGAGAACCACTTTGGTGGGTTAGCACTTTTATTCACTTCATGCTAAATCCAATCTTGTTTGGCCTTTTAGGGTGTGTTCGATAATTCCATTGCACCGCCTTTTCGGTAAAAATTGCACTATGCGTCGTCGCAGAAAGCCTTATGTACCTTTGGGTACATGTGGCTTCCCGCTTCTAGCCTAGCACAATTTTTACTCGAAAATTCGGCACAAGCGAATTACCGAACACACCCCCTAAGCGTTTTATGTAAAAATTGTTAATACCCTATGAAACTGCCGTGAGGCTTTGGGTTATAGCTGCTTAAATTCCGTCATGTTCTTTCTAAAATACAATGGCAGCAGCTGCCGTTGCAGTTTTGGATTTTTGCGAGACTCTATTGCAAGTGTTGTAAAAAATGCCGCCCACAAATCCTGGGTTTCCTTCTCGCTCGGAGCATATTCGAAGGTTGCATCGTGGGGAACCGTGGCAATTACATAAGATTCGCAATTGTAAACAGCGGCCTGGCCGCGCTTTTTGTCGTGGATAATCCATGCCTGGTTCATAAGACGCTGGCTAAAATGGTTTGCCACCACGGCAATTACATCGTTTTTTGGAGTAATTTCACAATAATACACGCCGCTTGTTGTTTCTGCAAAACGGCAAAAACCAAACAGTAAGTGAGCCTCTCGTCCGGCATGTTGCGCCATTTTGTGAATCTTACGCACGCAATCCTCTGTAAGGTGGCTGTCAATCATGTGGCCAATAGCGAAGCCGCGCTTTATGTACCAAAAAAGAGCCATGTATTTGTCGTCGTCATAAGACAAAAAGGCGTAATATACATGGCTTGCCGCCTCGTCTGATATTTTTTTACGTATGCCATCTAGCACGCGGGCAGCCTGCCCCGGTTCTGTAGAAATATGGCGTACTTCTTCATTTAACGTAAGCTGAGCATGGTCTGCCGGCTGAATAATTAGCGGTTGCACTTTGTGATAGTAATGGGCGTAAACCACGCACAAAAACCCGTCGAAGCTACCGTCAAAGGTTACGATAACGGGCCTATCCATTTTGAGCAATGCCTTTATACGATGTATTGTCGGCAGCAATATCAAAGAGTGTCATTTGCTGGTATGGGATATCGTCGGTTAGTTTTGGTGTTAAAACTTCGGGCAGCATTTTGTATTTTTCATACATTTTGCCGCCGCACAGCAAAAAATATTTGGCACGCTTTAAAACTACGCGCATCTTTTTTAAATCCTGGAAACTTAGCGACCCAACCCTGCGCGCGGCTACAATTTTTTCTGCCGAGCATTGACCTATGCCGGGCACCCTTAGCAATGTCCGATAATCTGCCGTGTTAACCTCTACCGGGAACATATGCAGGTTTTTTAGTGCCCAGTGGCATTTTGGGTCCATGTCAAGACTCAAATTTTCGTCCGGAGTGGAAAAAAGTTCGCCCGCGGAAAAACCGTAAAAACGCAGCAACCAATCTGCCTGATACAGCCGATGCTCGCGTTTTAGGGGTGGTTTTTCCGTGGGAAGCAGTGGGTTTTTACCAACGGGAATATAAGCGGAGTAAAATACCCGCTTTAATTTATACTGGTTGTAAAGCCCTTCTGCTAAGGTCACAATTTTGCTATCACTTTCCGGGGATGCACCCACAATCATTTGTGTGCTTTGCCCGGCGGGGGCAAATTTAGGGGCGTGGCGGTATAGCGTTAATTCATTTTTATTTTGGATAATGCCGTCCCTTAGCTGCCGCATTGGCGCAAGAATGGCTTTTTTTGTTTTGTCCGGTGCGTATTCCGCCAAGCTTGCCTGGGATGGCAATTCGATATTTACACTAAGGCGGTCAGCCAAAAGACCTGCCTGGCGGATAAGCGCGTCGTCTGCACCGGGGATAGCCTTTACGTGAATATAGCCATTAAAGCTATAGGTCTCCCGCACAATTTGCAGTGCGGATACAAGAAGTTCCATTGTATAATCTGGGTTTTTGACCACGGCAGAACTTAAGAAAAGCCCCTCTATATAATTGCGCTGGTAGAAGCGGATGGTAAGCTCTGCTACTTCGTGAGGGGTGAATGTGGCGCGAGGAGCGTCATTGCTGCGGCGGTTGTGGCAGTATTGGCAGTCATATATACATTCGTTGGAGAGTAGGATTTTTAGCAAAGATACACAGCGGCCGTCTGCGGTAAAGCTGTGGCAAATGCCGCAGGCAACGGCATTGCCTAAGCCACCTTTTGTGGCAGCCCTGTCGTTCCCGCTGGATGTACAGGCAACGTCGTATTTTGCAGCGTCGGCCAGGATGGTTAATTTTTGCATTAGGACATCTTGGGTGGTTCGGGTTAGGAAGCGTTCACTTCGTTCACTATCCCTTGTGTTGAAGATTTCCATGACAAAACCCCTTTGCTTTTAAGTGCCAGAATTGCCTAGAAACCGATTGTTCTAAGCTTCATGCTTTGCGGATGTTGGCATTATACACAATTTGCACAAAAATAGCAAACGTTTGTTTGGTATTTGCTTGGTATTGGTTTTAAAAATTTACGAGAAATTTTCCTATTGCTGCAAGGCATGGAGTAGGAATATTGTCGACATGGCCCTGGCTTGAGCGCGGTTTTGGGTACGCGTCGTCGCTTCATCGTATTGTGTCAAATTACTGCAATACATTGGACGGCTTTCAACTTACGTGACTATGCAAAATTGAAATCCACATCTTGACAGTGTAAAGATTCTGTGCTATTATCTTTACGCTGTCAAGATTGGAGGAAAAATAATGTCAAAAAAACCATACCACCACGGAGATTTACGTTCCGTAATGATTGAAAAAGGAATTGAACTTATCGACAAGGACGGCGCGAAAGGCTTGTCGCTGCGCAAACTGGCAGCGGCCTGCGGCGTAAGCCATTCGGCACCATACAGCCACTTTGCAAACAAGGAAGAACTTTTTGCGGCAATAACCACTCACATAACAGATAAGTTTGCGGCCGTGCTAAAAGAATCGGCAAAAGAAGCGGGCGAAACCCCAAAGGGGTTGCATGACATGGGCTGTGCCTATGTACTGTTCTTTGTTCGCAACCCGGAGTATTTTCGCTTCATATTCCAGCATTCAGATATTATTGTGGGTGACGACCACCCATATGAGCCCTACGATTTTTTCAAAAGTTTTATTTATAAAGTTTTTGACCGTATAAACTACCCGCCCGAGCAGCGAAGGAAAATTGCAATAATGCAATGGGCAGTTATACATGGGCTTGCGTCTATTGCAATAATGGGCGGGCGCAAAAATATTCCCATGTGGGAGCAAAGTGTATCAGATATGTTGTCAGGGGGTGTGTTCGATAATTCCATTGCACCGCCTTTTCGATAAAAATTGCACTATGCGTCGTCGCATAAAGCCTTATGTACCTTTGGGTACATGCGGCTTTCCGCTTCTAGCCTAGCACAATTTTTACTCGAAAATTCGGCACAAGCGAATTACCAAACACACCCCAACTATAGCAAGCGCACTCCAAAACCATGAACGATAACTTGCAATTTTTCCACACTGCTGCATCAACTCCTCCTTGCATGCCTTTAGGCACGCCGCGTCGTCGTTTCTTTGCATTGTGTCAAATTGCTGCGTTCTCGCTCATGGTTTTGAAGTACGCTAGCTATAATTACACAATAACAGGAGGAAATTACAATGCTTAAACTTTTTAAACTAAACAAAATGTTTCGTATTCTTCTAGGATACCAATTCTTTTCTGCCATAGGTGGCGCAATGTTTAGCATGTTTATTTTGCTATCTATTCATCTTATTTACGGGAACCCGATATACACGGGAATAGCAGGCTTTTTAATGGCCGCGCCACGTATTGCCTCATTCGCGGTTGGTCCAATTATTGACAGGCGCAATAAAGTGGCCATCATGCGTCTTACAACATTTTTGGAATTTTTGGTGCTGGGCCTTTTAGCATTTACTCCACTGGTTGACCAGCTTGGTGTAATGTTTATGTTTGCGGTTATATTTATTTACAACATTGCCGCATTGTTCGAAAACCCGGCCAGCACTGCGTATCTGCCGCAAATTGTAGACGAAGACGGGATATTGCAGGCAAATTCGCTAATAAATATTGTAGCTATGGCAGGTGGGGTTGTAATTGCCGCTGTACTATTTACATCCCTTGCCGGAGAGATAAATTTTCAATTTTTGTATGGTTTTTCGGCAGTATTTATTGCTTTTGCGTTTCTATTCTCGCTGTTGTTAAAAAATATTGGCGGCAAAAAAGAGGATGCCGCCACGCACAATTACTTACAGGATCTAAAAAATGGCGCATCGTTCATTCGCAAAAATGTTTTGCTGTTTGTAATTATTGCCGTAGTTGCGATATCTTTTGGCGGGGAAATAGCGTTTATCAACAGGCCCATGTTCCTGGAATACCATGTTGGCGCGCAAAATTATATTTTGTTTGTTGTTATGGGGCTTGTGGGCGGAATTGCCGCTTCTTCCTTAGTAAGCAGCCTTGGTAGCAAATTTAAGATTGGGTCGCTTATTTTTATTCTAATTTTGCTTGCAGGTGTGATACGCATTGTTTTTGCATTGGTTGTGCCTGTGCAAATGATAGCCGGGCTTGCTACGGCGGCGGCTTACGCGGCTGTTGGTACTTCTGTTGGCATAATTTTTCAATCATTAATACAAAAAATACCGGAAAAAGATATGGTGGGGCGCATTGATACAATGGCAACAACGTTTGTGGCAATTGCCGCGACAATTGGCGCATTGGTTGGCGGTTTTCTTGGCAGTGCTGTGTCTAATATAGCGTATATTTACATTTGGCAGGGTATAGGTTATGCAATTCTTGGGCTTCTTTTAATCTTTGTGCCAAGCATCAGAAAACTACCGAAAATGAAAGAGATTGGAACAAAGGAGTAAGAAGCTATACGCATGGATTTGCAACACCGTCTTGACGGTCGTTTTTCCGCTATTTTCCGCTACTTCTTCCTTGCGTGCCTTTGGGCACGCGGCGTCATCAGCAACGAAAACTATCGAAAAAACGCCTCGCCAATACGATATTGCAAACCATGCGTATAGCTTCTAAACCAGTTGGTGACTCACAGTCACCAACTGGGACAGTGAGCGAAGCGGGACGGGAAACATTCGCTTCGCTCATTGCCCCTAATGCGAACGTTTCCCGTCCCAACTGAAATTCCCTTGCCCAAACTTACGCATCATGATATTATTCAAAAAATGGAAAAAAAGGAGCTGATATCATGTTTGACAAGCGTAAAAGTGGAGTATTGGTACACCCCACGTCTTTCCCTGGCGCATATGGGATGGGCGACCTTGGTGCGGGCGCGTATGCATTTATAGATTTTTTACAAAAAGCCAAGCAAACCTTATGGCAAATTCTGCCCCTTGGCCCTACAGGGTATGGGGATTCGCCGTATCAGAGTTTTTCATCTTTTGCGGGGAATCACTACCTAATTAGCTTTGACGCGCTAAAGGAGCAGGGGCTTCTTTCAGCGGAAGATCTTGCACAAACCCCGCATTTTGACCTGCGCAAAATTGATTTTGGCTCCGTGATAAATTATAAAATGCAGATGCTTCGCAAAGCTTTTGTAAATTTTAAGCCAACCACAAAGTTTAAGCAATTTTGCACAAAAAACAAAGATTGGCTGGAGGATTACGCCCTTTTTACCGCGTTAAAAGACCATAATGGCGGTCGCGAGTGGTTTAAATGGGACAAACCCCTTGCCAAGCGTGACCCTGCCGCGCTAAAGGACACAAAAGCAAAATTCGCGAAAGAAATGGAGTTTTGTAAGTTCCTACAATATGAATTTTTCCGTCAGTGGAGGTTGCTAAAGGATTACGCCAACAAAGCGGGCGTACAAATTATTGGCGACATTCCTATTTTTGTGGCGCACGATTCCGCCGACACATGGGCACATCCGGAACTGTATTACCTGGACGAAGCTGGGCTTCCGACTTGCGTTGCCGGTTGCCCGCCGGATTATTTTGCCGAAACCGGCCAACTATGGGGCAACCCGCTTTATAACTGGGAGGTTCACAAAAACACGGGTTACGCCTGGTGGTGTAAGCGTTTAGCAGCCGTGCTTGAAACTGTGGATTATGTACGCATAGACCATTTCCGCGGGTTTGAAAGTTACTGGGAAATCCCCTACGGCGACAAAACCGCCGAAAACGGCAAATGGGTAAAAGGGCCGGGCAAGGCGTTATTTACGGCAATTAACAATGCGCTTGGTTTTAAGAGCCAAAGCCCCATTATTGCCGAAGATTTAGGCGAGATTACGGACAAGGTTATAAAACTGCGCACGGGGTTAAAGTTGCCAGGTATGCGTGTGTTGCATTTTGCGTTTACGCCGGGGGCGAACAGCAATCATCTGCCGCATAATTACGAAAGTAGTCTGTTGGTTGTGTATTCTGGTACCCATGACAATAATACGACCATTGGGTGGTACGCAGACGCGTCCGAAAAAGAACGCGACTATTTGCGCCGCTATTTGAATATTTCCGGTGAAGATGTAGCCTGGGATTTGATACGCGCGGCATTTGCGTCTAGTGCGGTGTTTGCGGTTGTGCCTATACAGGATGTGATGAGCCTAACCGCCGCCGACCGCATGAATAGGCCTGGCGAAGCCATGGGCTGTTGGAGCTTTAGGTATACGGCAGGAATGTTAACCAGCCAGCAAGCGGAAAGGCTTGCATATTTGTCGGAGTTGTTTTTTAGAGGGTAGGCTGTGTCAAGACCCTTGCCCGCCTTCCCCTGCAATAAAGATGCAGAGGGATTGATGATGTTTGTCATCCAGAGCGAGTTACCGTTGCTTCAAGGTAAGGGCGCACTTATGTACCCAACGCAAACGTGGTACGTGCGAAGAATTATATTAGAATACAAGGACGGGATTTTAATGACCAGCAACCAAAGGAATAAAATAGATAATTTCATGGTTATTCTACCTGCACGTGAGAATGCGATTTATCGGGACATTGCCGAATATGCCGTGGAGTTAGGTTACGCACCGTTAATAGAAAAGAATACACACGATAAAATTATTGCACTTGTGTTCTCAAAGAAAAAACTCAATAAAAGATTATTGAAAATACATCCTCCTGGCATTTACTCTAATGAAGTGGAGTTTAAGATGCAATTTTATGCGGCCAGCGAGTATTCGGACTTTATTCACGAAAAGTTATGCATGGATGTTAATGCTGGTAGAGCTGTTTGCAAAGAAAAAAATAAAAAATGTGCTAGCAAATATACATTTTCATACCCCGACGGGGAAAAGGGATTCCGCTGCGCCATACATTCATTGGTTAAACTGTCGCCTTTGAGTGCAGAGCATATAAATGAAATTAAAGAGCTAATGAAAATACAGGATGAGTTTTGGATTGAGCAAAGTTATGCTAAATAACAACGTTATTTTAACCCTTTCCAGCTTACATCCTATGACCTCATAGGATTCTTCGCTTCGCTTAGAACGATAGCCGAATTTCGCCACAGCTTTAATGATTGACCTTTCATCCCTACGTTATCTTCACACTACCCGCCCCAAGCAGGGCTTCAAGCTCCTGCGACAATATATGCGTAGGCGTTACCCAAAACTCTTCTTTCACTTGGTATTTTTTGTTCTGTGCTTCGTTGTAAATTATTACTTTGGTGTTGCCGTGGTGCGCGCTTAAAATATCCGTGATGGTTTTTAGCGGCACCTGGTTTGCGGCGGGCACCTTCACCCAAAATGTGCGGGTGAAGGATTGTGCCTCCACCACGCGCGGGGCGGTTGGTGCGCTATGCTCCGGGATAGAGTGGGCGATATCTTCGTAAAAAAGCATGTCTTGTGCCACTAGCTTTGTGGCTTCGTCTTCCCGCGCGCTTACGCGGCCTTGCACGATTATTACTTGGTCCTGCTGCAACCGCGCGCCAAATTTTTCGTACATTTGTGTAAAAACGATAACTTCTACCGCACCATACATATCTTCAACAGTTAGGAAGCAAAAGGCTTTATTTTCGGCCTTGGTGTATTTTACGCTTTTCGATGTTATCATTCCGCCGTATTTAATGGTTTTGCCGTCTTGCAGTTTCGACTCACCGTCTTCGTCGTCGGCAAAATCCAGGCTGGTTAGGTTGCTGTAGCGCGATAGGGTTTCTTCGTAATCGGCTAACGGGTGGCCGCTGATATACATGCCCATTAGCTCCTTTTCGTCGGAAAGAAGCAGCCGTTTTGGAAATTCTCTTATGTTTGGCAACTCATCCGTTGTGGGGGCTTCCTCCACGGACTCGTCCATGTCAAACAACGATAACTGACCCGCAAGGGTGCTTTTTTTTGTCTGCGTCTGGCCGTCTATCAAGCCTGCAAACACCGCAATATACTGGGAACGCATACCACCTAGGGAATCAAAAGCCCCCGCGCGGATTAGACTCTCCATACAGCGTTTGTTAATATCCGGCATACGGGTGATAAAATCCGTAATGCCTTTAAATTTGCCGTTTTTCTCACGCTCTACAACAAGTGCGTCTACTGCGGCGCGGCCTACATTTTTTATGCCGGAAAGGCCAAAGCGAATGCTGCTTTCATCTACGCTAAAAATTGCAAAACTTTCGTTAACATCCGGCGGGAGCATGTTAATGCCCATTTTTTTGCACTCGCGAATATATTCGGCAACCTTGCCCGCCGCGTCAATAACACTGTTCATAAGAGCCGCCATAAATTCTACGGGGTAATAAAACCTAAGCCACGCCGTTTGATACGTGATATACGAATACGCCGCCCCGTGGGATTTATTAAATGCGTAGGACGCAAAGGCCGTCATAGCGTCAAAAATTTTATTGGCTGCCGCTTCCGGAATACCGTTTTTAACACAGCCGGGCACATTTTGATCGGGGATACCATAGATGAAATTCTGCCGCTCGTGAGCCATAACATCGGCCTGTTTTTTACCCATTGCACGGCGGATAAGGTCGCTTCGGCCCATGCTAAAACCCGCCAGGTCGCGTACAATTTGCATTACCTGTTCCTGATAAACCATACAGCCGTAGGTGGTTTTTAAAATTGGCTCAAGGGATTTATGCATGTACGAAATTTTGTCGGGATTGTTTTTGCCTTTGATGTACTGCGGAATAAAATCCATCGGCCCCGGCCGATACAGGGATATGCCCGCCGTCAGGTCTTCTATATTCTCAGGTTGGAGCTCTTTCATAAAGCTTGTCATGCCTGTACTTTCTATTTGAAAAACGCCCGCGGTTTTGCCTGCAGATATCATGTCATACACTTTCGGGTCATTGTAATCCCATTTGTAGGAATCAATGGTGATACCTTTGCTGCGCTTTATTTCTTCTATAGCAAAGCGAATTACTGTAAGGGTGCGCAGGCCAAGGAAGTCCATTTTTAACAGCCCAAGTTCCTCTACCGTGCCCATTGGGAATTGAGTGGTTACTAGCCCGTCGTTGGTGTTAAGGGGAACATATTCGTAAACGGGCTTGTCGGCAATTACAACCCCAGCCGCGTGGGTGGACGCATGGCGCGACAACCCTTCCAAGCGCAGGGACATATCGATTAAGGTTTTTGTGTTTTCCTCGTCCTCGTAGGCTTGTTTAAGTTCGGGGCTCATTTTTAGAGCTTTTTCCAGAGTAGTACCAAGGTCGGATGGGATCATTTTTGCTATGCGGTCAACGTCGCCGTATGGCATTGCCAAGGCGCGGCCTACGTCGCGGGTTACGGCCTTGGCCTTCATTTTACCGAATGTGATAATTTGGGCAACGTAATCGGTGCCGTATTTGCGCACAACGTAGTCGATAACCTCCTGCCGCCGTTCGTAGCAAAAGTCGATATCAAAGTCCGGCATGGAGATACGCTCCGGGTTAAAAAAACGCTCAAAAAGCAGATCGAATGGAATCGGATCGATATCTGTGATACGCAAAGAATACGCCATTATGCTGCCTGCGCCGCTACCACGGCCGGGGCCTACCATAATGCCGTTGTCATGTGCGTATTTTACAAAGTCTGCAACCACCAAAAAGTAGTCCTCGAAGCCCATTTTGCCGATTATGCCAAGCTCGTAACCAAGCCTGCCCATGTGCTTTTCGGCGTCTTCGCCATAGCGGGTGCGCATTCCGGCTTCGCATAGGTCGTGAAGGTGTTGGATGGCGGTTTTACCCTCGGGCAGCGGGAAGAATTTTGGCAATTTGTAGTCGTTAAATTTAATTTCTATATTACAGCGGTCGGCAATTTTTTGGGTGTTTGCCAAGGCCTCCTGGGCGTATGGGAAGAGAGCGTACATTTCTTCCGGGGATTTTAAGTAAAATTGGTCGCTGCCGTAGGCCATGCGGTTTTCGTCCAGCACAGTTTTGGCCGTTTGAATGCAAAGCAAGATGTCGTGGGCTTTGTAGTCACTTGCTTCAATATAATGTATGTCGTTTGTTGCAACCAGCGGAATGCCAGTTTCCTGAGACATGCGAATTAGGTGTTGGTTCATCGGCTTTTGTTCCGGCAGGTTGTGGTCTTGCAGTTCTAAGTAAAAATTGCCCTGGCCGAATATTTGGTTGTACTGGAGCGCGACTTGCTTGCCCGCTTCAAAACCCTTGGCCTCTACCACCCTTGGCACAACTCCCCCCATACATGCGGATAGGGCGATTAGGCCCCGGCTGTATTGTTGCAAAATTTCCAAGTCTACACGGGGTTTGTAGTAGAAACCTTCGGTGAAGCCTAGGGATACGAGGCGCATAAGGTTTTGGTAGCCCTCTTGGTTTTCTGCAAGCAGAACAAGATGGTGGTAATTACCATCCTCGCCCCGCTCCCTTGTGTGGCGGGACTTTACGGCTACATATACTTCGCAGCCAATTATTGGCTTGATACCCGCTTTTTGCGCGGCTTTGTAAAAGTCGATTGCGCCGTACATAACCCCGTGGTCGGTTATGGCAATACTGTTCATGCCCATTTCCTTTGTACGGGAAATAAGCTCGTCTATTTTTGCACTGCCGTCAAGCAGGCTGTATTCGGAGTGAACGTGCAAGTGTACGAATGGTTGCATACCGGCAACTCCCTTAGCTTATGTATTTGGGAATCATTATATCAAGAATATTTAACCTGACGCAATTCGCAATACAACTTTTTTGTAAATTTATTACTTGACATTTTCTTAGTAATGAAATATACTTGCCTTTAGACAGATTGTTATGGCCCGTTGGTCAAGAGGTTAAGACACGGCCCTTTCACGGCTGAAACAAGGGTTCGATTCCCTTACGGGTCAATTTGTGTGTGCGTGTTTCTTGTAAATGCGCATTTTTACTTTAGTTCTGTAGTGTAATGTGGCGCCATAGCCAAGTGGTAAGGCAGAGGACTGCAACTCTTCTACCCCCGGTTCAAATCCGGGTGGTGCCTTGAAAGAAAACTCCGACAAACACTGTTTGCGGGGTTTTTGTTTTTTTGCATTTCAGTACAGTTTTGTACATATACTTACCATGTGATTAAGCATGGGGTGAGAACAATAAACCGCAGACGAATTTTAACAGGTGCGCTAATTCTAACATTAGCAGGCGTGGCGACACGTATTTTAGGTTTTGTATATCGAATATACATGTCAAATTTGATGGGGGCAGAGGGCATGGGGCTGTATCAGCTAATAATGCCTGTATACGCCTTGGCCTGGAGCATTTCATGTGCGGGATTTAATACTACGGTCTCTAAGCTAACCGCACAAGAAAAAGCAAAAGGCGAATACGGAAATATGAATAGAATGCTAAAGCAGTCGGTAGTTATAACTACTTTGCTTGGGATTTTGTTGTCTGTAATTTTGTATTTCGGGGCAGAGCTTATTGCTACTCATTTTTTTGGGGATATGCGAACGGTGCTTCCGCTTCAAATTTTGGCTTTTGCGTTCCCATTTATGGCGGCGGGAACCTGTTTGCGCGGGTATTTTATAGGCTTGCAAGAAGCTAAAATCCCTGCCCTAAATCAAGTGCTGGAACAGATTGTTCGCATGGTTATTGTTTACATATTAGCCGCACGGTTTGTGCATCGTGGTTTAGAGTACGCGGCGGCCGTTGCGCTGTTTGCTATTGTAGCGGAAGAAATATTTTCTTGCGCATTTGTTTTTGCGGCATACAAATGGCGGATGAAACGAAAAGGACGAAAAAAGCCTTTAAAAGCAGCCCTACCGCTTTTAAAAGGAAGTACAGGCGAGATTGGCTTGCCTGAAGATTGGGGTATGAGGCACAGCCCTATTAAAACGAAGGCTTCCCTCTCCAACCTGCAAATTTTTACATTAATAATGTGCATGGCACTTCCGCTAACAGGCAACCGCGTGGCAGGGTCGCTCCTTTCTGCCTGGGAAAATGTTTTAATACCCCAGCGGTTGCAGATGTTTGGCCTTTCCGCCACAGAGGCAATTAGCGAATTTGGTCGCATATCGGGTATGGCAATGCCGCTGATATTTTTCCCAACCGCTGTACTTACAGCCCTTAGTGTAACTTTGGTGCCTGCTGTATCTGAAGCCGTAACCGCCAAAGACTTACGCGGGGTTTCCACAATAGCGTCAAAGTCCCTGCTTTTTGCCGCAATAACCGGCATGGGGGCATCGGCACTTTTTATTTTTTTCTCCCACGAGCTTGGCATGGCAATCTACAACCAACCGATAGGGCTTATGCTCAAACTTTTGGGCATTATGTGCCCGTTCATCTATATGCAAATTGTGATATCCGGCGTACTAAACGGCCTTGGGTGCCAGATGTTTATTTTCCGCAACTCGTTACTTTCTTCTGCAATTAGCATCGGGTTTATTTACGTGTTCGTACCCAGATTCGGGCTTGTGGGCTTTATATTCGGCTGGCTTGTAAGCCTTTTAGTAGTTATTGCCCTGGGTCTTTATAAAATACGAAAATACATGCCACTGGAAATGGAATTTACAAAATGGATGCTGCGCCCCCTTATTGCCGCTGCCGCCGCTGGCCTTACAGCAAGACTTTTAGCAGACCGCTTGCTTTTGGAATATGGGCGCATGGGGCTTGTGCTTAGTGTTGGCATGTTAATGGCGGTGTATCTGTTTGGCGTGTTGCTTACAGGTTGCATCTCTAAAGACGAAATACGGCGGTTATATAAACGCCAATAACTTGCCATATTCAATAAACTTGAATATAATTATAAAAACAACGGGACGGGAAACGTTCGCCTACGGCTCTCTGTCTCTTTTTGGGGGCGTTTTATTTGCGCATAATCGCAGGCACGGCAAGGCGCACTGTTTTGGTTGCCCCAAAAGGACAAGACACCCGCCCCACTGCCGATATAGCAAAGGAAAGTTTGTTTAATATTTTAGACGTGAGTGATACCCGCTTTTTGGATTTGTTTTGCGGAAGCGGCGCAATTGGTCTTGAAGCACTAAGCAGAGGTGCAAGGGATGCTGTATTTGTAGATAATGCAAGAATTGCAATTGCGGCGGTCACGCAAAACTTACAAAAAGCAAAGCTTGAATCTTTTGCGGAAATTTTGCAAACTTCAGTCAAAGATGCTATCATTAAGCTATCGGTAGCGGGTAGCTTATTCGACATTATTTTTTTAGACCCTCCATATGATACAAATATGTTACAAAACACATTAAACCACCTTGCGATAGAAAATATTCTCGCTAAAAATGGTATAATAGTTGCAGAAACCGATTCTAAACTGTATGATAATATAGTTGTTCCGGAACAGTTACAACTTACCGACACACGCGTATATGGGCGGACATGTTTTCTGTTTATTAAGAAGGTGCACAAGTGATACTAATTTATCCGGGTAGTTTTGATCCGGTTACCCTGGGGCATATAGACATTGCAATGCGTGGCGCAAAAATAGCCACAAAGCTGATTGTGGCTGTACTGGATAACTCCAACAAAACATCATTTTTTACAATAACCGAAAGAGTCGCGCTTCTAAAAGAAGCACTGGGTAATACCACTAATATCGAGGTTGATGAATTTTCCGGCCTTTTGGTGGAATATGCTCATAAAAAAAACGCCACGGCAATTTTGCGCGGCATACGAAACCCAGCAGATTATGAAAGCGAAGCACGTTATGCAGAATGTAATCGCCTTCTTTCCCAAGGCGATAGTAAACTAGAAACCATTTTTTTACCGGCTAGTCCGTCGCTATCATTTATTTCAAGCAGCATTGTTAGAGAAGCGGCGTTGCATATATACAAAAACAATTACAGCGAAGCGGCATTACAAAAACTGGTACCATTACCTGTGTGTAATGCGCTAAAGAACCGAATCAAGATAGGACAGGGTGAATAGCATGGATGCATTACTGGATTATTTAGACGAAATAGAAGATGTGCTGGAGCATAGTAAAAAGCTTCCTTTAACCGGTAAAATCTCGGTGGAAAAGGCACGCATTTTAGACATTATCAACGAGATACGCCTTCATTTGCCTGACGATATACGTCAAGCCCAGCGTATTTTAAGCGACCATGATAAAATTCTGGCCGATGCAGAGCACAAAGCAATTGGCATTTTGGAAGCTGCCGATGCAGAGGCTAAGATGATGACAAACAGTCACGAATTGTTTAGGCGTGCGTCTGAACAGTCTACGCAAGTAATCGAAGAGGCAAAGAAGAACGCCCGTGATTTAAGGGCGGGTGCTGCCGCATATGTAGATGAAAAGCTGGAAGACGCCGAAAAACAGATGAAGGAATACATGGCAAACCTGGATGCCCAGCACAAAAGAATTATAGACTACTACACACAAACTATTGATATTTTGTACGAGAACAGACAAGAACTTAGACGATAATACACCATACGGGCGATGAGAATAGCTCTTGTAACACACTCTTGATTGCACCGCCACGTATGGCACAAATAATAATATATGAGTTGGCAAAAATTAGGGCGTGTTCGATAATTCCATTGCACCGCCTTTTCGGTAAAAATTGCACTATGCGTCGTCGCGTAGTGCAATTTTTACTCGAAAATTCGGCACAAGCGAATTACCGAACACACCCTAGATAAACAAGGTTTTACCGCTGTATACCATTAGTCTTCTCAGCCATAATCTGCGCCTTTATACAAAGCTCTGCTGCTTTGAATGTATGGGCTTGGGTCATGGCTTTTTCTGTACGGTTTAGGCAGTCAAGAACCAGCTCGCCAAAATACGGAAAGCCAACTTTGCCTGCAACGTCGATATATTGCTCAACTTCATTGTTAACCAAAAACAGGTGGTCGCCGCGTTTGTCGCGACCAACGTCACAGCCTTTACGCATTTCGATATACCCTTTCGTGCCCAGGATAAATGTTCTGCCATCCCCCCAAGTGGACAAGCCGTCCGGGGTTAGCCAGTCTACACGAAAATATCCGCTGGTGCCATTGTCGCCCTTTAGGGTACAGTCGCCAAAATCGTCTACGCCCGGGTAATCTGGGTAATTATAATTTGCGATTTGGGCTGCGATAATTTCGGCATCTTTTGCGCCGGTGTAAAATAAAAATTGTTCGCATTGGTGGCTGCCAATGTCGCATAAAATACCGCCGTTTTGCTCACGCCGTACAAACCAAGGGGGGCGGGTTGGCATATTTGCACGGTGGGGGCCCAGTCCCATAGTTTGCACAACTTTACCAATTGCGCCATCGGCAATTAGTTGACCTGCAAACATTCCGGGCTCGGAATGCAAGCGTTCGCCATAATAAACGGCGAATATTTTACCCGTTTTTTCAACTGTAGCTTTTGCGTCTTCAAGCTGTTGCAGGGTTGTTATGGCGGCCTTGTCTGCAAAATAGTCCTTGCCCGCGTTCATAACACGTATGCCAAGGGGGCAACGCTCGGATGGTATTGCCGCAGATGCTACTAAATGCACCTCTTTGTCTTGGAAAATTTCTTCTTCGCTTCTGGTAGCCTTTGCGCCCGGGAACTGGGAAAGTAGGTTTTCCACTTTTTTTGGATCGGGATCGTAGACCCATTTTAATACTGCACCGGCTTCTGTAAGGCCGTTGCACATGCCACCTATGTGACCGTGGTCTAGGCCTATGGCACTGATAATAAATTCCCCCGGTTTAACAACAGGGTTTGGTTTGCCTTTTGGGGCAAAGTTCATTCCGCTTTCTGGCATCGTAGTTCCTCCTTTTATTTAAATTGGGCTTCTGCCCCCTCTCACAAGCTTCGCTTGTTGGCCGGGCGACCTGACGCTTTGCGTCACCAGCTTCGCTGGGGTCTGCCAAGCCCCGCCGCTACGGCAGTCAGGACGGGGAACGTTCGCATTAGGGGCAATGAGTGAAGCGAATGTTTTCCGTCCCGCTGCGCTCACTGTCCTTTTTCAGGACGGGGAACGCTTACTATCCTTAACAAAGTATGCCTCTGTTTCCTGCGGGAAGCGACGAAGCCGCTTTCAGTTATTGACTAAAACCGGCATGTTTGCGGCGGTCGTCCGCGATTCTCATAACTTCTAAGGTATCCTCTATGGGCACAAATGACTCTTTGCCCAAGGCAAAATAAGTGTAACATTCGTTGTAGTAATTTATTGCGTCGCTGTCTTTAATTGCGATGCTTTTTTCTTGCCAACGTTTTGGTTGCATGGCAGTGGTCATGTAACTATAAATGCCTGCCGGCCAATTCTGTAAAGGCCGGTAATTACGGTTTTTAACTTTTTCATCTGTATGGTTCTTTGCCAAATTTACTTATGTCATCAAACATTATAATACCTGAACTTTCTCTTGTTCTGCCACCATCATGTACAAATTTTATTATATTACGTTGCAGGCTGGTTTTTATATCTTCCGGACGAAGTGTATCAATGTTTTGCTCCTCAAAAATATAAGATAGTTGATTATATCCCTCGCACAAAATCGGAAGAAGATAATACTGCCGCAAATGTTGCACCAGCCGCGAGGTTCCCGGCAAAATGCCGTCTAGTTGGGCATCTATAAGCCAGCTTGATAATGTGAACGCCGCAAAAGGACCCTTGACTCCTGTAAGTTTTTCGATTGCATCTTGGTGGGTCCGGGTAAAATCTATCATGCAGGTTAGGGAATTGCGAATGGTTTCCATACCAAAATCCCCATCTGCGGGGATGTGAAGGTCTAACACGGGCATACCCGCTTTTAGGACTTCCGTCCATTCTGCTAGGTTAAGGGTTGCGGTTTTGTTTATGGCATGGCCTTTTGGGTCAATAACTAAACCTTCTATGGCTTGTAACTTTTCATGGCAAAAGCTACGGAAGCCGTCTTCATATATTCCGCTTGTGCCGCTGAGCTGGCCGTCTTTGCGGTACATAGCTTCACCTGCGGTTATGGCCAGTAGTTGCTCTGTTTTATTATTGCGAAAAAACCGTGCATTCCCCCGCGCCGAAAAATGCCGTGGTATGCACTGGAAACGCCCGATACGAAAAATCTTACAGTCTGTATGAAATTTTAGCCAATCATTTGCCCGTTTGCAGATGCCCCACTGCCCATGGTGTTTTTTGCAATATGCGGCCCACAGACCAATATCTGCAAAGGTGTCGGTTATAATATTTTCGGATATGTTGTGGGTGCGCATTTTTTCTGCGGCGGCAGGGACAGCGGCCAAGATTTTTTGAAGATTATTTGCATATGTGATAGCAGCAGCGGCCTGCGGGATGTTAGCTAGTTTTAGGATTTTGTCTTGTGCTTGCATTTATGTATCGCCCCTTTTGCGGCTTTGCTTGGTATTAGTGGCCTTTAAAGCATGTATGTATTATGCACTGTTTCCGGTAAATTCGCAATGGGATTGGTGAATTGGAGCACACCAAACGCATGAATGGGTGTAAGATTTGTTTTTGAACCACGAAAAGCACGAAAGACACGAAAGTGTAGCTTCTTAGTATAAAAATACACCTGCAACTCTATACTATAGTCACAGGAATGTAAAACTGCCCAATTATTGCAAGCAATTTTTGTGCAATACAAGGAAACCGTGACGCGGTGCACCGGGCGGTGCGCAAGGAGCGGTTGACGCAGTAGTGTGCACAAATTGCAAGCAAGAATGGACGGTTTTGCGTTCCTGTGACTATATATATTTAGGGTGTGTTCGATAATTCCATTGCACCGTCTTTTCGGTAAAAATTCGGTACAGGCGAATTACCGAACACACCCTAAATGCATGCAAAAAACATTGCAATTAGGAGTTGGCGAAGTAGCACCGAAAATGCTGTTGCTTTTATTGAACCTTTTTATGACGCAGTGCTTTTTTAATTGCTTTATGCGTGCCATGTTTTCCTGTTCTTCCTATCTTACTTTCAGAGTGTAATCACAGGAATGTAAAACTGTCCAATTATTGCAAGCAATTTTTGTGCAATACAAGGAAACCGTGACGCGGTGTTCTGCGGTGGCGGTGCGCAAGGAGCGGTTGATGCAGTAGGGTGCACAAATTGCAAGCAAGAATGGACGGTTTTGCGTTCCTGTGGCTATAATGAAAAATGTGCAAAATCTCGAAAATATGTATGAAATTTAACACAAATCAGGCTTATGCTCAACCATAAAATTAACATTAATTGCTAAAAAAATATTGCATAAAAAACAGTCTCCCGCAAATACTAGGCTCGTAATGGTGATTGATTCATTTGAACACCATCTAACCAATTGACATTGCAAGATTAACTGCGATGCCAAAATTAAAGGAGAAAAAACAATGAACACATCTAATTCTAAAGCAGCAGTACCTCAAGCCAAAGAAGCTCTTAATCGCTTCAAATACGAAGTTGCCAACGAAATTGGTGTACCTTTGAAACAAGGTTACAACGGCGACCTTACAAGCGCGCAAGCTGGTTATGTAGGTGGCTACATGGTTAAAACCATATCACCAGAACGACACAAGGAGTTTACCCGAATGCAAGGCATGGTTAATATGCGGCCTATTGTGGTTAGGTATACATATGCCGTGGCGTTTAGGTGAGTTGTAAATGGTGACAATTTAATTATGAGAACAGCAAAAGGCGGCTATGCTAATCCTACATTAGTCCGGTCGCCTTTTGTATTACTTGAAAACAGGATGGGCACAGGGTATAATAACATCAGAATAAGCAAAAGGGGTGCATT
>Ga0123355_10001972_pt1 | contig 28950 bp, 22 predicted proteins | sample TergutEmb28metaG_3_FD_89872 | JGI IMG/M metagenome (GOLD analysis project Ga0123355, IMG submission 89872) | Embiratermes neotenicus P1 segment gut microbial communities from Petit-Saut dam, French Guiana - Emb289 P1 | ecosystem: Host-associated > Arthropoda: Insects > Digestive system > Gut ... | reverse complement strand
TACGGAAAATTTCCGATAATTTGGAATTTATCGGGAAAAATTTCATTCAAATCCAGTTTCAAAAAATCGCCTTCAATAACGTGAAGTTGCGGATAATGTTTGTGTAAATATTCGACCGATTCGTTATCAAGCTCAACGGCAGTTAAGCGGATTTGCGGATTTTGAGTTAAAAATTGCGTGAGAACGCCCATTCCCGGACCAATTTCAAGCACATTGGTTTCACCATCAAGCGGTAAACTCTCGGCGGTGTGTCGGGCAATTTCCATATCGGTGAGAAAATGTTGTCCCAAATGTTTTTTTGCTCTTACTTTCATTTAGTTGTCAGTTATCAGTTGTCAGTTTTTAGTTGTCAGTTTTTAGTTATCAGTTTTTAGTTATCAGTTGTCAGTTGTCAGTTGTCAGTTATCAGTGTTCAGTTATCAGTTTTTAGTTGCACTGTTCTGACAACTGACAACTAACTTCTTAATTTTTAGTTACACTGTTCTGACAACTGATAACTAACTTCTCAATTTTTAGTTGCACTGTTCTGACAACTGATAACTGAACACTGATAACTAGAAACTGACAACTGAACACTGACAACTAAAAACTTCTTTGTATCTTTGCAGGCTTGCAAAAAAAATGTTTTGCGGTGCGAAAGTAGTTATAATTGTCGGAATGCGAAAACTTTTTACCGAAATAGGCAATCGAATACGAAGGATGATAGATTATTTTTATCCTCCATTTCGGCGTTTTGTGCCGATTGACACGTTTCGTTACGCGGCTTGCGGCAGTGCAAATATGGCGTTCGATACGATTTTGTATTTTTTTATTTTCCAATTTGTTTTGCAGCAACAAATGCTTCATTTGGGTTTTGTTACGCTCAGTTCGCACATTGCAGCACTCGCCATTGTTTTTCCGATTACGACTTTTTCGGGTTTCTTGCTTCAAAAATACGTTACTTTTACTGCTTCCGAATTGCGCGGGAAAGTACAATTGTTACGTTATTATTTGGTTGTTGGCGGAAATTTGGCAGTAAACTATCTCGGATTGAAACTTTTTGTTGATGTTTTCGGCTTTTTCCCGACACCTTCCAAAATGCTTATCACGATAATTACCGTTGTGTTGAGTTATATTTTTCAGAATAAATTTACGTTTAAGCGTAAGTAAGAGTCTGTTTAAATTTTTTCAAAGAATTGTGTTTCAAATTTAAACAGATTCTAAATATTTTTCAATCACACTACTTCTTCTCCAACGCCAAACCAAGCACTTGCATAATATCTGTAACATAGTGAAATTTAAGTCCTTTCAAGTATGTTTTTTTGATTTCGTCTATGTCTTTTTCGTTTTCGGTGCAAAGAATAATGTCGGTTATTCCGGCGCGTTTGGCGGCTAAGATTTTTTCTTTTATTCCGCCGACGGGAAGCACTTTTCCGCGCAAAGTTATTTCGCCGGTCATTGCAATATTTTTGCGCACTTTTCGGTTGGTAATTGCTGATACTAACGCAGTTACCATCGTTACGCCCGCCGACGGTCCATCTTTCGGAATTGCGCCTTCGGGAACGTGAACGTGAACGCTCATATCCTCGAACAATTCAGTTTTAATTTCCAACAAATCGGCGTGCGACTTGATGTATTCGAGTGCGAGAACGGCAGATTCTTTCATTACATCGCCCAAATTTCCTGTGAGTGTGATTTTCGGCGTTTTGCTTTTGCTGATGCTCGATTCGACAAGCAGAATTTCGCCGCCTGTTTGTGTCCAAGCCAAACCGGTAACAACGCCTGTGTAATCGTTTCCTTCGTATTTTTCTGAATTGTAGCGTGTTGCGCCGAGATATTCTTTCAAGTCCGCTTCGGTCAGTTCGATGTTGTATTTTTCATCGGAAGCAACTTTTTTTGCAATTTTGCGCATCAGCGCGGCAATCCTTCTGCTCAAACTCCGAACGCCCGATTCGCGCGTATATTTTTCGATAAGAAATTGCAAAACCGTTTTCGGAAAAACCAATTGTTCGGGCGTTAATCCGTGATTTTCAAGCTCTTTCGGAATCAAATGACGAATGGCAATTTCCACTTTTTCCTCTTGCGTATATCCGCTCACTTCGATAAGTTCCATTCGGTCGAGCAGCGGTCGCGGAATGGCGTTCAGATTATTTGCCGTCGCGATAAACATCACTTTCGACAGGTCGAAATCGAGGTCGAGATAATTGTCGTGAAAAGTCGTATTTTGTTCCGGGTCAAGCACTTCGAGCAAAGCCGACGACGGGTCGCCTTTGTAATTGGCGGTTACTTTATCGATTTCGTCCAAGACAAAAACAGGATTTGCCGATTCGGCTTTCAAAATACTTTGAATAATCCGACCGGGAAGTGCGCCGATGTACGTTCGGCGGTGTCCGCGAATTTCGGCTTCGTCGTGCAAACCGCCGAGCGAAATGCGCGCAAATTTGCGTTTCAGTGCCGTTGCAATTGATTTTCCGAGCGAAGTTTTTCCAACTCCCGGCGGTCCGTGCAAGCAAATTATGGGCGATTTCATATCGCCTTTCAATTTCAAAACAGCCAGATATTCCAAAATCCGCTCTTTCACTGTGTCCATTCCAAAATGGTCTTTGTCCAGCACTTTTTTGGCGTTTCGCAAGTTGAAATTATCCTTTGTATATTCGTTCCAAGGCAATTCGAGCAGGATTTCAATGTAATTCAACTGCGTAGGATAATCGGGCGAGTGCGGATGCATTCGCTCCAGTTTTTTCACTTCTTTGTCGAAAGATTTGGCAACTTCTTTGTCCCATTTTTTCTTTTCGGCGCGTTTTTTTATGTCCTCCAAATTGTGTTCGGGCGAAAGTCCGCCTAATTCATTTTGGATGGTTTTCATTTGCTGATGCAGGAAATATTCGCGCTGTTGCTGACTGATGTCTTCTTGTGCTTTTGTCTGTATACTCAACTTTAAATCAATCAGTTGTGTTTCTTTATTCAACAATTCGAGCAGTTGATAACCACGCTCGCTCGGATTGTTCATTTCGAGCAAACGCTGTTTATCTTTCACATCGAAATTGAAATTGGAACAAACGTAATTGATAACAAAAATAGGATTTTCGATGTTGCGAATGGCAAAAATCATTTCGGGCGGAAACATTCCCGATTTGGCTATGATATTGGTTGCCGTATCTTTGATTGAAGCAATTAACGCCTTGAAAACCTTTTCTTTCGTGTTGATTTTATCTTCTTCCAACAGGTTGATTTCGGCTTTCATATACGGTTTTTCCGAAACGAGCGCAACGGTCTGAAAACGTTTTTTTCCTTCGAGAATAACCATCGTCGAACTGTCGGGCATTTCGAGTATGCGCACGATTTGCGCTACTGTTCCGATTTTGTACAATTGGTCGAAATTCGGGTCTTCTACGCTCGTATCGATTTGCGTACAAACTCCTATAAATGAGTTTTTTTCTTTCGCTTCGCGTATCAGTTTCATCGATTTGGAACGTGCTACCGAAATCGGCGACAACACACCGGGAAAAACAACCATATTTTTCAACGAAAGTATCGGCAGAACTTCGCCCGATTTCAAACTAAATTCCTCACTTCCTTGACGTTCGTCGAGCGAAATAATCGGAAAAACCTCCGCTTGTTGTTCAGCTTCTTCAAAAAATATTGTATCTAAATTCATCATTTTGTCATTGCTAAAAAAAACGCAAATTTACGCAAATTTTGCGAGATTACGCAAATAAAAGAGAGTTATACCAAAAAACCGCAGGTCGTTTGACACTGCGGTTATTAAATGTTATTCCAATTAACCAAGCAACCATTTCCAAACAGGAATAACTTCGATATTCACACCATTTTCGGCAATCACAGTTTCTTCATCTTTGGTAATAATCAGCATTTTTTTTACGTCTAATTGTTTGGCTAATTGCAAAAGAGCATTTATTTCACGTTTGCGAGTTTCTGCATCGCTCAAACTGTAACAAACTTGTATAGCAAGTTGTTTCTCAGGCACATAAAAATCTACTTCAACGCCTTTGTTGTAGAAATACACGGCATCGCTTCGCCCGTATTTTCGCAACAAGGTAACGGCAACCAAATTTTCGAGCAAAGCGGTATTTCCATCGAGTAGAAAAAGATTTAAAATTCCGTTATCAACAAAATAATATTTCGGATTAGTTTCTTTATCAACCATCTTACTTGCAATGTTTTGCATCGGAGTTATCAGCCACGCATCTTTGGCATAATTAATATAATTAATAACGGTATTTGTGCCGATTTTTGCTCCGGTGGAAGAAACAATATTTGCCAAACGAGTAAACGAAATCGGTTGTTTTACGCTTTCAGCCAATTTTTTAATCAAAATTTTCAGTGCAAAAGTATTGTCTATCGAATGACGAGCAGCAATATCGCCTAAAAATATTTTTTGATATACGCTGGTCAGATAATCGCGCTTCGATGGCAACATTGCGCCTTCGGGAAAACCGCCAAAGTAGAAATAACTGTTAAAATGCCTCAATATTTCGGCTTTTTCTTTGGTCGATAAAAGAGTTTTTGGAGTAAAATCAATATCGTTTGCCGACAAAAACTCCTTAAAATCATAAGGATAAACATCAACGGCGATATATCTTCCGCCGAGCGTAGTTTGAATGTCGTTGCTCAACATTTTTGCGTTGCTTCCGGTTATGTAAACACGATGTTTGGTGTCCGCCAAACGGCGAGCAAATTTTTCCCAGCCTGCGATATTTTGTATTTCATCGAGAAATAAAATCGGTTTTTTGCCGTACACTTCCCAATGAACTTCCAAAATCAAATTCAAGTCGCTGGTAGTGAATCCAATAAGACGCTCGTCTTCAAAATTGATATAAAGCATTTCGTCCCATTTTACGCCTTGTGCAAGTAATTGCTGAATGCGCTGATAAAGCAAAAACGACTTGCCCGACCTGCGTATGCCTACAAAAACATAATTTCCAAATTCTTCAAAAGAAAAATCTCTTTTAATTACGTCATAATTAGGAAGTTCTATTTTGTTGTCGGCTATTGCCTGTTTTAAAATTTCTTTATCCATAATTCGTTTTCATTCTATTGACGGCACAAAAATAATGCTTTTTATTTTATCTACAAAATAAAAACACTGATTTTTGTTCTGTCTACAGAATAAAATTTTTGTTTCTTATTTTATTGACAGAATAAAAATCGCTATTTTTTGTTCTGTGTATAAAACAAAAAATGATTTTTCAACCTGATTTTCACCTGATTTTTTCTGCAAAACAACCTGAGTAACAAAAAACCACACACAACCTGATTACTTGATTTTTTATAAAAAATTAATCAGCTAATCAAGTTGAGCGAGAGTTATCATTTAGCTTACTTAGGTTGTTTTGTAGAAAAAATCAGGTGAAAATCAGATTTTTAACCAAAAGTGAAAATGTTTTTCTAAATGCACAGCAAGTTGATTTTTTCCATTCCACCCAATTTCCCATTCGCCATTATTAGAAAAAATATTTTATCTTTGCGGGAATAAATTTGTACAAAATGAAAACAGTAAGCACAAAAGAAGTCCACGAATGGGCAAAGCAGTTTCTCGAAATGAGCGAGGAAAAAATATCGCCCGACGAATTGAAAGAACAAAAAAAATATGCCGTTTTAGTGCAACGACCAAACGATAAGATATTGTTATCGAAAATGTTGGACGAATCATCGCAGATACGCAACAACCGAAAATTGGCGCGCCGTATGAAAATCCTAATCGAGCGTTACGGCATTCCCGAATTTTTCTCGAAATGGGATGTTTTTTTGCTGAAATTGTTTACTTCGGTTGGCTGGTTATTTCCGTTTATTTCCATTCCGCTTTTCAAAAAACGCCTGCGAATGGACACCGAAAACGTGATTATTCACGAGGAACGCCCGATTTTGAACAAACATCTCGATTCGCGCCGAAAGGAACAAATCGGACAAAACGTAAACTTGCTCGGTGAAGTTGTTCTCGGCGATGGTGAAGCAAATCACCGCTACAATCATTATTTGGAATCGCTCAAAGACCCGCGAATAAATTACATATCTATCAAAATTTCAGGAATTTACGCACAACTTCACCCGCTCAATTATGCACAAAGTAAGGACGAACTTTGTCGGCGCATTGCCGCGCTTTATCGGCGCGCGATTGAGTTTCCTTTTACCGATGAAAACGGCAAAACTTCCCCAAAATTCGTCAATCTCGATATGGAGGAATACAAAGATACGGAATTGACGCTGGATGTTTTTCTCACGGTGATGGCGATGCCGGAATTTAAAAATTATACTGCCGGAATTGTTGTGCAGGCTTATTTGCCCGATGCGTGGAATTTGCAGACGGTTTTGCTCGATTTTGCCAAACGGCGCGTTGGCAATGGCGGTGCGCCAATCAAAATGCGCTTGGTAAAAGGTGCAAATATATCTATGGAAACCGTAGTATCGTCGCTTCGCGGTTGGGAAAATCCTGTTTTTTCGTCAAAAATTGAAGTTGATGCCAATTATTTGCTGTTGCTTGACCGCGCGCTGTTGCCCAAAAATGCGAAAGCGGTAAATGTCGGCGTTGCTTCGCACAATTTTTTCTCAATCGGTTATGCGTATTTGTTGAGTCGCGCAAACGGCGTGGAACAATTTGTAGATTTCGAAATGCTCGAAGGAATGGCAAATCATCTCTCGCGTGTGATGAAATCGCTTGAAAAACAGGTAGTTCTTTACACGCCTGTTGTGAAAAACGAGCATTTTCTCAACGCTGTTTCGTATCTTGTGCGCCGTTTGGACGAAAATACAGGAACGGACAATTTCCTCAGTTATTCGTTCAATCTCAAAAGCAATTCAAAAGAATGGAGATTTCTGTATAATCAATTTACGCAGGCTAACGCGCTGAAAAACGAACTCATTCTTGAACCAAATCGAAAGCAAGATAGGAATCAGACATTAGACAATAAACAACAGACGGCCGACGAATATTTTGAAATCAATGATGAATTTCAAAATGAGCCTGATACCGATTTTTATTTGCGAGCCAATCGCGAATGGGCAGATGAAATTCGTAATCGTTGGAAAAAATCTGCAAACGATGCACCGTACACAATTCCTGTTCAAATTGGCGAGGAGTTAATTTTCGAAGGAAATAAAAAACAATATTTCGACAGAAGTCAGAACAACGAAATTTGCGTGTGCGAATTGCATTTGTCTGACCTCGAACAAATGAAAACGATTGTTGATATTGCCAAAAACGATGCTTGCGAATGGCGCAAAACAGATATTGAGGAGCGCAACGTGATTTTGCACCGCGTTGCCGACAATCTTAGCCGAGAGCGCGGAAATCTTATCGGTTGTATGACCGCGATTACGGGCAAAACTTTTATGGAAGGCGATGTGGAAATTTCCGAAGCGATTGATTTTTGCCGTTATTATCCGCTCACAATGACGCATTTTGACAGTTTGAACACGATTGAGTGTACGCCGAAAGGTGTGATTTTAGTCATTCCGCCTTGGAATTTTCCGTTGGCAATTCCTGTTGGCGGAGTTGCGGCGGCGTTGGTAGGCGGAAACACCGTGATTTTAAAACCTGCAACCGTTTCTTTCCCGATTGCGTGGGAATTTGCCAAATGTTTTTGGGATGCCGGCGTTCCGAAAGAGGCTTTGCAGTTGGTTTGCAGTGACGGTCGCGAGCCGTTGAATTATCTCACGGCGCATTCGGCAATCAAACATATCATTCTCACAGGCGGAACCGACACGGCTTTTCGCTTGATGAAAAACAATCCGAAATGTCCGCTTTCGGCAGAAACAGGCGGAAAAAACGCCATCATTCTCACCGGAAGCGGCGACCGCGACCACGCTATTTTGAGCGTTGTTTCGTCGGCATTCAGCAACGCAGGACAAAAATGCTCGGCTTGTTCATTATTATTGGTCGAAAAAGAAGTTTACGACGACCCGGAATTTGCCGAAAAATTGAAAGATGCCGTTACAAGTATGCAAACAGGAAGCGCGTGGGATTTTAATAATATAATCGGTCCAATGGTTGAAAACACGAACGACAAACTGATACACGCTATCGAGAATCTCGAAAAAGGCGAATCGTGGTTGGTTGCGCCCGAATTTTTAGACGAAAACAAGTTCATTCTCAAACCGTGTGTAAAATGGGGCGTTCGACCTGAAAGTTTCACGTTCAAAACCGAATTATTTGCGCCGCTTTTGGCAGTTGTGCGCATTGATAATTTGAAACAAGGCATTGATTTTGTGAATTCTACCGATTACGGATTGACTTCGGGATTGCAAACTTTGGACGAAGCCGAGCGCGAATTGTGGCGCAACTCAATTGAAGCGGGCAATCTTTATATCAATCGCGGAATTACGGGCGCGATTGTCAATCGTCAGCCTTTTGGCGGAATGAAATTGTCGGCTTTTGGCGGCGGAATAAAAGCAGGCGGTGCAAATTATGTGAGTTGTTTTGTGAATATCAGAGAAAAACGGCTTCCAAAAATTGGCAGTCTTGACGATGTGAGTTTCCCCGTAACTGAATTTACTTCACTACTAAAAAGCAATACCAAAAAAGTACGTTTGTTATCGGCGATAAAAAGTTATTGGCACAATTTTGAAAATGAATTTTCGCAAGAGCGCGATATAAATAATCTCGTTGGCGAGGAAAATATGTTCCGTTATTTGCCGTTGAAAAATTGCGTGTTGCGCGTTCGTCACGGCGATAAACTGACCGAATTGCTAATGACCACCGCCGCTTCGTGTATTGCCGGCGTGCCAATCACAATCAGTGTAATTCCGCACGACCCGAAAGCCGAGCGACTGCAAAAACTCGCAAGTTTGCACTCGAAAATATCCGTCGTTTTGCAAGAGGAGGAAGCGTTTATCAAAGATATGCCGAAATACGAGCGCATTCGTATGTGCAGTCCAAAACTGCCGAAAGAAATATATCTGGAAGCGGCGAAACTCGGCAAATACATTGCCACCGCTTCGCCATTATGCGAAGGTCGTTTGGAATTGCTTCATTATCTGAAAGAACAAAGTATTACGTTTGAATATCATCGGTATGGGAGTATTGTGGAGTGAAATTTTGAAAAATAAATAAAAATGGAAAAAATAGCATTTTTGAACGACCCAACAATAATTGCCTCAGCAATAGCGTGTTTTTTTGCGCTATTTAGTGGCGTTATGGCTTTTTACACTCATAGAAGTAAAAAGAAATTTGAGGTAAAATTGGATAAAGACATCGAAACTCATAGAAGTTGGTTGGAAGGAAAAAATAAAGAAATTCAATCTCAATTAGACACTAAACTCGAATTATTGCGAATTGAATATGGAACTGTTTTTACAAAAAGATTGGAAGTGATAGAGGAAATTTACATCAATTTACTACAAGTACAAGAGTTATACACAATACTATATTTACGCGACAAAAGCAAAGAGTTGGATGAGAAAAATGCAAAACGAATAATGGAAATATCGAACAATTATACGCAGTTTCTTGGATATTTTAAGAAAAAAAAGATATATCTATCTGAGGATTTAGCAACTGCTATAAATGGCTTTCTTTTTCTTGTCAATGCTAAACTATATGAAAAATATCCAGATGAAATGAACGAGGCTTTAAATGTCTCGAACAAAAACGTTTCGGAAAAAGAATTATCTGTGGTCAAAGGGTCATTAAAAGAGTTTTTAAATATTGCAGAGTTTACACCAGCAGAGGTGTTGGATATTTTAGAAAACGAATTTAGGACTTTAATCGGAGTAGAGATAGCAAGTAAAAACATCAAAAATTAGCCTCATATACTTTTTCATTTCCTCCTCAACTCCAAATCAATCCTGCCAAGATAAAAACCGCTTCGCCCGATTTGCGCGATGATAACATTGTTGCCATCAAGATTTTGCTCGGTTGTGTTTTCGAGAATGACGTGCGAATGTCCGCCGATAATTATATCAACGTGGCGCGTGTTGCGCGCAACATCAATGTCGGTTGCTGTACCGCGATTAGAAGTCAGTCCTAAATGCGAAAGAACAATGACCAAATCGCAGTTTTTTTGCGTTTTCAATTTGGTTGAAAGCTCGTTTGCCGCTTCGATTGGACACAAATAAGTTACGCCTTCGTGATGACTTTGCGGAACGAATCCGTCGAGATTAATTCCCAATCCAATAACACCAATACGAATGCCGTCAATTTCTACGATAATATACGGCTTCACTTTTTTGGCAAGAAACTCATTTTCAAACACATAATTTGAATTGACAACAGGAATTTTTGCTTTGCGCAACATCGTTGCCAAATGTTCTACTCCGTTGTCAAACTCGTGATTTCCGAGCGTAATTGCTGTGTATTCCATTCGGTTAAAAGCCTCAATTTCAAGCAATCCGTCGAAAAAATTGAAATACGGCGTTCCTTGCCAAAAATCGCCTGCATCAAACAATAAAACATTCTGTTCTTCGGTGCGAATTCGCTCAATCACACCCAAACGCCGAGCAAATCCGCCCATATCGTTTCGTTCCGATGGTTTGATTTGACTGTGCGTGTCGTTGGTGTGCAAAATCGTTATTCTGACTGTATTTCGTTCGTTGTCTTGCGTTTGTGTTATTAGCACAGTTCCCAAAATGACTGCAAAAACTACAATGTAAACGCTCCAAATATTAGGTTTTTTAGTTGCTTTCATAAATTCGTCTGTCTAATTGTGAATTAATTTTATTTCCTTTTGCCGTTTCGTTTTTAATATGTTCCATGAACAATTCGCGGATTGTGATGCCGACAATTTGTATTTTTTCACGCTCGGCAAGTTGCGACATTCTATCGTTTCCTTCGGCTAAAAAATCGCTCGTAGCAATCGTGTAAATACGCTCCAAATCCAATGGCTCGCCGTTTATGGTCGGATTTACCGCTCTGCCGTCGCGAAATCCCATTCGTATTCCCGAAACGCCTTCGCCGCCAACCGAAGCGATGGAGTGAAACAATTCGCCCAACTTATCGCCTCGCAACCAAAGCACAACAAGTTCATTCTCGAAAGGCATCAATTCATAAATATTTCCGACCGTAATATCGCCTTGCGGAATTTCGGTGCGCAAACCACCCACATTCATAATTCCAATATCAATCGGAATATTCAGGCGATTTTGGGCTTCCGAACGCAACATATCGGCACCGAAATTGGATAACAAACTTTCTGGTCGCGAAGCGCGCATTGTTTGCGCCGATTGCCCAATTACGGCACTCATTCTTTGCGCCAATTCCTCTTTGAACGGTTGCAAAAAGGCGATAAACTCCTGACAAGCAATGGTATCGGTTGCGCTATCAATCGCAATTCTGCTTGTAGAAAATTCTACAATTTCCCATTTTTGCCTTTGACAGGAAGTAACCAAAATAAGCAAAAACAGAATGAGATACAAGTGTTTTGTTCTGAACATAGTTTTTGATTTGAATATTGTTTGTTGCAAAGTTAGCGTTATTTTTCGTATTTTTGCGGTTATTTTCAAAATTCAGAAAAAATGGAACTTTCAACCAAATACAATCCTGCCGAAATTGAGCAAAAATGGTATCAATATTGGCTCGAAAACCGCTTTTTTCACTCCGAGCCGAACGAAAAAGAGCCTTACATAATTGTTATTCCGCCGCCAAACGTAACGGGCGTTTTGCATATGGGTCATATGTTGAACAACACGATTCAAGATGTTTTGGTGCGCCGTGCACGAATGCAGGGAAAAAACGCCTGTTGGGTGCCGGGAACCGACCATGCCAGCATTGCCACCGAAGCAAAAGTGGTGCAAAAACTCGCCACCGAAGGCATCGAAAAAAGCGACCTCACGCGCGAAGAATTTCTCACGCACGCTTGGGATTGGACACACAAGCACGGCGGAATTATTCTCGAACAGTTGAAAAAACTCGGTTGTTCGTGCGATTGGGAAAGAACGGCGTTTACGATGGACGAAATCCGTTCAAAATCAGTGCTTAAAGTCTTTTGCGATTTGTACGAAAAAGGCAAAATCTATCGTGGTGTGCGAATGGTAAATTGGGACCCGAAAGCACTCACAGCACTTTCCGACGAGGAAGTGAATTTTAAAGAGCAACAGGGAAAATTGTATTATTTGAGGTATAAAATTGTTGATTCTTGTCATTCTGACAAAAGTCAGAATCTCCACGAAATAGCAAATATATTTGAATTAACCGATAATGGTGATTTTACAATTGCTTTATATGAAATTTTAAGTAACCAATGCGACTATAATCCTGACAAATTAAGTTCCGTTCAAAGAGTTTTATTTCTTTGTATGCTTTTAGAAGACGCAGGACAAGCAGACCATATTTTAAGTTTTTTACAAGAGGAATTTCCCGATTATGCAGATGAAGCAGTAGAAGCATTGACTGAAATTGGTGCAACGAAATCTGCTGAAATAATCAAACAGGCAATCGAACTACTGCCCAAAGATGGCACTTGGTTTTTCGATAATGTAGATGAAAATTCAGAAAATTTGATGAAAAAACTTGACAGTGAATTTTCAGATTACCCAGACGGATTAATGCGTGATTTGTACCGAAAATATGCAGAAAAACATAAAGATGATTTGATAATCGCACCCGCCGAATATGCGGTAATTGCCACAACTCGACCCGAAACAATTCTCGGCGATACCGCAATGTGCATCAATCCGAACGACCCGAAAAATGCGCATTTGAAAGGCAAAAAAGTTCTCGTTCCGCTCATTAACCGCGAAATTCCCGTGATTGAGGACGAATACGTTGATGTGGAATTTGGCACTGGTTGTTTGAAAGTTACGCCTGCGCACGATGTGAACGATTATGTTTTGGGCGAAAAATACAATTTGCCGAGCATCGATATTTTCAACGACGACGGCACGTTAAACGAAAACGGCGCAATGTACGCAGGAATGGACAGGTTTGCAGTGCGAAAACAAATTGAAAAAGATTTGGAAGCAGCAGGATTGTTGGAAAAAACCGAGCCATACGTTAATAAAGTTGGATTTTCGGAACGCACCGATGTGCCAATCGAGCCGAAACTTTCGATGCAGTGGTTTTTGAAAATGGAGGATTTGGCAAAACCTGCGCTCGAAGCCGTTGAAGATGACACGATTAAATTTTATCCCGAAAAATTCAAAAATACCTATCGCCATTGGATGACGAATATCAAAGATTGGTGTATTTCGCGCCAACTTTGGTGGGGACACCAAATTCCGGCGTGGTATTTGCCAAATGGTGGATTTGTCGTTGCCGAAACTGCCGAAAAAGCGTTGGAATTGGCAAATGCGCAAGTAAGGGCGAAAAATCTTTCGCCCCTACAACTGTCGGATTTGCGCCAAGACGATGATTGTTTGGACACTTGGTTTTCGTCGTGGCTTTGGCCCTTGTCGGTTTTCGACGGAATAAATAATCCTGAAAACGAGGAAATTAAATATTATTATCCGACAAATGATTTGGTAACCGCGCCCGAAATTATTTTCTTTTGGGTGGCGCGAATGATTATGGCAGGTTACGAATTCAACGGAAAAGAATGTTTCAAAAATGTTTATTTTACGGGAATTGTGCGCGATAAACTGGGTCGAAAAATGAGCAAATCGCTCGGCAATTCGCCCGAACCGCTCGAACTCATTGCCAAATACGGCGCAGACGGCGTGCGAATGGGAATGTTGCTCACTTCACCTGCCGGAAATGATTTACCGTTCGACGAAAGCCTTTGCGAACAAGGACGAAATTTTAATAATAAAATTTGGAATTCGCTTCGACTTGTAAAAGGTTGGGAAACAGACGAAAAAGTAGAAATTCCTCACGAAAACAAAATCGCTGCCGAGTGGTTTTCCGCCATTTTGGAAAAAACAAAAATCGAGGTTGATGATTTGTTTTCAAAATATCGTCTTTCCGAAGCGTTGATGTTGATTTACAAACTGTTTTGGGACGAATTTTCGGCGTGGTATTTGGAAATTATCAAACCCGAATTCGGAAAACCGATTGACAAACTCACTTACGACAGAACGATTTATTTCTTTGAGGAATTGTTGAAGCTTTTGCACCCATTTATGCCGTTTATCACGGAGGAATTGTATCATTCGCTGTCGGAAAAAAGCGAAAGTATTATGTTTGCGCAAACGGCGATTGATAAAAACTTCAACGAAAAAGCAATCAACGAATTTGAAAAAGCAAAAGAAATAATCACAGGAATTCGCAACATTCGTCAGCAGAAAAATATTTCGCCGAAAGAAATGTTAACACTTTATGTAAAAGGCGAATACAACGCAGATTACGATGAAGTAATCAAAAAATTGGGCAATGTTTCGGAAATAAAAATCACAGACGAAAAGCCGTCAAACGCAATCAATTATCTTGTCGGCACAACCGAATTTTCCGTTCCTGTGGAAATTAACGCCGATGAGGAAATCGAAAAAATGCAAACCGAAATCAGCTATTTAGAAGGTTTCTTAAAATCGGTAAGTGCAAAACTCAGCAACGAAAAATTTGTTGCCAATGCAAAACCGGAAATCGTTGAAAACGAACGTAAAAAACAAGCCGATGCCGAAAGCAAAATTGTTTCGCTGAGAGAAAGTATTAATCAACTAAAAAATAAATAATTATGACAAAGAAAATTTTTATCGTTTGTACGTTCTTTTTTGCGCTGACCGCTTTTGCGCAAAAAGCTGAAAATTTATGTTGTGAAGACATCCGCAGCCACTACAAGATGATAACGATTGACGAGGCTATAAACCGAGAAGCGACAGCTTATGCACTCGACCTTTCGCTGCAGCATCCAAAACTGACAAGTGCTCCCGAGGCACTGGCGCAATTGACTTATTTGAGATGTTTGAATTTGAGTTTTAACCGCGTTTCAACATTTCCGGCAAATTTTAAAGAATTGCAAAACTTGACTTGTTTGGATTTATCCGGCAACCATCATTTGCAAAGATTACCCGATTTTTTTGCCGAAATGCCCAATCTTAAAATTATAAGAATGGAAGATTTAAATTGGTCGGCAACAAGAAGACAGGAAATTGAAGCGAGATTTCCGAATATTACTTTTAAGTGGTAATTGGTTAGAGTGTAGAGTGCAGTTTTTGGTTGATAAAAACAAAACTACCTCCAATTCAACCCTAAACTGATACCAAAACCCATCGCAGTTTTTCGGTTGCCGTTTTCATTTATGAAAAACGGACTAATCGGACTTACCTGATGGTGCGCCGTGTCCGAATTGCGCCTGCTGTTCAGCACAAAAACGCTTGGTGCAAGCGACAAACCAAAATTTTTGTTGATATTGTATACAAAACCAAACTTCAAATGAGTGGAAAATGTAGGTTGTGTGTTTCTAAAATCCATTGGAAAATAGCTGTATGAAACCAATTCGGGGCGAAAATCGATACTATTACTAATCGCTCTGCGATGTCCAAAACCGAAACCGAAATTCCACAAATTATCTTCAACAAAATTTGCGCCGACCGTGTAAATGGTATAAAGCGTTCGAGTTCCCATTCTGTAAGTGAGCGCGAGGTTGGAATAATCGGCAGTTGAAATTTCCCAACTACGATAAAAACCTCGTCTTACGATATTTACAAGGCTCAGCGAGCCGCCTTTTTCAATCGTATCGTTTATGCTGACAAGACCAATTTGTAAACCGCGCAAAGTATTCGTACTGTTGAAAGTTCCGATTTGCACGCCGTTCAACTCGTAAGCATAATTTGCTAATCCGCCAATTTGCGCACCGTTTACATAAGCAGAATAATTGCCTAATGCACCGATTAATATACCGTTTACGTTTGCACCTGCATTGATAGCGGAAATCTGTGTACCATTCACTCCATTAGCCAAATTGACAAGTCCGCCAATTTGTATTCCGTTTGCTTGGTCTGTAAAATTGAGAAGTGTACCGACTTGAATTCCGTTCATATTGTACGTAAAGTTGCCTAATCCGCCGATTTGGATACCATTTACAGTTTCAGTCAAATTTCCCAAACCTGCTATTTGAATGCCATTGAGAGAATTATCAACACGACCTGCCAACCCGCTAATCTCTACGCCGTTTACTCTGCCTACTTCGCCCGAAATGAGATTTAACGAAAGATTGTACGAATAATTTTTACTTCGATTTCCGTGTGTTCCGCGCGGAAACCAAAGCGAGGCTTGCGCAGGAAAGTATTTTAATCCGCTTTCAGCGTGCGCAAATTGCAACATATCTGTTTCGCCACGCCTTTCGGCTTCAACTGCCCGAATTACTTTTTCGTGCGCTTTTAATTCATCTTCGTCAGTTGCAATTCCTTTACGATTTGTAACAAGCAACACCTCGCCTTGATTGTTTACAACGATAAATATATGTGTTGCATCTATGTTTCCAAATCGAGGCGGAGTAATTTCAGCCAAAAAATTTCTGTTTTTTTCTCTAGTCGTAGTTCCTCCTTCATTTGCGATAACTCTCGGTCTGGTAAGCCTCCTCAAAGCTCTCTCGCTGTACAGCGCATCGGAAATAATTACAGCTTTAAAACTACCTTTATGCACAGAATCAACCAAATGCGCAATTCGGTCGGTGGCAAAAATATCGCGCTCTCTACTAACAGCAAGCAAGTAAAAATCAGCATCAAGTTTTTCCGACAACTTTACCGCTTCCGACAATCTATTTTCCGACCACATTCCGCAACCGACAGAATAAACATAAAAAATGGAAATATCTTTATCCGATTTCGCAAGGCAAAGTACTTGCTCCACATTGACTGTATAAAAATTTGAGTAATTGCTTTTTTGCAAATTACAGATTTCTGTTTTAGCATTTGCTTGAAAAAGTAAAGTCAAAAATAGCGTTGTTGTGAAAAATTGGATGTTCATATTACATTTTTTATTCAATTGAGAGTATCAAAATTTAATTTGACACTCTCAATTAAAATTTTAATTTATTCAACCACGATAAGAGGAATGCGATAACCGCCAGCTACTCCTAAATTGGGATTCAAAGGAAAAATTCCCTCTTGAACAACCAAATCGATACCGGTAAGTTCTCTTGTTTCAAGGAAAAGGTTAGTGTCCACGTGAAAATTGAACGATTCCCTTACAATATGAGCTGGTGCAGGCTCTGCTAGCAAAATGTCAAAATAAAACTGACCCGTTGTAAGGTCGCGTTCCAATATACTACCAAATCCATCGTCAACAATAATCCTATAACCCCAATCGATGGGAGGATGACGTTCTGGTGTAATTCTACAAACTCCAAAGCCTCCTTCACAATTCATAGAATCACGCCCAAAACCATTAAATCTAAACCCAATCCCAAAACTACCGGGTGTCCTTCTGGTACTAAGATACGGACTTTCTCCATCGTTCGAGATGTGAACGTAATTCATTGTTGTTCCCAATTCCATATCCATATCCATATCCAATCTTTCTTGGATAGTCATAAATTTTAAAAACTGCAAAACTTCATCTTCGCTGACAGTTTTTTGCAATCCATTTTCGGCTTCGTTGTTACAAGCCATAAATCCAAAAGCCACAAGGGCAAATACCACAATAAAATTTTGTTTTTTCATATTTAAAAAACGTTGTAAAGTTATTAATAAAAAATTGTTTCTGCAAATAATTTTTGTACACGTGTTAAATGAATATTTACGCAAACAAAGATATTGTCGAAAAATGTATTAACCTATTCTGCAAATAATATTTTATTCCATTAAAAATAAATATTCGCACAAAATAACTATCTTTGCGAACACGTAAAATGACACTTATTTATGAAAGTAAAAGGAAATTTAATTAGAGAAGCCCGTTTAAAAAAAGGCTTCAAGCAGGAAGTTTTGGCGGATGTTTTGGATATTTCGCAGTCGCAGTATTCAAAACTTGAAAACGGCGAGGCAATTTTTGACATTCAAAAGCTAAGCGAACTTATTGACCAATTGGAAATTAATCCGTTTGATGTCATAGAGTTTTCTGATAAACAACAAACATTTATCAACTCGTCTATGTCGGGCAATCACAATAGCAATCACAGCAACAGCAACAGTTTTAACAATTACAACGAGGAAATGATTCGCAGCATTGTGCGTGAGGAAATTGAGAAAGACAAATAATTTTCGTTTTGCAGAGTTTGATTCTGCAAAACGAAAATTAGATACTGAAACGATTTTACTCGGTATCGTTTTGTTTTTTATCAAGCAAAAATCAGAGTTTCAGCTTGTAATTCGCAGAGTAAGTAATTGGTCTGCACTCTACACTCTGCACTTTACACTCCAATAAACACTTTCTTTCACCAAATCATTCATCAATTTAGCAATTTTATCCGTAATCACTTCGATGTATCGTTTGCCTTTTTTGGCGGTGGCTTTGCGCGGGTCGCCAACGCCTGTGTCGCGCGTGGTTTTGTCCCAATGACGAGGCATCCAGCCAACTTTTTTGTTCAATCCTTCGATGTTAAAAGGCGTGAACGCGCCATCGCCTGCTTGCTCCAAACGGACAAGTTCGGGAAAATAGTGAAGCATCACCGAAGTTTCCATTTCGCCTGCGTGGTCGTCAAAATTTTCAAAATAATCTTTTTGCGGCTCGATAGTCATCCAGTCAACGCACACAATCGTCATTTCGGGATATTCAAAAGCCAAATCGCGCACCATCGGCTTGAAACTGTTTCCGCCGTGTGCGTTGAGCAAAATCAGCAATCTAAATCCTTGTAAATGAAGCGAATCCACAATGTCGGTCAAAATCATTCGTTGCGTTTCGTATCGCGTATGAATACAAAACGGCAATTCTTTTTGTCCCGGATTTTGCGCACCGAGCGGAATTGGCGGAAGCACCATTCCCAAAACTTCGTATTGCGTTTGCGCTTTTCGTACCGAATCCACCGCAACGGTGTGCGCAATGTGCCAATCGGTCAAGTACGGCAAATGATAATTGTGCGGCTCGGTTGCGCCCCAAGGCAAAACGGCAAAGGAATAACTGCCGTTTTTTACGTCGTGCCAAGTTGCTGATTGTAAGTCTATTGGTTTCATTTTTTTGGCTGATTTCATTATTCTTTAATTTTTGCAATGCCACAAAGATAACACTTTTATGTTTTTTTATTACTTTTGTCGTCTTAAAGTTTAAACAATATGGCAAAATTTTTAAGAGATAGTGAAATTAACGCAGAAATAACGAAAATTATTGAAGATGCAAAAGAGCGAATAATTCTTATTTCGCCTTACATTCAGTTACACGACCGCCTCATTTCTGCTCTTAGAACACAAAAAACAATGACAAACTTAAAATCACTGTTGTTTTTGGAAAAAATGAAGACAATATTACAAAAAGTATGAGTCAAGATGATTTTGATTTTTTTACAGACTTTCCAAATATTGAAATTCGTTATGAAAGACGACTTCACGCGAAATATTATGCCAATGAAAATACTGCAATTTTAACATCAATGAACCTTTACGCCTATTCGCAAAACAACAACATTGAAGCAGGAATTGTGTCAGAAAACATCGCAAGCGACAATAGTTTTTACCTTGAAGCGAGGAAATATTTTGATAGAGTTATTGACCAATCAGAATTGATTTTTCCAAAGGCACCGCAATATGAAAGTGCAAAACAAGTGAACACTGCTCAACTCGGCTTTTGCATAAGAACAGGAATTCCAATCCCATTTAATACAGAGCGACCGTTTTGTGATAAAGCGTATCGAACTTGGTTAGATTTTCGCAATGAAGATTATCCCGAATATCACTGTCATTTCTCCGGGGAAGATTCAAATGGAAAAACGTCAATGGCAAAACCGATTTTGAGAAAAAATTGGAACAAAGCGAAAAGAATTTTCAATATTAATTGAGTTTTTTAGTATCGGAATTGTAAACAAAAAAGGCGACCGAAATGGTCGCCTTTACTTTTTCGTACAATACTAAATACTCGCTGAACGACGCTTATATTCCGCCAAACAAGCATCCAAACGCTCGTGCGCTGTTGTGTCGCCCGGAACATTGTGCGATGGGTGAATGAAAAGTTTCACACCTCTTTCTGCCAAAATTTCGGCACAAGTAGTAATCGTCATCCAAACCAAGGTAACGAAAGCGTGCGTTGAAACAGGTCCGATTTTGTCTTGGTGATTTTTCAGCACAACCGAAGCATCAACTACAGGAACGCACGAATCTACCACAATATCGGCGATTTCAAAAATCGTTTTTCCGCTTGGGTGGCGCGTTACTTTGCCTTTGGCTTCGTTTGCCGAGCCGAAAACAATCACTTTCATTCCGATTTCTTTCGCTCGCAAAGCAATGTCGATATTCACATTGTTGATTCCTGTGTGCGAGAAAATCCACATACAATCCTCTTTGTCGAAATTGTAGTTCTTCATAATGGCGTTTCCGTAACCTTCGGCGCGTTCGAGGAAAAGGAATTGATGAATTCCCATTTGACCTGTGATGCCGGTGAAAAAAGTCATCGGAAGTTCAACCATCGGGTGAAATCCGACAAATCCGCCGATGCGCGGATACATTTCCTCAACCGGAATTGTGGCGTGTCCGCAACCGAAGGTGTGAACCCATTTGTTTTTTTCGATACTGTCTGCCATCGCCGTTGCGGCGGCTTTGATGTTTTCTAACTGAGTTTCCTCGATTTTTTGCATAATGCCTCGGGCATTTGCTAACCATTCTAATGCTAACATTTTGTTCTTATTTTAAGTTTGTATATAGTAAAAATTATTAGTTTAAAATCAAATATCTGCCACTCGAACTCTCCCCCCGCCCTCTCTCAAAGAGAGGGAGCCACGTTCGTGCTTTTTTTACCGTTCGTGCTAAATCGTACGTCCCGAAAGTCCCTCTCTTTGAGAGAGGGATTTAGGGAGAGTTCATATTCAAAAAATATCTGTGAAAAATCTACACTCTACACACTATTTCTTTATTTTACTTTTTGCTATCGGAAGCAATATCATAATCATAATCGTGGCGAAAATCATCGCTATCGGAAGGTTTCCAAATTGTCCGTTTTCAAAAAACCAACCCATTACTCTTTTGAGTGTAAAATTTCCGCAAAGTCCGATGAAAATGGCGATTGAAAAGGCTGTTCCCGACATTTCTTTGAACGTTGCACCCAAGAAATTGAACACCACCGGAAAAGTTGCACCCACGCCGAAACCAATCAGCATCATCGCTGCGTAAACCAACATCGGTATTTCGGCAGAAACAACAAAGCCCAAAAGGATAAAACCAACCAACGCAATTCCCATAAAAACATAAAGCGTAGGAATATCGCCTAGTTTATTCATTATCGCACCCAAAAGAAAGCGCCCAACCAACATTCCGACCGTAACAAAAGTGAGCGAAAGTGCCGCCGCATCCATTCCTTTTGTTATCTCCAAAAATGAAGGCGTAAATGTGTTTGTAATCGCTTCCAAACCGCTTTGAAAAAACAGTACGAATGCAAAAAGTATCAGTGCAGGATATTTCAACAAGCCGATTATGTCTTTGAAAGATGCGCCTCCGCTTTGAGGTTTTGCCTGCGGAAAACGGATAAAGCAGAAAAACACGACAAACGCAACCATTACCGCCGAAATAATATTGAGCGGTAATCTGAAATCGCCCATAAGGTGAACCATCAACGTCCACGTGAGCGCGCCGATACAGAAAAATGCACCAAGAATGCCCAATTTTCCGCCGCGCGTTTTGTCGTCGTAAATTTCGGCAACAAGCACGTTTGTTTCGCCGTTGAGAATTCCGCCGCCAATGCCGACAAGCAAAATAGACACATAAAGCATCCACATTTCACTCAAATTTGCCAAACCTTGAACGCCGAGCAAAGCAACGATCGAGCCGATAATCAGCAAATTTTTGTAACCAAATCTGTCCACAACCGGTCCGAAAATGAGCGTACCGATAATAATTCCGATAGGCAAAGTTGCAGGAAGTCGATACACAACATCGCCCAATTCGTGTTTCAGATGCGGAATAATCAATCCCAGAGAAAGCATTGTTACTCCAAAAAACGCCAAGCCTGCGCAACTGGCGATAAAAACGAGATTTTTGTTATACGTTTTGTTCATTTTTAAAGAGATTAAATTGTTTATATTTGCGATTGTTTGTTTTTTACAAGCGTTTAAATCTCGCTGTTTCTCTGCTTTCGCCGGTAGTACTTTCCAGCACAAGTTCCGTTTTCGTGAGGGAAATAATAGTAACATCAGTGGGAAAAATACCAAAAAACAGCAGAGTCAGCACATCTCCTTCGCGTCCCCAATTTTGCGTAATGGTTTCACTTTCGCAGTAATCAAATATTATGAGAGTTCCGTCGCGCTGAAATTCCCACCAATCGCCGAAACTACAAACTTTAAACGCCTCGCCGGGCGAAGCTGTGTTAAACACGTGTTTTTCTCCATTCGTTTCGATTGTTGTTTCATACATTTGCCACTTGCCGACAATCTTGTCGTTGCTGCAACTCATTGTTATTATGCCGATTAAGGCAAAGAGTAAAAGTTTTTTCATAAGACTTTGTGTGTTACCGATTAAATATTTGTTGTCTGCAAAGATATGTATAATAAATCGAACTTTACACCACCTCTACAATTTTTCTCAAACTCACATAACACACAAATCCTTTCACTTCATAATTCATTTCCGAAATCAAATCCATGTATCGGCGCACTTGCGCGAGATGCGTTTTGCTTTCGTTTTCGCCGAATTTGTAATCAATAATTGTTGCCGTGTTGCCGTTCAAAATTACGCGGTCGGGTCGATATAAATTGCCTTGCGGAGTGAGAATGGTCGCTTCGTTCAGAATTTTTGCTTTGCTCGAACGAGGCTGCGCCTCGTTCGTTTTATCTTTGCAGGTAAAACCTGCCCAATATTCCGAACAAGGCAGAACCTTGTTCGAACTGAGCATTTCCCAAAATTCTGCAAGTTCATTATTAATAATTTCACTTTCGGCTTCGCTGATAAATCCGTTGCGCACAAACTCTTGAACGACAACTTCTTGGTCGGATTTTAGGTTGATTTTCTGCAAAATTTTGTGCATAATCGTTCCGTATTTCAGCGGACTGTCGGCAAGCGGTTGATTTTCGAGGCGAAATTCGAGGCTTTGATGGCGAATTTTCAAGCGATTTTCACTGCTTGCAGTCGGATAAGTGCTGATTTTTTCGCTTTGCTCGTTTGTTTTTTCCGAAAAAGTGTTTTGCGTTTTTTCACCCAAAGCAAAGATTTTTTCATCATTATTATAATGTGCATCAAGCGAAATCAATCCGTCTGAATGTTGATTTAACTGAAAACTCAAATTGAGCAATGCCGAAAGTGAATTTACTTTTTCGATTTCGCTAATTTCTTTTTGCGAAGCGGGCGAAAAACAAATCAACTCATTTTTGGCTCGTGTGAAAGCGACATAAGCAATATTCAGATTATCAATATATTGGTGCATTTGTTCGTCGAAATAATTTTCGGCAAAAATGGATTGGCTCAATTTTGAACTGTACTCAATCGGCAAAAGCGGAAATTCGTCGAAAGGCTTTTCTGTCGGTTTGCACCAAAGAATATTGCGCATTCGACTGTCCAAATCCCAATCGCAAAACGGCATTATTACAACGGGAAAATCAAGTCCTTTCGACTTGTGAATGGTCATAATGCGGAAAGCCTGCTGATTTTCGGGCGATGGAACGCATTGTTTTTCGCCGTTTTTTGCCCACCATTTGAGAAAACTGTTCAAATCTGCCGTTTTTCCGACCGAAAATTTCAATACAATATCCTGAAAAGTTTGAACAAAAACGGCTTCGTTGTGCCAATTCCCAACATCAAAAAGCGCAATAATCTGCTCAATCATATCGAAAAGAGAATGACTGCGAATTTTCGCAAGCTGCTCATTTTCAAACTCAGAAAAAAGCGATGAAATTTTTTCCGAAAAATTTTCATTCTCCGAAAAAGCAAGATTCAGTGCTTCGGTCTCTGTTTTTTTGTGCTTTCCGCGCAAGTATTCAAAATTTACAATCGACCGCTGAATTGCGTCATTCGGATTAACGTACAACTGCAAAACGCCGAGCAAAAATCGCACCGCCGAAGCCGAAGCAACCAGCAAACCTTCGTTCCCCATAATGTCGTAACAATAATTCGGGCGCGCTTCGGGCGTGGTTTTATAGTTCAAAAGATAGCGAATTACGTCTTGCTCCTCGCCATTTTTTCGTACCAAAAGCGCAATGTCGGCAGGCGAATATCCGCGGTCTTGCAAGTTTTCCAACAATCGCGGAAGCCGCTTCAAACTTTCGGTTTTCCAGCCATCCTCATTTTCATTTTTGTCAATAAAAATCACCTCAACGCGACCTTCGCCCGCTTTTGGCGAGGATTTTTGAAACAAATTTTCGTACGCGTGCGTAATTTTATTTTGCAAATTTTTCAGATTTTCGTAAACGGGCAAAATCGGCTCGATATTTTCGTTCAGTTTCGACTGCAACAGTTTCGATGCAATTTTGAAAAATGAATTATTAAAATCAATGATGTTTTTGTCGCTTCGCCAGTTTGTGTCCAAATTTTCCTCCGCGATTTGGTCGGCGCGAAAATCATTTAAAATCTGCTCATCAAGCAATTTCCAGTCCGAATTTCGCCAACGGTAAATGCTCTGTTTCACGTCGCCAACCACGAGATTGAAATTTCCGCTGTCCAAACTGTTTTTGAGCAAAGGTTTGAAATTTTTCCATTGAAGCGTCGAAGTATCTTGAAATTCGTCAATCATAAAATTGTTCACATAAACGCCTGTTCGCTCGTAAATAAAAGGCGTTTCGCTGTCGTCTATAATCTTGTTCAACAGCATATTAGTGTCCGAAATCAGCATCGTATTTTGTTCGTCGGTGAGCGTTTTTATTTGCATCGCCAAGTCGGAAAGAATTCCCAGCGTATTCAAATGTTTTAGCACAATTTCGGCGGAATTATACATCACAATTTCTTTTGTCAAAAAATCATTGAGTTGAATAAGGTTTTGTTGAAGTCCTTGAAAATAAGCAGTTTCTATATTTGCAACAATGTGTTGCGGAGTAGATTTTGCGTAACAATTTGCAACGTCTTCGGCAAAAGCCAAGAACGTATTCGAGATTTTGAAATCGCCTTTTTGCAATTTTTCGAGCGTTTTCATTGCCGAGCGTTTTCCGCCTTTAAAATCCTCGACAGTTAGTCCGTTTTGGGCAATAATTTGCAAAGTTTCTGTTGCTTTTTCACTGATTTTTTGCTCGAAATCGGATTTTATTGTTCGCAAATTTTTCCGGAACTCGTTCAAAAAATCGCGGTTGTGTAGTTTTTCGCTCGTTTCTTCCGCTTTCGACTGAAAATTTTCCTTAAAAATTTCCTTTCCCAAATCGCCGATGTTTTTACGCATATTCCAATTTTCCGACTGCTCAACACGTTCCTCAGCAAGTTGCGTGAGCCACGCGAGCAATTGGCGATTTTCGGATTTTGACAAGTCAAGAAACAGATTATCAACCGCTTGGTCGAGCGTTTGCGCATTGTCCAATTCGAGCGAATATGCGCCGTTTACACCAATATCGCGCGCAAAAGCGCGAATTACCTGCTGAAAAAACTTGTCAATCGTGCTGATGGAAAAAGCCGAATAATCGTGTAAAATTTCCACAAGCACTTTTCTTGCACGTTCATTTACAGCGGTTTCGTCAAGATTGTAAGCAATTTTCAATCCCTCGCGATAGTCCGATTTTTTGCCTTTTGCCAAGCGATGCAGTTCGCTCAAAATACGCGATTTCATTTCGTCGGTCGCTTTATTGGTAAAAGTTACCGCCAAAATTCGCCGATGCGCTCGCTCCGTTTTCGGATTGAACAAAAGACGAATGTAATCCTCTGTAAGTCTGTATGTTTTGCCCGAACCGGCAGAGGCTCGATAAATTTTTAGCATAAAAATTGGATTGAAGTTTTCTAAGTTTTGAACCTAAGTAGCTATTTTGCAACACAACGTATCGGAAAAGCGTCTGACTTGGTGTTAGTACCCGTAAATGTTCCCGAATCGTAAAAGTACAAATTGCGCGCACCATAATTTAGCGTACTGCTCCAATAGTAACCGCCAACGCCGTAATCATACAATTCGCCGCTGCTATCGCGATAACCGCCGGCGGGCAAAAAAATACGATGATGACCTGTGCCAAAAAATTTGCCGCGAACACCGTGTATCGTATGCCATTTGTTGTGTGCATTTGCAAGAGCTTCCAATTCCTCCATCGTCGGCACGCGCCAGCCATCGGGACAAGGGTCATTTTGCTTTTCCCAAGTGCTTGCGCCGTTTCCAATCCAATTTTCGGTCAAATCGGTTGTACCTTTATTCCACTGAAAATAACCGCCGTCACTTTCGGGCTTTTCGGCAAAAGTTTTCGGTGTTTCGCCTACATTTCGAGTTGCCCAGCGAATGCCGTTTATCACTACGCCGTCGTCGCCGGCAGAATTTCCGTTGAAAGGAAATGCGAGGATTAGTGCGAGGATTAATAAAAATGGAGTTTTTGTGTTCATAATTTTGTGCCGTTTTTTCGGTGAATTTTCAAACACACAAAAATACAGTTTTTTTGTAAAAAAAATCGGATAAACACATAAATTTCCAATACAATTTTGTTTTTTCAAAAACTTATTTTACTTTTGCGATATGAAATTTTATGAATAATATAATGATATAGATAAAAAACATATTAAAATAGCGATTTGCTAAATTCTTTGCTTCAAAATGTGAGAAATTTTATGCAATTATAAGAATTAAAATGGTAAATCCCGCAGAAATGCGGGCTTACTTATTCTAATAATTGCAGGTAATTCTCACAACCTTTGAAGCGGATATTTAAGTCCGTTTTTTTGATTATTGAGATTTAAGAACAGAAATTTTAAACATTCAATTTAACCAATATGATTATGCAAATAAAATGAACCTTTCGGAAAAGTCCTTATCGAAAGGCGGTAACCAAAATAAAAGAGTAATTAAGTGGTTGCGGATTGCACAGGCGAAGGCGAGAGAGAAACCAAATTGTTTAACAAAATCTTCAATGGAAAAAACAATGAAAATCCATTGAAACAAATATCCACAAAATATGAAAATAATGAATAAAGTAAAAATAATGAGTATCTTTGTTGCCGCAGTGGCAATAGCGTTTGCCGGTTGCGAACGAAATGAAATTGAGTTGGATTTTGTCGAAAATCCGGTACTTCCTGTTAAAGTTATGATTGAGCTGGGCGATGAGATTAACGACCCATACGCCATTCATAACATCGAGTTAGCCAAAGCAAGTCTCAGGTCGGCTGGTATAAATGTTCCGGCAGTTCAAGCAAACAGGAAATACATCCGATTTTTGCCAGCGGATGAATATGAGTTAGATTTGCTGACACAGGATTCGACTTTAATCTTGTTTGAGTTTCCGCTTCACTACGAGATAGCAGTTGATGGAGTTTATTTTCACGACCCAAGTTTGCCACCCGATGCTCTAACTTGGCAGTATACGGTTGTGCCGATAGACAAGGAGTTGCCGAATGTCAAGTACGAGCTTCTGTACAAGGTATTTATTCCCGATTTAGATTCTGACGAATCTATATCAATAAGAAGCAGTACAGGTGAAGCTTGTTTTTATGAGCTATTATTGCGCGAGTCTTACAGACTCACGGGAAGAAACAACCAAGAATCGGATAACAGTCAAATCAGTACGAGGATTTTCAACAGATGGCACGCTTCCGGTCAAATAACAGTATGGGATAATAGCCTGCATAGACAGATGCCTCTTGCCGGTGTCACTGTTCGTGCTCGGACAACAACTCGTGTCGAGGAAGTTGTTACTGATTCGGACGGACGTTTTCACGCAGGTCGGTTTATTTACGATGTAACTTACAGTATTCAATGGTCGAGAACTCATTTCTCTATCAGAGCCGGCACTATAAGTCAAGCGGTGCATAACGGACCCAGAAACAGAAGACCGTGGTATCTGAATTTGGATAATCAAGCAAAAAACCAATTGCAACTCTTTTACGCTACTATACACCGCGCTGCTGTCCATTATTATTATGGTGATATAAGAGGGTTAAGAAGACCTCCGGGCTTTCCTACCCAAATGAGAATTGCGGCAGTGAACAGTAGAAATCAAGATAGTGCTGGTAGATTTGCATCTGTATCAAGAGTTTTTGGAATAGGTAATCCGATTAAAATTTGGAACAATAATCCGTTGATACATAGGAACACTTATGCTGCAACTATTCACGAGCTGGCTCATGCCTCGCACTGGGCTATGGTAGGTAACATTAATTATAATATTACCTCATCGCACGTAAAAGAAAGTTGGGCAAATGGAGTTACGTGGGAACTTACGCGGATGGTATATTCCGGATATAGAGGACTGGGACGTGATAATTTATCATCAATATACACACATGTTGTAATGGATATGATTGACACTCGTGCTGACGATGGACGTAATTACGGAGCCAGTTATCCTCACGATAGAGTTCATGGCTACACCATACGACAAATAGAAGATGCTCTTAACGGAGTAGTAACTTGGAATCAATGGAGAGATAATATTAGAAGGAGGAATAATAATGCAACGAGTATACATTTGGACGCTTTGTTTGATTATTGGCGTAATAAGTAGTAGCTGTAGCTATGGTATGATAGACGAATTTGTTTTCATAAACGAGAGTGACCATACTATTGAGTTCTACATTTTTGGGGCTAATATGGAAGATGGTATTCCGCTTATTTATCAGGAACGAAGAATAGTAAAACTTCTTCCTAACTCAAAAAGCAAAGTTTTTGCTTATATGTATAACGTTACTTCGAGAAAAATAGACCCAAATTTAAATCAGCAATGGTTAGAAGGGGTGTTAAATTCTCATTATTATTGGCATCATTATGGTAAAAATGGCAAACCGGTTTTTGTTGATAGTACAGAGTGTTTCTTGTTTAGAAACTCCGGCTTTGCTTTGGCTTCTAATTATGAGAGTGAGGTATTCGAGAGGGATAGACGTGTAAGGCATACCTATACTTTTACGAATGCTGATTTTGAAATAGGGAAGCCTTGTGAGGAAGAGGATGTATAAGTAGCAAAAAATCTTAAC
>Ga0123355_10001971_pt1 | contig 28957 bp, 23 predicted proteins | sample TergutEmb28metaG_3_FD_89872 | JGI IMG/M metagenome (GOLD analysis project Ga0123355, IMG submission 89872) | Embiratermes neotenicus P1 segment gut microbial communities from Petit-Saut dam, French Guiana - Emb289 P1 | ecosystem: Host-associated > Arthropoda: Insects > Digestive system > Gut ... | reverse complement strand
GTTAAGCGTGTTGATTCAATACAGCAAATTGCCTGTTTCTTCGTCAGAGAACCCTGTGTATTATATGGATGGAAATTACATAATGAACACAACCTTATGCGATTTCATATTAGCTTTAAATGAACGATTTGGGAATAACATTTCAATTTTCAAATCAAATCGTGAAACGATAACAGCTATAGATGAGCTATCCGATATATTTACTTTTAGAAAAAAAAATCAACGAGACGACCAAACAGTAATTACTGTAGTTATAAACAACCTCCAGTGGTTAGACGGATTAAAAACAGCTTTTGTTGGTGGCAATGTCAATCAGTTCACTGATTATAATAGCAATGAAAGTAGTTTAAAGCATAATGACGCTTTGTTTGGATTTTTAGAAAACACTTCTATGTCAGGCAATGGTAAAGTAAACCACAAAGGAAAATTACGAGAGATGTTGGAAAGTGGATATACTTATGGGATAAATTTCGTTATCACTTCAAATGATTATTTGACCATTAGAGAATACTTGAGTGATGTATTGGCAAGGATACAGAAAAGGATTGTTCACTCAATTAACGCTTCAGATGTAGATAAACTAATTAGCGGAGTTACTGTAGAGGGTTTAAACTCAAATGTGGCAATTTATACTGACGGTGTAAGAGAAACATGCCAGTTTAAACCGTACGCACAACCTCGGTTAGATTGGATAAAAGAATTATAACGTTGAAAGGAAAATGTGATTTTATGACAGTGAAAATTTCAGAAGATGGGGATATTGTTTCGAACAATGAAACAGTTACGAGTAGAGGCACGGTGATTGCCGAAGATGGTACTATCATTTCAACGAAGGTTAGCGGTGCAAGCTCACGTCAGAGAACAACGAGACATACTGCACCAGAATCTCCGCTAGAGAATTCAAGCAACGAGGGAGCATATGCTTCCGAGCAAGCTTCGACAGGTAAAAGTTTATCAGATTTAGAATATGACTTGATGGTAAAAAATGGGCAAGCAAAAAATGCATTTCCTAAACAGGCCATAATTGTTGCTTGTATTTTTGGAGTATTGTCCTTGATTGTTTCTCCCGTAGCAATTATACCTGCAGTGATTGCAATTTTTTATATAGTTCTTGGATTCAAGAAAAAGGCAAAGCTTGAAGAAGAAGTGGCAATGCTAGAAAGGGAAATTGAGAATGTAAGAGACAACTTGAATAGATAGTCATTGGATAGGATATGCAAGGAAGGAGGTGGAAAGTGTGGAAATGGACAACTTTGAAGTTTTGCAAGAAAAAATAATCGGTCTTGTTAGCTCTGGCAATTTGGAAGAAGCATATAATTTATTAGTAGAAGGACATTCTAAGGATGATAGTAATTCAACCTGTTTATTAGGAGACATGTATTATTATGGAATAGGAATGACAGAAGATATAGAAAGAAGTGTTGAACTTTATAGTAAAGCGCTTGAGATGGGAAACCCTCAACGTGCACATAAGCTAGGTGCAATATATGAAAGAGGAAAGGGAGTTGTTGTGGAGGATGCCGCTAAAGGGTTCTATTACTATTCAAGAGGTGCCGAACTTGGAGATGTTGCATCAATAGGGAGCGTGGCTTTTTGTTATATGTATGGAAAAGGAACGCCAGAAGACTTTGACAAAGCATTGTTCTATGGGTTGCAAGCTGCGAAGCTAGGTGATTACGATGGGATGCTGACTGTTGCAACTTGTTACGATGATGGATTAGGAACATCGCCTGATGCATATGCAGCAGCACATTGGTATAGAGAGCTTCTATTAATTGACGAAGAATCTACAACTTACATGTATAGAATTTCAATTTGTTTAGCTGATATTTTTGGCAATTTTAATGTCATTCCAACTCGAGAAATGTTGGAAGAAGCGTTTGATTGGGCAAGCAAAGCAGTGGAGCGTGGACATGTTGAGGCGCATGCTGTGATTGCGTGGTTCTACGAGCGAGGTGATATTGTTAGACAAGACTTCAACTTATCACATAAGTATCTAACAATTGCAGCAGACAATGGTGACGAAGTAGCAAGGAAAATGCTGAGATGCTACAGGAAAAACATTTATGGACAATTATATATTCCAAACTAATAATAAAAATATTTTAAAGGAGAAATTGAATTATGATTAAAGAGAAAGATTTACGTGAAATGCGGCCAGCGGTGAGGTATCAAAATGGACAAGATATTACTCTAAAGACTGTTCAAGAAGCATTACAGCATTGTGCCCAACAACATGGGATTCCAGTTGCTTTTTATGCCGATGAAATTAAATATGGTGGACTAATAGGTGGCAGTGTTGGAGAGTGCATAGTCCTCTATCATCCAGAACATGAAAAAGATTATTTCAAAGTCGCAATCAGAGTTACACATCAGGGGAATTACGCATTGGTATCAGTGAATGATTTTGGGACTAGCAAGTTGATGGGGAATGAAGGAAGTAAGGAATATTTGAAAGATACATTAAGGCATGGATCTGGAGCGGAAAAAGCTGGAGCACTTATTGGTGCCGGAATAAGAATGATGGTCAAAGGTGGCTCAAATAAACAAAAGCTTGAAGAAGAACAAATGTGGTATGGTATAGTTATCGATATTTTTGATGAAATAGTTTCTTACGAATAGAGAGGGTTAAAAATGGCAAAAGTAGCAAGTTCTTTAGAAGCCATGGATAGGATGATTTTCAATTTAAAAAACACGATTATCGCTCAAAACGAGGTTGCCTCTCGCTTAAAAAATGACTATAACAGCGTTGGAAGTGAATGGGATGACGAAAAGTATGAAGAATTAGGTAGAACTATCGATGAAGCTATTGTTGCTTTAAAAAGTGCAGAGCCATATTTATTAGATACAATAACAAGAATGCAACTTCTAAAATCAATGCTGAATGACTATCTTAATCAAAGAATAAGCTGATATCATGAGTAATTATGCGTCTGCGGACTTGGAGGTATTATATCAAATACGCTCTGCACTAAAGTTATCAAAGCAACAGGTGTTAGAGTTAAATGCAAAAGTGAGACAGTATTTTCACTGCATCGATTACCAATTAGCACATACGGTAAAAGCAGAACTTGCCAACATTGATAGGCTCGAGGCTGAAATACAAAATGTTCCAGAAAATAGCCATGATGACAGTGTTTGTGCTTACAAACGTAAAGAGTTGTTCAAAGCAACAGAAACGCTTAAAGAAATTCGTCAACAGATAGCAAGGTATGAATATGAAAAAAATCAACTTTGGCAAGCTATCAACGAGTTGAATGGTGACATAAAAGATAGTACACAACGTGGTATAGGAGTCCTGTCGGCTTCTATAACTGCGTTGGAAAACTATCTGAAAATAGGTTTTGATTCTGATGGGCGAAATCATATTTTTGAAGCCAATTCTAAAATCGACTCGTTTGAAGAAGTGATGATTAAAACAAGATTCCAAAAGTTGGGAGTTAAGAGTGTAAACTTAGAGGATGTTCCTAGCAGACACCAAGAAAAAATAATTTATGCTTTTGAAGAAATGTATGCGAAATATCCACAGCTAAACGGATACATCACGAATGTCGGCGTTGACAGCTTGAACAGTCAAGTTATCGCCTGCGCCGGTCCTAAAATGTCAACAAATGGATTTACAACCCAAATTCTTTTTAACAAAGATCGATTTGCAAGTTCAGGGCTGGAATCATATATTAAAAAAATGAATAAGGAAAACTGGAAAGGCGAGTGTTGGTTGGCAGGTGATAGCATTGAAAGCATTGTAAAACACGAGATTGCTCATATTCTTCAACTTGAAGCAAACGCCTATAACAACAATATGGAAATTGGATCAAATGACATGAGCGGTTATGATGCTACATTGAATGATTATATGCACAATGATATAATAAATACAATCTGTGTCAACTCGTTAAATGAACTAAACATGGGTAATAGTGATATATCAAAGCAGTTAAGTAGATACGCACGTCAGGATTATGGTGAATGCTTTGCTGAAGCGATATCGGAAATGGAAACTTCCCATAATCCACGACCTTTAGCTAAAGCAATATCGAAAAGATACAAAGAGTATATAGATAATAGGAGGTCTATTCAATGATTATTATTCCACCTGAAGAAATAATTGACTATATTACAACAGACGAGGATGGAAAATGGATTTGTCTCCCATCAATGCCTGAAGAACTACTTCCGTTGTTTGACGAGTTTCTAAGGGCAATCAAAGATGCTCAAAAGCAAAGGTGGGATGGAGAAATTGAAAAATTTCGAGCTGATGAAGAAAGGAATTAGTAGTATGGACAAGGTAACATGCCCAAAATGTGGGTTTATGAGTCGGTTTTTGAGTTCGGACGGCAAAACCAAACGATATATTTGTGAACGTTGTGGCTATGTTTTTGTTGGATGAAATAAATAATAAATTTGGAGGATAAGATATGGGAACATGTAATAGTTGTAATGGTTATGGTAGGGTAGGAACTTGTTCGACATGCAAAGGTACAGGAAGGAAGCCATCCGCTGAAACCCACCGACCTGATAGCAGTTGCACAGATTGCAGCGGAACAGGCAAAGACAAATGTTCCAGTTGTAATGGAACAGGGAAAAATTAAAATGGCATGTATAAGTGCAGTTTCATAAAGTAAAGTGCTCGTTAAATGTTAAAAATGCGAACATGAAATAAAAAAGAAAGTTGTTGAAAAATAACGACATGCTTTGAACACGATGACAAAACGATTTCAGAACAATCGTTCTAAAATCACAAGAACCCAACATAGAGTGTACATGATGGGACTTTTGTGGTTTTTGAAAGAATTAATAATAACATAGAATAAGAAAGAGAAGGTAATGTGAATAAAAAATTTTAAGCAAAAGTTTCACACGACCGTTAATATTGTTTTTGGAGATAAAATATGATTGACAAACAACTTTTGGAAATGGCAGAAAGCAATGATATTGAGTCGCAATATCTTGTTGGCCTGTATTATTTTGAAAAGGAAAATGGTGAGCTGAATTACGGTAAGGCACTATATTGGTTCGAAAAAGCGGCACAAGCTGGACACGCTAAAGCACAAAACAAAGCGGGAAACATATTGATCGATGGTGAGGATGGTGTTGCTCAAAATATTGAACAAGCAATTTTCTGGTATTTGAAAGCGGCGCAACAAGGTAATGTGGCGGCACAGTATAATCTTGCTGCAAAATATCGAGTGGGGAAAGGCGTGGCACAAGATTATGAACAAGCGGCGTTTTGGTATACAAAAGCCGCTAATCAGGGAGATATTGATGCACAATTTTGTTTGGCGGCACTTTACGAAGAAGGGCTAGGTGTGGAGCAAAGCTATCATATAGCAATACAATGGTACAAAAAAGTGGCTATACAAGAAGATTCAGAGGCACAATACAAATTGGGAGAGTTTTATAGAAAAGGAATCGGAGTTGAGAAGAACTATGAAACTGCTATGAATTGGTACAAAAGTGCAGCAGAAAAAAGCCATCCTCAAGCACAATACCATCTGGGAATGGGCTATTGGGGAGGTAGTGGAATAAATCAAGACAGCGAGCTAGCGGTTCATTGGCTTAGTCTGGCTGCGGAACACGGAAGTTCGGCAGGACAAACAATGCTTGGAATGATATATAGTGGAGGAACTGCTATTGAAGAAAGTTTAGAATTGGCCGAATATTGGTACAACAAAGCGGCAGAGCAAGGTAATGATTTTGCATTTGTCACACTACTAGAAAAGTATGAAAAGGGTGAGTTTGCAGACAACAGTAAAGAAAAAACATTTCGAGTACATGAAAATAATGCGAAATTAGGTAGAGTTAAATCTATGTTGTATTTGTCTAGTGCATATCTTAAGGGTATTGGTTGTGAACAAAATCCTGTAATGGGGGTTGTTTGGGCGGATAAAGCAGCCGAAATTGGGACAGCTAAGGAAATGTATATGGCGGCCAGAGGTTGGATTTTAATGGGAGATCTTAATATTGCTATCAAATTTTATGATGATGCACTTAAAAATTTCCAAAAGGCAAAAAACTGGCTACATAAAGCAATTGAAAATGGCTATAGCCAAAATGGTATTGAAGACTCATTTAATTCAATCTTTTCAGGCTTTGGCGAATGTTATTATCGGTTAGGTCAACATTCCGAAGCAGTTGATTTTTTCCTTAAAACGGAGAAAGACAGTGCGACAGTAGGTTTGGGTTTGATTTGGCTTAAAGGAAAAGTAAAGTTTTCCGACAAAGACAAATCGCATATCTTTAGTAGATTGATGAAAGTATTGCCAAGTATCGAATTGGATGAAAGGGAAAACAGCATAGGCTATTACATCGTTGGGGAGATGTTTCAGTATGGTGCAGGAGTATCACAAAGCACCAGCAGTGCTTATGAATATTTTTCAAAAGCGAGCGATATGGGATTAGATATTGCCACAGACATGCTTAAAAAGTATAAGAAAACCGTTTTTGGGGAATTAAAATTTGTTGAATAATTTAATTAAAGTTTAGGAGGACTCAACATGGGAAAAACGTATTTTGACCCTGCAACAGTTACTTTAGAGGAAGTAATTAAAAGAACATTGGGGGCAAATAAGGAACAATTGTACGGTGATAATTTTAAAATGGAAGATCACCCTAGCAAAAAATATGTGCAGATAAATATTTCGGATCCATCTAACCCTAAAGGACATATAAGTTTTGATATTCCATACGATGAAAATGGCAAGTTTGGTAAAGCGGTAAAGCATAGGTAGCTTATAAACGGTTGCAATGATAAAGCTATCGAAACAAACATCTGCCTAAAGCAGATGTATCATGAATTGAACTAGCAATGGATTATATATTACTTATATTGAAAAGAAGTTCGTCATTGCTGGAAGAGAAAGCTGAAAGTGCTACAAAAATTTATGGGCTGTTCCGAGAAAGAGAAGACCAATGATTAAAAACAAGTTAAAACAATTGTTTTCATCAAAAAAGAATGTTAATAGATATTTTAAGACTGAAAAAGAAGAATACGATTAGCTTCTGACCTTAACAATATAGATATCCAAGAACAAGCAACTGAAAAAGACGACGAAGAGGGGTACAATCTATACCCATGTTAGAAGGCAAAATCAAAACCTAATATAAAATGCATAAAAACATTGCCACAAAAAACTACACATAACGCTATTTTACAAACGTTACAAAATGTTGAAATTGCAACGAATAAGGCCGAAAATAAATCACAAAACACTTGACACAGAACGAACGTTCCGATAAAATATCCGTATGGCGTTACCATACGGTAGGCGGTACAGCCCTTTTAAAAGAGGGTATTTCTGCCCTCGGAACAGGGGGTACATATGGTTGAATATATTGAGCTATTTACGTTTTGCCTTGTCATAATCGGCACGGTAGGACTTACGATAACGATAATGGACTTCATCATAAAAAGGAAATAACCGCCAAAAAATGCGACCTTTTGGCGGTTATTAAATAAATAATCAACAGGGCTGCACCGTTTATCGGGAACGCCTCTTTACATACAGTATACTCTCACTTTTGCAGCGATGTCAATTGATTTTTGACTTCTGAATATAGAATTTTTCAATTCTATCAAAACATTTCCAAACTACTAAATCCCTGCATCTTTTTTTAGAGCTTCGACTTTATCAGTCTTTTCCCATGGAAGGTCTATGTCGGTTCTTCCGAAGTGTCCGTATGCTGCGGTTTGTTTATAAATTGGTCTTCTTAGGTCTAGCTCTTTTATGATTGCTGATGGCCTTAGGTCAAAATGCTTGTCTATTAGTGCTGCTATTTTGTCATCGGCAATCTTGCCAGTTCCAAAAGTATCAACAAATATTGAAACAGGTCTTGCTATACCTATAGCATATGCAAGCTGGATTTCGCATTTGCGTGCAAGTCCTGCAGCTACTATATTCTTTGCAGCATATCTTGCAGCATAAGCACCTGAACGGTCTACTTTTGTTGGGTCTTTTCCGCTAAAGCATCCGCCGCCATGCCTTGCATATCCGCCATAAGTGTCTACGATGATTTTTCTTCCTGTAAGTCCAGAATCGCCATGTGGACCACCTATTACAAATCTGCCAGTCGGATTTATATGATATTTTGTTTCGTTGTCAAGCAGGCCTTTTGGTACGATAGGTTTTATAACATGTTCCAAAATATCTGCACGAATTTGCTCTTGCGTTACGTTTGCATCGTGTTGTGTTGATACTACAACAGTGTCAACTCTTTTAACGACATCATCATCGTACTCTACAGTTATCTGAGTTTTTCCGTCAGGTCTTAGATAAGGAAGTTTTCCTGTTTTTCTAACGTTTGCAAGTTGTCTTGCCATATTATGAGCAAGCGAAATAGGCAAAGGCATAAGTTCTGGTGTTTCATCGCATGCGAATCCAAACATCATGCCTTGGTCTCCTGCACCTGTAGTTTCGTCAGAATCCTTAATTGTACCTTCTTTATACTCAAGTGCTTTGTCAACGCCAAGTGCAATATCCGTTGATTGCTCGTCTATGGCAGTCAGGACTGCACAAGTGTTGCCATCAAATCCGTAGTCGCTCTCTGTATATCCGATATCGCAGATGACTCCTCTGATTATCTTTGGAATATCTATGTAACAGTTAGTGCTAATTTCGCCCATTACCATTGCATATCCTGTCGTTGTTGTCGTTTCTGCAGCAACTCTCCCATGAGGGTCTTTTTCTAAAATTGCATCTAATATTGCATCCGAAATTTGGTCGCAAATTTTGTCTGGATGCCCTTCGGTAACTGATTCAGATGTAAAAAATTTCTTCATATTTTATCTATATCCTTTCTATACAATAGTTCATTTTATAATATTTAAAGTAAAGCTGTCAACCATATAAGGTCGTATTTAAACTGTCCGCCAGTCATTATTTAGTAAAGTCTTTAAGTGCCTTCATTGCTCTCTCTGTACCTATTTGCTCAAGTGCCCATGTGGTAGCTTCGCTGATTAATTCATCGGAATTTTTAAGTGCCGCAATAAGACTCTCAACGTACTTTTCGTCTTTGGAATTCCCCATCGCCAAGGCTGCGTTTCTCATAAAGAAGCGTTTGTCATCGATGTAGTTGTATAGGATTGGCTTTATTGTTTGCTCATAGAACTCATCTGACATATTAATAATGTTTTCAAGCGTGATGGATGGGGCTATGTTCTCAATATATGGGTCGAGAGGTTTTGGCTGTTTTAACTTTTTCTGATTTCGTGGACATACGTCTTGGCATATATCGCACCCGTGAATTTTTTGCCCTAGGAAGCTTCGTAGTTCGTGTGGAACAAGACCGGGAGCAAATCCTTTTTTATCTAGTGTCATGAAATTATTAAAAGCTATGCATTTTGTGGGGTCAAGTTTGAACGGTGCATAGAGAGCTTTTGTTGGGCATGAACTTATACAAAGATTGCAATTTGGAGGGCATTTTGTTTCTGCTTGTGGTGCTGTATACTCTAACTCTTTATCAACGACAATCGTAGTAATCAGGTTATAAGAACCGATACCATCTGCATAAGCAAAGGTGTTCTTTCCTATGTCAACGACACCTGCACGCGTAGCTACCCACCTAGCAGGTAATGTAAAAGGGCTTGCATCAAGTGAAAAACCACCTTCTTGCAAGAAGTCTGTCATAAGCTTTAACCTTGCATTGCTTATATATCCTTGTGGGGCGAGAAAGCATCGTGACAAATAAAATTTACCTATCATTTCTTGAAGTTCTTTTGGATAGTCATATTGAAAACAATCCCAAACTAAAACGATGATAGACTTGGCATCGGGAACTTTTTTCTCAATCGGTCTAGTGAGCATCTTTGCAAACATATCAAACTCCATGCCACGAGAGAAAATTTCATCTTCAAATCCTTGCAAACTTTCGACAGGAGCTACGCCAACTTTGCTGTAGCCGATACTAAGTGCATAATTTTTTATTTGTTCAAATGTCATATTGCCACCATACCTTTCTTTTTCTAGAATATATGTAAATCATAACACAATTGACAGTATGATGTCATGTTTTAGTTGCAAAATTCACGGTTTCTGATATAATTGTAATATTAATTCAGAGAAATTCAGGAGGACATTTGTATGGGGCTAAAAGTAGCAAAATTTGGCGGTTCTTCCGTAGCAGACGGAATCCAACTGGCAAAAACAAAACAAATTGTAGAAGCAGATAAAGATAGAAGATATGTAGTGGTATCAGCACCAGGCAAAAGATACGATGGAGATAGCAAGATAACAGATCTTTTGTATCTTTGCAGAACGCATATAGAGCACAACTTGCCGTACGAGCAAGTTTTTCAAGTAATATGTGACCGTTACATGGCAATAAAAGTGAACTTGGGTTTGAAGGTAGACCTTCAAAAAGAATTCGATGTGATGGAAAAAAACCTCAAAGAGGGAGCTACTGCAGATTATATTGCTAGTAGAGGTGAGTATCTCAATGCTTTGCTTGCGGCAGAGTATTTTGGATATGATTTTGTTGATACAGCAGGACTTATTGTGTTTGATGCAAAAGGCAGATTTTTAGAAGACGAAACGAACAAAAGGCTTGGAGAAGAACTCAAAAAGCATAAAAACGCTGTACTACCAGGGTTTTATGGCTCGTATCCTGACGGAACTATCAAGACGTTTTCGCGTGGTGGTTCTGATATAACAGGGGCGATAGTTGCTCGTGCAGTAAAAGCAGATGTTTACGAAAACTGGACTGATGTTTCGGGATTCCTTATGGCAGATCCGCGTATAGTAAACAATCCAAAGCCGATAGACAGCCTTTCTTACAAGGAGCTTAGGGAATTGTCGTACATGGGAGCTTCAGTGCTTCACGAAGATGCGATTTATCCTGCAAGAGTTGCGGATATTCCTATAAACATAAGAAATACTAATATTCCAGAAGATGCAGGAACTATGATTACAGCAGAAGAAATCGTTCCAGAAGATCAAATCATCACAGGAATTGCAGGTAGCAAAGGATTTATCGTTATAGGAATTTACAAAAATAACATGAATGCCGAAAGAGGTGTTTTGAGGAGAATCCTTGGAATATTAGATGATTATGGCGTTTTGGCACATCATTTGCCAAGTGGCATAGACACAGTTTCTGTTGTAATAGAAGGCGATAGCATAAGCGACAGGCTAAGCGAGCTACTTGAAGACATCAAAGGCAACATCAAGCCAGATTATATTGATGTTTCTGAAAACATATCGCTAATTGCTACAGTTGGTTGTGGCATGGCAAGCAGAAGAGGTGTATCGGCTAAGTTATTTACAGCACTTGCAGAAGCAGGCGTAAATATAAGGATGATAGACCAAGGTTCAAGTGAGATGAATATTATCGTAGGCGTTGAGAATGCTGATTTTGAAGCGTCGATAAGGGCGATATACGGAGCATTCGTTAAGTAGTATCGTACGACAGGTTATTTTCTCCCATATTGGAACCGTAAAATCAAATTCCGTGTCCTCGAGTACATATTAGAGTACGCTCCGGTACGAAATTTGCCTTTAGAACCCAATCTGAAAGAAAATACCGCTGTCGTTGATAGTGAACTGTAGGAGGGAAATATTTTTTAATATGGAAAGTCATATATCAGCTATTGTAGCGATTGTATTATTAGTTATAGCTTCCGCATATTTTTCGGCGACGGAGACAGCTTTTACTTCATTTAACCGCATAAGAATGAAGAACATGGCGGGTGAGGGAAACAAAAGAGCTAAGTCTGTATTAAAGTTGGCCGAAAGTTATGATAAGCTGATTTCGACAGTACTTATTGGAAACAACATAGTGAACATAACTACAGCATCGATTGCCGCAGTTATGTTCGTACAAATATATGGTAGCAGAATCGGAACACCGTTATCTACTGTAGTAATAACACTAATAATAGTAATATTTGCTGAGATTTCTCCAAAGAGCATTACGAAAGAAATGCCTGAAAAGTTTTGCCTTTTTTCGGAGCCTATACTTAAAGTGCTTATATTCTTATTCACGCCACTAAATTACATCTTTTCTTTATGGAAAAAGCTTTTAGTGAAGATATTCAAAATCGACCAAGGGCAGGCAATTACAGAAGAAGAACTTATTACGATAGTTGAAGAAGCTAAGTGTGAAGGTGGCATTGATAACGAGCAAAGCGAATTAATTCAAAATGCGATAGAGTTTAACGAAATCGAAGCGTGGGATGTTCTTACTCCAAGAGTTGATGTAAAGGCGATAGAAGTAACAACTTCTAAAGAAGAAGTTTCCGAAATTTTCAAAGAAACTGGTTTTTCAAGATTGCCGGTTTACGATGAAACGATTGACAAGATAATCGGCGTACTAAATCAAAAGGACTTCAGCAATTTTATTGTGAATTCAGATAAAGAAATTACAGAATTTATAAAGCCAGTTGTTTTTATGGCAGGGTCTGTAAAAGTTCCTATACTTCTAAAGAAAATGCAAAAGATAAAGACTCATCTGGCAATTATAGTAGATGAATACGGTGGAACAGAAGGAATTGTCACGATGGAAGACATCATCGAGGAGCTAGTTGGAGAGATATATGATGAACACGATGAAGTGACTTCGCAAGAGTTTGTGCAGCAACAAGACGGTAGTCATAGGGTACTGTGTAGTGCGAATGCTTCTAAAATGTTTGATTATTTTGAGATAGAAGATGAAGAAATGGACGTGACGACTGTAAACGGTTGGGTTGTCGTGGAGCTTGACAAATTACCTGAAGTCGGAGATTCGTTTGAATATAAAAATCTCGTAGTTACAGTAACTAAAGCAGACGAGAAAAAAGCATTAGAACTAAACATAATTAAAAAAGAAGACATAGAAGACACAGAAGAAAGGTAGCGGGAATTATATGGGATTTATGGAAAAAATCTTTGGCGACCTCAATGTCAAAGAAGTAAAAAAAATAGAAAAAATCGCAGATGAAGTTGAAAAACTAGATGAAGAAATGCAGTCGCTTAGTAGCGAGCAGCTTAGGGCGAAGACAGACGAGTTTAAGGCAAGAGTGGCAGAGGGCGAAACGCTTGATGACATATTGCCTGAGGCTTTTGCAGTCTGTCGTGAGGCTGCGTGGAGAAGTCTTGGTATGAAGCATTTCAAAGTTCAGCTTATAGGCGGTATCGCACTTCATCAAGGAAGAATCGCAGAGATGAAGACTGGTGAAGGTAAAACGCTGATGGCGACTCTTGCTGCGTACTTAAACGCACTTGATGGTAAAGGCGTGCACGTTGTTACTGTCAATGACTATCTTGCAAAGCGTGATATGGAGTGGATGGGTAAGCTATACACATTCCTTGGTCTTACTGTTGGCTGTGTAATTCACGGAGTGGCAGGAGAAGACAGAAAAGAAGCATATATGGCAGATATAACGTACGGAACTAACAACGAGTTTGGTTTTGACTATCTGCGAGATAATATGGTAGTTTACCAAGATGCCCTTATGCAGAGAGAATTAAGCTATGCAATCATAGATGAGGTTGACTCTATCTTAATTGACGAAGCAAGAACTCCGCTTATCATCTCAGGACAAGGTGCAAAGTCAACAGAACTTTATATGATAGCTAACAAATTTGCAAAAATGCTGAGAGCTGAAGAAGACTTTACGGTAGATGAAAAAGACAAAACTGTTTCGATGACAGAAAGCGGTATCGAAAAGTGCGAGCAGTATTTTAAAGTCGATAACTTTTCAGACCCTGAAAATATGGAAACAAATCACCATGTGCTTCAGGCACTTCGTGCTAGAAACATCATGAAACGTGATGTTGACTATGTAGTAAGTGAGCAGGGAGAGATTATCATAGTCGATGAATTCACAGGTCGTCTTATGTTCGGAAGAAGGTACAGCGATGGACTTCATCAAGCTATAGAGTCAAAAGAGGGCGTTCTTGTAAGGTCAGAATCAAAGACACTTGCAACTGTAACTATTCAGAACTATTTTAGAATGTATAATAAACTAGCAGGGATGACAGGTACTGCAAAGACAGAGGAAGACGAGTTCCGTGATATCTATAACATGGACGTTGTTGTAATTCCTACAAACAAGCCAATTGCAAGGCAGGACTTGCAAGACTCAATTTATAGGACGGAGAGGGGCAAGTATATTGCAATTGCTCAAAAAGTAAAAGAATACCACGAAAAAGGACAGCCGATTCTTGTTGGTACGGTATCGATTGAGCGTTCGGAAATCATAAGTGATTTGCTTAAAAAGAGCGGTGTAAAACATAATGTTCTAAATGCAAAGCATCACGAAAAAGAAGCAGAAATCATAGCGGAAGCTGGAAGACTTGGTATGGTTACGATTGCTACAAACATGGCGGGTAGAGGTACCGATATTATCCTTGGCGGAAACCCAGAGTTTGAAGCAAAAAGAGATATGCGAAAAAAAGGCCACAGCGAAGAAGATATCTTATTTGCGACAAGTTTTGTTCCGTCAGATGACCCAGAAAAACTCAAAATAAGAGAATTATTCCATGAGCTTCTTAATAAATACAAAGAAGAAAGAGCTCCAGAGCAGGAAAAAGTAAAAGAGCTTGGCGGGCTTGCAATCATAGGTACAGAAAGACACGAATCAAGAAGGATAGACAATCAGCTTAGAGGACGTTCTGGTCGTCAGGGAGACCCTGGAAATACGCAGTTTTTTATATCGCTTGAAGATGAGCTTATGAGACTTTTCGGTGGTGAAAGGATGCAGGGATATGTTGACAAGCTTGGGCTAGAAGAAACAGAAGCAATCGAAGCAGGAATGTTAACGAAATCTATCGAAAACGCACAGAAAAAAGTCGAGGCAAGGAACTTCTCGGTAAGAAAATATGTACTTCAATACGACAATGTCATGAACAAACAGCGTGAGATTGTATATACTGAAAGACGTAGAGTATTGTTTGGCGAAGATTTAAAAGAGCATATTAACGGTATGACTAAAGAGCTTATGGATGAATGTATTGATCCGATAACTATAGCTTCAAGATATGCAGAAGAATGGGATCTTGAGACGCTTGAAGGCGGCCTTCGTAAGATATGTCAGGCGTTTCCACCGTTTGCATATAGTGAGCACGATATTGAAGAACTCACAGAGGATAATTTAAAAGAAGATATCAATGAAACTTTTGAAAAATTATACGAAGAAAAAGAAGCAGAAATCGGCGACGAACGTATGCGTGAACTTGAGCGAATGATTTTGCTGAGAGTTGTTGACAACAAGTGGATGGATCATATCGATGCGATGGATCAGCTTAAGAGTGGTATTGGTCTTAGAGCGTTAGGACAGCAAGACCCTGCAGCGGCGTACGCCAATGAAGGTTTTGACATGTTCGAGCTTATGATACAGGCGATTAAAGAAGATACAGTTAAATTCTGTTATAATGTAACGGTTCAAACGACGACAGAAAGGAAGCATATCATAGGTAGTGGTGTAGGACGAAAAGATGAGTTTGGCGAAGAAGGAGCACCTAATATGCCGATGCCTACTATAGTGCCACCTCGCCCTCAAAAGCAGGAAACGTTTAGAAGGACGAGCGAAAAGATAGGAAGAAATGACCCTTGTCCGTGTCAAAGTGGCAAGAAGTATAAAAACTGCTGTGCAAATGCGGAGCAAGCTTAAATTTACAGGAGAATCCTAAATGATTGAAATAGAACAAATAAAATATGAGATTCCAAACTTAAAAGAAAATCTAACGGAAGTCGGTGATTCTCTTTGACCTTGCAGGTCTTAGGAAAAGGCTTATTGAGCTTACTGAAAAGTCCGAGGAAGAAGGGTTTTGGAACGATAGAGAAAATGCTACAAAAGTTTTAAAAGATAAAAAGAGCATTGAAAACAAAACACAAGAATACGAAGATATAAAGACGCTCGTTGATGATATCGAAATTCTTATCCAGATGGCTGAGGAAGAAGATGAGGCTTCGCTTGTCGATGAAATAAAGTCGGCATATGAGCAGGCTTTGAGCAAGACAGAAAACCTTAAGATTAAAACTTTGCTTGATGGTCCATACGACAATAATAATGCGATAATTTCCATACATGCAGGTTCTGGCGGAACTGACGCACAGGATTGGGCACAGATGCTCCTTCGCACATACACGCGGTATTGTGAAAGCAAAGAATACAAAGCCCAGCTCATTTATCTGCAAGATGATGTAGATGCAGGAATCAAAAGTGCGACGCTTCGTGTCGAGGGTGAGTTTGCATATGGACATCTAAAAAATGAAAAAGGCGTTCACAGAATCGTGAGGATATCTCCGTTTGATTCAAATTCAAAAAGACATACTGCGTTTGCTTCGCTTGATGTTATGCCAGAGATTGATGATGACACAGCAGTCGAAATCGAGCCAGAAGATTTGAGAATAGACACTTACAGGGCAAGCGGTGCAGGTGGACAACACGTTAACAAGACGGATTCTGCGATAAGAATCACGCATATTCCAACGAACATAGTTGTGACGTGCCAAAATGAACGCTCCCAACACCAAAACAGAGATATGGCTATGAAGATATTAAAGTCAAAACTCGTTGAACTTAAAGAAGCAGAGCAAAAGGCGACACTTGCAGAACTTCAAGGAGACTACAGCCAGATAACGTGGGGAAGCCAGATTCGCTCATATGTATTTCATCCGTACAGCCTTGTGAAAGACCATAGGACTGATGCCGAAACAGGAAATGTTCAGGCAGTAATGGATGGAAAGTTAGATTACTTCATATATGAAAAGTTAAAGCAAAAAGATTAAGTGGAGAAGTAAATGAATATTATAGAAAAATTATCAAAGGAATTCAATTTAAAACTTTCGCAAGTGGAGAGCACCGTCGCTTTGATTGACGAGGGCAATACTATTCCATTTATAGCAAGATATCGAAAAGAAGCTACAGGCGGTATGGAAGATACGGTTCTTCGTGACCTTGCGGACAGACTTATATATTTGAACAATTTGGAAGAACGAAAAGGCGAAGTTATAAGACTTATAGAGGAACAAGGAAAGCTGACTGACGAGCTAAAATCCGAAATCGAAAAAGCAGAAGTTTTGCAGAGGGTTGAAGACCTTTATAAGCCATTCAAACAGAAAAAAGCAACGAGAGCATCTAAGGCGAGAGAAAAAGGCCTTGAACCGCTTGCAGATATTATGTTTGCACAGGAATTAACACAAGGCGTGATTGAAGAAATCGCTGCTGAGTACATAAGCGAAGAAAAAGGTGTTGCAAATGCAGAAGAAGCAATTCAAGGGGCGATGGATATTATAGCGGAAGTTATTGCTGACGACCCAGAAATAACAGCACTTGTAAGAGATAAAACTCAGCGTAGCGGTATAATCGTAAGCGAAGCGACCGACCCAGAAGAAAAGACTGTTTACGACATGTACTATGAATACAGTGAGCCGATTGCGAAAATTCCTGACCACAGAGTTCTTGCGATGAACAGAGGCGAAAACGAAAAGAAGCTAAAAGTAAAAGTCACAATAATGGCTGAGGAAGTAATCAAGATAATAGAAGAAGAAGTTATCACAAACGAGGCTTCAATCTTTGCTGACCTTCTTAAAGACACGATAATCGATTCATACAAGAGGCTAATATCGCCTTCTATCGAGAGAGAGATGCGTAACATGCTGACTGAACGTGCAGAAATCGAAGCAGTTAAGATATTTGCAAAAAACACAGAAAAACTTCTGATGACACCACCTGTTAAGGGTGCACGAGTTATGAGTATTGACCCAGGATTTAGGACTGGATGTAAAGTTGCAGCGTTAAGCGAAACGGGTAAATTACTCGCATACACTACGGTGTTTCCGACAGAACCAAAAAGAGATATACTCGGCACAGAAGCAGCGTTTAAGAAGCTTATTGAGAAATTTAACATAACTATAATAGCAATTGGGAACGGAACCGCTTCAAGAGAGACGGAAGAAGTTGTTGCAAATTTCCTTAAAAAGAATAAATATGAAATAGGATATACGATTGTAAATGAGGCAGGTGCTTCGATATATTCGGCATCAAAGCTTGCATCAGAAGAATATCCTGACCTTGACGTTTCGACGAGAGGTTCAATGTCACTTGGCAGAAGACTTTTAGACCCGCTTGCTGAGCTAGTAAAAATCTCGCCTAAACATATAGGGGTTGGACAGTATCAGCATGACATCAACCAAGGAAATCTTGATACTGCACTTACAAATGTTGTAGAGGATTGTGTAAATAGAGTTGGTGTAGACCTTAATACAGCGTCACCATCACTTCTTTCGTATATTGCAGGAATAAATATGGGAATTGCAAAGAATATAGTTGCATACAGAGAAGAAAACGGAAGATTTAACGATAGAAAAGAACTTAAAAAAGTTGCTAAGCTTGGAGAAAAAACATTCAATCAATGTGCAGGATTTATGCGAATTTCAGAAGGTAAAAATCCGCTCGATGGTACATCTGTCCATCCTGAATCTTACAGTGCAGCAGAAACGATGCTAAAAAAACTTGGAGTTGATAAGGCTGACATTGCAAAAGGTGGAGTAAAAGATATCGAAGACAGAATATGTAAAGCATACCCTGCAGGGCCGGCGAAAAAACTTCCAGAGCAAAGAGGGCAAGGGCTTGCGGCACTTTCTGCACTTATCGAAGACGACCAAGAAGGAAACAAATACCTTGGCAAAAGCATAGAAAAGATGGCAGAAGATGTTGGCATAGGCGTGATGACTCTCAAAGATATAGTAGATGAGATTAAAAAACCTGCGAGAGACCCACGTGAAGATGCACCTCCTGTCGTATTTAGAAATGATGTAAAAGATATCGCTGATTTAAAGATAGGCATGGAGCTTACAGGAACAGTTAGGAACGTTGTAGACTTCGGTGCATTCGTCGATATTGGAATAAAAAATGACGGACTTGTACACATATCAGAGATGAGTGATAGATTTATAAACCATCCAATGGATGTGGTGTCTGTAGGCGATACGGTAAATGTTAAGATACTAGAAATCGATTATGAGAGACAAAAGACTAAACTCACAATGAAGAAAAAATAATGGAGAAAAAAATGGGAAAGATAGATACGGTATTGTTTGATTTTGACGGTACGCTCATGGACACAAACGACATAATTATAAATTCATGGCAATTTATGTTTAAGGCAGTTGAAGGCAAAGAAAGACCGCTCGAAGAAGTAGTAAAGACGCTTGGAGAGCCGTTTTGGCTTACGTTAAATAATGCATTTCCAAACAAGCCACTTGAGGAATGTGCAGAAATATATAAGGGCTTCCAGCGTGAAAAATATGAAAAAGCTGTTAAGCCATTTTCGGGAATGAGCGAGCTTCTTGTTTCTCTTAAAGAAAAAGGATATAAAGTAGCGCTTGTAACTTCCAGAACTGGTGCTTCGACACGAGAGGGCCTTGATAAGTATGACCTTACAAAGTATTTTGATTTGATCGTTACAGCAGATGATACAGATAAGCACAAACCTGACCCTGAGCCGATATATATAGCTCTTGAAAAGTTGAATTCCAAAAAAGAAGAAAGCGTGATGATTGGCGACACGAGATTTGATATTTTGTGTGCAAAAAACGCAGACGTAAAGTCAGTGCTTGTTGATTGGTCTCTCGCACTTCCAAAAGAAAGCAGAGTGGGAGAACATACTCCTGATTTTGTGATAGAAACAGCCGATGGACTATTTGACGTGCTAGATAGCATTAAGTGAGGCAAATTTTATGCTTAATATTCATTTTGGCAGAGAAAATCTAAATAAAGAAAGATATATGTTTGAACAAATAAAGCTTCACGAAGGCAAAGTGTTACTGCTCGTTCCTGACCAGTTCACGCTTATGGCAGAGAGGGAGGCTTTTTTTTATCTTGAAACAAAAGGGCTTATGAATCTTGACGTTCTGAGCTTTTCAAGGCTAGGCACAAAAGTTATAGCCGAAACAGGTGGCAGCACTAAAGCACATATAGATGCATGCGGCAGATACATGCTCATATCAAAACTTGTGGCAGAGAACAGGGAAAAACTTAAACTGTTCAAAAATAGCAGCAAGTTAATTTCGTTTGCACATATGACAAACGATTTAATATATGAGATGAAGCAGTACAACACTACGCCTGATGGTCTTAAGGAATTTTCAGACAAGATACAAAACGACCTTATCTTAAAGCAAAAGCTAGAAGACATACATCTAATATATAGCAAATATGAAGCATACACCAAGGAAAAATATTTGGACGGTGAAGATTATCTTCAAATGTTCACATCAAAAGTGGGAGAATCTCAGATTATAAAAGAAAGCATAATATGGGTATATGGGTTTGACTACTTTACGCCAAAGAATATGGAACTGCTCAAAGAACTCATGATACATTCGCGTGAGCTGAATATTTTGATGACAGGTGCAAAAGATGGCAAAGACAAAGACATATTTGAGATAACAACAGGTGTGATGGAAAGGCTAAGGGAGCGTGCTGACGAAAATCGCATAGGCTGTGAAATAAAGCAAATCGGCGATGAATACATAAAAACCAGCGAAGAAAAAAGCGAGGCTCTAAAAGTCGTTGAACGAGAATTATTTGCAATTTCAGAGGCAGCCTGCGACGATGCGGAAGGGATAACTCTCATTAAGTCAGCCAACCCATACAACGAGATAGAGACTGCGGCTGCGTATGTACTCGAACTTGTAAGGGAAAAAGGGCTGGAATATAAAGATATTGCAATCATATGCAATGACATCAGCGAGCGAGCATCGATCGCAAAACGCATTTTTGCACAATACGGAATAGAGCTTTTTATCGACCAAAAGAAAAGTTTTATGCACAATGCAGCAGTGAAATTTATAATATCTGCACTAAATATAGTAACAAATAGATATCGCAATCCTGATATTTTTGGCATGTTCAAAACAGGTATGTCAGATATTCCCGCAGGCTGTTATGAAGAACTGGAAAATTACGCACTTAAATATAGGATAAAAGGTGGAAAATGGAAAACTCCGTTTGTAAAAGGTGTAGATGAGTATGGCGAACGTCTAATAGAGCTTGAGCAAACTCGAACTGAGCTTATGGATTTTATTTCAAAGTTAGAAGAACCATTTTCAAAAGCAAAAACAGTTAAGCAAAAGACGGCGGTGTTATATGAATACCTAAGAGACGTTGCAGAAATTCCGCAGAAACTTGAACATGCAGAAAAGGCAGAAATAGAAAAAGGGTTGTTTGAGTTTGCAGGAGAAACTTCTCAGACTTGGCAAAGAATTATAAATATTTTTGACCAGCTTGTCGAGATAATGGGCGATGAGGAAATGAGTTCCAAAGAATTCACAGATGTTTTACAAGTTGGGTTTGAATCAGTTGAGCTTGGAACGTTGCCACCTACCGCTGACGGATTAATCTTAGGAACAATGCAAAGAATGAGGACAGGCAGGATTAAGGCACTTTTGATCTTGGCAGCAAATGAAGGAATACTCCCAATGGCGATGGGTAAAGAAGGGCTGCTTAACGACGATGAAAAAAATCTGCTTATGAGTAAAGATATAGAAATATGCAGGAGAGAAGAATTGCGATTGCATGAAGAAAAAATTGCGATTTACAAAAATATTTCGAGACCAGAAAAATACCTTTGGGTAAGTCATTCGATTTCTGATAATGATGGTGGCAAGATGAAACCGTCATATATATTTGAAAGACTGGATAAGATGTTTCCTAAGCTTAAAGTACAGGAAGACATATTAAGCAGGCAAGGCGAAGTGATAGGGTTAATTCAGTCAAAAGAAAGCACGCTTTTGCATGTTGCGAACGCTATGAGAGAGGCTATTGCTCATGACAAGACGCCAAAGGCGGAGTGGGAAATTGCAGCACAGTGGTACACAAAAACCGAAAATAAGCATTACGACATGATGATAGAGGGGCTGTTTTCTAAAAACAATCCAAAAAATATCGGGCTGCAGCTTGCGAAAGACTTATTCCAAAAGGATAAAGAAGATATGACGCTTAGTCCGTCAGGGTTAGGGCAATATGGGAAATGTCCGTTTTCGTTTTTTATAAACTACGGAATCAAACCAGATGAAATGAGAATTTATGAGATTGTCGGCAGAGAAATCGGAGATATTTACCATAACTGTATCATGCATTTGTCAAAAAAACTTACAGAAGAGGACTTGTGGATTCGTATATCAAAAGAAGAAAGTGATGCAATAATAGAAGATGTAATCGAAAGAGAAGCAAGCACATATCGAGAAGGTATGTTTTCGCAAGGTATTGAGGAACAGTATCGCATGGACAGGATAAAAGAAGTTTGTGCAGAAAACGCATGGATTTTGATTGAACACGTTAGAGCAGGCAACATTGAAAAAATGCGATTTGAAGAAGGTTTTGGTAAGATGGCGCTTGTAAAGGAAGGCGGGCTGCCACCTATTGAAGTGGAAACAAGCCAAGGAAAGAAAGTGTTAATAGAAGGTAGAATAGACAGAATAGATACTTTGGCAGACGGCAGTGTCAAAATTATTGATTACAAATCAGGCAAAGAAAAGTTTAGCATAGATGAAGCAAAAGCAGGCGTAAGACTTCAACTTATGTTGTATTTGCAGGCGGCACAACAACAAAAAAGTGAACCTGCTGGTGTCTTTTATTTTACAATTGACGAAAAAGTTGAGTCAGGACGTATGGATGGCGTAGTTATAGACAAACCTTCGGTAATTGCAAATATTGCGGGAGAATTCCACAATTATTCTGGCATCATACCTATAAAAAAAGCAAGTGACGGTACCGTTAAAGGAAACGGGCAAGGAAATCTTTTGAGTGAAGAAGAGTTTAAAGAGCTACAAAACGAAATTCACCACAAAGTAAATGAACTTTGCGGTGAACTGATATCTGGAACTATTGATATAAAACCTAAAAGTTTAGGTGATTTGACTTCTTGTAGATATTGTAGTTATAAGAGTATTTGCGCCTTTGACACTGCAGTAGAAGGATACAAATATCAAAAAATTTAATATCCTAAGTTTTCACCAACTACGATAAGTTCCATATGCTTTACAGCCATAGGCTTTTTATAAATAGTTGTAGCTATTCTACAAATTCTTGAAGGGCTATCGCAATCGTAACATTTGTCTGCATTTACTGCACAAGGTGTTTTTGCGTTAAGCCTTTTTGCGTTAAGTGGAGAAGCCACGTTTCTCGCATAATCAATAGCCGATGCAAGGTCAGGTTTGATTTTATTAACTCCGACGATAAAGTAAGAATAATCAGGTGTATAGAAAGAACCTGCAACTCGATTTCCGTGACCGTCGATATTGAAGATTTCTCCTGTTTCGGCTATGCCATTTGCTGAACACAAATATACTTCTGCTGCGTTCGTTGGTGCTTTTCTGTCTGCCTCAAGGTCAAGCCAGTGCCAGAACACTTCGTTAGAACCAGAAAGAGCTTCATATACGCCCATTTCTTTAAGTGTCATAGAACCGCCCAGTGCGACTTTTTTGCCAGTTATGCTAGAAGCAAGATATTCTGCCGCAGCTTCTTTAGTTTCAAAATACTTTGTAGCGATACCGCCTTTTTCTAAGTTAGAAAACAACTTGTCAAGATTCATTGTAATATCTCCAATCGTAATATATTTGCGATGCTTTTGAAAACACCACATTTTGTATCATGAATTTATCATAAATGCATTAAAAGGTCAACTTATACATTCTCAAAATATGATAACAAAAGTCCTGTTGCTACCGCATTTCTAGGACCTTCTGTTCCTCTGATGTTGCCTTTGCCACTTGTGATTCCATGATATGATAATGCATCTGTAACCATATTGGCGAACTCAAAGTCTAAAGATGAGCCGCCGACTAATACTACATTTTCAAACTCATTGATACTTCCTGTAATAGATACTTTTTTAATTGCTCTAAGTACGTTATTTACTAAAACTTTTCGCTTTGCATCCTGACGTACTTGCCTGATTTTATCTAAACCCTTGGCAGTAGGCACAGGGCTGTACCCATCAGGTCTTACTGTAACAACTCTTGCAAATACAGCGCCTTCAAGAGGCGTCTCAAAGAATTCTACGCTTCCGTCCTCGTGCCTTATGCTGAACAGTGATTCTACTTTGGCAAGAGGATAACGTTTTATTTCTTCCGAAAGGTTGATGTCATCTAGCCCAAGCTCCGCATTTATGAGCATGCTTACCATATTGCCTGCCCCTGCAAGATGAACTGTTTTTGTTTCACCTTTGGAATTCATAAAACATGCATCTGTAGAGCCTGCTCCAACATCGACCATAAGTATAGGCTTTTCTGTCCCAGGTGTTGTCAAAGCTCCTTTTATTGCCATCTCGCCTTCAATCCCGCCGATTTCAACTGGAATATTTAGCTTAACAGACAGCTCTTTTGCAAGCTTTTCCATATGCAGTTTTTCCGTTTTTACCATGGCGGCAAGCCCTACTGCTTTGCTGAGGAAAAATTCGTTTGCCAAACCACCTTGGATTTCTTGTGGAACTAATGTATCTACAGCTTTGATGTCTTTTATCAGTAAATTTTGTGCATCTTGCTCTGTTAGAGTTGCCATTTCATGTCTGATTTTTTCAATCATTCCCCCAACATTTGTGCCTGAAGTGCCTTTTACATCGTGTATTTCCGCTATGCCATCAACTGCTTTCATGATTTGCTCCGCACCTTTGTCTATGCCTATGCTATCAGTGTGGCTTTCGCTTATTATGAGGAGTTCACCTGCTGGAATTTTTCTTTCTTGAACATCGCCTTTTGGCGTTTTTATAACGACGGCAGAGCGATTTCCGATGAGTGCTTTTGCGATGTGCACTATATGCTTTGTTTCTTTTGGAGAAAGCTCAAATATTGTAGCAATTCCATCAGGGTTCGCTAATAGGTCAATGCACCCTGCTATAGGAGCAACTTCTACAGCACATTTCATACCAAGTGGAACTTTTTCGATGTGCTTTACTTCATCAACGATGGGAATCTTATTATCTAGTCTGTTGTTAATAAGAACCCCATCATCGTTTTTAACTATAGCAGCAACAATAGTAAATCCTTCTTTTGTTTTTTTGTTTAAAATTTCAGCCGCAGCCTCAAAGTTGTATTCTTCAGGCACGACCACTACATAGCTATCTTCTTTGCTAACAGAAGCATCATCAAGGCTGCTTATAAGTATAGTCAGACCTATTCCAAGCCCGATGCCTCCTGGCGTGCTTGGATTATGGCCTATAAGTGTAGATTCGGTTATCACGGTTTCTGTAATAGTTTCCATAGCAAAATCGCCAATTACCGGCGTGGCTTCATTGATTTGCACTAGGCAAATGTCAGAAGTGCTAATATTTGCTTTCGATGCTGCATCTCTAAGAGCGTTCATTACGCCGCGAATATTTTGCCTTGTTCCTTTGACACCTGTTGTTTTTGCTATTCCTGTTATGAATCCAGATATTTCGGCATTTTCTGCTTTACAGATTGCAACTTCAGTAGTCGCATTTCCGATATCAATGCCAGCTATGTATTTCATTGGTTTTACCTAATCAACTCTCAGCATTTTTCTATCCTTATATACTTCGGCAGTCTCTCGAAGAAGTGCAGCATTTATCTTTGCGTTATACTTTGTGTCTAGTTCTTCTGCAATATCGAGAAGTTCCTGCTGTGTCGAGTTATATGGCCTCATGCAGTTATATATTTCCAGAATTCTCTCGTCAGGAAGTCTTGTAAGTTCAGCTGCTCTCCTAAAGTTTGCGGCAATCTGGAAGCTGCCACAAGATTCGGCAATCTGTGCCTGATATTCAAGAGTATCAGGGCTTATCTTGCAGTCCTCTGGTGTTACTTTTCCAGCAATTACGTTATCTATTGTAATTTCATCTACGCTTTTTCCCGTAGGAGTTTTAATTAATTCGGGCTTTTTTTCATATAAAGGATAATCCTTTTCTGCAATAATATTTCCCATATTCGCATCCTTTCCTTATTATGTCCAAGATATACTTATCTCAGTTGTTTTCCTTGCTTTGTCCATTATTTCGGTTTCTTTTAAATGTAGCAAAGTTGATTTTATAAGATACTTAGAAGGAACCATATAATCATTTAGTGTTTCGATTGGTTCTGGATGTTCACCCTTTGCATATTTTGCAGCATTTTTTCCAACTTGTCTGTATATTTTCCCATCATAAAGTGGTGACTGCGGTAAAAGCTCTAAATTGTCAAGGGGAACCATATTTTTTTGATGTATAACAGCTGTGCCTCTTGATTGAAGCCCTATGCTGATTCCTGAACCACTTAGTTTTGAACCTTGACTTGCGATAATTGCAAGGTCAGTTGAATTCCAAACTTTCACAAAACGAGGCTTTAAACCTTCTTCTTCTATACCTGCACAAATTTCTTTTACCACACTTCCCAGACTAAGCCCCATAATGGTTTCTTTTAGTCTTTCGCCGAATGCAGGAGATACAGCAATCACTACTTCTTCTTTAGCAGTAGTCGGTTTTGCTTCGCCAATTTCCGTTACTTTTATGTTTTCCATGGAATACTCCCCTTTCTTATAGATTTTGCAACTTTAACGCATTTGACTTTTGTTTTAGCTCGTCCCAACGCTCGTCGCTAACTCTATAGCCAGTGCCAGGCCCCATGTAATCGTTTTTGTCGTTGAGAGCACTGAGTACGTTGTAATTTTCGTCAAATATCGCTGATGTATGCAAGTAGTCGCCTATTACACGTTGTTTTAATAATTGGAGAACTCTGTCCGCTATATCTTCAAATCCGTTTTCATGCAGACCTTTTACGATGTCAAAGCCAGTAACGCCTTTTTCCATCATTTCGGTAGCGGCTTTCATATCTTCGACTTTGTTTCTTGGAGGCATGTCCTTATAGCTGTACGCATAAGTTGCCGCCTCGACTTCTTCGTCTGTAACTTTTGGTAAATTCAAAAAGTCGAATACTGTTTGGCAAACTTTAGCGGCTTTGCTTCTAGCAGCGATGGCATCTTCCTCTGAAATAGGTCTCATACCACCATCGACTTTCATATCCCTTTGCAAGACATAAACATCATCAAAATCATCACAATCCGAATTTGACCCAGCAAAGACATTATCAAGATTAGGAATACTACCAAACCCCGAAGTTATAAAGTCTGTGCCAGGGAGAAGGGATAATGCAAGCTTAACTCCTCTACGCATGTCAGAATGTGTAAACGCAGTATCATTGCCAGAAGCCACCTCAATGTTGAGCATAGAAGCTATCAAGTTTTCTGAGGAAATTGCTCTAAACCCGTTAGGAAGTGCCGCAACAAGTGGAATTGCATTAATAGAACCGTTCTGTATGCCTTGAACTCCGCAAGCTTTTGTAAGGAAAAGACATCTAGTTTCTAGATACAGCATGCTCTTGCCTTCTGCGTTACCCATAAGCACTTCCGAGCCTGTGCCAGATGTAAACCTTATTTTGATACCTCTTGATGCATATGAAGATGCTAAGAATGCTTTAGAATACGCGGTATCGCCACCATCTATAAGTACAGTTTCTGTACCGTAAACGGACAGTGTTTCTGCATAAGATGTAAAGCCTCTCATGCCTAGCTCCAGCTCTGTTGCTTCTTCCATCGAGCATTGATTTAGAGAGCCAGCCCTACCCACCTGTGTTCCAAGTAGTAAGGAAATTGCGTTAAATGGAGCATACCTTGCAAGTGCACATGTAGTTTCAAGTTCAGCAAATCCTCTAAGAGATGCTTCTGCGGCATCTGCTGCTATTAACACAGGATTATCGTCAAGGTTTGTAACATGTGCTTGGTTAGCAGGTGTTTTTCTCGCACGCATTTTCATCTGTGCCATCATCATTTCAACTATGTTTAGGTGAGTTACGATTTCTACTAATTTTGCAGGTGTGCATGCAGTGCATATTTCTATTATCTTTTCTCGTGGAACATTGATATCCACAAGCATACGTGCGATTTCTAGTGAATCAATAGCCATTGATTTTTCTGCGTTACTAATTGTAATCCCGTAGTCTGCGATGAAGCGATCTAAGGAATCAAAATCTTCACGTTTCTTTCCGTCCATTTCTACTATTTTGCCGTCTTTAATCCTAATACTTGGAGTTGGATCTTGCGGCGACTCCATCGTGATGAGTCCGACCTCCATCCACTCTTCCGAAAACCCGTCAAGGTTAATAGGGCGTTTTTCCAAAGACTCAAAACGTTTTGACTTTTTCATATGTACCTCCTTCAACCGTTGATTTTTCTGTTAACTTCGTTATAGTGCAAGTTTCTCAAAGACTTCCACTGCTTTACCTGCGACTTGTATATCTTCCGCCACAGTACCGCCACTTACGCCGACAGCACCTACTATAACACCGTTCTTTTTAAGCGGAATACCTCCGCCAAAGACTACTAGCCTAGGGTCATTGACATTGATGCCAAAAAGCTCGCCGTCAGGTAGGGCAAGTGGAGCAAGTTCCTCAGAAGTCATTTTTAGGAATACAGCGGTATAAGCTTTGTTCTGTGCTAATGAAATTCCGATAAGCTCTGCGTCTGGCATTCTTCTGAAATATTGAAGGTATCCGCCTGCATCGCATATAGCGAAGCTCATGGGAACTTTGATTTTTTCAGCCTCATTCCAGATAGCTTCCGCCATTTTGTCAAAAATCTCAAAAAGTTTTTTTGTGTCGCTTTGAGCAACACTTGAAGCCATGATGTTCATAATTATTCACCTCTTTAATTCAAGACAATAGACAATAAAATCGTGTTCGTAAATTGATACAAAAACTATATCATACGCATATATTAAAGTAAAGTATACAAATGGCGAAATTATAGGAACTTTACACTTGAAATGGCAGGCAATAGAGTGATTTTTTAACAAATAAATTACAAGCCTATTGCAAGCGTTTCTCTACCCTGATATAATGTTACTACAAAAAGTCGAGAGACAAGAAAAAAACTTAGGAGGGTAAGTAATGGATTTCAAACTATCAAAAACACATTTACTTCAACAAGAGATGTTTCGAAAGTTCGCTGAGACGGAAGTAAAGCCGCTCGCGGAAGAAATGGACGAAACAG